>OFIS01000129.1_pt1 | contig 84335 bp, 77 predicted proteins | sample 1775071 | NCBI WGS metagenome assembly OFIS01 (sample SAMN08195774, study PRJEB24354) | sludge metagenome | isolation source: sludge from phenol fed wastewater aerobic bioreactor C | place: India: Nagpur | collected 2016-09-17
ATCGGCCACATTGCCCTGATCGTCGTACACGCGGGCACCCAGGAAGGCGCCGGCTTCGCAGTGGTCGGAACCGCTGGCGGTGGGCCACTTGCCGGACAGCATCCAGCCGCCATCGACCTTGCGCACCTTGCCGAAGGGCGCGTACGACGAGGCCACCAGGAGGTTCCTGTCCTCGCCCCAGATTTCCTGGCCGGCGCGTGGATCCAGCTTGCCGAACTCCCACTGGTGGATGCCCAATATCATCAGGTTCCAGGCGCTGGAGGGGCAGCCCCGGCCCAGTTCCATCAATACGCGGTAGAACGCTTCCGGGTTCATCTCGTACCCGCCCCATTCGGCCGGCTGCAGGATCTTGAAGAATCCCGCATCCCTGAACGCCTGTATGGTGGAGGCCGGCACCGTGCGCGCGGCCTCCACCGCGTCGGCCTGCTCGCGCAGGGCCGGCACCATGGCCGCCGCCCGCTCCACCAGCTCTTCCATGGTCGGACGCACCGCCACGTTTTCCATCACTGCACTCATTGCATCTCTCCTTCGTCTCGTATCGGTTCCGCCGCCCCGCGGGCGCCGGTCATCATTCCGTCTCGCCGGTGCGCAGATAGCGCAGCGCGACATCGTTGAACTCATCCGGGCACTCGTATTGCGGCCAATGCGCTGCATCGGCCTTCATCACGTACAGCCTGGCGCGCGGATTCCTGGCCACCGCGGCCTCGGCGGCGGCCACATCGTGAATCGGGTTGTGGCGCGTCCAGAAGAAAAGGGTGTCGCAACGCAGATCCTCGACCGGCAGCATGTCGCCGCGCCGCACCACTTCGTCATGGCGCGCCAGCATGCTGAACACCAAGGGTGCCGAACGCTGGAATTCCGGACGTGTATAGAGGGCGAGCCGGCTGCCGATCAGCTCGTCATCCAGCAGGTGCCAATTGGATTCATGCATCAGCCACTGCATGCGCAGGCGCACGGTCTCGACCGTCGGCTGCTTGCCGAAATTCTTCCTGTTGAGTTCGTCCAGGTCGCGCAGGTCCTGCTCCCCCTTCTCGCTCACCACCGGGATGCCCGCCGCGGTGTTCAGGATCAGCCGGGCGACGCGCTCGGGATGGCGCCCGGCGAGCAGCCCCGCCACCCAGCCACCCAGGGATTCGCCGGACACGTGCGCCTTGCGTATGCCGAGCGCATCCATCACCTCGATCACCATCGCCATGTAGGTGGACGGGAAATATTCGATGTCGGTGCGCTTTTCGGAAAGGCCATGGCCCACGAAATCCAGCGCGACCACGTGAAAGTGCTCGCCCAGCGCCACCACGTTCTTGGCATAGGCCTCGATATGTCCGCCGATGCCATGCAGCAGGACCAGGGCTTCCGGCTTTCCGCGGCCGGCCTCGGCAATGCGCACGCGGCCATAAGTCGGCGTTTCGATGTAACGAATCTCCGCGCCCAGAAAATCAAGCCACAAACTCATGTTGACACTCCCGGAATGTAGAAAAATGAAGAATGAAAATGAAAAAGGAAAACGATCGGGCAATGACGGGCGGCAAAGCGATGCCCACCGGGCGCGCCGCGCCCGGACGTCCTTGGTGATGAAATCGGAATCGGGCACCCGGCCCGTGTCAGACCCTGCTCAGACAGCCTCGGGTTCTTCGGCCGGCAGGCAGAAGCGATGGCCCCAGTCGCTCAACTGGCTGAATGTCCGCACCTGCCAGTTGTTCTCATCGATGACCAGGCCGCCCCAGCCATATTCCAGCGCGAATCCCGATGGAGTGAGGATGTAGAAGGACACCATCCTGTCATTGGGGTGATGGCCGATGTCCAGGACCACCGGAATCTCGGCCTTGCGCACGCGATCAAAGGCGAGCCCCACGTCGTCCAGCGACTTCACCTGGATCATCATGTGGTGGACCCTCTTGCGCCAGGGGATCTGCGCCGTGGCGATGGAATGGTGGCGCCCGGTGCGCGTATGCATGAAGACGCCATCGACGGTCACGTCGGGCATGGTTTCGCTGTCGCGGATGTAATCGGAAATCCGCAAGCCGAGGGTTTCGGTGTAGAAGCGCACCGACTCGTCGGCGTCCTGCGTGACGACGAAGACATGCCCCACGCCCAGATCTCCGGTCTCGAACCCGTCGCCCACGATCAGCGGCGAATGAAAGGGCTGCGACATGGGCGCCAGCTTGGGCCCGTAGCAGAATTCATGACGGAAGCCGATGGGGTCGAGACAGGAATAGATCTTTTCCATCTCGCGGCCCCGCGCCGTGCCGGTGACTTCCGTCACGTCCACGCCGCATTCGCGCAAGCGCGCCACGTAGGCCTGCAACTCGGGCAGGGTGTCGAATTCCCATCCCAGGACGGCAAGGTCGTCCTCGGTGCCGCGTTCGATCAGGAGGCGCTGCGTGCGCTCGTCCATGCGCAGGGCAAGCAGATCGTCGTCACGGCGACTCGCCTGCAGGCCCAGGATGTCGGTGGCGAATGAAGCCCAGGCATCGAGATCGCTGGCGTTGATGACCATGTAAGCCAGCGCTGAAATTTCAGACATGTTCCATCTCCTCCCCGCCACATGCGCGAATACGCTGTAGCGATTGATATTTGAATCACGAAATTTTTAGAAGCCTACGGCCTCTGCAGAGATAGAAGCAACGATCATGCCAACTTTTCGGCAAGCCTCCAACGACCCGGGTTTCAGAAAGAATTCCCTATTGATATCAATCTTTTACTTCTATATGAGTCGGGGTTCCGCGGAGCCGGGCCATTTTTGCCGGGAAGCCGGACTGATGAAATTTATTAAAACGGGCGGGAAACCGCGCGCGGCGGCTTCATAAAAATCGACGGATGGAAATGACGGCAGCGACCGATTTCCCGTGAAAACCCTTATGGACTTTTCTGTTCAAGCATTTTGATTTCAAAAAAATCAAACGCTTGATTCAATTCGCGGGATTTTCCATTTTCTTTACGCGGTAGGCCAGCTGCGCCCGCGTAATGCCCAGCATGCCCGCCGCTTTCGACAGATTGCCGTCCGCCGCCTCGAAGGCCGCCTTGACCAGCGAATTTTCCACGTCCGTCAGCGTCACGGTGGGCAGCTTCACCACCCCTTCCGCCCACGCGGACAGGGCGTCGGCCTCCAGGTTGGCATGCCCGGCGGGAGAGGACAAGGCACCGGTGGGTATCGTCTGTTCCGCGATCGATCCCAGTTCGTTCAAGCCCATCGTCCCATGTTCACGGGCATCGCCGTCCATGGTGAAGAGGTGGTTGTAGCCCAGGGGCTGGTCGTTCTGCGCAAGGATCACTCCGCGCTCTATGACGTTTTCCAGTTCGCGGATATTGCCGGGCCAGCGGTGGTTCATGATGAGCCGCAGCGCCTGCGAGGTGACCCCCGTCACGCGGCGCCCATGCATGGCGCCGTAGCGCCGGATGAGGCTCTCGAGCAGCAGCGGGATGTCATCGCGGCGCTCGCGCAGCGGCGGCACCAGGATGGGAAAGACATTGAGCCGATAGAAGAGATCCGCGCGGAAGCGGCCTTCGCGCACGGCGGCCCGCAAGTCCTCGTTGGTGGCGGCGACGATGCGCACGTCCACCTTTCTGGTGGACGTGGCGCCCCCCAGGAGCTCGAACTCCCCGGTCTGGATCACGCGCAGCAGCTTTCCCTGGGCGGTCATGGAAAGCGTGCCGACTTCATCCAGGAACAGCGTGCCGCCGTCGGCCAGCTGAAACCGCCCGGGACGCGTCTCGCCGGCACCCGTATAGGCGCCCCGTTCCACGCCAAAGAGCTCCGCCTCCATCAGCTGATCCGGAATGGCGGCGCAATTGACCTCCAGGAAAGGCTTGTCGGCTCGCCTGCTCTGGCGCCGGATCTCGCGCGCAAAGGCGGTCTTGCCCACCCCGCTTTCGCCCAGCAGCAGCACCGTGGCATTGGTCGGAGCCACCCGCCTTATCTTGTGCATGATCACATTGAAGGCCACCGATGCGCCAATGACCTCTTGCCGGCCGGCCGGCTCCGGCGGCATCCGCGGCATGCCATCGAGCGGAGGCTCCCCCGCGGGAGGGAGGTCCGCCCCGCCCACGTCGCGCCTGAGACGCACCGGACCCGGCTCGAAAAACCGGAGATCCTCAGCGGCATCGCGCCATTCCTCGACCGGCTTGGCGATGCAGCGGCAGACTTCGTCCCCCATCGACCGGCAGGCGACCTCGCGCACCAGGATGCGCTTTCCCACGCAGGTGCTCAGGTACCCGGAGACGTGCCCGACCTCTATCCAGCACGCGGGCTCTTTGCCGATGCCGTAAGCGTCGATATGCACCTGATTCTCGAAGCAATTCTTCCACTGGAACTCGAAATGGAAATGGCCGCGGGCAACGTCCACTTCGGCATGGACCTTTTCGACGGTGACGATGCCCTGCAGCGCATGGAACAAGGGGCCGCTCCTGAGCACATCCGCCAGTTTGTCGGAGCTGGTGGACAGCTGCATGGCCAGTTCCGCATCGCGGCATCCCGCCACGTAGCCAAAGCGCGTCAGCAGGCCGCGGGCCGCGTCCTTGCCCAGGCTTTCTATCAGTTCCTGCCGCAAGGCCCCCATGGCCTCCACGCGCATGAGCACCATGCGGCGGTCTTCCAGCCAGATCAGGCCTTCGGAGGGATTGAAGTGAAGTCGCTTGAGTATCTCCGGTGTGACCGACTGCGGAATCTCACCGATGATGACGGGCATGGGCCGCTCATCCTCATGGCGGGGTTTCTTTTTCATCGAATGCCTCCGTTGTCTCTTCCTCGGGCCTCGCCCGCAAGGATGCGGCGCCTCGCGCGGACGGCCCCGGCCATGCGAGCGGCCGCCAGGATGGGACACGATAACGGAAACGCACCGGGCCGGGACCCCTGATCAACCCTGCCCCGGCCGGCGAATCGGCGTCCCGGGGCAATGCCGCCCCGCCCGGGACACAGGACACCGGATGCTGGACGCCGGACACTGGATGCCGGACACGCCCGATGCTAGCTGCTGGCGCGGACCTTCAGCTCGAAGCCCAGGTCGACGACGGGTGCGTCCACCGGCTCGCCGCGCATCAGCCGCAGCAGCATCCGCGCCGCCGCGTCGCCGACTTCCCGGCGCGGCGTGCGCAGGCTCGTCAGCGCGGGCAGCATCTGCGCATTGCCCGGCAGATCGTTGAAGCCCACCACGCTGACCCGGTCGGGCACCGGGACGCCCAGGCGCAACGCTTCCAGCAGCCCGCCGTGGGCCAGGTCGTCGTTGCAGAAGAACACCGCGTCCAGGTCCGGGTGCGTCTCCACCAGGCGGCGGAAGGCCTCCGCCCCCAGGGCGGCCGACGAGGGCCGGGGATCGAGGATCTCCAGCCGGGGATCGTGGCAGCCCGCCGCCCGCAGGACGCCGCGGAAGCCCTCGGCGCGCTCCAGCGTGCGCGGGTCCAGCTGGGCGCCGACGAAGGCGATGCGCCGCCGCCCCCGCTCCAGCAGGTGGCGGGCCACGGCCTGCGCCGCCCCGGTCTGGGAAAAGCCGACGCAATGCACGCCCGGCTCGCCGCTCAGTTCCATCACGTGCACGCACGGCGTGCGGCTGGCCTCGATCAGGCGGCGCTGGGCCTCGCTGCGGTCGAAGCCGGTCAGGATCAGGCCGGCCGGCCGGTGCGACAGGTAGCTGTCCAGCAGGGCGGCCTCGCGCTCGGGCCGGTACTGGGTGATCCCGACGAAGATCGGATAGCCGGCGTCCCACATCACGTCCTGGACGGCTTCCAGCAGTTCCGTGAACAGCGTGTTGGACAGCAGCGGGATCAGCACCACCACGTGGCTGCTCTTGGCCGAGGCCAGCGCGCGCGCCGACGGGTCGGGGCGGTAGCCGAGCCGCTCCACGGCGGCCCGCACCCGCTCGGCCAGTTCCGGGCGCACGGTCGTCTTGCCCGCCACCACGCGCGACGCCGTGATGGGGCTGACGCCGGCCAGGGCCGCCACGTCCGCCAGCGTGACCCGGCCCGTGGCCCGGCTGCGGCCCCGGGACCCGGCCGGCCGGGGGCCGGTCCCGCCGTCGGAGGAAGAATCTTTCATACAGGAATTCCCTAATGTCGGCCACGCTGAGATAGCGCTATCTTTGCGTCTCACCCGCCTCGGGAAGATCGGCCGGCACAGGCCCGGCCCGACGTTCCGGGCATCATTGTACGTAAGGGCGGTTTTTTTTCAATGCAAAAGATAGCGCTATCTTCTCCCGCCGGAACGCCCGACGCACCCGCCTGCCCGCCCCGCGCGGTGGTCGTGATGGGCGTCTCCGGCAGCGGCAAATCCACCGTCGGCGAGATGCTGGCGCGGCGCCAGGGCTGGGCCTTCGTCGAGGGCGATGCCTTCCACAGCGAAGGCAACCACGCGAAGATGCGCGCCGGCGTCCCGCTGACCGACGAGGACCGGGCGTCCTGGCTGGAAGCGCTGGGGCGGGAACTGGCGCGCCAGGGCGCCGGCGGCGTGGTCCTCAGCTGCTCGGCCCTGAAGCGGGCCTACCGCCGCCGGCTGCGCGCGCACGTGCCCGGCCTGGCCTTCATTTGGCTGGAAGTCGGCCGCGACGCGGCCCACCGGCGCGTCGCCGGCCGCGGCGACCGCCATTTCTTTCCCGCCACCCTGATCGACAGCCAGTTCGCCACGCTGGAGCCGCCCCACGACGAGGCCGGCCTGCTGCACCTGGACAGCGAACGCCCCCTGGAAGAAATCCTCGAACGCGCCGCCGAATGGCTGCAAAGGAATCCCCATGCACACTCCTGACACCGCCGCCGGCGCGCCGCGCAAGCCCCTGATCCGCAAGGCCGCCGAAGCCTTCATGGCGATCACCCTGGCCCTCATGGTGGTCGCCGTGTTCAGCAACGTCGTGCTGCGCTACGCCTTCGGCACGGGCCTGGTGATCTACGAGGAACTGTCCCGCCTGCTGTTCGTCTGGCTGGTCTGCATGGGCACCGTCGTCACCGCCCACGAGAAGCGGCATCTGAGCTTCGACCTGCTGGTGGATCGGGTGGGGCCGCGCACGCGCGCCGCGATGGACGCGCTGGCCACCCTGGTCGCCGCGGTCGTCCTGGGCATGGTCGTCAAGGGCGCCTGGGATCAGGTGATCGCCGGCTTGCACAGCTACAGCCCCGTCATCGGCTATCCCCTGGCGATCGCCGCGGCGGCCACCCTGTTCATGGCCGCCGCCATGGAAGTCCTGCTCTTCAAGCAGGCCGTCCTGGACCGCCGCCGCGATCGAACCTAGGAGTTCCGGCATGGACACCACCCTGATCTTCCTCGCCGTCCTGTTCGCCTCCATGGCGATCGGCATCCCCATCGCCGTCTCCCTGCTGGTCTCGGGCGTGGCCCTGATGTGGCACCTGGACTTCTTCAACACCCAGCTGCTGGCGCAGAACCTGCAGGCCGGCTTCGACAATTTTCCCCTGCTGGCGGTGCCCTTCTTCATCCTGGCGGGCGAACTGATGAACGTGGGCGGCCTGAGCCAGCGCATCATCGACATGGCGCGCGCCTTCGTCGGCCACATCCCGGGCGGCCTGGGCTACGTCGCCGTATTCGCCTCGGTGCTGCTCGCTTCGATGAGCGGTTCGGCCATCGCCGACACCGCCGCGCTGGCCACCATCCTGCTGCCCATGATGCGCCAGCAGAACTACCCGATGGACTACAGCACGGGCCTGCTGGCCTCGGGCGGCATCATCGGTCCCATCATCCCGCCGTCGCTGCCCTTCATCATCTACGGCGTGACCACCAACACCTCGATCAGCAAGCTGTTCATCAGCGGCGTGGTCCCCGGCATCCTGATGGGCGGCGCGCTGCTGCTGGCCTGGCGCGTGGTCGCGCGCCGCCGCCAGCTGCCTACGGCCCCGCGCGCCACGCGGGCCGAACGCCGCCGCGTCGTGGCCGACAGCACCTGGGCCATCTTCATGCCGGTCATCATCCTGGGCGGCATCCGCTTCGGCGTCTTCACCCCCACCGAGGCCGCGGTGGTGGCCGCCGTCTACGCCTTCCTGGTGTCGAAGTTCATCTACCGCGCGCTCTCCTGGCAAGCCACCTACGACGTGCTGGTGGCCTCCAGCATCACCACGGCGGTGGTCATGTTCCTGTGCGGCGCCGCGACCGTGGCCGCCTACATGATCACCCTGGCCGACCTGCCCAACCAGTTGGCCGAGCTGTTCCAGCCCATCCTGGCGCACCCCACGCTGTTCATGGCCTGCATGGTGGTCTTCCTGCTGCTGGTGGGCACGTCCATGGACCTGACGCCCATCATTCTGATCTTCGCCCCCGTCTGCCTGCCCCTGGCGCTGAAGGCGCACATCGATCCGATCTATTTCGGCTTCATGTTCGTGTTCACGGGCTGCCTGGGCCTGATCACGCCGCCCGTGGGCACCGTGCTCAACGTCGCCGCCGGCGTGGGCGGCGTGAAGATGGAATCCGTCGTCAAGGGCGTCGCGCCCTTCCTGCTGGTCTATGCGCTGCTGCTGGGCCTGCTGGTGGCCTTTCCCCAGATCGTCACCGCCCCGGTCCGCTGGCTGGGCTGAGGCAAACAACACCGCCCCATCCGGCGGACATTTCACCAAGGAGAATCCCCATGAAACTGAAAGCCCTGTTCCTGGCCGCCACCCTGGCGGCCGGCGCAATGGCCCCCCAGGCCCAGGCCGCCGACATCCAGACCCGCCTGATCCGCTTCGGCTACGGCCTGAACCAGGATTCCAACCAGGGGCGCGCCGCCCAGGTGTTCGCCGACGAGGTCGCCAAGCTGTCGGGCGGCAAGATGAAGATCCGCGCCATCGGCGCGGCCGCGCTGGGCTCGGACATCCAGATGCAGCAGGCGCTGATCGGCGGCGCCCAGGAAATGATGGTGGGCTCCACCGCCACCCTGGTGGGCATCACCCCCGAAATGGCGATGTGGGACACGCCCTTCCTGTTCAATTCCGGCGAGGAGGCCGACAAGATCCTCGACGGCCGGGCGGGCCAGATGCTGATGGAAAAGCTGAGCGACAAGGGGCTGGTCGGCCTGGTCTACTGGGAGAACGGTTTCCGCAACCTGACCAACAGCCAGAAGCCCGTGACCCGCGTGGAGGACTTCGGCGGCCTGAAGCTGCGCGTCATGCAGAACACCGTGTTCCTGGACACCTTCCAGCGCCTGGGCGCCAACGCCATTCCGCTGCCCTTCTCGGAACTGTTCACCGCGCTGGAGACGAAGACGGTGGACGGCCAGGAAAATCCCTACAACACCATCCTGTCGAGCAAGTTCTACGAGGTCCAGAAATACCTGAGCATCACCAACCACGTCTACAGTCCCTGGATCGTCACGGCCAGCAAGAAGTGGTGGGACGGCCTGAGCGCCGACGAGCGCGACGTGCTGCTCAAGGCCGCCGTCGTCAGCCGCGACTTCGAGCGCAAGGACACCCGGGCGGAAGCCGACAAGGCCCTGGCGCAGCTGAAGGCCGACGGCATGCAGATCAACGAGGTCGCGCCCGCGGAGATCGAGCGCATGCGCGAGACGATCAAGCCCGTCAACGAGCAGATCAAGCAGAACGTCGGCCCCGCCGTCTGGCAGGCGGTGCAGAACCAGCTGAAGGCGATTCGCCAAGGTACGGACCTGGCGCGCAACTGAGCCCGCCAGCCGTTCCCCCCGGGGGGGCACACGCCCCCCGGACGCCGCCCTCCAGCGGCTCAGCGATACACCAGGTCGCGGAAATACAGCGACAGGTCCGGCCAGTAGGTGATCACCATCAGGCAGAGCACCACCACGCCGACGAAGGGCAGCAGCGGCCGGATCAGGCGCTCGATGGGCACCTTGGCGACCGTGCAGGCGGCGAACAGGTTCACGCCGAAGGGCGGCGTCACCATCCCCAGGGCCAGGTTCACCACCATGATCACCCCGAAGTGCGCGGGATCGACGCCGAACTGCGTCGCCACGGGCAGCAGCAGGGGCGCCAGCACCACGATGGACGCGGACGTCTCGATGAACATGCCGATGAAGAACAGGGCGACATTCACCCCCATCAGGAAGCCGAATCCGCTGCCGAACAGGTGGCCAAGCCATTCGCCCAGCATCATCGGCACCCCGGCGCGGTTCAGCAGGAAGCCGAACACGCCCGCGTTGGCGATGATGAACATGATGATCGCCGTGGACACCACCGAGCGGTGGAAGGTGCGGCCCAGCGTGGCGAAGGTCAGCCGACGGTAGACGAAGATGCCCACGAACAGGGCGTACACCACGGCCACGGCCGAGGCCTCGGTGGGGGTGAAGATCCCGCCGTAGATGCCGCCCAGGATGATCACCGGCATCAGCAGCGCCCACCAGGCCTTCCTGAAGGCCGTCCAGACCGGCAGGCGGCCGTCGCCGTCGTGCTTGCCCAGGCCGTTGCGCCGCGCGTACAGCCAGACGTAGGCCATCAGCGCGACGACGATCAGCAGGCCCGGCCCGATGCCGGCGATGAAGACCTCGCCCACCGAGGTGTCGGTGGACACGGCGTACAGGATCATCGGGATGGACGGCGGGATGATGACGCCCAGTTCGGCCGCGGAGGCCTGCAGCGAGGCCGCGAAGGGCGCCGGATAGCCGTGCTTGACCATGGCGGGGATCAGGATGGCCCCCACCGCGAAGGTCGTGGCCACGCTGGAGCCGGCCACCGCCGCGAAGATCATGCAGGTCAGCACACAACTGCAGGCGAGCCCGCCCTGCACGCCGCCCACCACGCTCTTGGCGAATTCGACCATGCGCTCGGAGATGCCGCCTTCCTCCATCAGGTTGCCGGCCAGGATGAAGAAGGGCACGGCGACCAGCGGGTACTTGTCCAGGGCGGCGTAGAGCTGCTGCGCGATCACCAGCCAGGTCATGTGGCCGTCGAAGCCGACCCCGGCCATGGTGGCCAGGCCGATGGACACGGCCACCGGCACGGTCAGGCCGAAGAACAGCAGCATGGAAACGACCATCAACTGCGACATGATGCGGTGCCCCGGTCAGACGGTTTCGATGTGGAGGCGGCGCGGGCCTTCGGCCCAGTAGGCCAGCGCGGCGAACAGCGCCAGCGTGGCGCCCACGGGAATGGACAGGTAGATCCACGAGATGGAGACGCCCAGGCTGGGCGTGGTCTGGAACCGTACGCGCCAGGTCATGTCGGCCCCGATCCACACCAGGAATCCCAGGAAGCCCACGACGATCAGCAGGACGACGTGCTCCAGCACCCGCGCCCGGCGCGGCGCGAGCAGGTTGTGCAGCAGGTCCACGCCCAGCATGGCGCCCTGGCGGAAGGCCAGGGCCACCCCCAGCATCACCGCCCAGATGATGGAGGCCCGCGTCCAGGCTTCGGACCAGGCCGAGGGCGATTCGAGGACGAAGCGCGCCAGGACCTGGTAGAAGCCCGCCGCGACGGCGGACCACAGCAGGCCCTGGGCGACCCAGGACACCAGCCGGGTCAGGCCCCGGTCGATCGAGCCGAGCACGCCCATGGGCCTACTGGGTGTTGCGGATGGCGTCGACCAGTTCCTGGCCGAACTGCTTGTAGTACTGCGGATAGACCGGCTGGACCGCCTTGACGAAGGCGGCGTGGTCCACCGCGTTGACCTGCATGCCGTTGGACTTCAGGGTTTCCACGCCATCCTTCTCGACCTGGTCGACGTAGTCGCGCATGGCCTTGGCGCTGGCGGCGGCGGCTTCCTTGAACTTGGCCTTGCCGTCGTCGGACAGGCCATCGTACACGGAAGGCGCCATCAGGATCAGTGCCGGACCGTAGACGTGCGCCGTCAGCGACAGGTATTTCTGCAGCTGCCACATCTTCACCGACACGATCACCGACAGCGGATTTTCCTGGCCGTCGATGGTGCCCTGCTGCAGGGCGGTGGCGACTTCGGGCCAGGCCATGGGGGTGGCCAGCACGCCCAGCTCGCGGAAGGCGGCGATGTGGATGGGGTTTTCCGTGGTGCGGATCTTCAGGCCCTTGATGTCGGCGGGCTCCTTCACCGGCCGGACGTTGTTGGTCAGGTGGCGGAAGCCCTGCTCGCCCCAGGCCAGGGCCACCAGGCCGCGCTTGGGGAATTCGGCCAGCATGTCCTGGCCGATCTTGCCGTCCAGGACCTTGCGCGCATGGGCCAGGTCGCGGAACAGGAAGGGGATGTCGAACACCCCGGTCTGCGGCACGAAATTCAGCGTGGCGCCCGTGGAGACGATGGCCAGGTCGATGGTGCCCAGCTGCAGACCCTCGATCACCTCGCGCTCGCCGCCCAGCGCACTGTTCGGGAACTGCTGGATCTTGAAGTCCGGCGTGCTGGCTTCCAGGGTCTTGACGAAGGCGGCGGCGCCCGCGCCGTAGTGCGAGTTCTCGGACAGGGCGTAGGCCATCTTCAGCGTGGTCTGCGCCAGCGCCGGCGCGGACGCCGTCATGCCGGCCAGCGCCGCGGCCGCGAGCCATCGTGCGAATTTTTTACCGCCGGGCCGCCCCAAGGTAAAAAACGCCCCCCGCAGGGGGGCAGCAAGCCGAAGGTGCAGCGTGGGGGGTATTTTCCCTTGGAACATGGTGTCGTCTCCCGAATCCGATTATTGGTGCCATCCGGCCCGCGCCCGCGGCCGGGACGCGGCCCGCATCCGCCGGAACCGCGCCGCGCGCAAAGCATCGAAGCCTTGGTGTTCTAACATGAAGTCCGGGCGGGTCGCAATGGAAACCGCGCACGGGTTCGGGTTATCACAGGGGCGCGCGGCGCGCGGCCGGCCGGCGCGGCCCGTGGGCCCGCCCGGCGCTATCGCGCCGCCCCAAAACCCGCTAGAGTCATGAAAAAGGCCCGCCCGGCCTGACCGGGCCCGTTCGCGCCCAAGGAGCCACCCGCATGACACGAAAAATCGCAGTGATCCCCGGCGACGGCATCGGCACGGAAGTCATGCCCGAGGGCCTGCGGGTCCTGGAAGCCGCCGCCGCGCGCTTCGGCCTGGACCTGGACTTCGAGTCCTTCGGCTGGGGCTGCGACCATTACCTGCGCGAAGGCCGCATGATGCCGGCCGACTGGAAGGAGCGCATCGGCGGGCACGACGCCATCCTGTTCGGCGCCGTGGGCGCGCCCGACCGGGTGCCGGACCACGTCGCCATCTGGGATTCCATCATCACCATCCGCCGCGAATTCGACCAGTACGTCAACCTGCGCCCGGCCCGGCTGATGCCCGGCGTGCCCAGCCCGCTGGCCAACCGGCGCCCCGGCGACATCGATTTCCTGGTGGTGCGCGAGAACACCGAGGGCGAATACTCCAGCCTGGGCGGGCGCATGTTCCCGGACACGGAGCGCGAATTCGTGATCCAGGAATCCGTCTTCACCCGCACCGGGGTGGACCGGGTCCTGCGATTCGCCTTCGAGCTGGCCGCGCGCCGGCCCGGCCGGCACCTGACGGCGGCCACCAAGTCCAACGGCATCTCCATCACCATGCCCTACTGGGACGAGCGTCTGAAGGCCATCGCCCGGGAATACCCCACGGTCACCTGGGACAAGTTCCACATCGACATCCTCTGCGCCCACCTGGTGCAGCACCCGGACCGCTTCGACGTGATCGTGGCCTCGAACCTGTTCGGCGACATCCTGTCCGACCTGGGGCCGGCCTGCACCGGCACGATCGGCATCGCCCCGTCGGCCAACCTGAACCCGGACCGCCGCTACCCCTCCCTGTTCGAGCCCGTGCACGGCTCCGCGCCGGACATCGCCGGGCGGGGCATCGCCAACCCGGTCGGCCAGATCTGGTCGGCGGCCCTGATGCTGGAACACCTCGGCCAGGGCGAGCCCGCCTGGCAGGACGCGGCCGACGCCGTCCTGCGGGCCATCGAGACCGTGCTGTCCGAAGGCCCGCGCACGCCGGACATGGGCGGCGCGGCGCGCACCGCCGACATGGGCCGCGCGATCGCCGACCACGTCGCCCGCGCCCGCTGAGCGCACCGCCGCCAGCCGCCGCCCGCCGAGGACCCGCCGACCGCATCGACCGCCCCATTCGCACCGCACCGCCATTCGCCAGGACTCCGCCATGCCCGCCCACCACTTCATCGCCAACGCCCGCCGGCCCGTGCCCGGCGAGCGCACCCTGTCCGTCATCGACCCGGCGGACGGCCGGGAATTCGACCGCATCGCGCGCGGCTCGGCCGAGGACGTGGACGCGGCCGTGCGGGCCGCCCAGGCGGCCATGGGCGAGCACTTCGAGGGCCCCTGGGCGATGACCTGCGCCCGCGACCGCGGGCGGCTGCTGGCGGCCTGGAGCCGCGCCGTGCTGGACGAGGCCGGCGAGCTGGCCCGCCTGGAGGCGCGCGACACCGGCAAGACGCTGGGCACCGCGCGCAACGACGTCGCCGCGCTGGCGCGCTACCTCGAATACTATGCCGGCGCCTGCGACAAGCTGCATGGCGACACCCTGCCCTACGACGCCGGCACGCTGGCGCTGACGGTGCGCGAGCCGCACGGCGTCACCGGCCACATCATTCCCTGGAACTACCCGGTCCAGATCTTCGGCCGCAGCGTGGGCGCCTCCCTGGCGGCCGGCAACGCCTGCGTGGTCAAGCCCGCCGAGGACGCCAGCCTGTCCACCCTGTACCTGGCCGAGATGGCCGCCCGCGTGGGATTCCCGGCCGGCGCGCTGAACGTCGTCACCGGCCTCGGCGCCGAGGCCGGCGCGGCCCTGAGCGCCCACCCCGGCGTGCGGCACATCTCCTTCACCGGCTCCACCGCCACCGGCCGGCAGGTGGCCGAGGCCGCCGCGCGGCATCACTGCCCGGTGGTGCTCGAACTGGGCGGCAAATCGCCGCAGATCGTGTTCGAGGACGCCGACCTGGACGCCGCCCTGCCGGTGGTGGTCAACGCCATCGTGCAGAACAGCGGCCAGACCTGCTCGGCGGGCAGCCGGCTGCTGGTCCACGAAAGCATCCACGACGCCTTCGTGGCGCGCGTCGCCGAACGCTTCCGCGCGCTGCGCGCCGGTCCGCCCGCCTCGGACGCCGACCTGGGGCCGCTGGTCAACCAGAAACAGTACGAGCGCGTGCGCCGCATGCTGGACGCCGCCCGCGACGAGGGCCTGGCCGAGGCCGCGCGCGGCCGCATCCTGGACGACGCGCCGCCGGACGGCTACTACCAGGAGCCCGTGCTGTTCCGCGACGTGCCCGCCGACAGCGCTCTGGCGCGCGAGGAAATCTTCGGCCCGGTCCTCATCACGCAGCCCTTCCGCGACGAGGCGCACGCCCTGGCGCTGGCCAACGCCACCGACTACGGCCTGGTGGCCGGCGTCTGGACCCGCGACGGGGCGCGGCAGCTGCGCATGGCCCGCCACCTGCGCTGCGGCCAGGTCTTCGTCAACAACTACGGCGCCGGCGGCGGCGTCGAGCTGCCCTTCGGCGGGGTCAAGTCCAGCGGCCACGGCCGCGAGAAAGGCTTCGAGGCGCTGCTGGGATTCACCGTGCTGAAGACCGTGGCGATCCGCTACGGCCAGGATGCCCGGAACTAGTCCACATTCATCGAGGAGACACGCCATGCGCCTGCGCGACAAGATAGCCATCGTCACCGGAGCCGGCTCGGGATTCGGCCGGGGGATCGCCTCGGTCTTCGCCCGAGAGGGTGCCCGGGTGGTGGTGGCCGACATCCACGACGAGCACGGCCGCGAGACCGTCGAGCAGATCCGCGCGGCCGGCGGCCGGGCCGCCTTCGCCCACGTGGACGTCGCCAACGCCGCCAGCATGCAGGGGCTGCTGGCGCAGGCCCTGGAGTATTTCGGCGGCCTGGACATCGTGGTCAACAACGCCGGCGCGACCCACCGCAACCGGCCCATGCTCGAAGTCACCGAGGCCGAATTCGACCGCATCTACGCCATCAACGTCAAGAGCATCTACCTCAGCGCCCAGGCCTTCGTGCCGCATTTCCGGCGCCAGGGCGGCGGCGTGTTCGTGAACATCGCCTCCACGGCCGCCATCCGGCCGCGCCCCGGCCTGACCTGGTACAACGGCACCAAGGGCGCCGTGGTGACCACCAGCCGCTCGATGGCGGCCGAGCTGGGCCCGGACCGCATCCGCGTCAACTGCGTCAATCCCGTGGTCGCCGCCACCGGCCTGCTGACGGAATTCATGGGCATGCCCGACACGCCGGAAAACCGCGCCAAGTTCATCGCCGGCATCCCGCTGGGGCGGTTTTCCACCCCGGAGGACGTCGCCCACGCCTGCCTGTACCTGGCCTCGGACGAGGCGTCCTTCATCACCGGCGCCTGCCTGGAGGTGGACGGCGGGCGGTGCGTCTGACGCTTCTCGGGAACCCCGCCCATTCCGGACGCATGGGCGTGTCAGGCAAGGCGCCGACAGAATCATTCCTCCACGTACCAGGTATCTTCCGACAGCATCACCTGCTGGTGCCCGTAGCCGGCCGGCATCATGGGGAAGCAGTTCTGCAGCGGCACCACCGCCACGTCCAGGAAGTACGGCCCGTCGTGCGCCATGCAGGCGGCCAGCGCCGCGTCCAGGTCGCGCGGGTGCTCGACGCGCGCCGCCCCCCAGCCGAAAGCCCCGGCCAGCGCCACGAAATCCGGGATCGAGGCGTTGTAGCTGTGGCTGTAGCGGCCCTCGTGGATCAGTTCCTGCCACTGGCGCACCATGCCCATGTGGCCGTTGTTGCACAGGATCAGCTTGACCGGGGCGCGGTGCTGCGCGGCCGTGGCCAGTTCCTGGATGTTCATCAGCACGGAGGCGTCGCCGCTGACGCAGACCACCGGCTTGTCCGGATGCGCGATCTGCGCGCCGATGGCGGCCGGCAGCCCGTAGCCCATGGTGCCCGCCCCGCCGGAGGTCAGCCAGCGGTTGGGCCGGTCGATGCCGATGTACTGGGCCGCCCACATCTGGTGCTGGCCCACGTCGGTGGAGACGATGGCGTCGCGCCCGGCCAGCAGCCGGTCGATGCGCCGCATCAGATCCTGCGGCAGGATGGTATCGGCCGAGGGCGGGAATTTCAGGCAGTCGCGCGCCTGCCAGACGGCGATGCGCTGCCACCATTCGTCCAGGCGGCCGGGCTCCAGCGGATACTGGCCCAGTTCCTTGTGCAGGGCGCGCAGCAGCGGATAGCAGTCGCCCACCAGCGCCACGTCGGCGCGCACGACCTTGTCGATCGAGGCCGGGTCGATGTCCAGGTGAATCTTGTCGGCGTGCGGGCAGAAGTCCGACAGCCGGCCGGTGATGCGGTCGTCGAAGCGCGCGCCCACGCAGACGATCAGGTCCGCGTGGTGCATCGCCAGGTTCGCCTGCAGCGTGCCGTGCATGCCGAGCATGCCCAGGAACTGCGCGTCGCCCGCGGGATAGGCGCCCAGGCCCATCAGCGTCAGGGTGCAGGGCGCCCCGGTTTCCTGCACCAGGCCGCGGAAGGCGTGGCAGGCGTCGATGCCCGAATTGATCAGGCCGCCCCCGCCGTAGAACACCGGGCGGCGGGCGCGGGCGATCAGCGCGGCGGCGCGCTTGAGCGCGGCCTCGGTCACGGGCGCGAGCGGCGCGGCGGCGGCCTCGGGCTCCAGCGCCGCGACGGCATGCTCCGGCGGCACGCGCGCGATCTGCAGGTCCTTGGGGAAGTCCAGCAGCACCGGGCCGGGCCGGCCGGCGCGCGTCAGGCGCAGGGCCTTGGCCGCCAGGTCGGCGATGTCTTCCGAACGGCGCACCTGGGCGTTCCATTTGGTGACCGGGCGCGAGATCCCGACCGCGTCGCATTCCTGGAAGGCGTCGGTGCCGATGGCGCCGGTCGCCACCTGGCCGCTGACGCACAGCACGGGGATCGAGTCGCAGAGCGCGTCCAGCAGCCCGGTGGTGGTGTTCGCCATGCCCGGGCCCGACGTCACGAAGACCACGCCGGGGCGGCCCGTGGAGCGCGCGTAGCCCTCGGCGGCGTGCATGGCCGCCTGCTCGTGGCGCACCAGGATGTGGCGGATGCGCGGCTCGGCGTACAGGGCGTCGTACAGCGGCAGCACCGCGCCGCCCGGATAGCCGAACACCGTGTCCACGCCCAGGGCGATCAGGGTATCCAGCAGCACCTCGGCGCCGGTGCGGTCGAGGACGGGGACGGTTGCGGCGGCATGGGCGGCGGTAGGGGCATTCACGGGCGTTCACCTGGACGGGAAAGGTCGGGATGCCGCGCCGGCCCCTCGCGCGCGTCGGCCCCCGGCGGGATCGCCGCCGGGGCGAGTGGACTTGCGTGGAGCATCCCAAGGATAATGTGGGCCAGTGTATCCCTTTTCGCTCCCGCTTCTTTCGCGTCCGCTTCCTTCAGGTCCCCTTCCCGTCCCTTTCCCGTCCGCTTCCTTCCCCCCGCATCCCATGGTCACCCCCCGCCCGATCTGGCACGCCGTGCGCGTCTCGCCCCTGCACGGCACCGGCGTCTTCGCCGCGCGCGACATCCCCGCCGGCACCCGCATCCTGGAATACGCGGGGCGCCGCCTGACGGCGGAGCAGGCCGACGCCCGCTGGCCGGTCGATCCTGACGACCCCTACCACACCTTCTATTTCTCGCTCAGCAGCGGCCGGGTGATCGACGGCGGCCAGCGCGGCAACGACGCGCGCTGGATCAACCACGGCTGCGCGCCCAACTGCGAGGCGCGCGAGAACGAGGCCGGCACCCGCGTGGCGATCTACGCGCTGCGCGACATCCCGGCCGGCGCGGAACTGCTCTACGACTACGGCCTGGTGATCGACGAGCCGCTCACCCGCACGCTCAAGCGCCACTACCGCTGCCGCTGCGGCGCGCCCGAATGCCGGGGCACGATGCTGGCGCTGCCGGACGGTTCCTGAACCGGCGTCCGTACCCCCCACCTCGCCGCCCGCAAGCGGTCCGGATTCGTCCGGCACCGGGCAGCCCGCGGGGACGGCTCGGCGTCCGTACTCATACCAACTGGCAAGCGCGCCGTTTCGCAGTAGGATTCAGTGTTGCCATCCGGCCCGACACCGCTCCGTCCGTTCCATGCCCGACGACCACGCCGCCGATTCCGCCGACCTGCCCGCCTACGTCCCGCCCCCCGATCCCCCCCTGCGCGTCCCGCTGCGATTCGAGGACTGGCTGACCGTGCTGACCCTGGGCGCCCTGGCCTGCATCACCCTGGCCAACGTGATCGTGCGCTACCTGACCGCCGAATCCTTCGCCTGGACCGAGGAAATCTCCATCTTCCTGCTGATCGTGCTCACCCTGAGCGCCAGTTCCTCGGCCTTCGTCCGCGTGCTGCACATCCGCATCGAACTGCTGGCCGACGGCGGCGGCCCCGCGCGGCAGCGGCGCTACGCCCTGGCCGCGGGCGCCGTCTCGCTGCTGTTCTTCGCCGGCCTGACGGTCCTGCTGGGCCGCATGGCGCTGGACGAATACAACTGGGGCGACACCTCCCCGGCCATCGGCGTGCCCACCTGGTGGTATTCCATGTGGCTGCCCGTGCTGTCGGCGGTCATCACCCTGCGCCTGGCCGGCATCCTGCGGCGCGCCTGGGAGCGCGCATGATCCCCACCCTGCTGTTCGCGCTCTTCGTCGTGCTGATGGTGATCGGCGTGCCCGTGGGCATCGCCCTGGGGGCGGCCGGCACCCTGGCCATCGCCCTGGCCAATCCCGACACCCACTGGTTCGGCCTGATGGCGGTGTCGCAGAGCTTCTACGCCGGTCTGGCCAAATACCCCCTGCTCGCCATCCCCATGTTCGTGCTGGTGGGCTCGATCTTCGACCGCTCGGGCGTCGCCGCCAAGCTGGTGCGCCTGGCCCAGTCCATCACCGGCAACGGTCCCGGCATGCTGGCCGTGGTCGCCATCACCGTCGCCATGTTCCTGGGCGGGATCTCCGGCTCCGGCCCGGCCTGCGCCGCCGCCGTGGGCGCCATCATGATCGGCGCCATGAACCGCGCCGGCTATCCCCGCGCCTACTCGGCCAGCGTGGTGGCGGCGGGCGCGGCCACCGACATCCTGATCCCGCCCTCGATCGCCATGATCGTCTATTCGGTCCTGGTGCCGCAGGCCTCGGTGCCCGCCCTGTTCGCCGCCGGCATGTTCCCCGGCATCCTGGCGGGCATCGGGCTGATCATCCCGGCCGTCTGGCTGGCGCGGCGCCACAAGATGGGCGCGGCCGCCCGCGCCGAGCCCCGCCCGCCCTTCTGGCGCAGCCTGTTCGAGGCCATCCCGGGCCTGGCCGCCCCCGTCATCATCCTGGGCGGCATGCGCATGGGCTATTTCACGCCCACCGAGGCCGCCGTGGTGGCCGTGTTCTACGGCCTGCTCATCGGCATGCTGGTGCACCGCACCATCCGCGTGCGCGACCTGTTCCCCATCCTGCGCGAGGCCGGCGAGCTGTCCGCCGTCATCATGCTGATCGTCACGCTGGCGGGGATCTTCGCCTGGTCGCTGTCCACCCTGTCGATCATCGACCCGATCACCCACGCCATCGTGCACTCCGGCCTGGGGGAATACAGCGTGCTGACGCTGCTCATCCTGCTGCTGATCGTGGCCGGCATGTTCCTCGACGGAATCTCGATCTTCCTCATCTTCGTGCCGCTGATCCAGCCGGTCGCCATGGCCTTCGGCTGGGACCTGGTGTGGCTGGGCGTGGTGCTGACGCTGATGGTCGCGGTGGGCCAGTTCACGCCGCCGGTGGCCGTCAACCTGATGGTGTCCAGCAAGATCGCCCGGATCCCGATGGAAAGCACGGTGCCCTGGGTGCTGTGGCTGGTGGGCGGCATGCTCTGCACCCTGGTGCTGGTCGTGATCTTCCCGCAGATCGCGCTCTGGCTGCCGCATTATCTGGGATACTGACGTCCATGCCGGCGCCCACGGGCGGGCGGCGAGGCCCGGCCCGCGGGCGACCCGCCCGGCGGGTTCGCGCACGAGATTTTTCAAAGAGGAGACTGACATGCGCTTCAAACGACTCATCGGCGCCGCCGCGCTGGCCTTCACGGCCCTGGCCGCCGCCCTGCCGGCCCAGGCCGCCGACTACAAGTCCGAATACAAGCTGTCCATCGTGGTGGGCACCAACTTCCCCTGGGGCCAGGGGGCGGTGATCTGGTCCGACCTGGTGCGCGAGCGCACCAACGGCCGCATCAACATCAAGGTCTACCCGGGCACCTCCCTGGTCCAGGGCGACCAGACGCGCGAATTCACCGCCATCCGCCAGGGCGTGATCGACATGGCCATCGGCTCGACCATCAACTGGTCGCCGCAGGTCAAGGAACTGAACCTCTTCTCCCTGCCCTTCCTCATGCCCGACTACCCCGCCATCGACGCCCTCACCCAGGGCAAGGTCGGCGAGGAGCTGTTCGGCATCCTGTCCAAGAAGGGCGTGGTGCCGCTCGCCTGGGGCGAGAACGGCTACCGCCAGCTGTCCAATTCGGCACGCGAGGTCAAGACCCCCGAGGACGTCAAGGGCATGAAACTGCGCGTGGTCGGCTCGCCGCTGTACATCGACATCTACACCGCCCTGGGCGCCAACCCGACGCAGATGAGCTGGGCCGACGCCCAGCCCGCGCTCGCCAGCGGCGCCGTCGACGGCCAGGAAAACCCGCTGTCCATCTACGCCGGGGCCAAGCTCTACGACGTCGGCCAGAAATACCTGAGCCTGTGGAACTACGTGGCCGACCCGCTGATCTTCGTGGTGAACAAGGACGTCTGGGATTCCTGGTCGCCCGAAGACCAGAAGATCGTGCGCGAGGCCGCCGTCGAGGCGGGCCGCCAGGAAATCGTCATCGCCCGCAAGGGCGTGACCAGCACCGACGATTCCCTGCTGAAGGAAATCGAAGGCCACGGCGTCAAGGTCACCGTGCTCTCGCCCGAGCAGATCGGCGCCTTCGCCAAGGCCACCCAGCCGGTGTTCGACAAATGGGCCAAGCAGATCGGCCCCGACCTGGTGCAGCAGGCGCAGGCGGACATCGCCAAGCGCTGAGCCCCGCACGGCCCCACGCCCGGCGGGCCGCCGTCCGCCGGGCTTTGCTTGTCCCCATCCTTCGCTTGTCCCCATCCCTCATTTCCGCAGGAGTCCTCCATGCCCGTCGTCGAAGTGCTCGATACACACGTTTCCTACGCCGTCGATGGCCAGGGCCCGGCGCTGGTGCTGGTCGCCGGCACGGGAGGCACGCTGGACAGCAACTGGGGCCACCTGGTGGCGCCCCTGGCTGCCCGCCGCACCGTCATCCGGCCCGACTATTCCGGCTCGGGCGAGACCACCGATCCGGCCGGCGAACTGAGCCTGGACCTGCTGGCGGCCCAGGTGCTCGGGGCGGCCGACGCGGCGGGCGCCGAATCCTTCGACCTGGCCGGCTTCTCGCTGGGCGCCTGCGTGGCGGCGCAGATCGCCGCCACGCAGCCGGGGCGCGTCCGCTCCCTGACCCTGCTCGCCGGCTTCTCCACCGGCCAGGATCCGCGCATGCGCATGCAGTCGGAACTCTGGCTCAATCTCATCCGCCACGATCCCCACGATTTCGCGCGGCTGATCCTGCTCACCGGCTTCAGCCCCGCCTTCCTCGGGCGCATGGACGCGGCCCAGCTGGCGCAATGGGCCGACGCGGTCGTCGTGTCCAACCGCTGGGAAGGCATCACCCGCCAGATCATGCTCGACACGCGCCTGGACATCCGCCCGCTGCTGCCCCGCATCGCCGCGCCCACCCTGGTCATCGGCTGCGCGCACGACGCCATGGTGCCCAAGGAGCACGCGCGCGCCCTGGCCGACGCCATCCCCGGCGCCCGCTACGCCGAACTGGACAGCGGCCACCTGGCGCCGTTCGAGCAGCCCGAGGCGTTCCTGAACCTGCTCGCCGCCTTCATCGACGCGCCGCGAGGCTGAACGCGCCCGCCGCGGCACCCCATGGAAATCACCTTCGACGTCGCCGTCCTGCTGTTCTTCGTCGCGCTGCTGGCCGGCATCGTCGATGCCATCGCCGGCGGCGGCGGGCTGATCACCATCCCGGCGCTGCTGGCCGCGGGCCTGCCGCCCGGCGCGGCCATCGCCACCAACAAGATCGGCGGCATCGCCGGCTCGGCCGCCGCCACGCTGCACTTCCTGCGCATGCGCCAGATCGACCTGAAACGCAGCCGCCGAATGATGCTGGCCACCTTCCTGGGAGCGCTGGCGGGCGGGATCGCCCTGACCCGCATCGACGGCGGCGTGCTGCGCCAGGTGATCCCGTTCCTGCTGATCGGCTTCGCCCTGTACTTCCTGCTGTCGCCGCGCGTCGGCGCCGAGGACCGCGCCCAGCGCCTCACGCCCGCCCTGTACGCGGCCACCCTGGCGCCGCTGATCGGCTTCTACGACGGCTTCTTCGGCCCGGGCACGGGCACCTTCCTGGCGATCTCCTGCGTCACGCTGCTGGGCTTCAACCTGGTCAAGGCCACGGCGCACGCCAAGCTGCTGAACCTGTGCAGCAACCTCGCCTCGGTGCTGTTCTTCGCCGCCAGCGGCCACATCGTCTGGGCCTTCGGCCTGCCCATGCTGGCGGGCCAGTGGATCGGCGGCACCATCGGCGCGCGCCTGGCCGTCACGCGCGGCCACCAGCTGATCCGCGTGCTGATGGTGATCATGGCGGTGATCGTGTCGGTGAAGATGCTGCTGGAATGAGCGCACTGCTGGAATGAACGTGCCGCTGGAATGAACGTGCCGCTGGAATGAGCCCGCGCCCCGGCCGCGGGCCGGAATGGCAACCGGCATGGCAGGCCCGGTCAAGACGCCGCACCGGAATGCGCAGATAGTGGACCATCCCCGCGTCCGGATCCCGGGCGCGCAGGGCAAAGGAGAGCGCCCGGCCATTTCCCGCCGGCCGCAGACGCAGGGGCTCACGACGAAGCCCCATCGAACAGCCGAGGTCCGCACATGTCAATCAACGCAAGACTCGACGCCCACCTGAACCAGGGCGTCATCGGGTTTCCCACGGCCCTGGCCAGCACCGTGGGCCTGATCATGGCCAGCCCCGTGATCCTGACCGCCACCATGGGCTTCGGCCTGGGCGGCAGCGCCTTCGCCATCGCCATCGTGATCGCCCTGGTGATGATGCTGGCGCAATCCACCACCTTCGCCGAAGCCGCCGCCATCCTGCCGACCACCGGCTCCGTGTACGACTACATTTCCTGCGGCATGGGGCGGTTCTTCGCCATCACCGGCACCATTTCGGCCTACCTGATCGTGCACGTCTTCGCCGGCACGGCCGAGACCATCCTGTCGGGCGTCATGGCCCTGGTCAATTTCGAGCATCTCAACACCCTGGCCGAATCGGCCGGCGGCTCCTGGCTGCTGGGGGTCGCCTTCGTGCTGGTCTTCGGCGTGCTGAACGCCTTCGGGGTCAGCGTCTTCGGCAAGGCCGAAGTCGTGCTCACCTTCGGCATGTGGACCACGCTGATGGTGTTCGGCGTGCTGGGCCTGTTCGCCGCGCCGGCCGTCCGGCTCGACGGCTGGTTCGGCGCTTCGGAAATCGGCACCGATCCGGTCACCATCCTGTCGCTGGTGGGCATGGCCATGTTCATGTTCGTCGGCGCCGAATTCGTCACGCCCCTGGCGCCCGACCTGAAACGCTCGGCCCGGGTGCTGCCGCGCGCCATGGCCCTGGGCCTGTTCGGCGTGGCCGCCTGCATGTTCATCTACGGCGCGGCCATGCGGCGCCAGGTCGAGAACGTGCTGCTGGACCCGGCCCTCGGCGTCCGCCTGCTCGACACGCCGATGGCGATCCCGCAGTTCGCGCGCCAGGTCATGGGCGACATCGGCCCCATCTGGCTGGGCATCGGCTTCCTGTTCGCCGGCGCCGCCACCATCAACACCCTGATGGCGGGCGTCCCGCGCATCATGTACGGCATGGCCGTCGACGGCACCCTGCCGCGCCTGTTCGCCTACCTGCATCCACGCTTCAAGACGCCGGTGGTCTGCATCGCCGTCGCCATGGCGATTCCCTGCCTGCACGCGCTCTGGCTGGGCGGCAACGCCGACCACCTGCTCAACCTGGTGCTCGCCGCGGTCTGCGCCTGGGCCACCGCCTACCTGCTGGTCACGCTGTCGGTCGTGATCCTGCGCATCCGCCGCCCCGACCTGCCGCGCGCCTACCGCGCGCCCTTCTTCCCCCTGCCGCAGATCGTCTCCAGCGCCGGCATGCTGCTGGGCATGTGGTTCATCACGCCGCCGGGCATGGATCCCGCGGACGTGTACGTGTCCTTCGCCCTCATGCTGGGCGGCACGGCGGCCTACGCCCTGTTCTGGACCCTGGCCGTCCAGCGCGTCCATCCCTTCCGCCCCGTGCCGGTCGAGGAAGTCCTCGAAAAGGAATTCCGCGCCTACGCGGCGGCGCAGCCGGCCCCGTCCCATGTCCTGGCTGCGAAGGCTGTCTGAGGCCCTGGACCGGCGCGGCCCCGCCGGCTATCGGCCGGGAGTCACGCTGGAGCACGTGCGGCGGGACTTCCACGACTGGCGCTGCGAACCGCTGGACGCGCGCGGCGCCCGCTTCGGCCGGCCCGGCGCGGCGCTGGTGTTCGAGGTGCGGGAGCGCACGCAGTCCGAGTTGCTGATGCATCTCGTGCTGACGGAATTCATCGTCCGGGCGCCCGCCCGCCACCCCGCGCCCGCCCGGCTCGACGTCCGCCACACCGGCGCCTGGCGCCGCACCGGCCTGCGCTACGCGGCCCGGCGCGGCGCGCCGCCGCCCGAGGCGCTGCTGGCCGAACTGCGCGAGGACCCCGCGCTGCGCGCGGCGCTGATGCCGCTGGACTTCAAGCGCCTGCGCATCGAACGCCAGGCCGCCGGCTGGACCGCCACCCTGGAGCACATGGCCGGCAGCGAGGTCGTCAACCGCATGCCGGCCTTCCGGCGCTACATCGCCTTCGCCCCGGCGCAGCGCGACGCCCTGCTGGCCGCCCTGGCGCGCCTGCAGGCCATCCTGGCGCGGCACTGAGCCGCCGATCCGGATTAGCCCGGATACCCGGACGCCAGCGATCTCTGTACCTGATGGTCAACCAGCTCTGCCGCCGCACGCTGACCAGCGCGGCGGAGGCCGAGGCCGACGCCCTGCGCGACGCCCTGCTGCAGCCGCTGCCCGCGGCCCTGGCGCCGGACGATGCGCCCGAGGCGAACCCGGAGGCCCTGCCGGGCGACAGCCTGCTGGAATACGCCCGGCAGCTGATCGACGAGTCCCTGGGCCAGGCTTCGCTCGACCCCGATGCGCTGGCCCGCCGCATGAAGATCTCGGTGCGCCGCCTGTACCGGCTGTTCGAGGCCGAGAACGACAGCGTCTGCCGCTACATCCAGCACAGGAGGCTGCAGCGCTGCGCCCAGGACCTGTCCAATCCCGCGCTGAAATCGCACTCCATCACCACCATCGCCTTCAAATGGGGGTTCGTGGATTCCGCCCACTTCAGCCGCCCCTTCAAGAAGCACTACGCGCTCGCGCCCCGCGAATACCGCCAGCGCGCGCTGGCGTAGCCGGCCCGCGGCGGCGGGGCCTGTCAATCCCGGACAAGCCCGCCGCACGATCAGGCAAGACGGCCACCCCGCTTCCGGCGCCTAATATCCCCACCGCCCGACGACCTTCGACCGGCGCCCGCGCGCCTGCGCCACGCCGGCCCCGCGCCGTTTCCACCGCCCGCTGTCATCACCGCCCTGGAGCTGGCCGAGAAGGGCGTCACCCACATCGTCGTGCTCGAAGGCCGCTACCTGGGCTTCGGCGGCACCGGCCGCAACGGCGGGCAGATCATGGCCGGCATCGGCCACGACCTGGAAAAGATCCGCAAGGACGTCGGCGAGGACGGTCTGCGCCGGATCTTCGAGATCAGCGACATGGGCGCCGACATCATCAAGGACCGGATCCGGAAATACGACATCGATGCCGACTTCCAGCACGGCTACGGCTACATGGGCTTCAACGCCCGCCAGGCGAAGACCCTGCGGGCCTGGGAGAAGGAATTCAAGTCGCTGGGCTCGCGCCACGAGATCCGCTATCTCGAAGGCGCCGACGTCCGCCAGATCATCGGCACCGACGCCTACCACTGCGGCCTGCTGCACATGGGCGGCGGCCACGTCCACTCGCTGAACCTGCTGCTGGGCGAGGCCCGGGCGCTGGCGAGCCACGGCGCGCAGATCTTTGAATACAGCCCCGCCCTGGAAGTGCGCTACGGCGACCGCATCACCGTGCGCACCGGCAAGGGCTCCGTCCGGGCCGCCAAGCTGCTCTGGGCCTGCGACAGCTTCCTGAACCGGCTCGAACCCGAGCTGCACCGGACCACCATCAACACCTACGCCTTCCAGCTGATGACCGAGCCCCTGTCCGAGGAGCTGATCCGGCGCATCAGCCCGATCCGGGGCGCCTACAGCGACATCCGCCCCATCATCGACTACTACCGCGTGACCAACGAAAACCGCCTGCTGTTCGGCGCGGCCACCCCCTTCGTCGAGCACATCCCGCTCGACCTCAAGGCCTGGAACCGCAGGCTGATGCTGAAGATCTTCCCCTACCTCGCGGACGTGAAGATCGACCTCGCCTGGGGCGGGCCGATGGCCTGCAGCCCGAACCTGTTCCCCCAGATCGGCACCCTGCCGGGCCGCCCCAACGCGTTTTTCGTGCAGGGCTATTCGGGCTTCGGCGTCACCCCCAGCCACATCATCTGCAAGGTCCTGGCCGAAGGCATGCACGAAGGCTCGGACCGCTACGAGCTGATCCGCTCGGTGCGCCGGATCCGGGTCGTGGGCAAGGACCATTTCCGCCCCGTGCTGCTGACCGCCGGCAAGACCTGGCACCAGATCTCCGGCTACTGGAACGGCCGCCGCTGATTTCACCCACCGTTTTTTTCCACACAGGAACCTCCCATGAGCTTGACCCCCATCCCCAAAGGCATCACCCTCGACCAGCTGGACCCCTGGGGGACCGTGGCCGACCTGGGCTCCGAAATCCTCGAAGGCGATCCGCGGGCCTTCGGCCGGATGACCGACGGCGCGCCCGACTCCCCGGTCAGCGCCGCCTTCTTCGGCACCACCCGAAGCCGCTTCCGCATGGTCTATCCGTTCAACGAGCAGGCCACCGTCGTCACCGGCGCGGTGCGCCTGACGGACGAGTCCACCGGCCAGTCCACCCATTTCGGCGTCGGCGATTCCTGGTTCGTCACCAAGGGCACGCCGGTGCTGTGGGAAATCCTCAGCGACAGCTTCGTCAAGCACTATCACGCGGTCGCCTGACTGGCGCGGTCGCCTGAGCGCGGTCGCCTGACTGGCGCCGCCGCGCATGCGGTCCTATCATGATTCCTTCCACCGACTCATGACAGGACGGTTCCCATGTCCACCACACCCAATGCGGCCGCCTCCGGCACGTTCCTGATCGGCGGCGACATCCCCGTCCACCGGCTCGGCTACGGGGCCATGCGCATCACCGGCCCCGGCATCTGGGGACCGCCGGCGGACCCGGCCGCCGCCCTGGCCACGCTGCGGCGCCTGCCCGAATTCGGGGTGAACTTCATCGACACGGCCGACAGCTACGGGCCGTTCGTCAGCGAGGACCTGATCCGCGAAGCCCTGCATCCCTATGCGGGGCTGCTGATCGCCACCAAGGGCGGGCTGCTGCGCCACGGCCCCGACAAATGGGTGCCGCTGGGCGATCCCGGCTACCTGCGCCAGTGCGTGCTGATGAGCCTGCGCCGGCTGGGGCTGGAGCGCATCGACCTGTGGCAGCTGCACCGCCTGGACCCCGGCGCATCGCGCCAGGCCCAGCTGCAGGCGATCGCCGACATGCGCCGTGAAGGCCTGATCCGCCACGTGGGCCTGAGCGAAGTCCAGCCGGCCGACATCCAGGAAGCCCAGCAGTATTTTCCCGTCGCCACCGTGCAGAACCAGTACAACCTGGGCGAGCGCAAAAGCGAGGCCGTGCTGGACTACTGCACCGAACACCGCATCGGCTTCATTCCCTGGTATCCGCTGAATGCGGGCAAGCTGGCACGGCCCGGCTCCAAGCTGGAGGACATCGCCCGGCACCACGGCGTCACGACCAGCGCCATCGCCCTGGCCTGGCTGCTGAAGCGCTCGCCGGTGATGCTGCCCATCCCCGGAACCGCCAATCCCGACCACCTGGCCCAGAACGTGGCGGCCGCCCAGGTCAGCCTGAGCGACCAGGAATTCGACGCGCTGGACCGGGCGGCCGCCTGATCCGGTGCGCCGGCCGGACGGGCCCGCCCCGCCGGAGGCTCATTCCGCCTCGCGCAGGCAGCGCACGTCCAGGCTCGCGTCGCCACGCTCGCACGACACCCAGGCCGTGCGGTCGGTGACGTTCACGCTCAGGCTCATGCTGCGTTCGGCCAGCGCCGCCAGGGCGCGCGTGGCCTCCGTGTCCAGCACATGGACCTGCAGGTTGGCGGCGCGCTCCAGCTTGCCGCGCACCCCGGACCACCAGACGTCCGCGCCGCGCCCGTAGGCCAGCACGATCACCCGGTCCGCCCGGCCGCAGGCCTTCAGCACGCGGCGCTCGTCGGGCAGGCCGACCTCGATCCACTGGCGCACCGCGCCGGTCAGGTCCAGGTTCCAGAGATCGGGCTCGTCGGTGTCGCTCAGCCCCCGCGTGAAGACCAGCCGCTCGTCGGCCTCGACCCACAGGGCGTAGGCCAGCAGCCGCACCATCAGGCGCTCGTCGGTCTCGGACGGGTGCCGCGCGACGGTGACGGCATGGCTGCCGTAGTAGGCGCGGTCGTTGTCCGCGACGTGGAGTTCGGCTTTGTAGACGGTGGAGCGCAGGGCCATGGTGACTTCGATTACTTGAACGCCGTTTCAATGAAACTGCGCAATTTACGCGAGTGCAGGCGCTCGCCGGGCATCTCGCGCAGGTGTTCCAGCGCCCGGATGCCGATGTGCAGGTGCTGGCTGACCTGGGTGCGGTAGAAGGCGGTGGCCATGCCCGGCAGCTTGAGTTCGCCGTGCAGCGGCTTGTCCGACACGCACAGCAGCGTGCCGTAGGGCACGCGGAAGCGGAAGCCGTTGGCCGCGATGGTGGCCGATTCCATGTCCAGGGCGATGGCGCGCGACTGCGACAGGCGCTGCACCGGCTCCTGCTGGTCGCGCAGTTCCCAGTTGCGGTTGTCGATGGTGGCCACCGTGCCGGTGCGCATGATCTTCTTCAGTTCCCAGCCCGACAGGCCGGACACGTCGGCCACGGCCTGCTCCAGGGCGACCTGGACCTCGGCCAGCGGCGGCACCGGCACCCACAGGGGCAGGTCGTCGTCCAGCACGTGGTCCTGGCGCACGTAGCCGTGGGCCAGCACGTAGTCCCCCAGCCGCTGGGTGGTGCGCAGCCCCGCGCAATGGCCCAGCATCAGCCAGGCCGACGGCCGCAGCACGGCGACGTGGTCGGTGATGGTCTTGGCGTTGGACGGCCCCACGCCGATGTTGATCAGGGTGATGCCGGTGTGCCCCGGGCGCTTCAGGTGGTAGGACGGCATCTGCGGCAGCGGCACCGGCCCCGTGCGGGGCTCGTCCAGGTTGTCGCGCGTGACGATGCGGTTGCCGGGCTCGACCAGTTCCGTGTAGCCGCCCGTGCCGCGGGCCAGCGTCTCGCGCGCCCACTGGACGAAGCCGTCGACGTAGAACTGATAGTTGGTGAACAGCACGAAGTCCTGGAAATGCACCGGCGCCGTGGCCGTGTAGTGCTGCAGCCGGTGCAGGGAATAGTCGATGCGCGGCGCGGTGAAGGGCGCCAGGGGGCGGGCCTGGTTGGCGCGGCCGCGCCAGGTGCCGTTGACGATGGCGTCGTCGGTCACCGCCAGGTCGGGCACGTCGAAGTGGTCGCGCAGGGTGTGGCCCGGGACCTCGGAATACTCGCCCTCGACGTATTCGCCCTCCGGGAAGGCGAAGTGCAGGGGGATGGGCAGGTCGGACTCGCCGATCTCCACCGGCACGCCGTGATTGCGCAGCAGCAGGCGCACCTGTTCGCGCAGGTAGTCGTGGAACAGGGCGGGCTGCGTCACCGTGGTCATGTAGACGCCCGGCTCGACCAGGTGGCCGTAGGACAGGCGGCTGTCGATTTCCTGGTAGGAATGCACCCGGATGCGGATCGCCGGATAGCAGGCGCGCACCCGCTGGCCGGTCTCCAGGCCGTTGGCGCAGTATTCGCGGAAGGCGTCGCGGATGAAGGCGGTGTTGCGACGGTAGATTTCCAGCAGCCGGTCCACCGCCGCATCGGCGTCCTCGTAGCTGGAGAACGGGATCAGCGGCGGCAGCCGGGTCGGGCGCGCGGTATCGATGAATTTTTCCATGCGCCCGATTATGGCAGGTCTTTATTGCCGCCGGGATGAGCCCGGTCACGGATCAGTCCCTGCGGACTGATCCGTGCCTGGCGAATCCGAGCGGCCTGCAGGCCGCGAGGTGGACGGAAGACAGAGAACTGCCTCTTACACGCGCCGGTGCACCTCCCGCCCCGCCGCGTAGGTCGCGGCGATGGCGCGGTCGTCGCCCAGCATCGCCAGGGCGAACAGCAGTTCCTCCAGCGATTCGGCCAGGGCGCTGCGGCGCTCCAGCAGCGGCGTGGCCTTGGGGTCCAGGACGATGAAGTCGGCCTCGGCGCCCGGCTCCAGCGTACCGATCCGCCCGGTCAGGCCCAGGTGCTTGGCCGCGCCCTGCGTGGCCTGCCAGAACATGCGCCGCGCCGTCAGGTAGTGGCCCGACAGGCGCGCGACCTTGTGCGCCTCGTTCATGGTCAGCAGCATGGAAAAGGACGAGCCGCCGCCCACGTCGGTGGCCAGGGCCACCGGCATGCCGAAGTCCTTGGCCGCCGCGAAATCGAACAGGCCGCTGCCCAGGAACTGGTTGGACGTGGGGCAGTGGGCGGCGACCGCGCCCGCGTCGCGCATGCGGCGGCGGTCGTCGTCGTCCAGCCAGACGCAGTGCCCGTAGACGGAGCGGGGCCGCAGCAGGCCGTACTGGTCGTAGATGTCCAGGTAGCTGCGGTAGCCGGGGAACAGGCCCATGACCCACTTCACCTCGTCGCGGTTCTCGGACACGTGCGACTGGACGAACACGTCCTGGTAGCGTTTGGCCAGCTCGCCGCACAGGCCGAGCTGCTCGGGCGTGGAAGTCGGCGCGAAGCGCGGCGTCAGGGCGTACAGCTGGCGGCCCGTGCCGTGCCAGCGCCGGATCAGGTCCTCGCTGTCGCGCGCGCCGGATTCGGCCGTGTCGCGCAGGTATTCGGGACAGTTGCGGTCCATCAGGACCTTGCCCGCCACCATGCGCAGGCCGCGCGCGTGGCTTTCCTCGAAGAAGGCCTGGGCCGAGCCGGGATGCACGGTGCAGTACACCAGCGCGGTGGTGGTGCCGCAGCGCAGCAGCTCGTCGAGGAAGAAGCGCGCCACGTCCCGGGCGTATTCCGGGTTCTCGAAGCGCCGCTCGGTGGGAAAGGTGTAGGTCTCCAGCCACGGCAGCAGGCCCGGCGCCGGCGAGGCGATCATGTCCGTCTGCGGGTAGTGGATATGGGTGTCGATGAAGCCCGGCGTGATCAGGCGGCCGCGCCAGTCCTCAACCGGCGTGCCGGCGGGCAGCCCGCCGATCAGCCGGTCGTAGTCGCCGCATTGCTCGATGCGGCCGTCGCGCACGACCAGCAGGCCGTCGCGGATCCACTCGCAGGCTTCGTCCTCGGCCCTGGGGGTATCGCGGAAATACAGCAGCTGGGCGCGGTAGGCCCGCGGGCCGGATGCGTTCGGCCCGGCGGGCGCGGACGGGTTCGTGGACGTCATGGGGTCTCCTCGGTCATCGTGCGCGGGCCGCAGTCCGCCTGCGCGGCGGGGCCGGCGGCCCGGCGTTTTTCATTCAGTCGGAAAGGAATCCGGGCGCTTCAGTGGACGGGTGCTTCGGCCCGCGCCGGCGCGCCGGCCCGCCGTTCGCGCGCCGAGTGCAGGCGCAGCAGCTGGGCGGCGACCGCGACGGCGATCACGGCGGGCTGCTTGCCCTCGATGCCGGGCTCGCCGATCGGACAGACGATGCGCGCATAGCGTTCCGGCGGAATGCCGCGCGCGCGGAAGCGGTGCTCGAACTTGCGCCGCTTGGTCTGCGAGCCGATCAGGCCGAAATACGCCACGTCGTCGCGTCGCAGCAGCTGTTCGCACAGGCGCTGGTCGAGCGCGTGGTCATGGGTCATGATGAGAAAGCAGCTGCCGGGCGGGGCCTCGTCGATCACGGCCTCGGGCGTGTCGGTCGCCTCGATGGACACGTTGGCGGGCACCGCGTCGGGGAACAGATCGTCGCGCGCGTCCACCCAGGTCACCCGGCAGGGCAGGGTGCCCAGGACATGCACCAGGGCCTGGCCGACGTGGCCCGCGCCGAAGATCACCACGTGCAGCGGATCGGGGCGCACGGCCTCGCGCAGCGTCAGGCAGCCCCGCACGGGGTCGGGGCGCAGCAGCCGGTCGGCGTCCGGGCCGGCGGCGTCCGCGGCGATGGCGGCGGATTCCGCCTCGTCCGGTGCGGACACGCGCACCCAGGGCGCCACGCCCGCCCCGCCCAGGCCGACTTCGCGGATGCGGCCGGCCGGCGTCTGCAGGCCGGCGCGCAGGGCTTCCAGCCAGGCGCGGTCGGATTCCCGCAGGCGCTCGAACAGCAGGTGCACCATGCCGCCGCAGCACTGGCCCAGCGCCGGCCCCAGGGGCAGGGCCTCGATCCAGCGGTCGGGGCCGTCATCCGCGCGCAGGCGCGCGCGGGCGAATTCGGCCGCCTTCCATTCCAGGTGCCCGCCGCCGATGGTGAACCACTGGTGGCCGGCGGACACGAGCATCTTGGCCCCGGCCTCGCGCGGGGCCGAGCCCTGGACCCAGGCGACCGTGACGAGCACCGCCGCCTGCCGCCGGTCCAGGCACCACAGGGCCTGATCGATCCAGGCGTTCATGGCTTCCCGACTCCTCGATGTGCGGCGCGGGCCTAGCCCGCGCGGCGCCTGCGCAGGCCTTCGGCCGCCTTCAGGATGGCTTCCGGCGTGGCCGGCGCGCGCAGGTCGGGCGAGGTGCGCCCGTCGCCCACCGCCGCCACCGCGTCGCACAGGGCGTTGAAGGTGCTGATGCCGTGCAGCAGCGGGGGCTCGCCCACCGCCTTGGAGCGGTGCACGGTGTCCTTCAGGTTCTGCGCGCGGAACAGGCGCACGCGGAAGTCGCGCGGGCAGTCGCTGATGGCGGGGATCTTGTAGGTGGACGGCGCGTGCGTCATCAGGCGGCCGTCCTCGCGCCACCAGAGTTCCTCGGTGGTCAGCCAGCCCGTACCCTGGATGTAGCCGCCCTCGACCTGGCCCAGGTCGATCGCCGGATTGATGGACGCGCCGACGTCGTGCAGGATGTCGGCGCGCAGCAGCTTCCATTCGCCGGTCAGCGTGTCCACCACCACTTCCGACACCGCCGCGCCGAAGGCGAAGTAGAAGAACGGCCGGCCGTGCATGGTGGCCTTGTCCCAGACGATGCCCGGGGTGGCGTAGAAGCCGTCGGACCACAGCTGCACGCGGTCCCAGTAGGCCTCGTCGGCCAGCTGGCCGAACGGGATGTTGCGGCCGTTGACGTTGACCTGGCGCCAGGCGAAGACCACGTCCTCGGGCTTGCCGCCGTACTTGCGGGCGGCGAAGTCGGCCAGGCGCGCGCGCAGCTGCAGCGCGGCGTCCTCGGCGGCCTTGCCGTTCAGGTCGGTGCCCGTGGAAGCCGCCGTGGCGGAGGTGTTGGCGACCTTGTAGGTGTCGGTGGCCGTGACGCGCACGCAGTCCAGGTCCAGCCCCAGGGTGTTGGCCACGACCTGGGCGACCTTGGTGTTCAGGCCCTGGCCCATTTCCGTGCCGCCATGGTTCACCAGCACGGAGCCGTCGCGGTAGATGTGCACCAGCGCGCCCGCCTGGTTGAAGGCCGGCACGTTGAAGGAGATGCCGAACTTCACCGGCGTCAGCGCCAGGCCCTTCTTCAGGATGGGACTGGAGGCGTTGAATTCGTTGACCGCCTGGCGGCGCGCCCGGTAGTCGGAACTGGCGACCAGCTCGGCCACCAGCGGCTCGATCAGGTTGCCCTCGACCACCTGGCCGTAGGGCGTGGTGTTGCGCGTCTCGATGCCGTAGAAATTGGTCTGGCGCACGTCCAGCGGGTCGCGGCCCAGCTCGCGGGCGATGCGCTCGATCACGACTTCGGTCAGCAGCGCGCCCTGCGGGCCGCCGAAGCCGCGGAAGGCCGTGTTCGACTGCGTGTTCGTCTTGCCGCACATGGCGCGCACGTCGGCCGCCGGGATGTAGTAGGCGTTGTCGAAGTGGCACACGGCCCGGCTGGCGACGGCCTCGGACAGGTCGGCGGAAAAGCCGGAATGCAGCGTCATGTCCAGGCGCATGCCCAGGATCCGGCCCTCGTCGTCGTAGCCCACTTCGTACTCGTAGTGGAAGCCGTGGCGCTTGCCGGTGATCATCATGTCGTCGTCGCGGTCCGCGCGCAGCTTCACGGGGCGCTGCAGCCGGTGCGCGGCGACCGAGGCCAGGCAGGCGAAGACCGCCGACTGGGATTCCTTGCCGCCGAAGCCGCCGCCCATGCGGCGGCATTCGATCTGGACCTGGTGGGCGTGCCAGCCCAGCGCATGGCCCACCACGGCCTGCATTTCCGTCGGGTGCTGGGTGGAGCACCAGACCAGCATGCCGTCCTTCTCGCGCGGGATCGCGTAGGCGATCTGGCCTTCCAGGTAGAACTGCTCCTGGCCGCCGCAGTCGAAGGTGCCCTTCATCCGGCGCGGCGCGGCGGCCAGCGCGGCCTGCACGTCGCCCTGGACCAGGCGCATGTCGGGCAGGGTGCGGGAGCCGGCTTCCTTCGCCTGCACCGGCGTGAGCAGGTGGGGCAGTTCCTCGTAGTCGATCCGGCCCAGGCGCGCGGCGCGGCGCGCGGCGTCCACCGAGCGCGCCACCACCATGAACAGCGGCTGGCCGACGTACTGCACCAGGCCGTCGGCCAGCAGGGGATCGTCGTGGATCACCGGGCCGCAGTTGTTCTCGCCCGGGATGTCGCGCGCGGTGAGCACGGCGACGACGCCCGGGGCGCGGCGCACGGCCTCCAGGTCCATGCCGCGCACGTGGGCGTGCGCCTTGGCCGACAGGCCCAGGGCGGCGTAGACGGTGCCGCGCAGTTCGGGAATGTCGTCGGTGTAGACGGCTTCGCCGGTGACGTGCAGCGTGGCGGATTCGTGCGGGCTGGACGCGCCCGCGGCGGGTTCGCCCTGGACGGGACGGGGAATGCGGTCGTTGGCGACGGCCAGCCGGTCCAGTTCGACCGGCACATTGATGCGCATGTTCATGACGGCCTCCTCAAGCGATGTCGGCCAGCGCGGCCGTACTGACCTGATGCGTCGCCAGCGGCGCCCCAGGGGCGGTTTCCAGGTAGAAGCGGTACAGCAGGTTGCGCGAGGCGAGCAGGCGGTATTCGCTGCTGGCGCGCATGTCGGTCAGGGGCTTGAAATCCTCCGCCACGGCGTCCATCGCGGCGCGCACGTGGGTCTCGTCCCAGGGCTGGCCCTGCAGGACGGCTTCCACGGCGCGCGCGCGGCTGGGCGTGGCCGCCACCCCGCCGAAGCCGGTGCGCACGGACGTCGCCACGCCGGATCCGTCCAGGATCACGGCGAAGGCCGCGCACACCGCCGAGATGTCCTGGTCGAAGCGCTTGGACAGCTTGTAGTGGCGGAACTGGCGGCCTTCCACCCGCACGGGCACGCGTAGGCCCTGGACGAATTCGCCGGGCTCGGCGGCGTTCTTCTGGTAGCCCAGGTAGTAGTCTTCCAGCGGCATCTCGCGCACGCGCTCGCCGCGACGCAGGATGATGCGGGCACCCAGGGCGATCAGGCCCGGCATGGAATCGCCGATCGGCGAGCCGTTGGCCACGTTGCCGCCCAGCGTGCCGGCGTTGCGGATCGGGAAGGACGCGAAGCGCTGGCGCAGTTCGGCCATTTCGGGGATGTGCTCGACCAGCGCGTCGAAGGCGTCGTTCAGCAGCGCGCCCGCGCCGATGAGCAGGTCGTCGCCTGCCAGATGGATGTCGCGCAGTTCGGCCACCTGGCCGATGTAGATCAGGTGCGGCAGGTCGCGGAACTGCTTGGTCACCCACAGGCCCACGTCGGTGCTGCCGGCCAGGATGCGGGCGTCCGGGTGGTCCAGGCGCAGCTGCGCGAGCTGGTCCAGGGTGCGCGGCGCATGGAAGGTGTGGCCGTCGTGCGTGTAGGTGAAGACGCCGTCGCGCCGCAGCGTGGCCAGGATGCCGGCCAGGGCCGCCCGGTCGAAGGGCACGGCCGGGTAGTTGAACATTTCGCCGGCCGCGCGCACGATGGGCTGGTAGCCCGTGCAGCGGCACAGGTTGCCCGACAGCGCGTCGTCGATCTCGGTGCGCGTGGGCGCCGGATCGTGCGGGCCGTGCGCCAGGTACATGCCCCACAGGGACATGACGAAGCCCGGGGTGCAGAAGCCGCACTGCGATCCGTGGCAATCGACCATGGCCTGCTGCACCGGGTGCAGCGCGCCGTCGGCCTGGCGCAGGTCCTCGACCGTGTACAGCGCCTTGCCGTCGAGCGTGGGCAGGAACTGGATGCAGGCGTTCACCGCCCGCATGGCCACGCCGCCGCGGCCGTCGGGCTCGGCCACCATGACGGTACAGGCGCCGCAGTCGCCCTCGGCGCAGCCTTCCTTGGTGCCCATGCAGCCCAGGTCCTCGCGCAGGTACTGCAGCACGGTGCGGGTCGTGGGCTGACCGGAAACTTCGTGGGTCTGGCCACGATAGTGAAAGCGAATGACGTCGGTCTCCATCGCATCCCTCTTTTCGTTGAACAGGTATTGGAATCACGATATCACCGCGCGACCGTCCCAGCCATTCGCTCAAGATGATGAAGAACATCATGCCGGCATCCGGTGGACGGGCGCGGCACGCCCGTGAATAATAGGCCGATGCAACGAACCCGCGAACCCATGGACACGCATCTGCTGCGCATCCTGCAGATCCTGCTGACCGAGCAGAGCGTCTCGCGCGCCGCCATCAAGCTGGGGCTGTCTCAGCCTGCCCTGAGCAATTCGCTGCGCCGGCTGCGCGACATCACCGGCGACCCGATCCTGGTGCGCGGCAAGACCGGCATGGTGCCCACCGCCCGCGGCCTGGAGCTGCTGGCGCACGCCAACGAGGCCCTGAACGCCATCGAGCGCATCACCCAGCCGCCGGGGGCCTTCGATCCGGCCCGCACGACGCGGGAATTCCACCTGGGGGCGCCGGACTACCTGGACGCGATGTTCCTGCCGAACATCGCCGAGATCCTGCGCCGCGAGGCGCCGCACGCTAAATTCATCGTACACCCGATCAACGCCGATTACGACTACGCGGGCGGCCTGGAGGACGGCGGCCTGGACGTGGTGATCGGCAACTGGCTCGAACCGCCGCCGCAGATGCACATGGCGCGGCTGTTCGACGACGAGGTGGTCTGTATGATCGGCAGCCAGAACCCGGCTGCCCACCGCGAGCTCACCCTGAAGCACTACCTGGAACTGCCGCACCTGGCGCCCTTTCCCCACGTGACGGCGCGCCAGAGCTTCATCGACGGCCATCTGGCCTCGCAGGGCCTGAAGCGCAACATCCAGATGACCATCCCGTATTTCGGCCAGGTGGCCGGCATGCTGCTGCGCACCGACCTGATCTTCACCACCGGCCGGCAGTTCGCGCAGCACTACGTGCGCTACCTGCCCATCACCATCCTGCCCGCGCCCCTGCCCTTCCCGCCCATGCGCTTCTACCTGCTGTGGCACCGCCGTTGTCACAGCGCCCCGGAAGTCGTCTGGCTGCGCCAGTGCATCGCCAAGGTCGCCGCCATGCTGCAGGCCAGCCTGGAATCCCCCTGAACGGATGCCGCCCGGAGCCGCCCGCGCGGTATCCGGACAAACCCTGAGACTCCCCAGAAGACATCATCCGCGCTTGATAGTCGTCATCAGGACGGCGCGCACACAGCCGGAAACCACGTCCCTAGAATGGCCCGGAGCCTGTCCCCCGGCGATCGCCGCCATCGCGCCGATTCCCGCTCAAACAGGCCCGGACCCCTCGAGCGCCCGCCCCACCAGAAGGCGCCCACATTCCAGGAGACACTGCCCATGAGCGAGCAGGAACACGCCTTGTCGGCGGGGCTTGGCGCCCCCGCAACCCCCGCATCCGCCACGCCCTGGCTCGAACGGCGCTTCCAGCTGTCGGCCCGCGGCACCAGCGTGCGCCAGGAAACCCTGGCCGGGCTGACGACCTTCCTGGCGATGGTCTATTCCGTGTTCGTCGTCCCGGCGATGCTGGGCAAGGCGGGCTTCGACACGTCCTCGGTCTTCATCGCCGTCTGTCTCACCAGCGCTTTCGGTTCGCTGCTGATGGGCCTGTGGGCCAACCTGCCGATCGCCGTGGGCTGCGCGATCTCGCTGACGGCCTTCACGGCCTTCGACCTGGTCCTGGGCCAGGGCCTGTCGCCCGCCGTGGCGCTGGGCGCGATTTTCCTGATGGGCGTGATCTTCACCGGCATCTCCGCCACCGGCGTGCGCAGCTGGATCCTGCGCAACCTGCCGGCCGGCATCGCGCACGGCACCGGCATCGGCATCGGCCTGTTCCTGCTGCTGATCGCCGCCAACGAAGTCGGGCTGGTGGTGAAGAACCCCGGCCCCGGCCTGCCGGTGTCCCTGGGCGCGATCGGCGCCATGCCGGCCCTGCTGTCGGTCGTGGGCCTGGCGGCGATCTTCGGCCTGGAGCGCCGGCGCGTGCCCGGCGGCATCCTGCTGGTCATCCTGGCGCTGTCGGCCTTCGGCCTGATCTGGGACCCGGCCGTGACCTTCAAGGGCCTGTTCGCCCTGCCCGCCTTCGGCGGCGAGCACTCGCTGATCGGCGCCATGGACATCGGCGGCGCGCTCAACGCGCTGGTCATCCCCAGCGTCCTCGCCCTGGTCATGACGGCCGTGTTCGACGCCACCGGCACCATCCGCGCCGTGGCCGGCCAGGCCGGCCAGCTGGACGAGAACGGCCAGATCATCAACGGCGGCCGCGCCCTGACGGCGGACTCGGTGAGCTCCATCGTGTCGGCCGGCCTGGGCGGCGCCCCGGCGGCGGCCTACATCGAGTCGGCGGCCGGCACCGCGGCCGGCGGCAAGACCGGCCTGACGGCCACCATCGTCGGCCTGGGCTTCCTGGCGCTGATCTTCCTGTCGCCGCTGGCGGCGCTGGTGCCGTCCTACGCCACCGCGCCGGCCCTGATGTACGTGGGCCTGCTGATGCTGGGCGGCGTGCGCAAGCTGCACCTGGACGACACCGTGGACACCATGGCCGGCATGGTCTGCGCCGTGTTCATCGTGCTGACCTGCAACATCGTCACCGGCATCATGCTGGGCTTCTGCACCCTGGTGATCGGCCGCCTGTTCGCCGGCGAATGGCGCCGGCTGAACGTCGGCACCCTGGCCATCGCCGTCGCCCTGGCGGTGTTCTACCTGGGCGGCTGGGCCATCTGATCCGCCGCCGCGCCGGCCTTGCGCCCCGGTCCGCGCCACGCGGCCGCGGGCGGGCCGGCGGATCCGGCGCGCGGGACGCCTCAGCCGTCCCGCGCCAGCACGCCTTTTCCGCAATCCCCCAGCAGGTGACGCAGCCATTGATGGGAGGGCGCATGATGATTGCGCGCATGCCACAACTGATAGAACCGCATCGGCGGAAACTCGATCGGCGATTCCAGCACCGCCAGCGGCAGCAGTTCCGTGTAGTAGCGGGCGAAATGCCGCGTGGTGGTGAACACCAGGTCCGTGCCCGGCAGCAGGTAGGGCGCCAGCATGAAGGACTGCGCCTCGACGCATTCCTCGCGCTGGATGCGCAGGGACGTCAGCATCGTGTCGATCATGCCGCGCTGGGAAATGGAATACGGAGTCGGCACCACGTGCGGCACGCGCCGGTAGTCCTCCAGCGTCATGCCGCGCCGCGCCAGCGGATGGTCGGCCGCCACCATGCACACGATCTCGTCTTCCAGCAGCACCGACAGGTGCATGCGGTCCGGCGGTTCGGGCCAGTTGCCGATCACCACGTCCAGCTCGCCTTCGGCCAGCGAATGCTCGAAGTCGAAGTCCGGCCCCAGGGAATGCAGCACCAGCCGCGCATGCGGCGCCTCGCGGCGGAAGCGCGCCACCACCGATGCGGCGAAGGCCGGCGCCAGGTAGTCGGGCGAGCCGATGCGAAAGACCTGGCGGCTGCTCTCGGGCTCGAAGGCCTCGCCGGCCTCCAGCATCGCATCGATGGAGTTCAGCGCCGTGCGGGCGTGCTCCAGGATCGCCAGGGCGCGGTCGGTCGGCACCATGCCGCCCTTCTCGCGCACCAGCAGCGGATCCTGCAGGATCTGGCGCAGGTTCTTCAGCGCCACGCTGATGGCGGGCTGGGACTGGTTGAGCTTGAGCGCCGTGCGCGACACGCTGCGCTCGGCCATGAGGATGCTGAACACCTTCAGCAGGTACGTATCCAGCGTTTCGCTACCGCGTCGTGTCGACATCGTGGGGATCTCCATTCGGTCGGGGGCCGTCCGGCTTCCGCCCGCCCCCCGGGAATGCGGCACAGCATATACCACTTATACCGTGTCGCGCCCTTCATTTGACGCACGATACCCCTTAGACTTTCCATCACGATGCATTCATCTCTTTCCGTCATGACCCTGAACGAACTATCCTCCCTGGCCCAGGCCGAATTTTCCCGGGAACTCGGTACGATCTTTGAACACTCTCCCTGGATTCCGGAGCGCGCCTGGGCCGCGCGGCCCTTCGCCGACGTGCAGGCCCTGCATCAGGCCATGATGCGCGTGGTGCGCGAAGCCGACCCGGCCGAACAGCTCGCGCTCATCACGGCTCACCCGGAGCTCGCCGGCAAGGAAGCCGCCGCCGGCACCCTGACCAGCGACTCGACCAGCGAGCAGCGCGGCGCCGGCTTGGACCAGTGCAGCCCGGAGGAACTGCAGCGCCTGCGCGAGCTGAACGCCGCCTACCGCGCGCGGTTCGGCTTTCCCTTCGTGATCGCCGTCAAGGGCCGCAGCCGCCACCAGATCATGGACGCCATCGAGCAGCGGCTGCACAATGAACGGGACGCCGAATTCCAGACCTGCCTGGACCAGATCGGCCAGATCGCGCGCTTCCGCCTCGACGCCCGCTTCGCCGCCTGAGGCGCGGGGCCGCCCGGTCCGCGTCCCGGGTCCTGCGTCCCCAGCCCCTCGCCACCGGCACGAACCCTCGCCCGATCCGGGCGCCGCGCCGGGATTTTCACGGAGTCTCCCATGACCGCCACCACGCTGACGTCCCTGACCATCGAACCCCTGACGCGCGCAGCCTTCGCGCCCTTCGGCGACGTGATCCAGGCGGACGACTCGGTCCGGCACTTCACCATCAACGAAGGCAACACCGAGCGCTACCACGACCTGGCCCGCATCGATCCGGGCGAGGACGGCCGCGCCATCGTCTCGATCTTCCGCGGCCTGCCGCGCGCGCTGCCCTTCACCGTCACCATGATGGAGCGCCACCCCAAGGCCAGCCAGGCCTTCATCCCGCTGTCCGGGCGGCCGTACCTCGTCGTAGTCGCCGATCCCGCGTCCAGGCCCACGGTGGCCGACCTGCGCGTGTTCCTGTGCCGGGGCGACCAGGGCGTGAACTACGCGCGCGGCGTCTGGCATCACCCGCTGCTGGGGCTGGAAGCCGTCTCCGATTTCCTGATCATCGACCGCGCCGGCCCGGGCGAGAACTGCGACGTCGTCCAGATGGAAGCGCCCGGCGTGATTCCCGCGCTGGACTGATCCGGGCGTTCCGCGTCCCGCCCGCGGCGGCGCCGTGGCGCCCGGCGGCCAGCGCCCGGCCCACGTCCGGTGCGCCCGGTGCGGCCGGGCGTTCGATGGGCGTTCAATCCATCCAGATCTCGTCGCGCGTCTCGCCCGCCAGCGTGACCTCGGACAGCGCGCGCAGCAGCTGGTTCGAGCCGGCGTCGAACATCAGCTTCTGGCGCAGGTGCTCCAGCTCGGCCGCGTCCCGGTGATGGGACACCAGGGCCACCTCGCCCACCGGGCCGCCGAAGCGGATCTTCAATTCCAGCTTCAGGCCATGCTGGTCCCACAGGTAGTCCACCCGCTGGCGCAGCAGGCGCAGGGCTTCGTCGAAGTGGCCGTTGCGCATGCGCACCCGGCGCACGAAAGTGATCATGATGACGTTCCCCCTTCCGCTGTTCAGGCGCCCAGGTATTTCTGGCGGGCCTGCGGATCGGCCCCGAGCGCGTCCGAATCGCCTTCCCAGACGATCTGGCCCTTTTCCACGATGTAATGGCGGTCCGCCAGCCGCAGCAGCGGCGCCAGGTTCTTGTCGATCACCAGGATCGCCATGCCCTCGCGGCGCAGCACCGCCAGCGCCGCCCAGATCTCCTGGCGCACCAGGGGCGACAGGCCTTCGGTCGCCTCGTCCAGGATGAGCAGTTCCGGATTGGTCATCAGCGCCCGGCCGATGGCCAGCATCTGCTGCTCCCCGCCCGAGAGCTGGTTGCCGAAATTGCCGGCGCGTTCGCGCAGGCGCGGAAACAGTTCGTAGATGCGCCGGAGCGTCCAGGGATTGCGCTTGCGGCGGCGGTCCGCGGCCGTGGCGACCAGGTTTTCCTCGACCGACAGGTTGGGAAAGATCTGGCGGCCTTCCGGCACCAGGCCGACGCCGCGCTGCGCCACCCGGTGGCTGGGCAGGTTCTGGATCTTCGCGCCGTTGAACTGCACCTGCCCCTGCCAGACCGGGTGCATGCCCATGATGCTCTTGATGGTGGTGGTCTTGCCCATGCCGTTGCGGCCCAGCAGCGTCACGCACTGGCCCGCGTCGATCTGCAGGCGCATGCCGTACAGCACCTGGCTGCGCCCGTAGCCGGACACCAGGCCCTCGACTTTCAACAAGGTACTCATAGGGCCCCCTTCATGCTCATGCATATGGCCTCCTTCCCGCACACGCTCCGCATGCGCCCGCTCATGCCGGCACCTCCTCGTCGCCCAGGTAGGCCTCGCGGACTTCGGGGCTGTTGCGGATGGCGTCCGCGTCGCCGCAGCAGATGACCTTGCCGTAGAACAGCACGCTGATGCGGTCGGCCAGGGAGAACACCGCGTCCATGTCGTGCTCGATCAGCAGGATGCCGTAGCGGCTCTTCAGGCGCCGCAGCAGGTCCACCATCATGTCCGAGCCGGTGTCGCCGTGCCCCATGCCGGCCATGGGCTCGTCCAGCAGCAGCACCTTGGGCTCCGCCGCCAGCGCCATGGCGATCTCCAGCTGGCGCTGCTGGCCGTAGGACAGCGACATGGCGAGCGTTTCGCGCCGGGCCGACAGCCCCATCAGGTCGATGAGCTCGTCCGCGCGGTCCGCCAGCCCGGGGGTTTCCACCGCCGGCGTCCAGAAATGGAAGCCGTGGCCGCGGCAGCCCTGGACCGCCAGCACCACGTTCTCCAGCACGGTGAACCGCTGGATCACCGAGGTGATCTGGTAGGACCGCCCGATCCCGGCGCGCACGCGCTGCGCCATGCCCAGCGCGTCGATGGGTCGGCCGCCCAGGCTGATGGTGCCGGCGTCGCTGGGAATCTCGCCCATGATCTGGCTGATCAGCGTGGTCTTGCCGGCCCCGTTGGGGCCGATGACGGCGTGGATCTCGCCGGGCAGGATGTCCAGGTCCACGTGGTCGGTGACCAGCAGGCCGCCGTAGCGCTTGACCAGGCCGCGTATCGAAAGCAGAGGCTGCATGTCAGCGGCCCTCCCCGGGCGAGGCGAACATGCCCCAGAGCCCGTTGCGCAGGAACAGCACGATGAGCACGATCACCGGGCCCATGACGATCATCCAGTGGTCGGTCAGGCCCTTCAGGCCTTCCTCCAGCAGCAGGAAGCCGGCCGCGCCCACCACCGGCCCCACCAGGGTGCCGGCGCCGCCCAGCAGCACCATGATGATGAGCTCGCCGGAGGCCGTCCACGCCATGTAGGCGGGCGAGGCGAAGGCGGTCAGGTTGGCCAGGAAGAAGCCCGCCAGGGCGCACAGTTCGGCCGACAGCACGTAGGCCAGCAGGCGGTAGCCCAGCGGCGCGGTGCCCACCGCCCGCACCCGCCGGGCGTCCATGCTGGAGGCCCGCAGGATCAGGCCGAAGCGCGAGCGGATCACGCGGCGCAGCAGCAGCAGGCTGGCGGCCAGGCAGGCCAGCAGGGCCAGGTACAGGCCCAGGTGGCTGCCGGTCAGCGTCCCGAAACGGCTGAGCTGGCGGATCGGCAGGCCTTCGTCGCCGCCGTACTGCTTCAGCCCCACCGCCAGGAAATAGAACATCTGCGCCAGGGCCAGCGTGATCATGATGAAGGCGATGCCGTGCGTGCGCAGGGCGATCAGGCCCACGGGCGCGGCCACCAGGGCCGTCACCGCCACGACCAGCAGCAGGTGCAGGACGCCGCTGTCGGCGCCGTAGTGGGAGGCGATGGCGACGCAATAGGCGCCGATGCCGATGTACATGGCGTGGCCGAAGCTCACCAGCCCGCCGTAGCCCAGCGCCAGGTTCAGGCCCACGGCCGCCAGGGCGAACACCAGGATGCGGCTGAACTGCAGCAGCGCGTAGGCGCTGTCCGCGACGCTGGCGTACACCGGCACCAGCAGGAACAGCACGAAGATCAGGCCGGTCAGCGCGGCCGGCCAGGACCCGCCGGCGGGGGCGCGCGCCGCGGGCGCATTCGGGTTCGGGATCGAGGATTCCATTTTCATGCGGGACTCAGCGTTTCTTCACGGGGAACAGGCCTTCGGGCTTGACGGCCAGCACGATCACCATCAGCACGTAGACCGCCAGCGACGAGATCGCCGCCCCCAGCGTGCTGGCCAGTTCCTGTTCCAGGGACTGGCGCAGCAGTGCCGGCATGATCGTGCGCCCCAGGGTATCGACCAGGCCGACCACCAGCGCGCCCAGGAAGGCGCCGCGGATCGAGCCGATGCCGCCGATCACGATGACCACCAGCGTCATGATGAGGATCGAATCGCCCATGCCGGGCTGCACCGACAGGATCGGTCCCACCAGGGCGCCGCCCAGGCCCGCCAGGCCGGCCCCCAGGGCGAAGATGAAGGTATTGAGCCAGCCGATGTTCACGCCCAGTGCCGCGACCATGGCGCGATTGCTGGCGCCGGCGCGGATCAGCATGCCGACGCGGGTGCGCTCGATCAGCAGGTACAGGCCCAGGGCCACCAGCAGGCCCGCCAGGATGATCAGCAGGCGGTACAGCGGATAGGGCGTGCCGAACACCACGACGGTTTCGCTCAGCGCCTCGGGCAGGCTCATGAAGATCGGCGCCGAGCCCCAGATCATGCGCACCGCCTCGTTGCAGAACAGCATCAGCCCGAAGGTGGCCAGCACCTGGTCCAGGTGTTCGCGGGGATACAGGCGCGAGAAGCCGCAGCGGTCCAGCGCCACCCCCAGCGCCATGGCGCCCCCCAGGCCCGCCAGGATGGCCAGCGCAAAGGAGTCCGTATGGCGGAAGGCGGCGGCCGCGAAATAGGCCCCCATCATGTAGAGCGCGCCATGCGCCAGGTTGATGAAGCTCATGATGCCGAAGACCAGCGTCAGGCCGGCGGCCAGCAGGAACAGCAGGATCCCGTACTGCAGGCCGTTCAGGGCCTGCATGAACAACAGCTGCGGACTCATGTCCGTCCTCCGTGACGGGCGGCGCGCGCCGCCCGTCGGTCAGGGCTCGATGTCAGGGCCCGGCGGGCGGGCGCCCGGCTCCGCCGCAAACGAGGGCGGGGCGGGCGCCCGGGCCCGGGGCCTGGTTCAATACTTGCACTTCTCGACGTAGGCGTCCGGATGGTTCGACAGGGGCTTGCCGATGGTCTTCAGGGACACGCGGCCCTGCGCGTCCTTGGCCACCTGGAAGGCGTAGAAGTCCTCGATGGGGAAGCCGTTGACGTTGAACTTGTAGGGCCCGCGCAGGGACGCGTAGTCCGCCGCACGCAATGCATCGCGCAGCGCCTTCTTGTCGGCGACGCTGCCGCCGGTCTTCTTCAGGGCGCTGTCGATCAGCAGCGCCGAGTCGTAGGACTGGGCGGCGTACTGCGAGGGGATGCGCTTGTACTTCTGCTCGAAGGCGGCGACGAAGGCCTCGCTGACGGGGTTCTTGAAGTCGGGCCCCCAGAACGTGCCGGCATAGGCGCCCAGGGCCGCATCGCCCAGGGCCGGCAGGGTGCTGCCGTCCACGGTGGACACCGTCAGCAGCGGGATCTTGCCCATCAGGCCGAACTGCTTGTACTGCTTGACGAAGTTCACGCCCATGCCGCCCGGCAGGAAGACCCACACGGCCGACGGATTGGCGGCCTGCAGCGCCAGCAGCTCCGCCGAATAATCCTGCTGGCCCAGCTGGGTGTAGACCTCGCCGGAAATGCGGCCCTTGTAGAAGCGCGTGAAGCCCTTCACCTGATCGCGGCCCGACTGGTAGTTGGGCGTGATCATGTAGACGTCCTTGTACTTCTGGTCGGTGGCGAACTGGCCCATGACCTCGGCCTGCCCGTCGTTCTGCCAGGACGCGAAGAAGAAGCCCGGATTGCACTGGCCGCCGGCCAGGGGCGCCGGCCCCGCGTTGGAGCCGACGAAGGTCACGTCGGCGTCGGCCATGGGCTTGGCGATCGCCATCATGACGTTGGAGAACGTCACCCCGGCCACCAGGTCCACCTTGTCCTTCTCGATGAATTTCTGGACCGCCTGGACGCCCACGTCGGGCTTGAGCTGGTCGTCTTCCTTCAGGAAAACGATATCCTGGCCGCCCAGCTTGCCGCCGTTCTGCTCCAGCGCCAGGTTGAAGCCGTCGACCATGTCCTGGCCCAGGGCCGCCCCGGAGCCGGACAAGGTGGCCAGGAAGCCGATCTTGACCTCGGCCTGCGCCGATCCGGCGGTCAGCCCCAGCGACAGAGTCAGGGCGGTCGTCAGCAAGGTTGTGCGAAATGCCATGGTTTGTCTCCTGCAGGATTAATAGTTTAGTTTTAAAGTATTACCGATCTTACACGAAAGTCAGCGAGGTGCAACCCATGCCTTGCGCATGCAGGGCCACGTGGTCGCCCGGCTGCACGGCCACCGCCTCGGTCAGCCCGCCCGTCAGGATCAGCGTGCCCGCCGGGATCGCCTGCCCGCGCCGCCCCAGGTGATCGGCCAGCATCGCCACCGCGTTGGCCGGGTGACCCAGCACCGCCGCCCCCGCCCCCAGCGCCACCACCTCGCCGTTCTTCTCCAGCACCACCCCCGTCGTGCGCAGCTCCAGCTCGCGCGCATCGCGCATGATTCCGCCCACCACGAACCGGCTCGACGAGCAGTTGTCCGCCACCACGCTCTTCAAGTCGAACTTGAAGTCGCGGTAGCGGCTGTCGATCACCTCGATGCCCGCCAGCACGAAGTCCGTCGCCGCCAGCACCTCGGCAATCGTGCAGCCCGGGCCGGCCAGCGCCGCCTTGGTCACGAACACCAGCTCGGGCTCCACCTTCGGGTGGATCAGCTCCGCATGCCGGCACCGCCCCCCGTCGGGCACCACGAACCCATCGGTCAGAAACCCGAAGATCGGGCTGTCCACCCCCATCTGGCGCATCTTCGCAAACGAGGTCAGCCCCGCCTTCAGCCCCACGATCCGCGCCCCGCGCCCCACCTTGCGCCGCCGGATCGCCTCCTGCACCGCATAGGCGTCGGCCCAGTTCATCCGCGGATGATCCAGCGTGATCTTGGGCGTGTCGCGCGCCTGCAGCTCGCAGTCCTCCAGGCGCTCGGCCAGCGCCTCGATGGTCGCCGCATCCAGGCTCGGCGCGTCCAGGTCTATCCCGTCCGGGTTCGTCCCGCCCGTGTTCGTTTCGCCCATGTCCGTCCCGCCTCGGTTCATCTCTGTCATCGTCCTTTCTCCTTGCACCGGTCCCGTCTTGTCCGCGTCCGCCCTTCTTTCTTCAGTCTCAGGCGACGAAGCGCACACCGCAGGCGCCGATGCCCCCGATCGAGACCTGCAGGCTGTCGCCCGCAACGACCGGCGTCATCGCCGCCAACGCACCGGACAGGACGATCTCGCCCGCCTCCAGCCCCACCCCCAGCGCCCCCAGCGCATTGGCCAGCCACGCCACCGCGTTGGCCGGATGGCCCAGCGCCGCCGCCCCCGCCCCCGTGCCCAGCAGCTCGCCGTTCTTCTCGAACACCATGCCGCAGGTGCGCAGGTCCAGACCGCGCGGGCTGACCAGCCGGTCGCCCAGCACGAACACCCCGCACGAGGCGTTGTCGGCCACCGTGTCCTGAATCCGGATCTTCCAGTCCCGGATGCGCGAATCGACGATCTCGAAGCACACCATCACCGCCTCGGTGGCCGCCAGCACCTCGCTCACCGTCACCCCAGGCCCGCACAGGTCCTTCTTCAGCAAAAAGGCGATCTCGCCCTCGGCCTTGGGCTGGATCAGCCCCGCCATCGAGATCGCCTCGCCCGGGGCGACCGCCATGTCGCTGAGCAGGTAGCCGAAGTCCGGCTGGTAGACCCCCAGCATGTCCATCACCGCCTGGCTGGTCACGCCGATCTTCTTGCCCACCACGCGCGCGCCGGCCGCCAGGCGCCGGCCCACCATGCGCTGCTGCACGCGGTAGGCCTGCTCGACGCTCATGCCCGGGTGGCGGGCGCTCAGCGGCTCGACCATCCGGCGCTCGGCCCAGGCGGTGTAGAGCTCGTCGCCCAGTTCTTCGATCAGCGCGGTTTCCATCTCGTACGGCTCCGTTCGGTCAGCATTGGATTCGGTCAGGATCGAATCCAGGCAAGGTTGGATTCAGGCAAGGTTGAAGAAGGCCCGGGCGTTCCCGGCCAGGATGCGGCGCTTTTCATCGTCGTCCAGCAGGGCGGTCTCGCCCACCAGCGCGCCGATGCGCTGCTCGCCCAGCGGGTAGGGATAATCGGAGCCGAGCATCACCCGCTCGCTGCCCATCACGTCCACCAGCAGGCGCAGGGCGCGCGGATCGAACACGGCGGAATCCACCGAGAACCGGTCGCAGTAGGAAGACGGCGGATTCGGGCAGTCCTGGCGCACGATGTCGCGGTACTTCCAGGCGTTGTCGACCCGGCCCAGGGTGAAGGCGAAAGCGCCGCCGCCATGCGCGAAGCACAGCTTCAGGCTGCGCGGCAGCCGCTCGAAGGCGCCCGACAGGATCAGGGACAGGATCCCCAGCGACGTTTCCGCCGGCATGGCCACCAGCCAGGGCAGCATCCATTGGCGCATGCGCCGCCCGCCGCCCATCATGTCCCAGGGATGGACCAGCACCGGGATGCCGCTCACGGCGCAGTGGTGCAGGAATTCCACCAGCTGCGCGTCGTCCAGGTCGCGGTCGCCGACGTGGTTGCCGATCTGCACGCCCACGTGGCCGGCCGCCTGGGCGCGGGACGCCTCGCGGCAGGCCCGCTCGGTGTCCTGCAGGGGCACCTGGGCCAGCGCCTTCAGGCGGTCGGGATGGCCGGCGCAGTATTCCAGGGTCAGGTCGTTCATGCGGGCGGCCCAGTCGGCCACCTTGCCGGGGTCCAGCGCGTAGCCGAACATGATCGGCGTGGCGCTGACGACCTGCACGTCCAGGCCCAGGCGGTCCATGTCCGCCACGCGTAGCTCCGGATCCCACAGCACCGGCTCGACGGGGCGGAACTCGCTGTCGCCCTTCATGATCATGCCTGCGTCCCGGCCGGTGATCTTCAGCCAGGGCGCCTGCACGGGGTCCAGCGCGCGGGCCTGCTCGCGCGAGATTTCCGGAAAGATGTGCGCGTGGATGTCTATCATGTCGGTGGCCTTCGTGTGTCTCGTTCCGTGTCCCGTTCAGAAATCCCGGACGCTGGAATCCCGCAGCTGCTCGTGCCAGATGCGATAGTCCTTGCCCGGGTGCTGGGTGCCGCAGCCGGGGCAGACGCGCTCCTCGTCCTTCAGCGCGTAGAACTGGGCGTAGACCTTGGGCAGGTCGTCCACCAGGCTTTCCAGCTGCTTGGAGGCCTTCCAGACCTCGGTGCCGCAATGGGCGCAATACCACTGCAGGCTGTCGTGCCTGCCCTGGGGACGGGGCAGCTCGATCAGCAGGCACAGGCCGTTGGGGTCGGGGCGCTGCGGCGAATGGATCAGGTGCGGCGGCTGCAGGAAGATGTCGCCTTCCTTCAGGTCGATGCGCTCGAAGCGGCCGCGGTCCCAGACGATCAGGAACGCCTCGCCGCGCAGCTGGTAGAAGATTTCCTCGGTCGGGTTGTCGTGGAAATCGGTGCGCTGGTTGCCGCCGCCGACCATGTTGATGATGTAGTTGCCGTCGGGAAAGATCGCCGCGTTGCACACCGGCGGCTTGAGCCGGTCGCGGTGGTCGTCCACCCATTGCATCAGGTTCTTGGGCAAGCCGTACTTTGCATCCATGTCTGTCTCCTCGTGGTGCGCCGGCGCCTGTCGGGGGCGCCGGTCGTCGTGTCCGGCCCGGTGTCAGGCGGCCGGCGGCCTGTAGGCGATGGCCTTGATCTCGATGCGCAGGTGCGGGTGCGGCAGCTGATGGACGGCGACCGTGGTGCGCGCCGGGCCATCGAAGCCGAAATATTCCCCGTAGACCTCGTTGTAGCCGGCGAAGTCCCCCATATCGACCAGGTAGGCGCTGATCTCCACCACGTCCTCCAGGGCGGCGCCGACGCTGGCCAGGATGTCGCGGATGTTCTCGATCACGGCGCGGGTCTGCACCCGGATGTCCATGCGCACGGCGCCCATGGCGTCCACGGTCTCCACGCCGGCCAGGCTGTTGTCGGCGCGGCGCGAGCTGGTCCCCGAGACGAACAGGAAGTCGCCCGCGCGCCTGACGTGCGGGAACTTCCCCCGCGGCGTGGCCTTGCCGGTGACGACCTTGGCGGATGCTGGGTTCATGGGATGCGGTCTCCTGTGGTCCTTCGTGCGAGTCCCGTCCGGCGTGCGGAACGGCTCAGATCTTGACGCAGATGTTGGTGATCTCGGAATAGAAATCCAGGGAATGGCGCCCGCCCTCGCGGCCGATGCCGGAGCGGCGCACGCCGCCGAAGGGCGTGCGCAGGTCGCGCAGGTACCAGGTGTTGACCCAGACCAGGCCGCTGCGCATGCGCGGCGACACCCGGTGCGCGCGCGACAGGTCGCGCGTCCAGATCGCGGTGGCCAGGCCGTAGTCGGAATCGTTGGCGCGGGCGACGGCCTCGTCCTCCGTGTCGAAGGGCGCCACGTGGCAGACCGGCCCGAAGATCTCCTCGCGCAGGCAGCGGGCGTCGTCGGGCAGGCCGGTCCAGACGGTCGGCCGGACCCAGAACCCCTGGTCGCGCGCATCGCCGAACACCGGCGTCTCGCCTCCGGTCACCACGGTGGCGCCTTCCTCGCGCGCCAGCTGGAAATAGGACAGGACCTTGGCCTGGTGCTTCCGCGAGATCATGGGGCCGATGTCGGCGGCCGGATCGTCCGGACGCCCCAGCACCAGCGCCTCGGTGCGCGCCTTGAGCGCCGCCACGAAGCGGTCGAAGATCGGCCGCTGCACCAGCACCCGCTCGCTGCACAGGCAGACCTGGCCGGAGTTGGTGAAGGAGGACTTCACGACCCCGTCCACGGCGGCGTCGAAGTCCGCGTCCTCGAACACGATGGCGGCGTTCTTGCCGCCCAGCTCGAAGGACACGTCCTTCACCGCGTCGGCCACGGTCTTCATGATGTGCGCCCCGGTGGCCGAGGCCCCGGTGAAGGTCACGGCGTCGATGTCCGGATGGCTGATCATGGCCTGGCCGGCGGATTGGCCGCCGAAGCCCTGCAGCACGTTGAAGGCGCCCGCGGGAAAGCCGATGTCGTGCGCCACCTGCGCCAGCAGGAAGGCGGAGGACGGCGTTTCCTCGGAGGGCTTGGCCACCACCGCGTTGCCCAGCGCCAGGGCCGGCGCGACCTTCCAGCTGAACAGCAGGACGGGCAGGTTCCAGGGCGAGATCGCCACCACCACGCCCAGGGGCTTGCGCACGACGTAGTTCAGCGCCCGGCCGCCGTCGGCCGTCACGGTCTCGAAGCATTCCGTGTGGGCCTGGCGGACCAGGTCGGCGAAGAAGCGGAAATTGGCGATGGCGCGCGGCACGTCCAGGGTGCGCGCCTGGCGCACGGTGCGGCCCGTGTCGCGCACCTCGGCCTCGACGAATGCGTCGAAACGCCGCTCGATGCCGTCGGCCAGCCTGCGCAGCCAGTCGGAGCGTTCGACCGGCCCGCACCGTCCCCACTCGCCTTGCAGCGCCGCCCGGGCGGCCTGCACCGCGAGGTCCACCTCCCCGGCGCCGGCCTCGCAGACTTCGCCGACGACGGCGCCGTCCACCGGACTGATGTTGGGAAACCGCCGGGCGCTTTCGACGAAACGGCCGCCGATGTAGTGCGTGATGAGTTCGGCCACGATGCTTGTCTCTGGTGTGGTTCGTGTGGTGATGGAGCGTGAAGGGCTGGCGTGGGGGCCCGGTGTTCTCGTATGGAGACACTGTAAGGGGCGTCGGGATTATTTTCTAATCAATAAAGCGCTTGATGCGATTCCATAATGGAATAACTCAGGCAGGTACTCCGGAGCCTTGCAAGGAAAACGGCCGGACGCCGCCCGAAGGCGCTCGTCCGGCCGTTGGTTTCAGGCCGTGTCAGCGCGCGGGCCAGGGCCGGGCGGGCATGCCCATCACCGGCTCGCCCAGCAGGGGCGAGGACAGGGCATAGGCGCCGTTGTCCGTGAACGCCCACATGATGTTGCGGTCGTATTCGGTGTACAGGGCGAACACCCCCTGGCTCAGGGTGTAGCTCGGCAGCTCGGTCTCGTCCGCCAGCGGCGGCACGAAATATCCCGCGATCCTGGGGTGGGCGGGATCGCTCACGTCGAACAGCTGGACCCCGGCGTTGTAGAAGGAATAGGGCACGATCTTCTGCCGCCACGCGCCCGGCTGCCCGATGGAATTGGAGCGCTTGGGCCCGAACGAGCCACCCCGCTGGCAGAAGCTGGTGTAGGGCGCGTTTTCCGGCGGAACGGGACGCGGCAGGGTCGCCGCCACCTTCATGCGGGCCGGATCCCGGGCATCGACCACCCAGATGTCCTTGTAGGGCTCGTTGCAGTCCGTATTCAGCGGGTAGCCGCTGGTCAGCACGTATCCCGTGCGCTCGTACTGGCTGACGTCCGCGTTGTCGAACTCCGTGCCCGAGAAGGACGGCGGCGTATTGAAATTGCCGAGGATCTTCGGATGTGCGGGATCGCTCAGGTCGAACGACCACAGCCCCAGGCCCCCCATGGCGCCGAACCCGATCTTGCCGCCCTGTTCGAGGGGCTTGGGCAGGAACAGCGGCATGCGCGCGCCCATCCACGACGTCCGGTTGCCCGCGCGCGGATTCTTCAGGTATTCAAACACGCTGGCCGGGTCGTCCACCTTCTGCCCCGGGACCGTGATCTGCGACACGAATTCCGGATGGGCGGGATCGGACATGTCCCAGACCTGGTAGCCAGGGGAATACAGGTAGTTTGAATACTCGGTCAGCGCATAGCTGTCGTCGGGCGCCGCTGCCAGGATCATGTACTTGCCGCCGAAATATTCCGGCGCGTCCAGCGAACCGGACCCCCGCTGCCGGCCGACCGATGCGTCGGGCCGCTCCACGTCGGTGGTGCGGGTCGCCAGCAGTTCCCAGTCATCGGGCGTCGGCCCGTTCATCGCGTAGACCTTGAAGCCCTTCAGAGAGTTGTAGCTGCGCTGCCGGGCGACTTTTTCCGGCTCTTTCAGCTTGTCTTCCATCAGCCCGTAGCGGCCGATCTCGTAGGAAGCCACCAGGATGGGCTTGCCCAGCTTCTTGTTCCAGGCGATGGTCATGCCCCCCCAGTAGTCCTTCACGCCGGCCGCGTCCCAGTCCTCGCTCGGCCCCTTGGGCCCCCAGACGGCCCCTTTTGAATAGACCACCTTGCCGTGCGCCGGATCGGTCACGTCCATGATGCGCAGGTAATCGCGGTCATGGATGTACAGGTAGCGCCGGCCCTCGAAATCCAGCACGTTGTTCCAGGCATGGAAGGGCGAGCCCACGCCGGGATAGAAGGCGATCACGTCGACATTCTTTGCGAGCAGCGTCCGGTCCCAGTGGTCCAGTTCGCCCGGGAAGCGCTGGCCGTCGTGCGCCTCGGGCGTCGCCTTGGGAAAGACGAACGCCCCCGTGTTCGGATCCATCCCGTAATCCTTCCCCGGCACCTGGGGTGCCGGCCGGCGGTCCGGCGTCACCGACAGCCACCGGGCGAGCCAGGGATCCTGGACGGAAGGGGTGCCCGGCACGGCCTCGCCGGCGGGCCGGGCGGCGTCGCCCTGCGCCAGCGCGGTGGCGCCGGACGCAGCGAAAATCACGGCGGCCAGCGCCGTCGTCCTGAAAGCCTTTCCAGGCAGAGTGCGGATATGCATGGTGTCTTGTCTCCTTCGAGTCGATGGGGGAATCGTTCAGAATTTGTGGCGCATGCCCACGGCCAAGCCCATCGGACTCTGGCCCGGGTCGGGCGTGTCGTTCCAGCTCACGGGATAGGGAACGCGGGCGCGCTCGTCGTTGTCGATGTAGGCGAAATTGATGTACAGGTCGGTCCGCTTGGACAGGCCGTGCAGATAGCCCAGCGTCACGCCGTTGGCCGTGCCGACGGCCGCGTTGTCGTCGTCGTGGCGGTGCACGAAGCTGGCATGCACGCGATTGCGACCGTCGATGTCCCAGCGCACGCCGAACTGCACGTCCCAGCCGCTGGCCGAGAAGCCGACATAGGGCGGATAGGTGTAGTAGCCGTCGTAGGTGTGGAACATGAAGGTCGGCTCCACCCCGTTGTCGAAGCTGTAGACCACCGACAGGTAGTCGTCCCGGGTGCTTCTGAGGTCCGACGGGCTGTCGATGTCCCGGTTGCGGGCCCGCTCGCTGGCCAGGCCGATGTACAGCGGGTGGCTGTAGTATTCCAGCGCGACGCCCATGAAATGCCCGGCCTGGGTGCCGCCCCCTTCGCCGAACGCGTACATCACGCGGCCGGACAATCCGCCGAAGCTCGGCGAGTTGTACTGGATCGCGTTGTCCACCCGGTAGGGCGCATAGAAGAACTGCATGTTGTTCATGACGCTGTATTCCGAGCCGTAATTCGGATCGGCATAGCCCGTCACGAAGGACGACGGAGTGTCCTGGCGGCCCAGGGTGACGTCGCCCCAGCCTCCCTTGAGGCCCACGTAGGACAGCCGCATCTGCTCCTTGCGCTCGCCGGTGCTGGCGTCGAACTGGGGCTGGAACGTGAAATAGGCCGTGTTGCCGCCCCCGAGGTCCTCGCTGCCGTTGAACTCCAGGCGCGAGCTGCTCATCACGCCGCTGGCCAGGTCCGTGCGGGACTCGTCGTCGCCCGAGTTCCTGAGATGCTGCAGGCTCAGGTCGAGGATGCCCGACAGCGTGAGGCCGGACTCGGCGTGGACCGCGCCCGCCGCGAGCAGCAATGCCGCCGCGAGCCCTGTCTTCTTCATCATGAAGCGTCTCCTGTGATTTGATTCTTCTGTCGTCATGCGCGCGGGCGGCACGCAGCGCCCCCTGCCGGCGCCGCGGCATGCTTCGGTGGATCGGGTGGCGGGGGGCGCGCCCCCGGGAATCAGCGGTTCGGCTCGGGCATCAGCCGATGCCGCCGGAACGGGCCTCGCGGTCCGGGGCGGGCTTGCCGCGCGCCTTTCTCAAGCCGTACGCCAGCACCAGCAGCGCCAGGAAAGGCACGCCGAACACCAGCGTGGCGTGGAAGATGTCGATGAACCAGGTGGTCAGCAGGATGGCCGAGATGCCGGTCAGGCCCAGCAGGGTGCCGGCCGGGTAGCCGGGCATGCGAAAGCGCAGGAATGCGCCCCGGCCGGCCATGCGGCGGCGGAAGAACAGGTGCGTGAAGAAGATCATGCCCCAGGTGAACAGCACGCCGAACATGGACAGCGCGATCATGATGGGGAAGGCCGTGCCTGGGTCGGACACGTACACCCAGGCCGCCACCGCGATGCCGCTGGCGGACACCGCCAGCGCATTGAGCGGCACCCCGTTGGCGCGGATCCGGCCCAGCGCCGCCGGCGCGTCGCCGGCCCGCGACAGGCTGAACAGCATCCGGGTCGAGATGTACAGCATGCTGTTCATGGCCGACAGGGCCGCGACGATCACGATGAAGTTCAGGATGCTATCGGCGTAGGGAATGCCCACGGACTGCATCACCGTGACGAAGGGACTGGTCGTGCCGTCGGCCACCAGGGTCTTCCAGGGCACCAGCATCACGATCAGGGACAGCGACAGCAGGTAGAAGATCACCAGCCGCGCCACGGTCGCCTTGAAGGCCTGGCGCACGGCCTGCTCGGGATGCTCGGCCTCGCCCGCCGCCACGGCGATCATCTCGATGCTGAAATAGCTGAAGATCGAGATGATCACGCCGGTCCAGACACCGCCCCAGCCGTTGGGCATGAAGCCGCCCTGGCCCGTCAGGTGCTGCGCCACCGGCACCGCCTCCCGCCCGCCGGCGAGCATGCCGATCGCCAGGACGATGAAGGCCACGATGGCGAAGACCTTGGTGGCGGAGAACCAGTATTCCACCGAGCCGAAGGCCTTGACGCTGTAGGCGTTGACGCCGATCAGCGCCGCCGAGAAGCCGGCGATCCAGATCCAGGCGGCGACGTCCGGGAGCCAGAACTTCATGTATTCGGCCACCGCGGTGACTTCCGTGCCGACGGCCAGCACGATGCTGGACCAGTAGCAGTAGCGCACCAGGAAGCCGGCCAGCGGGCTGACGTAATGCTCGGCATAGGCGCCGAACGAGCCCGAGGTGGGATGCGCCACCGTCATTTCCGCCAGGCAGCCCATCAGCAGCAGCGCGATGAAGCCGCCGATGACGTAGCTCACGACCACGCCCGGGCCGGCGAAGCCGATGGCGAACTTGCTGCCCAGGAACAGTCCCGTGCCGATTGCGCCGCCGATGGCGATCATGCTCATCTGCCGCGCGGTCAATTTCTTGTGCAGCCCCGCCTCGCGGGACTGGATCTTGTCGAATCCGTCCATCTCCGTCTCCTGATTTTCATTCTGTTTTTTTATGTGTGCTTCATGGCGTGCGGCGCGGGCCGCCGCCGCGGCGCCCCGGCCGGGCCGGGGGCGCCGCCGTCACGTCACCAGCCCGCGCTCGCGGAACTCGTCCCGCTCCCATTCGCGCCGCGCCAGCACGGCCTTCAGGTGCTGGACGGCCTCCCAGACATCGACGAAGCGCAGGTACAGCGGGGTGATCCCGAAGCGCATGACCTCGGGCTCGCGGTAGTCGCCGATCACGCCCCGCGCGATGAGCGCCTGCACCACGGCGTAGCCCTGCGGATGGCGGAAGCTGACGTGGCTGCCGCGGTGAGCGTGATCCAGCGGCGTCTCCAGCGCCAGGCCCTGGCCGGCGCACTCCTGCTCCACCAGCTCGATGAACAGGTCGGTCAGCGCCAGGGACTTGCGGCGGATCTTCTCCATGCCGGTCTGCAGGAAGATGTCCACGCCGCACGCCACCAGGCTCATGGACACGATGGGCTGCGTGCCGCACAGGAAGCTGCGAATGCCCGGATCGGGCACGTAATCGACCGCCATGTCGAACGGCCGCGCATGCCCCCACCAGCCCGACAGGGGCTGGCGGAAATCGGCCCGGTGCCGGGGATGCGCCCACAGCATGGCCGGCGCGCCGGGGCCGCCGTTCAGGTACTTGTAGGTGCAGCCGATGGCGAAATCCGCGTCCGCGCCCTTCAGGTCGATGGGCACGGCGCCGATCGAATGGCACAGGTCCCAGACCGCCAGGGCGCCGCGCGCGTGCACCAGCTCATCGACCGCCCGCATGTCGTACAGGTAGCCGGTGCGGTAGTTGACGTGCGACAGCACCACCACGGCGGTCTGCCCGGTCACGGCCGCGTTCAGGTCCTCGGGCCGGTCGATCAGCCGCAGCGTGTAGCCGCGGTCCAGGAGCCCGATCAGGCCCTGGATCACGTACAGGTCGGTGGGAAACGCATCCCGCTCGGCCAGGATGATCTTCCGCTCCGGATGGGCGCGCCGCTGGATGTCCACGGCGTTGGCCACGACCTTGAACAGGTTCAGCGAGGTGGTGTCTGTGACGATGGCCTCGCCGGCCCCGGCGCCGATCAGCGGCGCGAGCCGGTCGCCCAGGCGCGTGGGCAGCGCCCACCAGTCGTTCCTGTTCCAGCTGTTGATCAGGTCGGCGCCCCACTCCCGGCGGATGACGTCCTGGGCGCGCGCCGGCGCGTCTTTCGGCAGGGCGCCCAGCGAATTGCCGTCCAGATAGAGGGTGCCCTCGGGTAAATCGAACTGCTGCCTGAGACTGGCCAGCTCATCGGCCCGGTCGCGGGCCAGGCACTGTTCCAGTGTGATCATCGATGCCTCCTGTGCGGCGTTTTCACTGAAAAACAGTCTATCAAGGAGGCAGCGGGAAATTATTCTAATATTCCAATCCAGAGTGTAAATATCGGAATATCATTCGATTATTAGAGTCATTGATCGAAAGGTATACCAATCATGAGAATGGACCCGGTGGACATCAAGATTCTGGGCATCCTGCAGCGGGACGGCCGCCTGAGCAATCTCGAACTGGCCGACATGGTCGCCCTCTCGCCGTCGGCCTGCCACCGGCGCGTCAAGCTGCTCGAAGAAAACGGCTACATCGACGGCTACCACGCCACCCTGAACGCCAAGAAGCTGGGCTTCGACATCCAGGCGCTGGTCAACCTGAACATCGGCCAGCTCAGCGAGGCCCAGCACAACTATTTCACGCGCGAGATCGGCCTGATGCCCGAAGTGGTCAGCGCCTACATCGTGACCGGCGAGACCAACTACGTGCTGCACGTGCGCACCCGCAACTTCGAGGAGTTCTCCCGCTTCGTGGTCAACCGGCTGAACAAGCTCAAGGGCGTCACCAAGATCTACTCGCAGATCGTGCTCGACGAACTGAAGTCGCTGGGCGCGCGCGTGCCGCTCTGAGCCCCCCGCCGGGGCCTCAGCCCGCCGGCGGGACCCCGCCCGTGGCCTGCGCCCGCGCGCCGACTTCCTTGAGGATGCCGATGAACAGGGCCGCCGCCGGCACCGGCTCGCGGTCGGCCCGCAGGCTGTAGCCGATGGTGCCGAACGGCACGCGCACGTGGATCGGGACCTCGAACAGCACCCCCACCTGGATCAGCGGCCGGGCCGCCACGCTGGGCAGCATGGCCAGCGCATCGGACCGCGCCAGGATGCCGAGGTTGGTCAGCATCGACAGCGAGACGATCTGGTTGTGGGGGATCGGCAGGTCGCGGCCGCGGAAGAACCGGTCCACCTGCTTGCGCACCGGCGAGGAATTCGACGGCACGATCCACGGATAGTCCAGCAGGTCCTCGGGGGCGCACGCCGGCTGCCGCGACAGGGGATGGCTGGCGCGCGCCACGATCATCAGTTCGTCGTCGTAGATCGCGTGCATCTCCACCCCCTCGCCCGGATTCTCCGGCAGGCGGCCGACGATCACGTCCAGCTCGCCGACGCGCAGCATGGGAAAGAGGATGTCGTTGGTGGCTTCCTGGATCAGCAGGCCCGCCTTGGGATGGCGGCGCTTCATCAGGGCCGCGCTCTCGGGCAGCAGCCAGGCCGAGGCGGAGATCAGGGTGCCGACGGCCACCTGGCCGCCCTCGCCGCTGCGCAGCGCCTCCAGCTCCTCGCTCAGGGCGCGCGCATCGCCCAACATGGGCCGGATGCGCGCCAGCAGGTGCTCGGCGAACACGGTCAGCCGCACGCCCTTGCTGTGGCGCTCGAACAGCGTGACCTGCAGCAATTCCTCCAGCTGCCTGACGATCTTGACGACGTTGGGCTGAGTCATGTGCACGGCCTCGGCCGCCTTGTGCATGGACCCCAGGGTGGCCACCCGCTCGAACACCAGCAGCTGCTTGAATTTCAGGTCGCGCACGCGCGCCAGGCTCTGGTCCGACAGCATCGCCGCGGCGCCTATCCGCGCCCGCCCATCGGGCGCAGGCTGATCACCGCCAGCGCCACGCCGATCAGGATCATCCCCGACAGCTCCAGCCCGCCAGGGACCTCGCCCAGTTCCAGCCAGCCGGACAGCACGCCGACCACCGGCACGCCCAGCGACGACAGGCCCGCCATTCCGGCGGACAGGTGCTGCAGCGCGAACAGCCACAGGAACCAGGCCAGGGCCGTGGCCAGCAGCGCGTTGTAGGCCAGCGCCGCGTAGAAATAGGGCGCCGGCGCGATCGGCCGCTCCGGCACCAGCCAGGCGACGACGCACAGCGCCAGGGCGCCGAACAGCATCTGCCACGCCGTCAGCGGCAAAGCATCCATCGGGTAGTCGCGCTTGATCCATTTGGCCACCAGCGTCGCCAGCGCCCAGCACAGGCCCGAGGCGACGGCCAGCATCTCGCTGACGATGCCGGCGTGATGGCTCCAGGGTTCCAGGATCAGCAGCAGGCCCGCGGCCGCCAGCGCCAGGGCCAGCCACTGCAGCCCGCGGATGCGCTCGCCAAACGCCACCCAGGCCAGCGGGATGACCCAGAACGGCATCGTGTACACCAGGATCGAGGTCTTGCCCGCCCCGCCCTGCAGCAGCGCGACCTGGATCAGGGCGGAAAACACGCCGGTCTGCAGCACGCCCAGCAGCAGCACGCGCGGCCAGGCCCGGATGCGCATGGGCCGCCGCAGGGCCGCCAGCACCAGCAGCAGCGCGACGGCGCCGAACAGGGTGCGCAGCGCGGAAAAATCGAAGGGGCCGACATACGCCAGCACCTGCTTCATGACGACCCAGTTGTAGCCCCAGACCAGCGCCATGCCGGCCAGCGCCGTCAGCGCGAGCCGTTCGTTGCGGCGGGCCTTGGGATCGCGCGCCGGCGCGTGTTCAGCCGGCGCCTGTTCAGCATTCGCAGTCAAGATGATCTCTGTCCTTCCCAGTAACCGGGTTCATGATAATGGTTTCTCAGGTCGTCGATGAAATAGCGCACCTTGGCCGGCAGGTAGCGCTGCTGCGGATAGACCGCCTGGATGTCGTAGGCGGGCAGGGCGAATTCGTCGAGCACCGTCACCAGCTCGCCGCGCTTGAGTTCGCGCTGGATCTCCCAGGTGGAGCGCCAGCCGATGCCCAGCCCCTGGCGCACCCAGTGGTACAGCAGCTCGCCGTCGTTGCAGGCCAGGTCGCCGCGCACCCGCACGGCGAAGGGCTTGCCGTCGCGCACGAAGGTCCAGCCGCGATGCTGCCCGCCCTGCAGGTTGAAGGCCAGGCAGTTGTGCCGCGCCAGGTCCTCGGGCACGCGCGGCACGCCGTGCGACTCGAAATAGGCGGGCGTGCCGCAGACCACGCGGCGGTTCGGATACAGGCGCACCGCCACGTAGTTCGGGTCGGTGACCTCGCCGATGCGGATGGCCATGTCGTAGCCCTCGCGCACCAGGTCCACCACGCTGTCGGTGAAGTTGAAGGACAGCGCCAGGTCCGGGTAGCGCGCGCGGAATGCCAGCGCGTGCGGGGCCACGTGCAGGCGCCCGAACGAGGCCGGCGCCGACACCACCAGGTGGCCGGCGAGCGACCGGCCCCGCGACATGATGCTGGCGTCGGCGGCGTCGAAATCCTGGATCAGCTGCTGGCAGTGCTCCAGGTAACGCTCGCCCAGGTCCGTCAGCACCAGGCCGCGCGTGGAGCGGTGCATCAGCTGCACCCCCAGGCGCTTTTCCAGCGCCGTCAGCCGCCGCCCCATGATGACCGGGGTCACGCCTTCCACCAGGGCCGCGGCGGCGAAGCTGCCCTGCTCGGCAATCAATACAAAACTGCGTATCTCGGTATAGCGGCTCATGAAGGCCTCCCGATGGTTCCCCGCGGACTGGAAAACCCCGCAAGGCAAGGGCGGGCAACGAAGAATCCGGACGGAACCGGCGTGTCCAGGGTTCATGGGATTCTACCCCAGGCCCGCAACATCACATACAAATAGTATCGACAGAAGCGAGGCGGACTGGGATTCCTGCGCCCCGGCGATTTCTTTAATCTGGTCCCGTCAACGAATACCCATCCGACCGATCCAGGAGAAATCATGGCCAGAATGAGAGCAGTCGACGCCGCCGCGGCGGTCCTGCAGAAGGAAGGCGTCACCACGCTGTTCGGCGTGCCCGGCGCCGCCATCAATCCGCTGTACTCCGCCCTGCGCAAGAACGGCGGCTTCAAGCACGTGCTGGCCCGCCACGTGGAAGGCGCCTCGCACATGGCCGAAGGCTACACCCGCGCGCAGCCCGGCAACATCGGCGTCTGCCTGGGCACTTCCGGCCCCGCCGGCACGGACATGATCACGGGCCTGTACTCGGCCTCCGGCGACTCCATCCCCATCCTCTGCATCACCGGCCAGGCGCCGCGCGCGCAGCTGCACAAGGAAAGTTTCCAGGCCGTGGACATCGAGACCATCGCCAAGCCGGTCACCAAGTGGGCCGTGATGGCGCGCGAGCCGGAACTGGTGCCGCGCATCCTGCAGCAGGCCTTCCACGTGATGCGCTCCGGGCGCCCCGGCCCGGTGCTGGTGGACCTGCCCTTCGACGTGCAGATGGCGGAAATCGAATTCGACATCGACACCTACGAGCCGCTGCCGGTCTACAAGCCCGCCGCCACGCCGGCCCAGGCCGCCCGCGCCGTGGCCCTGCTCAACGCCGCCGAGCGCCCGCTGCTGGTGGCCGGCGGCGGCATCTTCAGCGCCCAGGCCGAGGGCCTGCTGCAGGAATTCGCCGAGCTGACCGGCGTGCCCGTCATCCCCACCCTGATGGGCTGGGGCGTGATCCCCGACGACCACCCGCTGATGGCCGGCATGGCCGGCCTGCAGACCGCGCACCGCTACGGCAACGCCACCCTGCTGGCCTCGGACTTCGTCATGGGCATCGGCAACCGCTGGGCCAACCGCCACACGGGCTCCACGCCGGTCTACACCCAGGGACGCACCTTCGTGCACATCGACGTCGATCCCACCCAGATCGGCAAGGTCTTCGGCCCCGACTACGGCATCGCCTCGGACGCCGGCGCGGCCCTGCGCCTGATGATCGAGGAGGCCCGCCGCCTGAAGGCCGCCGGCCAGCTGCGCGACCGCGGCGCCTGGGCCGCGGAGTGCCGCGCGCGCAAGGGCGAGAAGTCCATGCAGCGCAAGACCCACTTCGACCAGTCGCCGCTCAAGCCGCAGCGCGTGTACGAGGAAATGAACAAGGCCTTCGGCCGGAACGTGCGCTACGTCACCACCATCGGCCTGTCGCAGATCGCCGCCGCGCAGCTGCTGCACGTCTACGGCCCGCGCCGCTGGATCAACGCCGGCCAGGCCGGCCCCCTGGGCTGGACCGTGCCCGCCACGCTGGGCGTGGTGGCCGCCGATACCGGCGACGAGGTCGTGGCCCTGTCCGGCGACTACGACTTCCAGTTCATGATCGAGGAACTGGCCGTGGGTGCGCAATTCAAGCTGCCCTACATCCACATTGTGGTCAATAATGCCTACCTGGGGCTGATCCGCCAGTCGCAGCGCGGCTTCGACATGGACTATTGCGTGCAGCTGTCCTTCGACAACATCAACGCGCCGGAAACCGACGGCTACGGCGTGGACCACGTCAAGGTCGCCGAAGGCCTGGGCTGCAAGGCCATCCGCGTGAAGAAGGTCGAAGAGATCCAGCCCGCCATCGCCCAGGCCCGCGCCTGGATCGAGGAATTCCGCGTGCCCGTCGTGGTCGAGTTCATCCTGGAGCGCGTCACCAACATCTCCATGGGCAACGACATCGACGCGATCAACGAATTCGAGGAACTGGCCGAGCGCGGCGAGGACGCCCCGACCGCCATCACCCTGCTGGACTGAAGCAGGACGCCGCAGCCCTCCCCGGCGGAAGGGCTGCCCGCACGCATTTCAAGGAGCCATACATGCCGAAATTCGCCGCCAACCTGTCGATGCTGTTCACGGAAATCGACTTCCTCGACCGCTTTGAAGCGGCCGCCAAGGCCGGTTTCAAGGGCGTCGAATACCTGTTTCCCTACGCCTGGCCGAAGGAAGAACTGGCCCGGCGCCTGCGGGCCAACGGCCTGGTCCAGGTGCTGCACAACCTGCCCGCCGGCGACTGGGACGCGGGCGAGCGCGGCATCGCCTGCCACCCCGGCCGCGTCGAGGAATTCAGGCAGGGCGTCGTCCGCGCCATCGAATACGCGCAGGCCCTGGGCTGCCCGCAGCTCAACTGCCTGGCCGGCAAGGTGCCCGAGGGCGTGGACGCCGCCGCGGCGCACCGCACCTTCGTCGAGAACCTGCGCCACGCCGCCGCCGAACTGAAGCAGGCCGGCATCCGCCTGGTGATCGAGCCCATCAACACCTTCGACATCCCGGGCTTCTTCCTGTCGCGCACCGACCAGGCGCTGGCCATCATCGCCGAGGTCGGCTCCGACAACCTGCGCGTGCAGTACGACATCTACCACGCGCAGCGCATGGAAGGCGAACTGGGCAACACCATCAGCAAGCACCTCGGGGCCATCGGCCACATCCAGCTCGCCGACAATCCCGGGCGCAACGAGCCCGGCACCGGCGAGATCAACTACCGCTGGCTGCTGCGCCACATCGACGCCGTCGGCTACGACGGCTGGATCGGCTGCGAATACAAGCCGGCCGGCCGCACCGAGGACGGCCTGGGCTGGATCCAGGCGCTGGCCTGACCGCCCTCCCGGACCCCTTTTCCAGCACCGTTCCCCGGCATCCCCCCGGCACCCCATCGAAACGACACGCATCGACAAGGAGAACTCACATGGCCAACATCGGTTTCATCGGTCTGGGCATCATGGGCACCCCCATGGCCGCCAACCTCATCCAGGGCGGCCACACCCTGGCCACCTTCACCCACGGCAAGACCGCGCAGAGCCTGCTGGACGCGGGCGCCAAGGCCCTGCCCAACGCGACCGAGGTCGCCAAGGCCTCCGACATCGTCATCATCATGGTGCCCGACACGCCCGACGTCGAAGCCGTGCTGTTCGGCGAGAACGGCGTGGCCGCCGGCCTGAGCAAGGGCAAGATCGTCATCGACATGAGTTCGATCTCGCCCGTCGCCACCAAGGAATTCGCCAAGAAGATCAACGCGCTGGGCTGCGAATACCTGGACGCGCCGGTGTCCGGCGGCGAAGTCGGCGCCAAGGCCGCCAGCCTCACCATCATGATCGGCGGCAGCCAGGCCGCCTTCGACCAGTGCAAGCCGATCTTCGAGCTGATGGGCAAGAACATCACCCTGGTCGGCGGCAACGGCGACGGCCAGACCACCAAGGTCGCCAACCAGATCATCGTCGCCCTGACCATCGAGGCCGTGGGCGAGGCCCTGGTGCTGGCCTCCAAGGCCGGCGCCGACCCGGCCAAGGTGCGCCAGGCGCTGATGGGCGGCTTCGCCAGCTCGCGCATCCTGGAAGTGCACGGCGAGCGCATGGTCAAGCGCACCTTCGATCCAGGCTTCCGCATCAACCTGCACCAGAAGGACCTGAACCTGGCCCTGACCACCGCGCGCCAGCTGGGGATGTCCCTGCCCAGCACGGCCGTGGCCCAGGAACTGTTCAACGCCTGCGTGGCCCACGGCGGCGCCGGCTGGGACCATTCCGGCATGGTGCGCGCGCTGGAAATCCTGGCGAACCACGAAATCGGCCAGTAAGCCGAAGCCGCCGCCAAAGCGGAAGCCGCGCCTCCCGTCCGGCGGACCCGCTCCTCGCGCAGGGGCCCGTCCGCCGGGCAATTCGCCAATCCGCCTCGCCGCCTGCAAGCGGCCCGGATTCATCGGGCACGAAGCGGTCCGCAGGGACTGCGCCGTGTCCGGACTCATCCTCATCTTCGGGATGGACGCCTCATGAACCTCTCGCCCCGCGAGCTTCTCACCCGCATGTTCCAGGCGGCCGTGCGCGCCGCCCAGCCCGAACACTGCATCCCCGCCTTCCTGCCGCAGCGGCCCGGGGGGCGCACGATCGTCATCGGCGCCGGCAAGGCCTCGGCCGCTATGGCGCAGGCCTTCGAGCGGCACTGGCCCGGCCCCGTCGAGGGGCTCGTCGTCACCCGTTACGGCTACGCCGTGCCCTGCGAGCGCATCGAGATCGTCGAGGCCGCCCATCCGGTGCCCGACGAGGCCGGCGAGGCCGCCGCCCGGCGCCTGTTCGAGCGGGTGGCCGGCCTGACGGCCGACGACCTGGTGGTCTGCCTGATCTCGGGCGGCGGCTCCTCGCTGCTGCCCGTGCCAGGCGCCGGCGTGACCCTGGCCGACAAGCAGGCCATCAACCGCGCCCTGCTGAAATCCGGCGCCACCATCTCCGAGATGAACTGCGTGCGCCGCCACCTGTCGGGCATCAAGGGCGGCCGGCTCGCGGCGGCCTGCGCCCCCGCGCGCGTGGTCAACCTGCTGATCTCCGACGTCCCCGGCGACCAGCCCTGCGACATCGCCTCCGGCCCGACCGTGGCCGACCCGAGCACCTGCGCCGACGCGCTGGACATCGTGCGCCGCTACGGCATCGAGCTGCCCGAAGGCGCCCGCCGGCTGCTGGAATCGGGCGCGGGCGAGACCCTCAAGCCCGGCGACGCCCGCCTGGCGCGCGTCGAGACCCACCTGATCGCCACGCCCCAGATGGCCCTGGAAGCCGCCGCCGCCGTGGCCCGCGAGGCCGGTGTCGCGCCGCTGCTGCTGGGCGACCGCATCGAGGGCGAGGCCCGCGACGTCGGCAAGGTGCTGGGCGGCATCGCCCTGCAGGTGCGCGCGCACGGCCAGCCGGCGCCCGCCCCCTGCGTGCTGCTGTCCGGCGGCGAGACCACCGTCACCGTGCGCGGCCAGGGCCGCGGCGGGCGCAACGTCGAATGCCTGCTGTCCCTGGCCATCACCCTGGATGGCGCCGAAGGCGTCCACGCCCTGGCCGGCGACACCGACGGCGTGGACGGCCAGGAGGAGATCGCCGGCGCCCTGATCGGCCCCGACACCCTGGCGCGCGCCTGGGCGGCCGGCATGCCGCCGCGCGCGCATCTGGACGACAACGACGGCCACGGTTTTTTCGAGCGCCTGGGCGATTCCCTGATCACCGGTCCCACGCTCACCAACGTCAACGATTTCCGCGCCATCCTGGTCCTCTGAACCGGGCCGCGCATCCCTGGAGACACACATGAAGACCCTCCGAGTCCTGACACTGGAAGACGCGCGCCGCATGGCGGCCGCCGCCGAAGCCGAGGCCCGCCGCAGCGGCTGGAACGTCAGCATCGCCCTGTGCGACGCCGGCGGCCACGCCCTGTGGCTGCAGCGCATGGACGGCGCCCCCCTCATGAGCGCCCAGATCGCGCCGGAAAAGGCCCGCGCCTGCGTCCTCAGCGGCAAGCCCAGCAAGGTCTACGAGGACATGGTCAACCAGGGCCGCATCGCCGCCCTGTCCATGCCGGTCGTGCCCCTGGAAGGCGGCGAGCCCATCTATTTCGACGGCAGCGTCATCGGCGCGGTCGGCGTGTCCGGCGTGCAGGCCGGGCAGGACGCCCAGGTGGCCCGCGCCGGCGTCGCCGCCCTGGACGGCGCCGACCATCTCTACGCGGGAGCCCAGGCATGAAGGCCGACCGTCGCGCCCGCATCCTGGCCACCCTGGGGCCGGCCAGCTCCACCCTCGAACAGATCCGCGCCCTGGCCCAGGCCGGCGCCAACGTGTTCCGCCTGAACTTCAGCCACGGATCGCACGAGGACCACGCCGAACGCCACCGCCTCATCCGCCAGGTCGAGCAGGAACTGGGCCATCCCATCGGCATCCTGATGGACCTGCAGGGGCCCAAGCTGCGCGTGGGCCGGATCGCCGGAGGCAAGGCCGTCCTGGCAGCGGGCCAGTCCTTCCGCCTGGACCTGGACCCCGCCGAGGGCGACGCCCGGCGCGCCCACCTGCCGCACCCCGAGATCTTCGCCGCCCTGGAGGACGGCACCGACCTGCTGCTGGACGACGGCAAGCTGCGCCTGCGCGTGGACCGCCACGGCCCGGACTTCGCCGAGACCACCGTGCTGGTGGGCGGCCCGCTGTCCGACCGCAAGGGCGTCAACGTGCCCGGCGTCATCCTGCCGATCTCCCCGCTCACGCCCAAGGACCGCGCCGACCTGGAATTCGGCCTGTCGCTGGGCGTGGACTGGGTCGCCCTGTCCTTCGTGCAGCGCCCGGAGGACATCGTCGAGGCGCGCGGCCTGATCGGCAACCGCGCCTGGATCATGGCCAAGCTGGAAAAGCCCGCCGCCATCGAGCACCTGGACGCCATCGTGTCGCAGGCCGACGGCATCATGGTGGCGCGCGGCGACCTGGGCGTCGAACTGCCCCCGCAGCGCGTGCCGGTGCTGCAGCAGCGCATCGTGCGCCGCGCGCGCGCCGCCGGCAAACCGGTCGTCGTCGCCACGCAGATGCTGGAATCCATGATCACCGCGCCCGTGCCCACCCGCGCCGAGGCCTCGGACGTCGCCACCGCCGTCTACAGCGGCGCCGACGCCGTCATGCTGTCGGCCGAATCGGCCTCGGGCCAGTATCCGGCCGAGGCGGTCACCATCATGGAGCACATCATCCGCGAGGTCGAGTCCGACCCTTCCTGGCGCGCCGGCCTGGACGCCAGCCACAGCCCGGCCGAAGCCAACATCCCGGACGCCATCTGCTGCGCCCTGCGCCGCGTCGCGGGCCTGCTGGAGCCGGCCGCGACGGTGGCCTACACGGCCTCGGGCTTCAGCGCCCTGCGCGCCAGCCGCGAGCGCCCCTCCACGCCGATCCTGGCCCTGACCTCGCAGCCGGAAACCGCCCGCCGCCTGGCCCTGGCCTGGGGCGTGCGCCCGGTCCACTTCCCCGAACAACTGCACGAGTCGACCGAAATGATCGACCGGGCCACCGCCGCCGCGCGCCAGGCCGGTTTGGCCGAGGCGGGCGACACGCTGATCGTGATCGCCGGCCTGCCGTTCGGGCGCAGCGGCAGCACCAACCTGCTGCACATCGCCCAGGTGCCGGAAAAATAAGCACTATCCGGACCGGCATATAGCCCGCCCGCTTCCCTGGAAGCGGGCGTTTTCTTTTGCGCGACAGGCACTTGCGCACGCATGCCGGCCCGCCGCCGGCATGCGTGCGCCCTTTAACTCTTATAGAAGACTGCCTATAATCCAAGATTGACTTCCAGCTCATCCAAGGACCATCATGACCGATCGCATCTCCAGCCATGGACTCCAGATCGCCGCCTCGCTGCACCGCTTCCTCGAACAGGAAGCCCTGCCGGGCACGGGCATCCAGCCGGCCGCCTTCTGGGAAGGCCTGTCGGCGGTCATTCATGACCTCGCCCCGCGGAACCGCGCCCTGCTGGCCGAACGCGACCGCCTCCAGGCCGCGCTGGACGACTGGTACGCCCGGCATCCCGGCCCCATCGCCGACCCGGCCGCGTACCGCGCCTTCCTGAAGGACATCGGCTACCTGAAGGACGCCCCCGCCCAGGTCGCCGTCACCACCGCCCACGTCGACACCGAGATCACCGCCCAGGCCGGCCCGCAGCTGGTCGTGCCGGTGATGAACGCCCGCTACGCCCTGAACGCCGCCAACGCGCGCTGGGGCAGCCTGTACGACGCCCTGTACGGCACCGACGCGATCCCCGAGACCGACGGCGCCGAACGCGCCGGCGGCTACAACCCGGTGCGCGGCGCGCGCGTCATCGCCTTCGCCCGCCGCTTCCTGGACGACAGCTTCCCCCTGGCGCGGGGCTCGCACGCCGACGCCACGGCCTACGCCGTCGTCCAGGGCGGCCTGCGCGTCACCCTGAAGGACGGCACCGCCACCGGCCTGGCCGACCCCGACGCCTTCCTCGGCCACCGCGGCGACGCCGCCGCGCCGCAGGCCCTGGTCCTGCGCCACCACGGCCTGCACGTCGAGATCCAGTTCGACGCGAACCATCCCATCGGCAGGACCGACGCCGCCCACATCAAGGACGTGGTCGTCGAGGCGGCCCTCACCACCATCATGGACTGCGAGGACTCCGTCGCCGCCGTGGACGCGGACGACAAGGTCCTCGCCTACCGCAACTGGCTGGGCCTGATGAAGGGCGACCTGTCCGAAGACCTGGTCAAGGGCGGCAAGACCCTCACCCGCCGCCTGAACCCGGACCGCGAATACATCGCGCGCGACGGCTCCCCGGCCCGCCTGCACGGCCGCTCGCTGATGTTCGTGCGCAACGTCGGCCACCTGATGACCAACCCCGCCATCCTGGACCGCGACGGCAACGAAGTGCCCGAAGGCATCCTGGACGCCGCCTTCACCTCGCTGATCGCCCTCCACGATCTGAAGGCGCGCAAGAACTCCCGCACCGGCTCGATCTACATCGTCAAGCCCAAGATGCACGGCCCCGACGAAGTCGCCTTCGCCAGCGAGATCTTCGGCCGCGTCGAGCAGCTGCTGGGCCTGGCGCCCAACACGATCAAGATGGGCATCATGGACGAGGAGCGCCGCACCAGCGTCAACCTCAAGGCCTGCATCGCCGCCGCCACCGAGCGCGTGGCCTTCATCAACACCGGCTTCCTGGACCGCACCGGCGACGAACTGCATACGTCCATGCGCGCGGGCGTCATGGTGCGCAAGCACGACATGAAGGCCCAGGCCTGGATCCAGGCCTACGAACTGAACAACGTGCAGACCGGCCTGGAATGCGGCCTGCGCGGCCACGCGCAGATCGGCAAGGGCATGTGGGCGATGCCCGACCTGATGGCCGCGATGCTGGAGCAGAAGGTCAGCCAGCTCAAGGCCGGCGGCAACACCGCCTGGGTGCCGTCCCCCACCGCCGCCACCCTGCACGCCCTGCACTACCACCAGGTCGACGTGGTCGAAGTGCAGAAGTCCCTGGAAAGCCACCACGAAGACTACACCGACCGCATCCTGACCGTGCCGGTCACCGCCGCGCCCACCTGGACGCCCAAGCAGATCCAGCAGGAGCTGGACAACAACTGCCAGGGCATCCTGGGCTACGTGGTGCGCTGGATCGACCAGGGCGTGGGCTGCTCGAAAGTCCCCGACATCCACGACGTGGGCCTGATGGAGGACCGCGCCACGCTGCGGATCTCCAGCCAGCACATCGCCAACTGGCTGCTGCACGGCGTGGCCACCCGCGCGCAGGTCGAGGAAACCCTGCGCCGCATGGCCGCGGTGGTGGACAAGCAGAACGCCGGCGACCCCGCCTACGAGCCGATGGACGGCCATTTCGACACGTCCTGCGCCTTCAAGGCCGCCAGCGACCTGATCTTCAAGGGCCTGGAGCAGCCCAACGGCTACACCGAGCCGCTGCTGCACCACTGGCGCCAGGTGAAGAAGGCGGAACTGGCCGCGAAGGCCTGACCGTCCTTCCAGCCGCATGAAGGGAAACGCCCCGGTTTCTTTCGGACCGGGGCGTTTTTCTTTCGGGGGATTTCAGAGGATCGGGCCGCAGGACCGGGCGCACGGCCGCGGTCCGCCCCGCGGCGGACGCATCTCCCCGGGGCTCAGGCGTCGCCCCAGACCTCGCGGGCGGTCTCGACCACCAGCCGCAGCTTGGCGCGCTGGTCCTCGACGGCCACGTTGTTGCCGTGCACCGTGCTCGAAAAGCCGCATTGCGGCGAGAGGGCGAGCTGCTCCAGGGGGGCGTGCTTCGCCGCCTCGTCGATGCGGCGCTTGAGGTCGTCCTTGGACTCCAGCGCGCCGAACTTGGTCGTGACCAGGCCCAGCACCACGATCTTGCCGGCCGGCAGGAAGCGCAGGGGCCGGAAGTCGCCGCTGCGGTCGTCGTCGTATTCCATGAAATACGCGTCCAGGTGCATTTCCGACAGCAGGGCCTCGGCCACCGGCTCGTAGTTGCCCTCGGCCGCGTAGGTGCTCTTGAAATTGCCGCGGCACAGGTGCATGGCCAGCACCATGCCCTCGGGCTTGCGCGCCACCACCCGGTTGATGAAGCGGGCGTAGCGGTGCGGCAGTTCGTTCGGATCGTCGCCGCGCGCCTTGGCCGCCTCGCGCATGCGTCCGTCGCACAGATAGGCCAGGTTGGTGTCGTCCATCTGCACGTAGCGGCAGCCGGCGTCGTACAGGCTGCGCAGTTCCTGGCCGTAGGCCTCGGCCACGTCCTCGTAGAAATCGGGGTCGAGCTCGGGATAGGCCACGGCGTCGATGCCGGCGCGCCCGCCGCGGAAATGCAGCATGGTGGGCGAGGGGATGGTGACCTTGGGCGTGTGGCCCGCCGAGACCTGGCTCGCCAGGTACTCGAAATCGGCGCGCTGGATGTCGCGCGCATGACGCACCTTGCCGGTCACGAGGATCGACGGCGGCGCCAGGTGCTCCTTGCCGTCGGGTCCGGTCACCACCTTGGGATCGTCGGTGGTCACGCCATCGAGCTGGCGCAGGAAATCGAGATGGAAGTACGTGCGGCGGAACTCGCCGTCCGTCACCGATTTCAGGCCGATGTCCTCCTGGAACCGCACGATCTCGGTAATGGCGCGGTCCTCGACGGCGCGCAGGGCGGCGGCGTCGATCTCGCCCCGGGCATGGCGCTCGCGCGCCTCCAGCAGATAGACGGGCCGCAAAAAGCTGCCGACGTGGTCGGCGCGGAACGGCGGGACGGTGCGTGTGGACATCGCGGTCTCCTCGGGGAATTTATTCATCATATTTTATTCAGTGTACTGAAGAACAACCCTGGAATTCTGCGTCAAGCGCGGGCCGCTGGCAAGCGGTCGCGCGACGCACGCTCCGGCCGCATCTCCTACAATCCCGCCCATCCCCCGCCGGCATGCGCGACGCGGGTTTTCAAGGACGACTCCTGTGCAATCGAATCCGATCGCCGTGATCGGCGGCGGCCCGGCCGGCCTGATGGCGGCTGAAACACTGGCGACGGCGGGTGCGCGCGTCGATCTCTACGACGCCATGCCCTCGGTGGGCCGCAAATTCCTGCTGGCCGGGCGCGGCGGGCTCAACCTGACCCATGGCGAACCCCTGCCCGCATTCCTGTCGCGCTACCGCGAACACGCGCCCTGGGTGGCACCCTGGCTGGCCGATTTCGGCCCGCAGGCATTGCGCGACTGGGCACAAGGCCTGGGGGTGGACACGTTCGTCGGCACTTCGGGGCGAGTCTTTCCCGCCGCGATGAAAGCCGCGCCGCTGCTGCGCGCCTGGCTGCATCGCCTGCGCGGACAAGGCGTGCGCATCCACGCGCGCCATCGCTGGACGGGATGGGATGAATCCGGCCGGCTGCGCTTCTCCACGCCGGCGGGCGAAACGCGGGTCAAGGCGGATGCCGTCATCCTGGCCTTGGGCGGCGGCAGCTGGTCCCGCCTGGGATCGGACGGCGCATGGGCGCCCATGCTGGCGGAAAAAGGCGTGGACGTCGCGCCGCTGCGGCCCGCCAACTGCGGATTTCGCGCGGACTGGAGCGCGCATTTCCAGGAACGCTACGCGGGCGAGCCCCTGAAATCGGTCGCCGCATGCGTACGCGAAACGACCTCGGCGGACGCCGGCGCAAACGCCCCCTTGCGACGCGGCGAAATCATGTTGACCCGGGACGGCCTGGAAGGCGGGCTGGTCTACGCCTTGTCCCCGGACCTGCGCCAGGCGCTGGACCGCACCGGCGAGGCCGTGCTGGCCATCGACCTGCTGCCCGACCGCGATGCCGCCTGGGTGGCCGGGCAGGTCATGTATCCGCGCGGCGCCAAGTCCTTGTCCAGCCATCTGCGCTCGCGCCTGAACCTGCACGGGGCCAAGACCGGCCTGCTGCGGGAATGCCTGGGCAGGGACGACTACGCCGATCCCGTCCGGCTGGCGGCGGCGATCAAACGGCTGCCCGTGCGGCTGACCGGCATGCGCCCCATGGACGAAGCCATCAGCACGGCGGGCGGTGTCCGCCCTCAGGCGATGGATGAACGGCTGATGCTGCTCGCCCTGCCAGGCGTCTTCTGCGCGGGCGAGATGCTGGACTGGGACGCGCCCACGGGCGGCTATCTGCTGACCGCCTGCTTCGCCGGGGGCCGCGCCGCGGCCAAGGGCGCGCTGGCGTGGATGAATTGACTCCGCCCGCCATCCTGGTCCTCGACGCCTGCGTCATGATGTCCGGCCTGCAGCGCCGCCTGATGCTGGCGCTGGGCGCGCACGGCGTTTTCCAGCCCGCCTGGAGCGAACGCATCGGCGACGAATGGCGGCGCAACGCCCGGCGCATCTGGGACATCCCCGCCGCAAGCCTGCAAGCGGACTGGGACGCCATGCAGTCCGCCTTTCCCGGCGCCATGGCGCATGGAGTCGATCAATACGAACAGGGGCTGCGCTACAGCGATCCCAAGGACTGGCATGTCGTCGCCGTCGCCCGGGAAATGCGCGAACGGCATCCCGGCAGTCCGGTGGAAATCCTGACGCTGAACCTGAAGGACTTCAACCGCTCCGAACTGCGCCGCCTGGGCCTGTCCGCGCTGACACCGGATCGCAAACTGGCGGCCTGGTGGCCGGCGCACGAAACGCAGATCCGCCGGGCGATCGCCGAACTCGATGCCGCCGACCCGCCCCCGGGCCGCCCCCGCCTGCCCATGCGCGAGCGGCTGGGCCGCGAACGCCTGCTCCAGCTGAACCGCCTGCTGTCGGCCTGAAGCGTGTGCCGCCGCGGACACGCCCTGCGCAAGAGGCGGGCGGGTTCGCGGGCGGAATGGGGAAGAATCGCCGAAGAACTCCGGCTCAGGCGCGCGCCTTCGTGATCAGGTCGTCCAGCCAGGCGAGCATGGTGTCGATCTCGTCGGCCGTCACGTTCAGGGCCGGCATAAAGCGCAGCAGGTTGCCGCGCGGCGCATTCAGCAGCAGGCCTTCGGGGGTGCGCTCGCGCGCGGCCAGGACCAGCGCCGGGCCGTCGTCGCGGTCCATCACCAGCGCGCGCAGCAGGCCCTGGCCGCGCTCGCCCTTCATGCCCCATTTGTCCGACAGCGCCATCAGGCCGGCCGACAGCTGGCGTCCGCGGGCGTTGACCTCGTCCAGGAAGCCGGGCGCCGACAGCGTGTCGAAGATCGCCACGCCCACCGCCGTCATCAGCGGATTGCCGTTGTAGGTGCCGCCCTGGTCGCCGTGCTCGAAGCAGCAGACGGCCTCGCGCGCGCACAGCGCCGACAGCGGCACGCCGCCGCCGATGCCCTTGCCCAGCGTCATGATGTCGGGCTCGATGCCCGCGTGCTGGTAGGCGTACATCCGCCCCGTGCGGCCCATGCCGCTCTGGACCTCGTCCACGATCAGCAGCAGGCCGCGCTCGCGGGTCAGCGCGCGCAGGTCCTGCAGGAATTCGCGCGTCGCGGGGATCACGCCCGCTTCGCCCTGCACCGGCTCCAGCATCACGGCGACCGTCTGATCGTCGATCAGCGCGCGCACCGAATCCAGGTTGTTCAACTCGGCCTTGGGGAAGCCTTCGACCTGCGGCGCGAATTTCGTGTCCCAGCCGGCCTTGCCGGAGGCCGACATGGTCGCCAGCGTGCGGCCATGGAAGCTGTGGTCGAAGGTGATGATCTTGTAGGCGCCCTTGCGATGCAGCTGGCCCCACTTGCGGGCGAGCTTGATGGCGCCTTCGTTGGCCTCGGCCCCGCTGTTGGCGAAGAACACGCGGTCGAAGCAGGACGATTCCACGATGCGGCGGGCCAAGTCGATGGACGGCTGGTTGTAGAAGGCCGGCGAGGGATTGATCAGCTGCTGCGACTGGCGGGTCAGGGCCTCGATCATGGCCGGATGGTTGTGGCCCAGGCAGTTCACGGCCCAGCCCTGGATGAAATCCAGATAGCGCTTGCCGGTGTGGTCTTCCAGCCAGGATCCCTGGCCTCGGACGAAGACCAGCTCCGGACGCGAGGTGATTTCCATCAGGGCATTGAGCCCGGCGCGATCGATCGACATGAGTGCAGATTCCTGAAAAACGAAGTCCCGGCGGCACGGCGCCGCGCAAACCGATATTCTAAGACGGACGCAAGGCTTCCCGGACCTTCGCGGCCCAGCGTCCCCCCAAAAAAGCCCCCACGCCGCGCCTTCGGCTTGCTGCCCCCCGAGGGGGCGCTTTTCGCCTTGGGACGGCCCTGCGGCCAAAAAATGCCCCCACGCTGCACCTTCGGCTTGCTACCCCCCAAGGGGGCGCCGTTTGGCTCGGAGCGGTCCAGCGCCAAAAAAATGCCCCCACGCTGCGCCTTCGGCTTGCTACCCCCCGAGGGGGCGCCGTTTGGCTCGGAGCGGTCCAGCGCCAAACAGGTTCACCGCCAGTCCGATCAGCACCACAAGTCCGCCCACCCACTGCAGCGGGCCCAGCCGCTCTCCCAGGAACCAGTCGGCGCACAGCAGCCCGACCACCGGGATCAGCAGGCTGAGCGGCGCGATGCGGGCGACCGGGTGGCGGGCCAGCAGCCGCCCCCACAGCACATAGCCGATCAGCGTCGCAATCCCCGACAGATAGGCCACCGCCCCCACCGCGCGCCAGCTGATGTGGACCAGGCTGTCCACGATCCGGTCCGGCCCCTCGAAGACGGCCGACAGCAGCAGGAACGGGAGCGGCGGCAGCAGGGCGCCCCACACCACCATCGGTAGCATGCGCACCGGTCCCGCGCACTTCAGCACCACATTGCCCGAGGCCCAGCTGAAGGCCGCCGCCAGGGTCAGCAGGAAGCCGGCCAGCGGCACCGCCGTCTCGCCCCCCGCGCCCAGGTCCAGCAGCGCCAGCCCGGCGGCGGCCAGGCCGATGCCCAGGACGTGGTGCGGGCGGACGGCCTCGCGCAGCACCAGCGCGGCGATCGCCACCGTGAAGAAGGCCTGCGCCTGCAGCACCAGGGACGCCAGGCCGGCCGGCATGCCCAGGTAGATCGCCAGGAACAGGAAGACGAACTGGCCCAGGCAGATGGTCAGCCCATAGCCGACGACGTAGCGCCAGTGCACCGCCGGCCGGGGCACGAAGAACACCGCCGGGAACGCCACGAACAGGAAGCGCAGGGCACCCAGCAGCATCGGCGGGATCTCGTCCACGCCCACTTTGATGACGACGAAATTGGCACCCCACACCACGATGACGACCAGGGCGGCCAGAATGTCTTTCAAGGGCATGGGATCTCCTGCTTTCAACGCGCGCCGCGAAAGGCCGCGCCCGGGTGCGCGCGGGATCCGGCGAATCCTGCATGCTACGGCATTTCAGGCCTGTACGAACGGGCGGCGGGCCGCGCGCGAGCGGCGCCGGCCGGCGCAGCCATACCGTCACGGGCATCGCAGGAGCCGGCGGGCCGCCATTCGCGCAATCCGTTCCCGCCGACACGCCCACCGGCATTCCCACCGGCATTCCCACCGGCATTCCCGCAAACCGTTCCCGCCGGCATTCCCGCCTTAGAATGTCCTCCTTTCTCCGTCACCGGCAGACCTCCATGCGCCTGGCCATCCACAGCCTGTACAGCTATCCCGTCAAATCCTGCGCCGGCATCGCCCACGAACGCGTCCGCGTCACCGAATCCGGCCTGGACTTCGACCGGCACTGGGTCGTCGTGGACGCCCAGGGCGTCTTCATGACCCAGCGCCAGCATCCCCGCATGGTGCTGATCCACCCTGAACCCGTCGCCGACGGCCTGTGGCTGCGCGCGCCCGGCCAGGCCGACTGTTTCGTGCCGCAGCCCCCCGAGCAGGCCGAGGCCGTGCCGGTCGCCATCTGGGGCACGCCCACCCTGGGCGCCGATCAGGGCGACGAGGCCGCCGCCTGGCTGAGCGCGTTCATCGGCGCGCCCTGCCGGCTGCTGCGCCTGCATCCCCGGGCACACCGCCTGGCCAGCGTGCCGCACGTCACCCGCTGGATCCAGACCCACCCCGACTGGCCGCAGTCCTTCCTGCCGGTGGAGCGCCACGCCTTCGCCTTCGCCGACGGCTTCCCCTTCCTGGTCGCCAACCTGCATTCGCTGGAGGAACTGAACGGCCAGCTGGGCGCGCAGGGCGGCGCGCCGGTGGACATGATCCGCTTTCGCCCCAACATCGTGCTCCAGGGCCTGGAACCCTACGACGAGGATCACCTGGCCGGATTCCGCACGGGCGGCGCCGGCTTCGCCTTCGTCAAGGCCTGCGCCCGCTGTCCCATTCCCAACGTGGACCCGCTGACGGGCGCCACGGCGGCCGAACCGGGCCGCACGCTGGCGCGGCACCGCCAGTTCGAGCAGGGGGTGCTGTTCGGCATGAACGCCATCGCCACCTTGCCGGAGGGCGAGACCTGGCTCCAGGCGGGCGACGCCATCGAGCCCGAATACGATTTCTGATGTGATTTCCGACGTCCGGATTTCCGGCCGTCGGGCGTACTGCGGCCGATTTCGATTCCCGGTGCCCAATTCCCGATGCCAGCGCGCGATGCACGGTGCACGATTCCCGATGCCCGATGCCCGATGCGCGACACCGGCGCGCGACGACGCCCGACCCCGGAACGCCCGCCGCTCAGTACAGGTCCAGCTGCACCGGCTGCGGCCGCTCGCCCGCGCCCGCCGGCTCCAGCTTGCTGACCCGCACGCCCAGCAGCCTCAGGCGCCGCTCCAGCGGCACCCGCTTCAGGCACTGGCCGGCGGCCCGGTGGATCGCTTCGGCATCCGCCACCGCCGCGTCCAGCGTCAGGTCGCGGGTCACCACCCGGAAATCGTCGAAACGCAGCTTGATGCCCACCGTCGCCCCGCGCACGCCCTTGCGCGCCAGATCTTCCGCCAGGCGTTCGCACAGGTCCAGGAAGATCCGCGACAGCAGCGGCCGGTCGCGGCGCACGTGCAGGTCCCGCTCGAACGTCGTCTCCCGGCTGAGGGACTTGGGCTCGGACTGCGTCACCACCGGACGGTCGTCGATGCCGTGCGACACGTCCAGCAGCCACTGCGCCGTGCCCAGCCCGAAATGGCGCTGCAGCAGCGCCGGCGCGGCCAGCGCCAGCTGGCCGACCGTCTCGATCCCCAGGTCCCGCAGCCTGCGCGTGGCCTTGGGGCCGATGCCGTTGATCCGTGACACCGGCAGCGGCCAGATGCGCCGCTCCAGGTCGCCGGGACCGATCAGCGTGATGCCGTCGGGCTTGTCCAGGTCCGAGGCGATCTTCGACAGCAGCTTGTTCGGCGAGATGCCGATCGAACAGCTCAGTCCCGTGGCCTCGCGCACCGCCCGCTTCAGGGCGCGGGCCAGTTCGACGGACTCCTGCGGCAGATCGGTGAGGTCGATGTAGATCTCGTCGATGCCGCGGTCCTCGATGCGGGGGGCGATCGCCGCCACGGCGGCCTTGAACAGGCGGGAATAATGGCGATAGGCCGGAAAATCCACCGGCAGCAGCACGGCGTCGGGCGCCAGGCGCGCGGCCTTCATCATGCCCATGGCCGAATGCACGCCCAGCGCGCGGGCCTCGTAGGTGGCCGTCGTGATCACGCCGCGCCCGACGTAGTCCCCCAGCCGCGGGTATTTCCCTTCCATGGGCTGCGGGCCGCCCCCGCCGATCACCACCGCCTGGCCGCGCAGATCCGGGCGGCGCAGCAGTTCCACGGACGCATAGAAGGCGTCCATATCCAGGTGCGCGATACGGCGGAGGGGGGCGGCGACGGGCATGGCACGAAAAGGCGGCGGCCCTGCTATACTAGCCGGCCTAGAAGATGTATTTCAAATGGATCTATAACCCTGCCCTCATCGAGGGCTTCCCCCGTTCGCGAGGACCCCATGGAAGCAGCAACCCTGAAGCGTTCTTCCCAGAAAACCGCCACCCTGCGCGTGGTCGGCCTGCGCGGCCCATCCTGCGCCGACACCGTGGACCGGGCCCTGGCCGCCGTGCCCGGCGTCTCCGAGGTCACGGTCTCGCTGGCCGACGAAAAGGCCACCGTCACTTTCGACACCGCCCAGGTCTCCGTCCAGCGCCTGCAGGTCGCCGTCCAGGACGCCGGCTACGAAGCTCTCAAGCCCGTCCACGGCGAAGACGGCAACTGCTGCGGAGGGTGTGGGGGATGAGACAGGACATGGAATAGCCCCTGCGGGCTATTCCATGCCTGTCGAATCCGAGCGGCTTGCAAGCCGCGAGGTGGAGGGATGCTACAGGCCAGGAGCAGTCCCTGCGGACTGCCCCGTGCCGGAATTATCGGAGCCACCTGCAGGTGGCGACGTGGAGGGATGTTCCGGCTTGAGAGCCCCTGCGGGCTATTCCATGCCTGTCGAATCCGAGCGGCCTGCAAGCCGCGAGGTGGAGGGATGCTGCGGCTTGAGAGCCCCTGCGGGCTATTCCATGCCTGTCGAATCCGAGCGGCTTGCAAGCCGCGAGGTGGAGGGATGTTCCGGCTCGAGGCCTCACAAAGCCTCGACCTGAGGATAGAACTCGGTGTTCTCGCGCTGGATCCTCCGATGCAGCGCCTTGAGCACCGTGTTGCAATCGCGCCGGAAGCCCTCCGGGTCGCCCTCGACCGCGGACTCCGCGCCCCAGCGCTCGACGAAATGGCCGAATCCGCTGGCCAGCGTCTTCATTTCCTCCTGGTATTCCCGCGCCAGGCGCGCCACCTGCGCGTCGGCCTGCTTTTCCAGGCGCGGATAGAGAATGTCGTTCTCGATCGAGAGATGCAGCGCGACCTTGGACTTCATCAGCCGGATCTCGCGCGCCAGCCCCGAGGCGTTTTCCGCGACGCCGGCCGCCGCCAGCTGACGCATGCGATGAATGATCTGCAGAATCTGGACATGCTGCTGCTTGAAGCGTTCGATATCCATGGGGCACCTGTGTTCGGATAAGGGGGCGATCAGGGGTGTCGTCCGCCCCGCTCGGATGCGCGGGCCGGATGAGCAGCACACTAGCATGGCTGCATTTCCGACCACCACTTTTCCCACCACTTTCGTAATGTCTTTATCCGCACGGCCCCGCGAGTGTCTGTCCGAAGCGACAGTCCGGCGAACCGGGGGGGAGGCCGCGCCGGCCTCCCGCGGCCCCGGTCACACCGTCCCGGTCAGCTCCGTGCCCGCCCGCGGCGCGCGCTGGTACGAGTAGTGCATGAACACCAGCGACACGCAGACCGTGCCGTAGAGCAGCATGAAGGCGCTGGAATAGACGCCGGTGATGTCCAGCAGCGCGCCGAACAGGATCGGCAGGACGAAGCCGCCCAAGCCGCCCGCCAGGCCCACCACGCCCGAGACGGCGCCGATGTTGTCCGAATAGTCGTCGCTGATGAACTTGAAGACCGAGGCCTTGCCGATGGCCATCGCCACCCCGACCACGAACAGCAGGATCGTGAACACGGTCGAGTTCAGGCCGATGTGCAGCGACACCGGCCCCTGCAGCGTCTGGATCGTCATCTGCGTCTGCGGGTAGGACAGCAGGAAGAAACAGACCCAGCACACCCACATCACCCACCACGTCACCGCGTAGGCGCCGAAGCGGTCGGAAAACCACCCGCCCAGGGCGCGCAGCACGCCGCCGGGCAGCGAGAACACCATCGCCAGGAACGCCGCCAGCGTCAGGTCGAAGCCGTATTCCGCCACATAGTATTTGGTGGCCCACAGGGCGAGCGCCACATAGCCGCCGAACACCACCGAGTAGTACTGGCAATAGCGCCAGACGCGGGGATCCTTCAGCACGCTCAGCTGCTGGCGCAGGCCGACGGCGGACGACGCCCGATGCGCCGGATCCGAATGGCTGAACAGCCAGAACAGCACGGCGGTGCCCAGCATCAGGGCCGCGTAGGCCCGGGGCAGCATCGTCCAGCCGAACGCGCCGATGACGAGCGGCGCCACGAACATGTTCAGGGCGGACCCGGAGTTGCCGGCGCCGAACACCCCCATGGCGAAGCCCCGGCGCTCCGGCGCGAACCAGCGCGCCACGTAGGGCGTGCCCACCGAGAACGTCCCGCCCGCCAGGCCCACGAACAGGGCCAGCACCAGGAACTGGGCATAGCTGGCCGCATACGACATCAGGTACAGCGGCGGCACGCAGACCAGCAGCACCAGCACGAACACGATCCGGCCGCCGAAGCGGTCCGTCAGCATGCCCAGGGGCACGCGCACCAGGGAGCCGGTCAGCACCGGCGTGGCGATCAGCAGGCCGAACTGGGTTTCGTTCAGGCTCAGCTCGGTCTTGAGCGGCACGCCCAGGACCGAGAACATCGTCCAGACGGCGAAACAGATCGTGAAGGCGAACGTGCTGGAGAACAGCACGGACAGCGCCTGGCGCGAGGCGGGCGCCGGCTGCGGCGCGGCATTCGATGACATGGAGATCTCCCTTTGCGGGGCGGCGGCCCCTCCGGAAGATCATACCCACATGCGGCGTGCGGTCATATGACCTAGGTCAGTCCGCACGGGCGCCGCGGCGCCCGTGCGCCTGCGGGCTTACTGCACCGTCAGCTTCACGTCCACGTTGTTGCGCGTGGCGTTGGAGTAGGGGCACACCACGTGCGCCTTCTGCACCAGGCCTTCGAGCGTGGCGCGATCCACGCCGGGGGCGGAGATCTTCAGTTCCACAGCGATGCCGAAGCCGGTGGGGATCGGGCCGATGCCCACGGAACCGGACACTTCGGTCGCGTCGGGCAGCTTCACGCCGTCCTTGCCGGCGACCAGCTTCAGCGCGCCCAGGAAGCACGCCGAATAGCCCGCGGCGAACAGCTGTTCGGGGTTGGTGCCGTCGCCGCCGGCCCCGCCCAGTTCCTTCGGCGTGGACAGCGTGATGGCCAGGCGGCCGTCGGACGACTTAGCGCTGCCTTCGCGGCCACCGGTGGCTGTGGCGTGAGCCGTGTAGAGAACGTTTTCGACTGTCATGCTTGGACTCCTTGTGGTGCGATTCCGGGAGCGCCGCCGGCACCACGATCGGCGGCGTCCCTTGAACGGGCTGGTCCGGGCCTGATCCGGATGGACAGGCCCTAGTCCGGCGCCGTGCGGTTTTCGAAGGTGGCGCACGCGGCCAGCAGGTGCGCCCGCAGCTCTTCCAGCTCGGCCTTCAGCACCCGGGCGTGGTCGGGCGCACAGCCCGTGGCGCACAGCACGCCTTGCGGGACATCGCCGGCGCGGCGCCACAGCTCGCGCCCGGCCGGTGTCAGCATCACGCGTACCTGGCGCTGGTCGTCGGCCGCGCGCTCGCGGCGCAGCAGGCCCATGGCCTGCAGGCGCTTGAGCAAAGGCGTCAGCGTGGCCGAATCCAGGTACAGGCGCTCGCCCAGCGCCGTGACCGTCGGCCCGTCGGCTTCCCACAGCACCAGCATCACCAGATACTGCGGATAGGTCAGGCTCAGGCCCGCCAGGTGCTTCCGGTAGATCTTGCCCATCGCCAGCTGCGCCGAATACAGCGCGAAGCACAGCTGGGCATCCAGCGTGAGGCTGGCGGGCGGCGTGGCGGGGAGATCGGGGCGGTCCATGGGTTCATTTTATATAGCACGCTATTTAATAGCAAGCGATATTTATGATCGGCAGACAGCTGCCTGGACGGCAAGAGCCGCACCGGCAACGGAAAAGCGGCGATACACTTTCC
>OFIS01000130.1_pt1 | contig 84216 bp, 73 predicted proteins | sample 1775071 | NCBI WGS metagenome assembly OFIS01 (sample SAMN08195774, study PRJEB24354) | sludge metagenome | isolation source: sludge from phenol fed wastewater aerobic bioreactor C | place: India: Nagpur | collected 2016-09-17
TTCTCCTGTGCGCGCGTCACCATCGGATGGTTCACGACGGCCAGTGGAAGATCGTCGCCCGGCCCGGGATCAGCCCCCTGGCCGCCGACTATTGGCAGTTCATCGCCCCACCCCGACGAACCCGGCCCTGAAGAAGGGCCCGCACGCCACCCACCGAAACCGTTGATGTTCTTCGGTTCTCACCTTCCAGGGCACCCCCGGGAGTCGACCTCGACCCCACACTCCTGCCCGAGCGCCCTTCGGTGGTCGAGCCCAGTGCGGTCCGCCGCTCGGTCAGCGCGGGTCCGCGTCCACCCGTCGGGCGACTAGCCGCGGGCGCCTGCTTCTGGCAACCCCCGGCCCAGCAGCGCCCCGGCGAAGCCCAAGCCCGCGAGCAGCACGAGAGCCCATTCGTTGCCCCAGGTGGCGAGCAGACCGGTGATGGCGCCGACGGCGAGCAGCAACGCACCCATCACCGTGTTGGACACGGCGACGTACTCCGTGCGCTGGTCGCCTTCCGTGACGTCGATGACGTACGTCTTGCGCGCCACCCGCGTGCCGACGTGCACGACGGCGATCAGGAAGTAGGTCGCCGGGTACAGCCATGACGATTCGGCGAGCCCTGGAAACCTTTGCGCCAGCAGGAACACCACGATCACACCGGACGCGATAGCGGCACACCACACCATCAGCCGGCGAGAAGACCGATCGGCGAGCCGGCCGAAGGATCGGCCGCCGAGCAGGTTGGCGAGGCCCTGCGCCAGCACGAACAGGCCGAGCCCCGACAGGTTCGCATCCTCATGTGCAACGCCCATCGCCACGATGAAGGGCGTGCTCAGCGCGGAGACGAGCAGCAGGGAACGCACGGTCACGAAGCGACGGAAGGTTCGGTCCGAGCGCAGCAGCTCCCACGACGTCCGCACCCACCCTGGTGTCTGCGCAGCCGGCTCAGGCTCGGCGGCAGGCTCCCGGATGCCCGCGTATACGACGATCGCGAGCACCCACGCCAGCGCGGAGAGACCGAGCAGCACGGCGAGTACGGCTACTCCCGCGCCGTCCCCGAGGCGCTGCAAGGCGATCCCGAGTGTCAACGCGACGATTCCCGCGATCACGGTGACGGTGCCGTTGATCTGCCCGCGCTGACCGAGCGACACCGTACGCCCGAGAACGTCCTTGCTGGCCAGTGAGCAGAGCGCGCGTCCCAGGGCGAATACCGCCAGCGCGGCGACGATCCCGACGCCGGCGACCCATCCTCTGCCGGTCGCTGTCACAACTGCCATCGCGACCACGGCCGCCGCCTGAACGGCGGCTCCGAGGACCCAGGCGGATTTGCGCACCGGCCGCTGACGCAACCACGGTGTCAGCGCCGCCTGCGGAAGCATCGAACCGGACTCCCGGACCGGCACCAGCAGGGCGAGCAGCGTCGCCGGGGCTCCCAGCACACTGAGCAGCCACGGCAGTACGGTCTTCGCATTCACGACCTGGTCGCCGGCGGACTGCAACCCTTGGGCCGCGATCTGTCGCAGCGCGTTCGAGGCCGCATGCGTTCGAGCTGGCTCCGGCAACTGCTCCTGCTCGTCCTCGACCCGGATCAAGCGCCGGTAGAGGCTCCACACGGCGCTTCGGCTCATCGCGACATCCTGGCATCGGCGCCGGCGGATGGGCGCGACGCGGGCGCGACCGGTCGACTACCCGGTTGCGAACCTCCCTGGGGTAGCGCCTCGCACCGAGAGTCTCAACGAACTCGCGACAGGTGGCGACGCAGTCGGCTCTCGGAGCGTGCGCAAGGCCCTGGCGTTGTTCGGTCGCGCCGCGCCTGGCAGCTTCAGCGACGTGTATCTGCTCAACCAACGATTCGACCGCGCTGACACCCTGCGCGATGCACGCGAGGCTGACGCCGAGGTCGACCGCGGCGCCTTCACCCAAGCCCTGCGCTCACACCGACACCTCGACGACCGAGACATCCCCGACATCGGCACACCCATCGCCGACATCCGCGCCTACTTCCACACATGGGCAGACGAACTCGACGCCCGGTAGGCCTCACGCCCGCCGCGCGTCCGCGTGGACCGCAACACGCGGCCGTCTGCAGCGTGGAGCTCGTGCCTGGCTACCGTGATGCACTGACAAGTCCCGGCAGGTGGGAGCACGGTGATGGCGTTGGGTTCGGGCAAGAAGATCGAAGCCCTCGAAGCCGAGGTCGCACGGCTCAATCAATGGATCGCGCACCTTCAGGGCACGGACGCGATGGCTCTGGCCGGACAGATGGAGGCCAACCGTGCCCAGCTGGCCGACCTGCAACGGCAGGCCGCCGAGGCGATCCAGGCTGCCGCGGACGCCCGCGCTGACGAGCAGGCCGCGCGTGCCCGCCTGGTCGACAACATCGACCAGGAAGCGATGCAGGAGGCCGGCCTATACACGTTCAACCACCGCCTGGACAGCGCCGTGGCGTACAAGGACGCTCTGACCCAAGCGCAGATCCGGATGAAGGACATGGTGCGCTCTGGACACGCGATAGAGGCCACGACGCAGTGGACGGTCAACAACTCTGCTGTACAGGGTCGCAAGATGGTCAAGGACATGTCGACCCTGATGTTGCGCGCGTACAACGCCGAGGCGGACTCCCTGGTGCGAATGCTGCGCCCGCACACCTTGACCGGCGCCAAGGGCCGGTTGGACAAGTCGGCGTTCGCGATCGAGCGGCTGGGCAAGTTGATGAGCATCCGGATCTCACCGGACTACCACCGGATGCGCTGCTACGAGCTTGAGCTGACGGCCGACTACCTGTTGAAGAAGGAACAGGAGAAGGAGGCCGAGCGTGCCCGCCGCGCCGATCTGCGCGATCAGCAGAAGGCTGCCGCGGAGATGAGAGCAGCCCTGGACAAGCTGAGCAAAGAACGGCAGCACTACCGCAACCTCCTCGCCAAGTTGTCTCCCGAGCGCGACCCAGGGGCCTGGGCGCAGGCTCAGGCCAAACTCGCCGAGATCGACGACTCGATCCACGGCGTCGAGCAACGTGCGGCCAACATCCGCACCGGCCACGTGTACGTCATCTCCAACGTCGGCGCGTTCGGCCCGGACATGGTCAAGATCGGTATGACTCGTCGCCTCGACCCCTACGACCGCGTCGTGGAACTTGGCGATGCCAGCGTCCCATTCCGCTTCGACGTGCACGCGATGGTGTTCCACGAGGACGCCGTCACCCTCGAGAACAAGCTCCACCAGGCCCTGGCACACCTGAAGGTCAACCGGGTCAACCCGCGGCGTGAGTTCTTCTACGCCACACCGACCCAGATCAAGGATCTTCTCACCCAGATCGCCGGTGCACACCTGGTTGAGTACCACGAGAAGCCCGAAGCGCTCGAATGGCACGCCTCCGGCTCTGTCGCCCGCGCAACGCAACCACGGAACCAGGCAACCGAAGAAGTCGATGCCGGCGATGCACTCACGGCCATCGATGACGCCACCAGCGAGGATCTCTACTCGGACGTCGACGAGGATCCGGATCCCACGCCGGAAGCAGCGATGCTGACAACGAGACACTTGACCTGATCACCGATACGTCAGCACCCGGTCCAGCAACCCTGGACTCGGAATCGTTGATCTTGCGCGAGTCACTCGTCCAAGGTCATGAAGAACTCGCGAGCAGCGAAGTCGACGCGACACACACGTACGACCTGCACTCGAGTACCACAACACCGAGTCCTCTCACAGATGTCGACACCCTGGAGACTGATGCAATGTCCACTCCAGTCGTTCAGCCTCAGGTCAATGCGACTCCGCTCCCGCCCGCAGACTGGTACCCGGACCCTCGGGGGCTGCATCGACTCCGCTTCTGGGACGGCACCCAGTGGACCGAGCACATCGCGCCGTAACCCACTGGACGAGCCCCACAGCGCGCTCGTGCGTTGGCAGCCAGCGTCATCGCCACCAACCCCGCAGTGTTAATCACCACTCTGATCCGCGCCGAGCGACCTTGCCGGTCGACATGCGGGGGCAGGATTTGAACCTGCGACCTCTGGGTTATGAGCCCTCCGGCCACCATCCCGCATGTCACGCGCCGTCCCGCTGCGTCCCAGTTGACCTGCAATGACGCATCCCACCCGTCCCACCACGTCCCGGGTGTTGCGTCACGTCCCGCAGCGTTCGGGCCGCGTTTCCGGCCACGCCGTGCCGCTACGACGCATCTGTGACTCGCTCTCTCGAGCGTGCCACAGGGGACCCGGTGCGTCAGGCCACGGAGTCGAGCCGGTCAACCTTGGGCAGGCCTGCGGCGCGCTCGCGGGCCAGGTCGTGCGCGGTCTGCATCGCCAACCACGCCCGCGCCGTGCTCACTCCCGCCTGCTCAAGACGCAGTGCGAGGTTGGGGCTGATCCGGGCGTGACCGTGCAGCACCCGACTCAAGGTCACCCGGGACACACCGAGCCGTTCGGCCGCCTCACCGACGCCGAGCCCGAGCTCGGCCAGCACGTCCTCGTGCAGCACCTCGCCGGGGTGCACCGGGGTCTTCATCGCCATCTCCTCACGCCTTCCCATCAGTGATAGTCCTGGTAGTCGACAAGTTCCACGTCGGTGTCGAGGAATCTGAAGGTCACCCGCCAGTTGCCGTTCACCCAGATCGACCAGTGCCCGGCGAGGGCTCCGGTGAGCCGGTGGGTGCGAAACGACGGGATGCCCAGGTCCTGCGGGCCCTGGGCCACGTCGAGCGCGGACAGGATCCGCAGCAGCTTTGGAGCATGCCCGGCCCGCACCCCCTTCTTCGTTCCCGTCCGGTAGAGGGCTTCCAATCCCTTGTGGCGGAAGCTCACGATCACCTGGCGAGCGTAACGTGTAACGTTATGCATTACAAGTGGATGCTTACTCTGGCGGTCGTCGAGCGGAGCGGCGAGCGCAGCGGCGACGTCTTCGACCAAGCGCGGCGTAGCACCCCATACCGCCGTGCCGGAGCAGGGGCAACGACGACCAGTGTGGTCGCCAGGATGCTCGCCGGTGCCGACTCGATTGACGACCTCGGCCAACCCCGGCACCCGGTCCGCGACTCCTGCCAGGAGCCGGCCTCCGACCGGAGGAAGACTCGGTGAGCGAAGACTCGGTGAGCACCGAGATCATCCGGCGGGCGCCGTCTGGTTGAGGAGGTGCCCGAGATCACTGGGCGAGAACCCAGAGGCGATCGACCCCTACGACCGTCCAGTCGTCCCGCCACGTCCCAGTCGTCCCGCAACGTCCCGCGACGGCCTACTCACTCGGTGAGTCCGTGGCCGGAACGTGGCCGCGAAACTGACCACAAACGCACTCTGCGCAAAGATCAAGGCGCTCTCTCCAGAACTGGAAAGGGCCGCTGACCTGCGGCGATACAAGTAGCGGGGGCAGGATTTGAACCTGCGACCTCTGGGTTATGAGCCGTACTTAAAGGGTCGACTCGGGGTCTCCCACCTGGCACGATAGTGAGCGTTTCCGCAGGTCAGAGCCTTGATCACCGGCATTGAGTGGCACCGACTGTCGGTTGAGTGGCGCAGACTTCATGGGGAACGGATGGGGAACGGGCACCAACGGCATGAGGAGACCCACTTGGCGCACGCGAAGCGCAGGACCCTCAAGAACGGGTCCGCGCGCTACTACGCCCGCTACCTCGGTAGTGACGGGAAGTGGCACGAGGAGGGCGGCTACGCCACCAAGCGAGAGGCCGAGAAGGTTGCCCACCATCGGGAGGTAGAGGCCGAACGCGGTGAGTGGGTCGATCCGACCTCGTCGAAGATGACCTTTGAACGGTTCATCGCCTCCACTTACTGGCCTGCAGCCCAGCGCCTGGAGGCGACCACGCGTGCGGCCTACCGCTCCTACCTCGACAAGCACTTCCTGCCGACCTTCGGTCACCTGCCAATGCGGCGGATCTCACCGGGCGGCGTCCAGAACTGGGTCAACGGCGCGACCGAGCAGTTGAGCCCGCGCTCGGTCGTCAAGTACCACACGCTGCTGCACGCCATCTTCGTGATGGCGGTCGAGCATCGAGTCGTCGCCTACAACCCCTGCTCCCACACGCGCCTGCCGAAGGTCGTCAAGAAGCCGAAGCGCATCATCACCCCAGACGAGTTCGACGCCCTACTCGCGGCCCTACCGGCGCGGCACCACACGATGGTGCTCCTGGCGATCGAGACGGGGCTGCGCTGGGGTGAACTGATCGCGCTCCGACCAGGCGACGTCGACTTCGCCGCGCACACCGTTCATGTACGCCGCACCATCGTCGAAGTCAGCAAGAAGATCAGTCCCACCGGCGAACGGACCTTCGTCAAGGACTACCCCAAGGACGACGAGCCGCGAGCAGTCCAGATCGAGGCCATCACGTGCCAACTGCTCCGTGAGCACATGCTGGCACACGGTGTTCGGGATGATGACCTGCTGTTCACCAGCACCAACGGAACTCCGCTCTCGCGAAACAACTTCCGCTCGAAGGTCTGGGTCGGCGCTGTAGTCGCCGCTGGACTGGCAGGAAGCGTCCGGTTCCATGACCTGCGTGCCGCTCACGCCTCATGGCTTCTTGCGGGCGGCGCTGACCTCCAGGTCGTCAAGGAGCGCCTCGGACATCGCCAGATCGCGACGACTCAGCAGTACCTGGGCACCCTGCCTGACGCCGGTGACCGGGCCCTTGCAGCCTTCAGGAAGGTCCGGAGCCGGGCGTGACCCGAAAGTCGTCCAGAAACCGCTCCACGTCGCTCAGACGGAACCGGTAGGTCCGGGCGATCAGCATGGCGGGCAGGCGCCCGGAGCGGACCTGCTCGTAAAGCCATCGCTTGCCCAGGCCGACGTAGGCAGCCACATCATCGAGCGACATCAGCGGTGCTGGACCGCCTGCAGGTTCATGCGTACTCATTGCCGTCCGTCCCACATCACGATCGTGCGCTCAGCGCTGTCCTGATGGGGAGAGCCGTCTTAACCCCGCCGCCCTCCGACTCGCCAGGTCGAGGGCTGTGAAGCCCACGCCTTGGCGTGAGGGTCGCTGGCGCCGTTCGGCGCTGAGGTCAATTGTAGCGGCAGCATGCGGCAGCAAGTAACCGCGCTCTCGCACAGGGCAGCGTCGCTGCGGAGTCGATCGAGTCTGACCCGCACGGCTCGCCTCGGGAATCCTGTCAACCCCTCCAGCAGGCCCGCGAAGGTCTGAGGGCAGGTTCTCGTCCCGAGAGCAAGGCCCCCACCGCGTTGCGGGCGGCAGGGGCCTCTGGCAGCCCTCCTGATTCAGGCAGGTGGGCCCGTGATCAACACCCTATGTGCTCTCCACCCGGGGCAACACTGCTCTTGTTACTACTACAACCAGTTCAACCAAGCCCGGCTCCTGACCACTGAGGGCAGGCTTCTTCGCCAGTACGGGCCTCGGGAGGATGCTCCGGACTGCATCTCGCCGGTATTCGCGGTCAACTACGGGACCGGGGAGATCCTGCGGGGTGCTGCGGGTCAGGTCGAGGTCCTGCAGACCTGCAGGTCCTTCGCCTGCCTCCGCTGTTCCCGGTCGAAGATCAGGGAGGTGGCTCGGGCAATCGCGTTGGTCGCTCGCCCGACTCACCTGCTGACGGTGACTGGGATGCCGTCTCAAGACTGGACCGAGATCCAGCCGCTGATCACCGCCTTACGGAAGAACCTCACCCGGGATGGTCACCGGTTCCCGTGGCTGTTTGGGGTCGAGCCGAACCCGGGTGATCCTGGTCGGGCACACCTGCACGCCTGGGCTCATGGCAACGTTCCGGACGAGCGCACCCTGGGGGTCGCCGCGTCCCGTGCGGGCCTGGGTTCGGTGGTTCAGGTCAAGCCGGTCAGGCGACGGACATACGGGGGGATGGCGTACGTGCTCAAGGGCAAGACCTGGAACAGCGACAGCCGAGAGCAGTTCCGGGTAGCCAACGGGCACCGGACCGTCCACGCCAGCCCCGGATTCTGGGGCCAGAACAACGCGCGGCGGAACCGACGGATGGTCGACGCCGTCGTGCTCGCGAAACACCGCCACTGGCGGGCCGCTGGGTGAACGTGATCACGAGGTCGGCCTGGGCGGACTCCCGCTTCGCCGGACGCAGTCCCTGCTTCCGTCGCCTCCCCCCTCGACTGCTCCAGCAGAACCTTTGGGCCGACTGGGCCGATCCGGGCTGCCGACCGGATCGGACAGGGGCGACTTGTCTTCCCGGCGGTGCGAGGAGGACGGGCGGCTCCGCCCCCAGCCGAAGATCTTTAGAGGTCGCGCCCCGCCCTAGAGGGCTCCCCACTGGATCCGCTCGGCTTCGGCCCGATCAACCTCCAGTCCCGTTCCGAGGAGACGACGGCGCGCGCTGGATGAACGGCGGGCCGAGGCGGCAAGGTCTCGCCGCATGCCGCAGAACCGCCTAGGACGGCCTGAGAGGGCCTGGCGGTCGGAAGCGGCCAGGGCTGCAGCGTTCAGCGCTGCGGACGGCGCTACGGCGCTTCTGCAGCGTCGCATCCGCCGTAGAAGTCCGTGGTGCGGCAGTCGACATCAAGTCGTCTTCCGCTGGGTCGCTGGCCGAAGGTGGTGCTTGTCCACACAAGTAATCATTGGTACGGACTCGACGCCACTCAGGCGTTCCCTGCCAGGCGAGCATGGGCAATGTAGGACCAGACCCGCCTCGTGCAGGGCGGGTCGTCCACCTGTCGGCGGTACCGCTGTAGGTGCTCATCCGCCAGGCTGTCCACCACGAGATCTTTCACGGATCCAACTGCCTCGAGGCGCACTGCCCACGAACTCGCGCCCCCATGGGTCCTGTCTCAACCCCTCCGGCACCGACGAAGGGTTGAGGAGGATTGCATGAACACGCGGGTTAAGGACCGGGTCGGCAAGCGGTACGGCTCATGGACGGTGATATCGCTCGACGTCGAGCGCAGCCGGGGAAGCACTAAGACGTTCTGGTTCGCGCGTTGCGACTGCGGCGAGACGCGATCTCGGCAGGCGACCCATCTCGACCGGTCAGCGAAAGCGCCTGGACTGGCACACCACGGCGGAATGCCGTGCAAGCGCCGCGAACGGGACACGGATCGGCCGCTCGGGTTGACGGGCCTGGCCAACCGGTTCGGCTTCACGAAGCGACGTGTCCGAGGCTGGCTCTTGTCGGTCGACTTCCCCACCTCGGTCCGTGACGCTGGCCATGAGCCGATGTGGCACCCGTCCGAGGTGGCGAAGTGGCTGGCGACAGCATCCCAAGGAAGCGGGCTGTGGGGCGCGCGGCTATGAGATCGCGCAGGACCAACTATGTGTCACGAGGGAACGTGCATAGCGACCTGGCAACCCGGGGGCTCACACTTCGGCAGGCGCTCGCACAGTCGACGCTGACCCCCGGTGTGCTAGGCAGTGCCCTCTTTGTCCTGACCGCAGCGTTCCCCGGCACCGCGATTCCGGCCGCAGTATGCGCAGCGGACGACGTGCGCGTGCTGTGTCAAGGCGGCCTTCCCACCGTCTGGATGGTCTTCATCGGCTACCTCGCGCTAGTTGCGTGGGCCCGGGCCTGGCTCCCGTTCGTCTGGGCGGACCTGCGCTTGACACTGGAGCACGGACACGATGCGTACGCCATGGCACGGGCGGCCTGGGCCTTCACCTCGTCCAACCCGGTCGGGTTCCTCGTGCTCAGCCGACGACACCGGCGGTTGCTCGCGGCGTACGGCGACGCGCTGAAACGACTGCGAAAGCACGGGCTCGCATGAAGGCGCCGAACCGGGTCCGGACACGGATGTCGCGCGGGTTTCGGCCGGACTGCAGGATCTTTTCATGATGGCTACCTGACGCGTGCAACGCAGATCTAAAGATGTTGGCGCCGAGCCGATGCCCTCCCGTCTCCCTCCCCCAACCGTTGTCCGACGATCGGTGGGCTCCGGACGCCGCCCTGCGCTAGCAGGACGGTCGAGCGCCTGGCCCACGGAGGCCGACCACCTCGCCGATCCTGCATCGCGGCGGCGACGCGCGATGCTCTGGAACGCGGCTTACGCCTGGACGCCTAGGTGGCCTGTTCTTCGGCGCGCCGCAGGATCTCAGCGACTTCGTCCGAGGTGTACAGGCAGGAGGTGCAGCCCGGCACCTCGCACAGGCTGCGTTGGCCGACCCACGAGACGGGATGCGCGGCTGGATCTTGCTGGCGTGAGGAGCGCGGCACGGGCATGGTCAACTGTCGCACTGCAGCACGCGTCACCGGCCAACCCGATTACCCACCTGACGGCCCAACTCGGCGACTCGCGGTGCCGGCAAAGGGCGCTAGGTCGTCTCGGGCTCAGGTTCAGTTCGGCGCATCGTGCGGAGGTTCTGGACACCGCCTTGGTTGACCACGTCCTCGGCGAGGTCGCACAACTGGTCTCGGAAGGTCGCCTCGTCGACAGCAGCACGCATACTCATCACGACGGGCGTGTACCGGGCGAGGGGCACCGAGATGTCCGGCAGCGGCCAGTCGAAGTTGTCGACCGTCTGGATCTGCAGGGGCTCCGGACCGGTCCACTCGATGCCGAGCCGGACCTCGAACTCGTCGGCCCGATGGTGAGCAGCCGAGGCGCGCACCAGCGCGGCCAAGTCAGCCGTGAACCGCTCGGCGCGACCGGAGGCCACGATCCAGCCGGGGTCGTGTCCCTCCGAGGAGGACCGGGCACCGCCTACGGCAGCGGCCAGCGTGGCCGACCCGTCGTCGTGGACGGTGGCCCACGACTCCTTCCACGCGTAGTTCTCCCCGGTCACGGCTGGCCGGGCCACCCAGCGCCGTAGCCCGGGACGCGGATTGTGCCGGTCGATGTCCTCGATGGGGTGCACACGGTTGGTGTCGCTGTAGGCCGGGGCCAGCCGGTAGGCCTCTACGAAGATCGCCGTCGCCTCCGCCCGCGTCATGCGCCGAGGAAGCGGGATCGGAAGCCGGGGCCGCGCTACGCCGATCATCCACGCCCGCTCGCTAGTTCCCCTACTCGCCAAGACCTGCTCGTACAGATCTACGAGGGCGCGTTCTGACGCTCGGCGCTCCTCGAAGCGCGCCCGGTACATGGCCTCGAGTTGCCGCTCGCGCATCCACTCGGTGTCCGCGTGATTCCGGACCGGCGCGCCGAAGTACTCGCCCCGGTACACCAGGTGCGGGGACTCAACACTGGCCGGCACCACGACCACGAGGGCCCTCTCGGGCTCCGTGCCGAGCCGGTGGATCCCCAGCCCCACCACCGGCGGCTGGATGGCGCTCGAGGCGACGCGGCGCATCGTGCGCTCGTAGGACTCCGACACTTCCCCGACGTCAACACGACCATCTGCTCGGCCAGCGGTCTCGGTGACGCCGTACACGATGACCCCGCCCCCGCTGTTGGCCATCGCAGCGACGTCCTTCGCGAGGTCCGAGGTGGCGAGTTCTCGCTGGTCCGGTAGTGCGCGCTTCCAGTCGAGTTGGTCCTGCTCCTCGACACCCTGCTGGACGGCCTCGTCCAGCATCTCGTCCGTCACCGGTCCAGGCTCCCGCCCTAGCGCCCGATGGAGCGCAGTGAACGTCATCTGGTCTTCCGGGCGCCGACGGCGATCGCGGCACGGCCACCGCAGTACGCGTGGGTGATCACAGGAGCGACCGTAGACGGCAGCACCGACTAGTACGCCGCGTACACAGACTCATGGCGCGTTAGCGGTAGAGCCGGACCTTGCGGACCGTGGACGTCGATGAGGCGTAATAGGTGTGTCCCTTGACCTTCGCCTCGTAGCGGACCCGGAACTTGACCCAGCGCCACGTCACCGAGGTCTTGGGCGTGCTGGTGAACAGGGCCTTGCCCTGCTTGTTGATCCGCTTAGTCTTCAGGTCGACCCACATCGGCACTCCCGGGATCCGGGCCTGGATCGTCACCTTGCCCACCGGGGCCTTCTTCACCTTCACCGGCAGCCTGCCGGTCGTGCCGAGCCGGATCGACTTCGGGGCCGACAACTTGGTCTTGGTCTTGATGGCGTCGTAGACGTCGAAGACCGCGTAGTCCCCTTCAGGGTCGTCGAGCAGGTCCTCGGGCGGAACCGACACGATCGGGGTCACGGTGATGCGGTACTTGCCCGCTGTTGGGGCCTTGTACTTGATCTCGAAGTCTTGGCCGGCGCGGGGAACAGCCATGATCCACGAACGGGCGGCCGTCCCGGTCACGTCGACCTGGACCTGCGACATGACCTGGTCCGTGTCGATCACCGACACCGATACGGACACCTCGGCCGCGCCGCGTCCCGGGATGCGCACGAAGATGCCGTCGCTGTCGCCGGTGTCGACCATCACCCACGGCGCCAGGCAATACGGCGCGCAGTCCGACTCGGCCCTGGCCGGTGCGGCACCCAGTGCTACGACCGTCCCGGCCGCGAGCAGCGTGGCGACCAGCGCGGCGACGGTCGACTTGTACCAACGACCCATGACGACGTGCATGGCTTCCCCCCGTGATGTGAGCGACGCTTCCAGAGAGCATCGGAGCAGTGACATTGCGACTTGAGCGGGCCCTCGCCTCCGGCCCACAGCAGGGGGACAAGAGAGGTCAGCACGATCCGCTGACTCAAGCGGTCGTCGAGCGGACTGGGCAGCACACCTCGACTCAGCAGGGAACCAGCGCACGCGGTTTTCGGCGTCCTAGTTGACGCGGCTCTGGCACCACTTGTGAGCGGCCTTCGGCGATGTGCTCGGCTCAGGTCCCCCGATAAGGACAGCGGGCACGACCCGCGATGTAAACGTTCGATAGGACTGCATGATGCTCTCGTCGCTGGACACCCGGACGGCTTCGCCCTTTACGAGCATGAACGGTGGGAAGCCTTGCTCGTTTCCGGGGACCTCTGTGATTCGGTGGTCTCTCGTCACGCACGCCCACTTGCCATCCAAGAGTTGGCCGTCCTCCCAACCTGAACTTGGTGAGGATCCGATCACCTTGTACGACAGATCCACTGCTTGTAGGTGCAAGTACGGCTGGGCGTCGTAAACGGGTTCGAGATCAACTCTGCAGAACGCGCCCGAGCACGAGGCCCTGATGTCAACGGCGGTGTCATTCGCTGCGGTCAGCCTAGCCCGCTCGGCGTGCGCGGCCAGATAGTCGCGGAAGGCGGTGTACGCCTGGCGGCCGGTGGGGGTCGCGGCGAAAGAGCGACTCCCGCCCCCGTTGTTGAGGGTTTCCAGGCCAATCACTGCTCCGAGCCAACTCTTAGCGGTCGCCGCGTCGGCTGCCGATGGATCCACGTCCTCCGCTGATGCGCCCGGACCTCCGGATGGTGTCAGGGCCGGCTGTGGGGGCTCACCCGGCGCGGAAGATGAGGGCTCTCCGAGATGCGAGGGGCCGACGTCGCCATCTACCGGTGCGCTGAGGCTCGGGCTGGAGAGCGCACCCTGCTCGCTGCTCGTATCAGACGGTCGCCAGAGTTGGATGGCGACACCTGCCGCCAGAACGGCGCTTAGTGCGGTCGCGATGCCGAGGATCGCGCGTTTGGGGCGTCTCGGCTCTCGAGAAGGAAGGTAGTTGTCGCGGTCGCCTCTGCTCGAGTGGCGGGCTGCCGGTACGTCCGGTGCAGTTACATCCCGTTGACCCTGGTGTCGCCCGTTACTGGGGGGTGCACTGTCGACTCGGGGGCCCCCGGTCGCGTAGGTGTCAACCGACACTTCGTGGGGATGTTGGCCCGGACTCGCGGCGACAGGTTGCTCGGTATCACGTGGGCTGCCAGCGATGGAACCGTGTGACCGCTCTGCTATTGCTCGTGCACGCCCAGCATCCTCGCGGCCTTCACTCCCCTTCAGGGCGACGCGCTCGCCGCAGTCCGGACAGTAGCGGTCGACGCGGTCGAGAAGGTGCCCGTTAGCGCACCGACGCCAACGCGCTTGTTCGCCGCATTGCTTGCAGAACAGGTGAGGCGGCACGACCTCATGACCGTTGGGACAACGCATGCTGCACCGCTCCTGCTAGGAAACGTCGGTTGTGCGAACGCAGAAGGCGATACCGTCGACGAGGTCCTTGCCGGTGTAGCCCTCGTCGGCCAGCCGCTGTGTGCATTCCATACGACGGGCTTGCTCAGCGGTGGGCATCAGGCCAAGCGCTGTCCAACCAGTCAGCGCACGGACGATCGCTATGAGCGCGACGACTGCTAGTAGGCCGAGAACCACCGCCTTCATGGGATCAACCGCTGCCGGGCGAGGTGTGATCATGCGGTTGAGGTCGGCCCTCACTAGTGGGTCGCGGTAGGCGCAAAGAAGCACGCCCAGCGCCAGGGCGCCCACGCCTCCGAGTAGCCCGAGCGTGTCGACGCCGTATGTCATCCCGCGTGGCCAGCCGAGAACCGCCTGCAGCATGATCTGCGAGACGACGAACGAGATCAGCACGGTGTCGAAGATGTTGACAGCAACCAGCGCCACCAGGGAGCGGAAGGTGAAGGACCGCATTCGACTCACCACCAAGGCCGCAAGTCCGACGGTGAGGACGTAAGTCAGGAAGCGGGGCGCAATTACGTACATGAGTAAGGCATCGATTAGAACCATGCCCCCCAGGTAGACGATGAGCGCGATTCCCGTTCCAAGAGTGTGGTGGCCCGTCAACCAATGCGGCGTTGGGTCGGGCCAGTGCCAACGAGACCACGTCGGTTCGGCCGCAGCGAACCGACTCCCTGTCGGCTGCGGCGGATCACTCTGAACCGAAGGCGCCGCCATCGCGGGAAGGATCGTGCCTTGCGCGTGCGGTCCTAGCGCCGCTGAGGACTGCCCGCCGGGGTGCAGCACGGTCGCGGTTGGTGTTGGTGACACCGCTGCCCCGCAGTGGCCGCAGAAGTTTCCGGGATCTTGGGCTCCGCACGAACTGCAGTACATGACTCTCCCCCGTTTGTCGCCGGCGATCTTAGGCCACCTTCGACGCGACCTGCAGAGATCTTTAGAAGGTCATCCCTCACCGCCGCGACAGTTCCGCTGCGGTACGCGGCTTCCAATAGTCGATTGCGATGAGGTGGTCTCCGAAACTGCGGGTCTTCCACTGGTCCCGCTGCCTGGCGTTCGCAACCGGTCGGTTTCGGACACCGGGCACCAGGTCGCCGATCCCGGCACTAGAGGTGTCCGAAACCCGTGACCTAAATGGGTGTCTCAAAACTCCGGGGGTCGACGGGTTCTGAGACACTGCTGATCATGCCCACCACCCCCAAGAACTCAGGAGCGTTGATCGGCTACGCCCGGGTCTCAACCGGCGACCAGAGCCACGACCTTCAACTCGACGCCCTCACCGACGCGGGCTGCGTCCGCGTCTTCACCGATACCGCCTCAGGTGTCCGCACCGACCGGCCGCAGTTGGCCGCCGCCCTGGACTACGTCCGACCCGGCGACACCCTGCTGGTGTGGCGCCTCGACCGGCTCGGACGCAGCCTCCCCCACCTGATCGAGACAGTGACCGGCCTGGAGCGCGCGGGAATCGGCTTCCGGTCGATCCACGAGGCCATCGACACCACGACCTCAACCGGCAAGTTGGTGTTCCACATCTTCGCAGCGCTCGCCGAGTTCGAGCGGGCCCTGATCGTCGACCGCACCCGGGCCGGTCTCGCGGCGGCACGTGAGCGTGGTGTCCGCGTCGGCCGCAAGCCGTCCCTCTCCAAGGAGCAGGCGGAGGTGCTGCGGGGCCTGCACGCGGCCGGCGACCACACCGTCACCGAACTGGCACAGATCATGGAGATCTCCCGCGCCAGCGTCTACCGGTACCTCGACCAGTCGCCTACCGTCATCGGAGCGTGAAACAACGGGGGGTCGGAGGCATCGTCAGCCTCTCCTCCCTGAAGATGAGTGTGCCGCATCGCAGTCCACCCTAGGATTCCGCGATGACGCAGAGTGAGTGGCTACTTCCACAGCCCGAGGACACCATCCCAACCTCTGGCCTGCGTGACTCTGCTGGCGAGTTGGACCCGTTGGCCGCGCCTGGCGTGATCGGCATTGCCAGCGAGTTGGTTCTCAGCCTGCCGATCACTGACGAGCGGGGACACCCGACCATCCCTCCCGACAGGCACATCCTCGACCACCTAGCCCGTGCCTGGGCGCTCGTTGATGAGGACACCATCATCGAGCACCCCTTCGAGGCCGACACGGTGGCCGTCGTAGATGTTCTTCCCCGCTGTGACCGGTGCGGCGCCGAAGCCCGATACGACACCGCCGTACTCGACGCCGTGCGCGGCCGCTGCGGGGCCTACATCTGTCTTCAGCACATCGTGGACGCCGAGTACACAACTCTCGGCATGGGCGCCGCAACCTACATCATGAAGACGACCGAGGTTCCCGCGTCGATCCGGCAGCGGGTGAACCAGCGGTTGGTCGAGCAAGACCGTGAGCCCCGCTTTGCCCCTTTCGGCGGACAACCCTGACGCCAAGGCAGTTGCGACTGGACGACGCGCGGCCGGCTGATGCCGGCATCTCGGTGGGGGGCCAGCCACCGAGGCGTCCCCGCGCCACGGTCCCGGTTTAGGGCGCCGGGTCGATGGCGACCTCGACTTCGTTGTGCGGTCCCAGTCGATCTGCCATACCGAAAATCGCTATACGTGCCGGTCTGCCGTCCCACCCATTCGCGACGAGGCCGGCTCGCGCTTCGCCAATCTCCGGTGCGAACAGTTCGGCAACGGGGCGCTCGAGAGCCATAGGTTGCTTGACTACGAGCGCTCGACCGCCGTCACCTCGTTCGAGATCTGCAATGATCTTGGTGTGCGGGGCGAGTCGCAGGGCGATCTGGTAGCCGGGTCGCCCGAGGTAGAGGTTAATGGCGACCGCGTCCCATCCCCATGGGAGAACCACTGGGGTCACTGATCGGTCGCGGACGGACTCGGTGTGCTGCCTGAGTTCGGATCGCGCCACGGCGACCTGGTGGGCGTGCACCCAGCCGGGTGAGATCTCTCGGTGCTCGTGCGTGATGCTGATGTAGCGGTCGGCGCGCTCGTCCTGCTCGATGGCAGCAGCACTGAGGCCGTAGTGCCACTGGCCGGACTCGTGGAAGGACGACTTGATCCAGCGGCCGGCCTCGCGGTGTGCCACGTAGACGTCGCCGGTCGTCACGCTCGTAGTGACTGACCATGACGAGCCGCAGCCCAGTGCGGGGTGCTGGACTTGGAATCGGACAGTGCTTCCTGGCGGAAGCCGGGGTGGGTCCGACATCGCGTTAGGCCTCGACGCCAATAGCCTCGGGGGCGAGGAGAGTTTCCAGGAGTGCCTGGCCGTAGGTGAGCAGGACGATCTCATCGCGGCTGGCGTCGAACACGTCACGCTGGAAAGTTGCCTTCACCGCACCGTCGACGAAGACGATGCCCGGCGTATCCCGGGCCGGTATCAAGCGGTCCTTGGTGAACGGGTTGGCGGTAAGCCGGGTTGCCAGATCGTCGAGGCTGACCTCGCCAACGAGAGCCGGCGGCGGCTCGATCCCGGTCGAGCCCATGTCGGTCGGCTGGACCGCGCGACGGTTCAGTTCCTCGATGTCGTGGCGGACTCCAGCGACGCCGTCCCGAATAGCATCTGCGCGCTCCCTGCCCTCACTGAGAGCCGCCTGCTTGATGATCTCTTCCACCGAGGACAGGACCGGTTGAGCATCGCCGACGATCTCGGTGAAGTCCCCGTAGTCCTCTAGGATCCCCTCGTAGACACGCTGCTCAACTGTGTCGGCATAGAAGTAGTTGCTGACCTGGATGTCGCGGTGACTGGAACCGATGCGGTCGATGCGGCCGATGCGCTGCTCGACGCGCATGAGGTTCCAGGGCATGTCGTAGTTAATGAGGCGGCCGCAGGTCTGCAGATTCAGGCCTTCGCTCATGGAGTCGGTTCCGATGAGCACGCGCACCTCGCCGGTGCGGAACAGGTCTTTGATCTCGGACTTTGTGACCGGACGCCAGGTGCGGCTCGCTGGGCGGTAGATCTCGCCGCCGCGGCCGGAGTAGCAGCCGATACTCGTCAGTCCTGCCTCGATGACGCGTTCGCGAACGTACTGCATGGTGTCGGTGTACTGGGTGAAGACGACCGCCGAGTTGTACGTGAGGAAGCCGGCGTTGAGGTCGGCGATGAGCCGGGTGGCCTTCGTGTCCTCACCGGTGATGCCGTCCAGGCTGACTAGGAAAGACTTCAGTTCCTGGATCTCGTCGTTGAGCAGGGTCGTGGACGCGTCGAATTCCTCGACGTCGAACGAACTGCCTTCGAGGTCATACTGGTCGTCCTCGGACAACAGTTCACCTAGCGAAAGCCCGTTCTCCAGTACGTCCAGTCTCCTACGCAGGGAGCAGCGGATTGCCTCGAACGAGGAAGTGAGGCGACGCCGGTAAACGGTCATGATGAAGCCGAGTGCCTGCTGGCTCTGGCTCGTCTTGTAGGTGTTGTAGTGACGCCGGATGTAATCCTCGATCCGGTCGTAAAGCGCCCGCTCATCGCGGGTGAGGTCGATGAACTCGTCGCTGACGTGCCTGTGCGGAATGTTGACGTCCGCGGGGATGATCCCAGCAGCCTGGTAGGCGCGCATGGTATCCCTTGTGTTGCGGAAGACCCGGTCGCGCATGGGAGTGTGCTGGCGTAGCCACTCGTCGGCCATGTCGGCTTCCTCCGCCGTCAGCGCCTTCGCGGTCTCGGGCGCCATCGGAGTCTCTGCTAGCCCGATGATCTTCTGCGCCCGTGCTAGGCCGAGTTCGCGCTGAATGTGCCGTTCCAGGTCGGCGTTGCGCGCCGCTTCCGGCTGCGAGAAGTAGTCACCCAGCATGGCAGACAGCGTGCGCCAGTCCCGCGTTCCCGGCTCGGTGCGCAGCCGCTCGTAGTAGGCCAGGAAATCCTCGGCCGACCGGCCCCAGCGTCCTGGTAAGCCGAGGAGGCTGATCAGGTCCCACGCCTCGTGGGGGTTCATCTGCATCGGTGTTGCGGAGGCCAGATAGAGGGCGCTCCAGGAGCCGGCACCCCGCATCTCGGCCAGCAGCGACAGCAACGAGTTCGGCATGTCCGCCGGCCTGGAGCCGCGACGGCGGGCGTGATGCGCCTCGTCGACCAGAACGATGTCCCACGGGCCGGCCTCCAGGATCTGCCGTCGACGGTCCCTGCGTCTGGCCAGGTGAGAGGACGCCAGCACGACCGGAAACGCTGACCACGGGTTCGCCGCAGCAACCGTCATGTCGCTGTCGCGCCAGTCTCGGAACTGATGAGCGCCACCGACGGTTCCGATGTAGCGGGGGACGTCAAGCCCGACCTTCTCGTGCAGTTCCTCCTGCCATTGCTTCATGACCGACGCCGGCACGAGCAGCAGCGCAGTTCGCGCGGTCTGGGAAAGCAGCAGTTCACGAATAGCAAGCCCGGCCTCAATGGTCTTCCCGAGGCCGACCTCGTCGGCGAGAAGGTAGCCGCGCGGGTAGGTGTCCACTACACGTTCGATCAGGCGCGCCTGGTGTGGCAGCGGCTCGACGGGTGCCGTGCCCACCGCCGTCCAGCGGCTGCGTCGCGGCGCCTCGGCCAGCCACCGCAACTCGGCGCGCGCCTCCTCTGAAGCCGGACCAGAAGGTGCCGGCGGTTCCAGCACCTGCCAGATCGGATCGGTGTCCGGAGGTAGATAGTCCCGCGGCACGAGTCGCAGCAGCCGATCCTCGACGCCGGCCATGTCGATCACAACCCAGCCCCGATCGGGTCGGCCATGCCAGTGAGCGTCGAATCGGGCGACCAAGTCTTCGCCCTGCTCGGCCCAAACCTCGGCCAGCCACGACTTGGCGACTACGAACGTCTCATGATTGTGGATCCATCCGGCGGCGGTCTCGTTGTCCGAGCCGGTAAAGGCGATCCGGTTCCCACTGGCGTCGGTGAGGATGCCGTACTTGGAGTGGAAGTAGCCGTGGGCTTCGGCGGGCTCCAGCGGTACGCCGTCGCGGTCGACCGGCAGCCCGACTTTCACTTCGAGTAGGTGCTCGCGCACCATCCAGCCGAGCAGTCTGAGGTACTCGTCCCCGACCGGGTCACCCTCGACCCACAGCGCCTCCCGCCGGATGGCGTCACGGACAGCCTCGTCTCGGCCGCGGGCTCCTTCCCGGATCGCTGCAACGTCCTCCGGTGCCAGTTGCGCACCGACGATCAGTCGCATCTTCCCACCGTGCTCTCGGGCGTTGCGCAGGAACGGAACAAGCCCGCGGGCGGCGACCTTGAGTACGCGGGAGGAGAAGTACCCGGCAGCGCGGTCGTAGCGGCAGGCGCGCTCTAGGGCAGGGATGTAGAAGTTGATCAGCGGGCCATCGCTGGTTGAGTACGTGCCCCGAAAAAGGTAGGACTGCAGGCCAAGTGCCGTCTCTAGGGCGGCTTTCAGCGGGCTCGTCGTGTCGGGACGGATCGGGTCCACGGGCTACTCCGACGCGTCGAACAGGGCGCCCTGATCGCTCGTAATGGGCTCTACCTCGTCGGCAGGCAGGGTGATGTAGTCATCGAGGTACGCCGTCACGAGGGTATCGAGCAGTCCCGCTTCGGGGATGACCCAGTCACCCTTCACCTTGGCCCGCGGAATGGTATTGATCAATCCCTGGACGGCGCCGTGGAACCGGTTGTCGGTCGTCAGGCCGGCGCGGTCCATGAACACCTTCGCTGCGCCCATGCCGTCGACTTCGCCGATGTAGAGGACGGTGTCGACGGCGTCAATCATGAACTCGAACGACCGAGCCTCGGGACGCACGCCTGGAAGGGCGCTGTCAGCGTCGCGGCGGAGTCGTTCACGGGGGGTGAGCAGGCGCACCGCGCCGGACTTCTTTTCGATGATCTTTGCGCGTTCCAGGTCGTCTACGTCGTGCCCGCCGACGGCGAGAGCGAGCAGCCGCGCGGTATCGAAGGGGAACTCGCGGGCAGAGAAGATGTCCCACGCGAGCAGGACGAAGTCGGTGTAGCCGTCGATCTGCGCGGCCCGCCCGATGATGCGCTGACGGCGCAGTCGCACGACCTCCTCCCGTGCCAGATCGAGCGCCTCCTCGGGGCGCAGTAGGCGATCGCGGCCCAACTCGTCGGGGGTCGAGGAGTGCACCGGCCAGTGTGAGGAGATCACGGACAGAGTCGGGCCGTAGGTGGACAGCAGCAGGTCCACGCCGTCGATGCCGTCGGCCTGGAACCGCGTCGCGGCCTCACGCGCGGCTCGCCGAATTTCCGCTTCGATGTCGTCGAGAAACACCCGGGAGGCGGGGGTCTGGTCGGCGCGCTTGCGGCAGATCAGCATGATGGTAGACGCGGCCGAGTTCATGTTCGCCTGGTGCAGCGAGTTCTCGGACTCAGTGTTGACCGGCCAGGAGGTCTCGATCGTGAACCCGGCCTCTAGCAGACCCATGCCCAGGGTGTCCCAGGCCTCGGCCCGCTTATGAGTGAACATCACCGACAGCACCCCGCTGTCGGTCAGGATACGACGAGCCTCGGCGAAGATCGCGGTCATCTTCGCCTCATAGTCCAGGGTCGCTAGTTCGTTCTTGCGCCTTCCCATGGCGGCGAACCGGGCAGGATTGGCGACCGCCTCGTTCTCCTTGTCTGCCAGATCCCCGCTGAAGAGGTCGGGTAGGACACGTCCGATCGTGCGCTTCTCCCAGACGTAGAAGAAGTCGGACAACTCCGCGTACATCACGTTGTCGTAGTAGGGCGGGTCCATGCACACGTGGTCGACCGACCGGTCGGCAAGTTCGGTCAGGTTCGCCGCGCTGCCCTGCAAGACCGTCACCGCGCGTTCGACGGGTTGCCGAACCGGATCCGCGCCGCTGTCGTCAAGTAGCCCGGCGATGCCGGAGTACGCGTCGACCAACTGGTCCAGGCACCAGGTGTACAGCGCGTGAGCGCCCTCAAACTCGGCGAAGGTCCACTTGAAGGCGAAGTCGTGACGGTCGAACACGCTGCGCATGACCTGACGAGGTGCATGCCATGACGCCAACCGCGAGTTGTAGTTCAGCGCCTTGCCCTGCATCAGCGCCAATTCGACGAGCACATCGGCTGCGACATCTGTCGGCAGGTCCTCAGCCAGTGTCACCGCGACGTCCGCGAGTCTCTTGGCGAATGTTCCGTGCACCAGCGCCTGGCGGGGGGTGAAGAAGTCCAACCAGTGAGTCATCCCGTAGTGCAGGGGTCGCAGGTCGTTGCCCTCGGGGAACTCCTCGGTCGGTAGGAACCCGTCGGCCTGCCACTCCACCTCGACCTGCGCGAACCTGGTCTCGGCGGCGGCGACCGCGTCGAGATCAGTCACCGTTGGCGCCCGGAACGACCGAGTCCCATCAGGCTTCCGGATCGCCACCGCGTAGAGAATCTGCGACATCCGGCCGGACTGGGCCTCGGACTTGAGGTACTCGCCATCGATCACGAGATTGTCGTACGGGCTGATCCCGACCCCGCGCCGGACGGTGCCACGCCCTGCCTTCGCGTGGTTGACGGCGGACCCGTGCAGCACTGCAAACTCGGGCACGTCGAGATCGCGCCCCCCCCGGGTCGTCACCACCCGGACGGCGGCTTCCTGACCCTTGGTCTTGCGTAGCCACATGTCCGGCATTAGCGGCACCACCCTGCCGGTCCGCGGACACATCACCGCGTTCGCGAACAGATAGGTTGCGACCTGCTCGCCCTTCAGGCTCGGGAAGTACTGCTCCAGGTCCTTCTTCACGAGGGTGACCAGTTGCCCGCCGTACGTCTTCAGATGTGGGACGAGGGTGCGGCCCCTGCGGGCGGGGATCTGCACACCTGCCGTGAGGGTTGCCGCCGCCACCGGGTTGAGATCGTTCGCGATCGCAGGGATGCCGAGGCGGGTCGCAGTGAACGGGATGCTGCCGCCCCCAGCCGTGGGGTCAGCGAGTAGCGGCATGCGCCCCCAAGTCCGGACCAAGACCTCACGCAAAAGATCTAGGTCGCCGCGGGTCGGGTGGTTTCTGAACGCCTGGCGGTACGTGTAGGGGTTGGGGATACGGACACCCGACGCGACGGCAGCGTCATACGCACGACGAGCGCTGATCGGATCACCCCAGATCCCGACGAGATGGAGCAGCCAGTCGCGGTACGCGGTCTCAGACTTCAGTTCGGTCGCGTCGGGGAACGCCTCCGCGAGATCCTGGGTCCAGGTGGGCAGCAACCCGGCGAGCACAACGGCCGCCGAGGCAACTAGGGGTCGGCGTGCCCACCAGACATGGAGGAACGACAGGGGTGGAAGCGCTGAGGCGGCGGCGCGTTCCCGGCGGGACTCGATGCCGAGTTCGGCGATGGGGAGCCAGTCCTCGATCAGGACACGGGGCGTCGTGGTCGTCATCCTCGGACTCCTCGATGGGCGTCGCCGACGATCAGGATGCGTAATGCCTTGCGGGCGTTGGACGCGTCGGGTCCGAGGCACTTGGCGTACCAGTAGTAGGACTCTTCGACACTCATGGCGTTAATGCCCGCTACGAGGGCACGTACCCGATCGTGCTTGGTGACGGGCTGCGTAGTAATCAGGATCAAGGCGAGCCGGACGCCACTGGGTTCATCCAAGGGGATCGGGGTGGCGTTGTTGAAGGCGAGGACCGAGGGCTGGTGGCCGGCGCTGCGTACCGCGGCGACGACGGTGTCGACGACTCGGGTCGTCTGGCCGGCAGTAGTGGTGATGACCCCGGTGGCCATGGTGCGGCCGTTGTCCCCGTAGGTTTCCTCGAGGGTGAGCCCGTATGTCTCGCCGGTCGCTCGCAGGACCGTGAGACGGAAGGCGCGAGCGTTGTCCGCAGTAGCGGTTCTCTTGGCGGTGGTCTTCTTCGCGGTGGGGCTCACGTAGTGACCTCTGCGGTGATGTCGGTGTGCTGGATCTGCAGGTCCTTGATGACCTTGGCGACCGGCACGAACTCACCAGAGTCGGTCGTGACCGGCGGTGCGTAGGTGATGTCGAGGGTGAGGCTGCCGGAGACAGCGGTGGCAGCCTTGAGGGACTTGCCGAGGTGGCCGTAGAGCGTCTGGAAGTCGGCGCGGTTGGCGCTGCCCTGGAATCTGAGGCCCCCGCTCACGCCAGGGAATTCGGCGACGACGTCGATGGTCACCGTCATGACTGGTTTTGGGAGCATGCCGAGCGCGGTGGCGAGCAGGTCGAGGTCGCCGGTACCGCGGACATCGTCCGCGCTGGTCTTGATGGTCAGTCGCGCGACGGTCGTGACCGTGAAGTCGGTGACCTGGTCGATGATCGACTGGATGGCGGCGCCGCCAGGTCCGGTGGCAGTGAAGGTCTTTTTGCTGATGGTCTTCGTGGGGATCTCGACACCGTTCGCTTCGGCATAGTCCCGAGTCATCACGGTTAGGGCGTCCAAGCCCTTGTCCTTGATGCCGCTTGGAGTGAGCGCTCGTACGCCGGGGGCGGCGGGTGCGTCGGTGACGACGATCCAGCCGTAGTCGTGGGCCTGCACCGCGGTGGCCAGCACGTCAAGGACATCTGCCTTGGTGGGTTCACCTCCGCAGATGGTGTCCAACTTCGCCCGCAGGTCCGCAGCGGTCACGATGGGGCCGGTGAAGACCTGCTTCAGGTCGTGCTGGGTCGGCTTACGGACGATCAAGCCGCGCTTGTTGGCCTCGTCCAGGCTCATGACCTCCTTGTCGGCCCCGAACTGAGGGCTGAGCCCGGCCATGGTGCTGGCTGTGTACGCCTTGCCGATCGCTGCGTCGTAGTACACCCAACCGTCGTTCTTCACCCCGGCGATGATCGCGGCACGGATGAGGGAGACGTCCTGCACGATCGGTGACCCATGGTCGACCCAGAACCAATCGGCGATGTCCTGGGTGACCTTCGCCGGCTCCGTGTCGGGCCAGGTACGGGACTTCAGGAACGACGCCGTGAACGGCTCACTGCGAATCTTGCCCTCGTCGCGGAGCAGCGTGAGCACGGCGCTGGTCGCGGTCTTCGTGCTGCCCTGCTCCTGCGTCGGCAGTTCGCGATGTCGTAGGTGTTCGTGCGTCTGGTCCTTCACCGGGTAGTACACGTGCTTGTAGCAGCGGGTGATCGCGATGCGTGCTTCGAGCCGGGCATTCTTCTGGAACAGGTCGATCTTCTTGCGGACCTCGTCTCCAAACTGTGCCAGCCGTGTCTGGTCGGCGGCGAGCACGTCGGCGGCGATGAGGGCGCGTACGCGGTCCTTCATGGCGTCCACCAGGGTGCTGTCGGCAACGGCGAAGACCAGTCCGTTGCGGTACTTGCGCGGCAACCCGGCCGCGCCGGCCTTATCGCGCAGGTCGGCCAGCATGGTGGGGGTGTCTTCTGCTGTCGCTGGCGTGACGGTGAGCACGTCGTGGTCGAGGACCGCGATGCGCAGCCCCGTGATGTCGGCGATGTCGGCCGGCCCCGCGGGGAAGATGATCGTGGTGGCGCCACCGTCGTTGGCGTAGGCACTCTTGATCATGGTGTCGACCTCGGCGGCGACGCGAGTGTTCTGGATGTTGCGCTTCTCGGTCTCGATGATCGCGTTCACGTTCGGTTCGACGTTGAACCGCCAGCGCGCCCCGTCGAAGGACAGATGCCAGAAGCGCTTCTCCGATTCCTGCAGTGCCCTCTCGATGACGGCGGGAGACTCGCCGGGTCGTAGCGTGCCGAGGATCCAGTCGTTGCGGGACGCGCCGGCGGTGACCTTCATCTCCAGGGAGTGGGTGAAGACAGTGGATGCGACGCGGGCGGCGTACGGCTCGGTGCCGTGGAAGACGTCGTTGTCCACTGCTGCGGCATGAGATCCCGCGCCGGCGACGTCTGCCTTGGCGACGGACTCGAACTCCGGGCGGCCGATCCCGACCGTGAGGTGGTTCAGGACCGGCGCGTCACGGTAGTCGAGGTCGGCAACGTTGATGACGGGCGTTGTGTCACCGTCGGCGTACACGTGGTGGACTACCTCGCCGAGCAGTTTGAGCGCGCCGCGAGCGCGCTGGAACTGTGGGATGTCACCGAGACGCTTGTCCAGCACGCGGACTAGTTCGGGATGGAACGGGTAGTACTTGGCCACCAGGTCGGTATAGGACGCAGGGTGCTCAGCGCCTCCTGCAAGAGTCTCGTGCTGACTCAGCAGCCCCTCGTAGAGGCCCTTGTAGGCGTCCGCTGCCTCCCTCGCAGCGCTCGCGTCGATGTCCTGGAACAAGCGACGCTTGAGAATCTCGCCGATCTCGGCGTCGTCGGCCGGCTGGATCACCGCCGACGGCTGCACCGAGCGGGCGAGCACATCGGCAGCCTCTGCCAGCGCACCGGAGGCGGCCTCGGTGTCCGCGTCCATCAGTGCGGCGATCTCGTCGGTCTCCTTGCCGTAGGCATTCGAGGTCGAGGCCAGGGTGACGATCACGACGACCTTGTTCGACGCGTCCGCGGCGACCTCGAAGAGGTTCTTGAGGAACACCGGCACTGCCTGCGCCATGCGACGTACGTCCTCGGAACCCGCTGAGGTGACCTGACGCAGGTACTGGGCGATCTCGTCGATGATCACGATCGTGGGCTGACCACCGAAAGCGTCGACGATGGTGTGCGTGCCCGGGGCCGAACGCTCGCGGTCATTCGCCTCGAGGACCCCATAGGCGTGCGCACCGATCTGCGCCGCCATCTCACCCCAGAGGGTGTAGGTGCGCTGACCGTTCGTCTGCACCCCAGCGACCGGGTCTAGCGCGTCTCCCACCAAGGCGACGACCTGGACCGGACCATCGGGCAGGAGCGTCGGGTCGATGAACTCGGAGACGTTGTCGGGCCGGGCGCCGATCGCGAGATGGTAGACCGCGGCGAGCCCGTGGGTCTTGCCGCCGCCGAAGGTGGTTGTGGGCCGCAACACGCCGTTCTCCCCCAAGGTGCCCTTCGCGCCCGTCACGCGACCGAACGCCTTCGACAGGAGGGTGTGCAGGCCTGCGGTGGGGTAGGTGATAGCGAAGAAGGAGCCGGCGTCACCGTAAACCGGGTAGTCAGCGGGATTGCGGACGATCTTGTCCAACTGGGCCGCGAAGTGGTTATCGGTCAGGCCGCCCTCAAGCACGTCATCGCGTGGGACGCACGTCTCGCGCAGCGGTCGCAAGTTCACGCCTCCGGCCCCCATTCGCTACCCGCGCGGCACGCCTCGCCACGTCTCCGGGTGACGGTATTGAGGCCCTCAGACACGACGTCCACGCCCAACGACCCAAGCGCGATCTTGCCTGCAAACCCCGCAACCACCACGAACCTCTCACGCCCCGCGCCACCCACTCTGCATTGGGCGGTCGCTCCTCGGGAGCCTAGCCAGTGAGGGCCGCCGACCGTGGGAGGTGCTTCCCCGTCCTAGTGGCTGCCGGTCCATCATCGGAACAGGTACGCCGCGCTGCCCTTAGTAGGCACGGATGTCGGGGCGCTCCTTCAGAGACGGCATCTCGGACGCCCTCGATCGGCTAGGGTGACGGTCTGGATGGATCCAGGTCTCAGGCTGCGAGTGGTCTAACCCGATACTGATACCGACGAGTACCGGCAACTGCTTGATCCGCAACGTCGCGATGATGATGGGGAGTGCGCGTGGCGATCACATTGGACTCACTTCGCGACGACATCACTGCTCGGCTCGCGGACGCCATCCGAACCAAGCAGCACGTGTCAGTCAGATGGGAACCCGGGCCAGGAATCTGCCGTGTCGGGGTGTGTCTGCACGAGTACACGTGGGAAAATCGGGAGACGGCGATCGCTACGTTGCTGGACTTCGAGGATGCCTACGTCGGCGATATCGCAGTCGACTTCGATGTCATCCCGCTCGAGGCCGTCAACACGGTCGGGTTCGCTGAAGTCTAAATGCCCGAGACGAAGTACCACCTCGCGAAGGCCGACCACAATAAGGACGTTGCCACCCACCTGGAGCAGTCGGGCCAGAAGTACATCGACTGGGCGGTGACCGCCCGCTTCTACACCGCGATGCACCTCGTCGATGCCCTACTAGCGCTGATGACAGCCCTGCCCAAGGACGAGCAGCATCCCCGCAAGCACGTCGCAGCGCAGAACGTTCAAGGGAACGGCGGCGCGGGTCGCAACCAGTTAGTCCGGAAACACATGAAACCCGTATCTCGCAAGTACCTCTCGCTCTACGACGCGTCGCGGCGTTCTCGCTATGACATGGAGATGCTGGGCGAGGGTGCGTACCAGCGACTATGTGATCAACTCGACGCAGTAGAGAAGTACGTACGGATGCAACTAGTCGCTCGGGCGTATCAGCCGTGACGTCGGAAGTCCACGAGAGCGCGATGCGTCAGCGCCCTCGTGCTGGTGATCTTCTTCTTGGGGCGGAGATGCCCAACAGCAGCCGTCGATTCGCGAACGGTCACTGGTGGCAATGGAACGGCACCCACTGGGTCCTGGAGCCGGCGCCGCCAGGTACATCGAGTTACGCCGGCGGAGCGCAAGACGAGGCGCGGCCGCCGGAGCCGCCTCTCAGCGAGCCGACGGGCTACCTGGTGAAGGTCGCCATCGGTTGGGTCGGCCTTGGCCTGCTACTCCTGCTGCTGCTGACCGTGGTTCTGCTTACCGCCAAGGATCTCCTGCGCTAGGCGAATGCTGCGAGCGTGCAGTGCGGAGGTCGCCCGACCGCAAGCGGCGACCACAACGCCGAGATGTGACCACCACGCGCGCGCCTGAGCGTCGTTGAGCATCGCGGGACAATGCTGGACTTGACGTCACGTGTCTGGCGCTTCGGATGCTCGGTCCGGCGCCCACCACCGCGTGAAGGCCACATCGTCCAGAACGACCACCAACCCGTCGGCGGTCCGCAACACCCAATCGCTGCCTTTCACGCGCACGCACGTGCTCCGGAGCCGGTCGACGATGACGACCCGGTCGCCCTCGGTCACGATCAGGTACTCGCGGGACGGCAGCCAGCCCCGCAACAGCGGCACATCCTCGATGCCGTGGACCTGTAGCCCAGTGCCGATCACGGACCGCAGAGAGTAGATCCCGACGCGGTCAGGGCGGGGACGACGGTCCGCGAGCCGGATCACCGCCGAGGACCCTGGCACCGCCTCCCTGCTCGCCTCACCGCGTGCTGTCATCGAGCACCCCCTCCTGCTGCGACCCAGCCACGACACGGACCACCCGCAACTCGAACGGCTCTCGCCCGTCCTCCGTCACCCCTTCGTCGCCGCGTTCACGGATCTCACAGGTCCCGGTGGCCGACCGCGCCGGCAGTGCGTCCGCTGCGCTTGCAGCGCCGTCTCACCCGCCGAACCCGGGCGGTGGGGGCGGCAGTGACACCTGGAACAGCCGGATCCGGGACGCCTGCACCCACCCGAACACCACGTCCCGCTCGTGCATGGCCGTACAAGCCCCTAAACCACCGCTGCCAGCCCGTGAGCACACCGGGGTACTACCCGGGGGTGCCATGATCCACCCAGACCGCTGTCAGGCGCTCCGCCGTCGGCACGGGGCTCGGCTGACGGCCCGCAATCAGCAACTTCCCCGTCGCATTGGGGACGCCGAGCCGGAGCCATCCAGCCAGAGTAGAACGTATGTTCGAGCGTGCTGGTTAGGCGGCCGCGCGCCCCCATCTCCTCGAGTTCCACTCAACAGGAAGTCGCTGCCTGTCGCTGCCATCCAGTGCCACCTCGCATCGGCTAAGCAGCGCTCGGCGAGGGCGAAATGGGGAACGGATGGGGAACGGGTCAGAAACAGGTCAGGGCCATGATCGATGATCACGGCCCTGACCTGCAGTGATAGTGGTAGCGGGGGCAGGATTTGAACCTGCGACCTCTGGGTTATGAGCCCAGCGAGCTACCGAACTGCTCCACCCCGCGGTGGTCGGATCGCGCCGACGACCTAGAGGGTACGTCACCGGCGGAGATGGGTGCAAACCGGACCTCGAGCGGTGGTCGGATCATGCGGTCACGCCTGCGGCGGTGAGGCGGTCTCCGACGCGGACGGTGGCGGTGGGGTCGCGTTGTCGCCGCCCTTGCCCGTGCCCTTGGCGATCTCCTGCTCGGCAGCGACCGCCTTCGCGAGTGCGTCGGCGAGCCGCTTCTGGGCCGCGCCGTACGCCGACCAGTCGCCCTTGGCGAGCGCTGCCTCGCCGTCGGCGTACGCCTTCTGCGCGGCGCTGATCGCCGCCGCGAGGCGCTGCTGGGCGGTCTCGCTGGGCGGGGGCGTGTTGTCGTCCGGGGGTTTGGTCGGTGTGTTCTTGCCGCCGAACAACTCGTTGAGCGCCTCGGCGAGGGTGTCCTGGAACGCGACCTTGGGACCGAAGCCGACGAGCACCTTCTTCAACAGCGGGTATCCGTCCGCGCCGCCGGCTCGGATGTACACGGGCTCGACGTAGAGCATCCCGCCCGCGACCGGCAGCGAGAGCAGGTTGCCGTAGTCGATGTCGGACGAGCCGCTGCCGCGCAGCAACGTGAGCTGCTGCTTGACGACCGGGTCGGTCTCGAAGTTGTTCTGCACCTGCGCCGGCCCGGGGATCGTGGTGTTGCTCGGCAGCTGCAGGACCTGCATCTTCCCGTAGTCCGGCCCGGGTTGGGAGTTCACCGCCATGAACGCCGCCAGCGTCGGACGCCGCTGCGGCGCGAACGTGGTGGTCAGGCTGTACACCGGCGTCGTCCCGCCCGGACCCGGCATCTGCACCTGCAGGTAGTACGGCGGCTGCGGTTGCTGCACCCGCTTGGCCGGGTCGTCCGGGATGCTCCAGAAGTCGGTGCCGTAGTAGAAGTTGTTGGCGTCGGTGACGTGGTACTGCGCCATGATCTCGCGCTGCACCTTGAACAGGTCGGCCGGGTAGCGCAGGTGCGCCATCAGCGACTCGGAGATCGCCGACCGCGGCTGAAGCAGACCGGGGAACACCTTGCTCCACGTCTGCAACATCGGGTCGGACTCGTCCCACGCGTACAAGGTGACGGTGCCGTCGTACGCATCGACCGTCGCCTTCACCGAGTTGCGGATGTAGTTGATGTCGTCGCGGGCCTGCGCCACCACGTTGCGCGAGCTGGTGGTCACCGAGTCGCTCGTCGCATCACCGAGCGTCGTGGACTTGGCGTACGGGTAGGCGTCGGTCGTCGTGTAGCCGTCGACGATCCACTCCACGCGCCCGTCCACCACCGCCGGGTACGGGTCACCGTCCAGGCGCAACCACGGCGCGACCTTCTTCACCCGGTCCCGCGGGTCGCGGACCTCGAGGATCCGCGAGTCGTCATTGACCAGGTCGGAGAGCAGGATGTTCGGCTCCTGGTACTTCACCGTGTAGAGCAGCCGGTTCAGCAAGCTGCCCACCGGGATCCCGCCGCTGCCCTCGTACGTGTACTTCGCCAGGCCCTGCTCGGCGGTCTCGTCGGGGTAGTCCAGCTCGCGCGGGGGCGTCCCGTCCGGCGCGCCCACGATGGAGTACTGCGGCATGTTCTCGCCGAAGTAGATCCGCGGTTGGGCGATGTCGAGCTTGCCCTGGCTGGGCAGGTTGCTCTCGAAGAACGACGGCTTGCCGTCGGTCGTCGCGGTGTTGTCGTACGCCCCCACGAACCCGAAGCCGTGCGTGTAGATCACGTGGTCGTTCGCCCAGTTGCGCTGCGCGTCCGGGATGCCGTTCAGGTTCAGCTCGCGTACCGCGACGACGGCCCCGCGCAGCCGGCCGTCGATGGTGTACCGGTCCACGTCGAGGGGGTCGGGGAATTGGTAGTACGTGCGGTTCTGTTCGAGGGCGGCGAAGGTCGGGCTGACCACGGTCGGGTCGATCAGCCGGATGTTCTCGATGGTCCCCGCGCTCTTCGCCAGCGCCTCCGGGGTCGCCTCGGAGACCGCCTGGTACTGCGACACCTCGGCGTTCGCGATGCCGTACGCCGCGCGCGTCGCCTCGATGCTGCGCGTGATGTACGGGCTCTCCTTGACCACCTCGGTCGGCTTCACCTGCAACTGCTGCACCAGCGCCGGGTAGATCCCGCCGATGAGCGCCGACGTCGCGAGCAGCAGCACCAGGGAGGTGATCGCGAGCCGCCAGCTGTCCCGGAACGCGACGACGAAGAACAGTCCGGCGCAGATCAACGCAACGAAGATCATGATGGTCTGCGCCGGCAGCACCGCGTGCACGTCGGTGTACGTCAGCCCCGGCACGAGCCCGGACTGGCCGGTCGCCAGGTCGTACCGGTCCAGCGCGTACGCCCCCGCCTTGAGCAGCACGAAGATGCCGATCAGCGTCGACAGGTGCGCGCGCGCGGCGGTGCTGGTGTGCCCGTCCGGCGACTGCAGGCGCACCCCCCCGTACAAGTAGTGCACGACCACCGCGACCACGAACGAGAGCACCACGGTCGCGAACAGGAAGCCGACGACGAACCGCAGGAACGGCAAGGTGAACGCGTAGAACGACACGTCCATGCCGAACTCCGGGTCGGTGACGCCGAAGTCGGTGGCGTTGCGCCACAACAGCCAGGTCTGCCACTCCGCGCTCGCACTCACCCCGGCGAGGATCCCGATCACCGCCGAGACCGCGATCAGCAGCAGCCGGCGCAGCGGCTCCAGCGCGATCCGGTACCGCTCGAGGCTCTGCTGCTCGGCGGTCAGCGAGGACAGCACCGGCCGGAACCGGTACGGCAGCCACGCGTTCACGGCGATCGTGCCCGCCATGAACACCCCGAGCACCAGGAACATCCCGAGCTTGGTCCACAGCTGCGTGGTGTACACGCCGGTCGCGTCGACCGACCGGTACCACAGCAGATCGGTCCAGAACGAGGTGAACAGCACGAACCCGATCACGATCGCGACGAGCACCGCCAGCGTGACGACCAGCACCCGCCCTCGGCGGGCGGTCGGCGCGGCGATCACGATCCGGCCTCCGGGCCGCTCGTGCGAAGGGGACGGTTCGACGGGCACGCGGTCACCCTACGTGTGCGTACGAGACGCCCCGACCCGGTGGCCGCAGGACGGGCGGGCAGCACACTTGTGGGGTGGACGACGCTCACGAGAACCCATCCCGCCCGGCCGTCACCGTGTTGCTCGACGCGGTACGGGAGATCGAGCGGCACGCCTCCCGCGCCGGGTGGGACCGGCCCCCGGCGCTGTACGCGCTCGTCGAGACCGCGGACCTGCGGGCCCGGGAACCGGAACTCGTGGCCCGGCTCGGGATCGGCGACGACGCCGCTCCCCTCACCCCCGTCGAGCAGCCCGCGCTGGCCGACCTCGACCTCGAGCAGACCCTCGCCACCATCGGCTGGCCGGCGGAGGTGAGCGGCTGCGCGCTGGTGCTGGAACGACTGGTGCTGCCGGCCGAGGCCGAGGCCCAGCTGCCCGAGACGACCGACGCCGCCGAGCTGGCGGAGGCGGCACGTACGCACGAGCTGCGCCAGGAGGCACGGATGGTCGCCGCGGTGCTCCGCGACGGGCAGCGCGAGTGCGCGATCCGGCTGCGGGCGCACGACCGCGAGCAGGACGTGCTGACCGGCCCCGACCTGTTGCCGGCACTCACCGACGCCCTGCTGCACACGTTCGGGTGACGCGGGAGCGGCCCGCCGGGTTCCGCGCCCCCTCCGCTCAGCACGCCGGGACCGGCTGGCCGGCGGCGAACCGGTCCATCGCCACGACGGCCTCGTCGAGGGTGCCGACGGCCGCCACGGTGAGCCCGGTCGGCACGTTGCCGCGCACGTCCTGACAGTTCTCCCGCGGCGCGAGGAACAGCGTCGCCCCCGCCCCGGCCGCGCCGTACATCTTCTGCTGGATCCCGCCGATCGGGCCGACGATGCCGTCGGGGGTGATGGTGCCGGTGCCGGCGACGTCCTTGCCCCCGTTGAGGAATCCGGGCGTCAGCTTGTCCACGATGCCGAGGCTGAACATCAGCCCGGCGGACGGACCGCCCACGTCGTCGAGCGTGAACTCGATGTCGAACGGCGCGGTGTCCGCCGCCTGCACGGTGATGCCGACGTACGCCTCGCCGGCGTGCTGCGGTGACTGACCGGCGGTCACCTCGACGTCATGGCGAGTGCCGTCCCGCTCCACCACGAACCGCACCTGCTCGCCTGGCTGGTGCGCGCGCACGGCGGTGCCGACCTGCTCGCTGGTGCGGATCGGTGTGCCGTCGATCGAGACGATCACGTCGCCCGGCTGCAGCCGATCCGCGGCCGGGCCGTCCGGGAGCACCGAGTTCACGAGCACCCGCGTGACGACAGGGATGCCCAGATGGTGCAGCGCGGCACCGACGGCGTTGGTCTGCGAGCCGAGGAAGTCCGCCTGGTTGGCCTGCGCGATCTGGTCGGCCGGCACGTCCGACGGGTACAGGGCCTCGGTGGGCAGCACCCGGATCTGCGGGTCGATCCACCCCAGCAGCACCCGGCTCACGTACATGCCGCCGAACGGTCCGCCGCGCTCGGAGACCGTCGTCATGTCCAGGGTGCCGGCGGTCGGGAACGTCGGCCGGCCACTGATCTCGATGAGCGGCGCGCCGCGGGCCTTGCCGATCGTGTTGAACGTCGGGCCGGGAGCCAGCGACATCACGTAGTCGGCGGGGACCACCGCGACGACGGCGACGTACGCGAGGACGACGACGACGGTCGCACCCAGCCACCGGGCACGACGTCGCTCGAACGTCACGCAGCGCCCTGACCCGGCCCGTCCGCGGGGGCGCTGCGGTCCGGTCGGAGCTTGTCGGGCAGCGGGCGGGCCATCGCCTCCCGGAAGCGCGCCATGTCCGCGACCCCGTCGTGCGCGTCGGCCGGCCCCTTGGGCCGGGCCCGCCATCCGAACCACAGCAGCGCCAGCACCGTCACGCCCAACGGCACCAGCAGCCAGGCGAGGATGTCGAAGCGGACGCTCACGGTCCCAGGGTACGGCCCGCGGCGTCCGGGCACGGCATCGCTTCGGGCGTCTCGTCGGTGCAGGCCACCCACTCGCTGCTGCCGTCGGCGAACAGCTGGTGCTTCCAGATCGGCACCTCCGCCTTGATCCGGTCGATCAGCACCCGCCCCGCGTGGAAGGCGTCGCCGCGGTGCGCGCAGGACACCGCGACAACGACCGCCAGGTCACCGATCTGCAGCGGTCCGACCCGGTGTTCGGCGGCGACCGCGATCACATCCGGCAGGCTCGCCACCTCCTGCGCCACCCGCCGCAATTCGGCGTCCGCGGTGGGGTGCGCCTCGTACGTGAGCGCGGTGACCGACCGGCCGTGGTCGTGGTCCCGGACCGAGCCGACGAACAGCGCGGTACCCCCGGCGCGGGGGTCGCTCACCGCATCGGCCAGCCGGCCCACCTCGAGCGGCCGGTCCGTCATCGCGGCGACCCGTACGGGCGGGGCCGTCGTGGGGCGCGCGACGGTCGTCACCGGACACCGGCGCTGGTTACGGTGGATGTCATGACCACCATCCTGCCGCACCCCCGGCGCCTCGCCACGGTCGCGCGATGAGCCCGCAGCAGCCGTTCGGCTTCGGTGCCGGCGGCCCCGAGTTCGACCCCTCGAAGTTCGACCTCGGTCAGCTCGGCGAGGCCTTGCAGCAGTTCGGCCGGATGCTGAGCCAGGGCGGCGGGGCGGAGTCGTCGGGGCCGGTCAACTGGACCCTCGCCCGCGACACCGCGCGCGGCGCGCTGTCCGCGCAGGGCGACCCGTCGGTCAGCGACGCCGAGCGCCGCGCGCTGGACGCCTCCATCGCGCTGGCCCAGCTCTGGCTCGACGAGGTGACCGACTTCCCGGCGACGGCGGGCAGCCGCGCCTGGAGCCGGTCGGAGTGGCTGGAAGCGACCCTGCCGGCATGGCAGCGGTTCATCGAGCCGATCGCCGCCCGCGTGCAGGACGCCACCGCCACACTGATGCCCGGCGCTGGAGAGGGCGGCGGGCTGCCGGCGCTGCCCGAGGGTCTGCCGCCGGAGCTCGCCGCGATGGCCGGCCCGCTGATGGGCCAGCTCGCCGGCATGGCCCGCTCGATGGGGGCGGCGATGTTCGGCACCCAGACCGGGCAGGCGCTCGCCGGCCTGGCCGGCGAGGTCCTCGGCGCGGGCGACGTCGGCATCCCGCTCACCGACGACGGCGCCCCCGCGCTGCTGCCGCGCAACGTCGCCGCGTTCGGCGACGGGCTCGGGCTCCCCGCCGACCGAGTGCTGCTGTACCTCTCGCTTCGCGAGGCCGCCCAGCAGCGGCTGTTCAGCCATGTCGGGTGGTTGCGGTCGCGGCTCGCCGAAGCCGTCGAGTCGTACGCGCGCGGCATCGCCGTCGACCGGGAGCGCATCGAGCAGGCCGCCCAGTCGATCGACCCGACCGACCCGGAGTCGCTGCAGGGACTGCTCGCCTCCGGCGTGTTCGTGCCCGAGGACACCCCGCAGCAGCGCGCGGCCCTCGCCCGGCTGGAGACGCTGCTGGCGCTCGTCGAGGGCTGGGTGGACGCCGTCGTCACGGCGGCGGCGCAGGACCGGTTGCCGGGAGCCGACGCGCTGCGCGAGGCAGTACGTCGGCGCCGCGCGAGCGGCGGACCGGCGGAGAAGGTCTTCGCGAACCTCGTCGGCCTGGAGCTGCGCCCGCGCCGGCTGCGCGACGCGGCGACGCTGTGGGAGGAGCTGCACGCCCGCAGGGGCGCGGCCGGCCGCGACGCGGTGTGGGCGCACCCCGACCTGCTGCCCACCGCGGACGACCTCGACGACGTCGCCGGGTTCGCGGCCCGCTCCGCGCCCCTCGACCTGTCCGAGCTCGAGGGACTGCCGCCGGCGCCCGAGGAGCGGCCGGACGGCGACGCGCAATGACTGCTGCCCCGTGACGCCGACGACGGCCGCGTCGCACGACCTGCGTACGGACGCGCGCGTCCTGCTCACCGGCTGGCGGCCGGCCGATGCTTCGCAGCGCGCGCTCGCGGCGCAGTACCTGGCGTTCCTCGACGCGCATGAGGATGCGATGTGGCGCCGGTGCCGGCCGGGTCACCTGACCGCAAGCGCCCTCGTGCTGGACGCCGAACGTGACCGGGTGCTGCTGACCCTGCACCCGAAGTTCGGGCGTTGGCTGCAACTCGGCGGGCACTGCGAGCCGGACGACCCCAGCCTGGCCGCGGCCGCGCTGCGCGAGGCGCAGGAGGAGTCGGGCATCGACGCGCTGCGGATACGTCCGCAACCGCTGCGCCTGGACCGGCACCGCGTGGGCTGCCACGGCGGCTCCTGGCACTACGACGTGCAGTTCCTCGCCCTCGCACCCTCGGACGCTCAGGAGCGCTGCAGCGCGGAGTCGCTCGCCGTGTCGTGGTTCGCGGTCGACCGGCTTCCCGGCTCGTGCGACGCGTCGGTGCGCGCCCTGGTGGCGGCCGCCACCGACCTCGGCTGACCCATCGCGGGTCTCACCAGAGGGTCGCCGGCTCCGGTGGCGGGGCGTCCGCTCGCGGGGCGACCGCAGGCCGGGGCGCCGACGGCACGGCGCGCGACGGCTCCGGCTCCTGTGGCGGGGCCTCCGGCGACGAGGCGACGACTCCCGTCAGGCCGTGCAGGATCGCGTGGTCTACGCCGGCAAGGAAGGCCTGCGCCTCGGCGAGCTTCGGGTAACCGGTGAGCAGCGCGTGGAAGTCCGGGCCGTGGCCGGCGACCTGCAGGTGGGCGAGCTCGTGCAGCAGGACGTAGTCGATGACGTGGCGCGGCATCTGCTGCAGCCGGCTCGAGAGCCGGATGCTGGCGTCGAGCGGTGTGCACGACCCCCAGCGGCGCTCCTGGTTGTCGACCCAGCGCACCGAGGCGGGCAGCGGTCCTCCCGGCAGGTAGCGCCGGGACAGCTCGGCGGCCCGGTCCTGCAGGTCCGCGTCCGACCGGCTCGCGCGGCGCTCACGTGCCTCGAGACGCCCGACCAGTTCCTGGACGTAGCCGAGGATCTGCGCACGCGGCATGCGCGCCGGCACCAGCACCACGGTGCGCCCACGCTCGCGGTACGCGGTCACGGTGCGCCGCCGCCGGGCACTGGTGCGTACCTCGACCCCGGGCGGCACCCCGGGCACGTCCACGACCTGCATCCCTGCTGCCATGCGCCGACGGTAGCCGCGACCGCCGACAGTGCCCGTGCGTTCCGGTTCCGACGCGCCGGAGGCGTGCGGTGCTCCCGGATTGCGGAGATCGGGCGGGATTTCTTCGCGTGGTGCCCATCCACAACCCGGCGTCGCGCGGCGCCGCAGGTCAGTCCGGCACCGGCCGGGCGACGAGTGAGCACCGTCCCCAGCGCCGTCCACCGCCGGTCCACAGCCGGTCCGGGCGCTGTCCCCAGGTTGTCCGCAGCCCGGGCGGTACCCGGCACCGCGACGAGATTGACCGTTGCGGCGCCGTGGTTCTAGGTTGTCCGACCGGAGCCCCCGGGAGAACGGGCCCGGCGTCCGCAAGGGGAAGGCGGACGGCGGGTCATGCGACCCGGGGGTTCCTATTTCGTGGGCCGCCCGCGCCCTGCCTGCCGCGCTACACGCAGCCCGGAGCGTCCTCCGGAGTGGGCAGGGACGCTGTTCCACGACGCGGTACGCAGCGGCCCGCCCGGAGCGCGTGCAGCGCACCGCACGCAACCTGCCGTAGGGTTCCGTGCTGGCTCCGGGTCGCAGCCACTCCGGTGGTGGCGGGCGGAGAGCGCGGATGCCGACGCATCGGCACGTCGCGGCGTTCGCACGCCCGGCAGCAACTCGAACGAGAGGACGGACAGGACATGGCCGAGGAGAGCTACACCGGTGAGGCCTACTGCGTGAAGTGCAAGGAGAAGCGCGAGTTCACCGGTCACGTCGTGGAGAAGAACGGTCGTCGCATGGCACAGGGCATCTGCCCGGTGTGCAACACGAAGGTCAACCGGATCCTCGGCAAGGCCTGAAGGCATCACGGCGCGACCGTGATCGCCTGACCGGCCGTAGGCCGGCCGGAACCCGCTCCACCGCACGGTGGGGCGGGTTCCGTCGTACCGGGACTAGCAGAGCCGCCCTGTGGAAGGCGCCGGCCGTCCCCAGCCGCGCCGCGCGATCCTGCCGGCGTGAGCCGCACCACCCGTCCCCCGGCCGAGGTCCCCCGGCTGCGTCCCGGCCTGCCGGTCGTGCGGCGCGGCGCGGCGACCTGGCAGATCGGCATCGATCCCGAGCACGCAGTCCTGCTGCACGGCGTCGAGCCGTGGGTAGCCCGGGCGCTGTCGCCGGACGGCCTGCCGCGCACCTTGCCCCGCCGGCTCGTCGATGCGCTGCGGGCCCACGGCGTGCTGTACGACCCACCGCGCCGGGCGGCCTCCGCCGGGCGCCAGGTACGGGTCCGTGAGCGCCGCAGCGGCGACTCGGCGAGCGCCGCGCTGCACGGGCGGCCCGACCCGCTGCCGCGGCGGCTCAGGGGCCGGGTGGCGGTCGAGGGCGCAGGTCCGGTCGCGGCGCTGATCGCCACCGGCCTCGCGCACGCCGGCGTACGGACCGTCGCGGTGCTCGGCCCGGCCCGTCCGGTCACCCCGACCGACGTGGTACCGGGCGGACCGACGGTCCGCGACGTCGGTCGGCCGTGGGCGCAGGCCGTCGCGGACGGGGTACGGGCCCTGGGCGCGACGACCACGCTCGTCGAGCAGCACCGGCCCCACCTGGTGGTGCTGACCCAGACCGTCGACGCCGACGCACCCTGGTGCGACCCGGTCCACGCGGACCGCTGGCTGCGGTCCGGGGTGGCGCACCTGCGGGCGGCGGCCGCGGGCCGCTCGGGTGAGGTGGGCGCGGTCGTGGTACCGGGCCGGACACCCTGCCTGCGCTGCCGGGAGCTCGCCCGCGCCGACGCCGACCCGGGTTGGGCGCTCGTGGCCGCCGCGCTGCGGGACCGCGACGCATCCGGCTCGGCGGTGCTGGCGGCCGCCCTGGCACTCACGACGGCGAGCCTCGCGGTCGCCCGTGCGCTCGCCTTCCTCGATCACGGCGAGCCACCCGGCCAGGCGCAGCAGTCCACCGCCGAGCCGGACCTGGTGGTACGAGCCGGTGGCACCGCCGTCGAGGAACGCTCCTGCGCGGCGCATCCGGCGTGCGGCTGCACCTGGGCGCTGGGCCCGGTCACAATGGAGGCATGACCGACCTGCCGCGCCGCGCCCTCACCCGGGGCGCGAAGCTGGCGGCGCTCCCCCTCGGCTATGCCGGGCGGACCGCCGTCGGGCTCGGTAAACGGGTCGGAGGGGCGCCCGCCGAGGCGGTCACCGCCGAGATCGCCTCCCGCACGGCGGCCCAGCTGTTCCAGACGCTGGGTGAGCTCAAGGGCGGGGCGATGAAGTTCGGCCAGGCCATGAGCATCTTCGAGGCGGCACTGCCCGAGGAGCTCATCGGGCCGTACCGCGCGACGCTCACCAAGCTCCAGGACGCGGCACCGGCCCTGCCCGCCGGGACCGTGCACGAGGTCCTCGCCGAGGCGCTCGGCCCGCACTGGCGTGACCGGTTCGGATCGTTCGACGACCAGCCGGCAGCAGCGGCCAGCATCGGGCAGGTCCACCGCGCGGTCTGGTCCGACGGGCGCGAGGTCGCCGTCAAGATCCAGTACCCGGGTGCGGGCGACGCCCTGCTCGGCGACCTGACCCAGCTGAGCCGCATGGCGCGCATGTTCACCTCGATCGTGCCGGGCCTGGACGTACGCCCGTTGCTCGCCGAGCTGCGCGAGCGGATGAGCGAGGAGCTCGACTACCTGCGCGAGTCGGACTACCAGCGGCGCTTCGCCGTCGCGTACGACGGCGACGACGAGTTCGTCGTGCCGCACGTGCTCGCCGCGGCGCCGATGGTCCTGGTCAGCGAGTGGCTCGAGGGCTACCCGCTCTCCCAGGTGATCAGCGAGGGGGACCAGGCCGACCGCGACCGGTACGGCACGGCGTACACCCGGTTCCTGCTCTCCGGGCCCGAGCGGGCGGGCCTGCTGCACGCCGACCCCCACCCGGGCAACTACCGGGTGCTGCCCGACGGCCGGCTCGGCATCGTCGACTTCGGCGCGGTCGCGCGCCTGCCCGGCGGCTTCTCGCCGGCGATCGGCCGGCTGCTCACCATTGCGATGCGACGCGACGCGCCGGCCGTGCTCGAGGGGCTGCGCGAGGAGGGATTCGTGCGTCCCGGTGCCGACCTGGACGCCGAGCTGCTGCTGGGCTACCTCGCGCCGTTCGTGGCCCCGGCCGAACAGGACGAGTTCCGGTTCAGCCGGGACTGGATGCGCGCGCAGTTCGGGCGGGTCAACGACATCCGCCGGCCCGATTTCTCCTTGGGGCTGAAGATGACGCTGCCCCCGCACTATCTGCTCATCCACCGGGTCTGGATCGGCGCGATCGCGGTGCTCTCACAGCTGGAGGCCACGGTGCCCGTACGCGGCGAGCTGCGCCGCTGGGTACCCGACTTCGACCCCGGGTGAGCAGCTCACCAGTACTCGGCAGGCAGCCCGGCCTCGATGTCGCGGGCGTGCTCCCGGGAACACGCCGGGCAGTAGTAGCGGGTCGTGCCCTGCTCGCGCGAGCAGGTCCACAGCAGCGCGGCCTGCGGTTCGCCGACGATGCTGCAGCGCGCGCAGGCCACGGCAGCGGCGGGCTCACCGTTCATGGACGACGCTCCGGTCCGCGAGCCACGACGGTCGCTCGCGGCACAACCGTACGCCGCTCCGGCCGCCGCCCCGGGTACGGCGACGGGGCCGGCTCCCGTGGGTGCCGGCCCCGTCGGGGCGGATCAGACCTGTGCGCGGCGCGCGGCAAGCGCTGCCTGCAGCGACGCGGTCCGCGCGGCCGCAGCACGCGACCGGGCGGCCGTTTCACTGCGGCGGGCCCGCCGCTCGGCACGGCGCAGCCGCAACAGAGCGCCGGCCAGGCGGCGCGAGTCCGCCTCCGCCATCAGGTCCTGCTGATGGCTGCGAGCAAGCTGCTCGGGCATGAGATACATGAGGTTCTCCAACACGTTCTTCCGACCGTTGCAGGTCGTCGTGGTACATGAGGGTCATCATGCGACTGCGCCTCCACTCGACGCATTCGCCTCGTCGCTCGCGAGCAGCAGGTCGAGGTCCAGGTCGAGGTCCGGCGCGCGGCCCAACCTCTCGACCAGTGCCTGCTCGGCGCGCTGGCGCTCGTGGTCGTCGTCCTTGCGGGGCCTGCCGGGCCGGCGCTTGCGCGCCACCGGCACTCCTCGCTCGAACAGCTCCCCTCCCCAGACGCCCCAGGGCTCGCGCCGCTGGAGCGCACCGGCGAGGCAGCTGACCCGCAGCTGGCACCCGGCGCAGAGCCGCTGGGCCTGCGCGACGCCCTCGGGCGTCTCGGCGAACCACAGCTCGCCGTCGCCCGTCGCGCAGGGCACTTCGGCATCGAGCCAGTCGAGGTTGCCGGCGGACCGGTGCTGATCGTCGTGCAGCATGGCGAGGCTGCTCATCTCGGTCACCTCCTGGTGGGGGTCGCGGTCCGGCAGGTCGTGCCGTCCCTGGTCGCCGTCGGTGCTCCACGCGGGTAGCGCGGGCGCCGACTGTCGGGCACGTCCTCGTGCGAGCCGTTCATCGGTTCGAGGTGCGCGCGGGTCGGAGATCCGGGGGCTCACGGCGGTCCCTTCCGTCCGGGTGGCCCGCCACCGGTTCGAGGTGACGGGGTCGTGCAGAAAACACGAAGGCCGCGGTTCCCGGGTGGGATCCGCGGCCTCGAGGTGAGCCGGAGAGGCGTTGCCTCATCCGATGGGCACTCGAGGTGGCGCGGAGCGCGAGGGGAACGTAGGAGCCGTGGTGCTGGTACCGAGATCGGTGACGACGTACGTGCGGCGCGTGCGCGGGTCGGCGGCCCCGCCGAAGTGCGGCCAGGACGCTGCCCGCGCCAGGATTCCAGGGACCTCCGACACCCTCGCCGGGCAACGGTCCGGGCCGGTGGCATCGGGGCGGACGGTCGCGAGGGACGGCCGGGTACCGATCGCGAACTTCAACATCGGTCGCCTCCCTCCGGCGTCGTGGGCACGTACGTAACGGCGCGACGTTAGCCAAGGTGCGCCGGGGCGTGCAACAAGGTATTTCCGCGCGGGTCGTCCGCAGCCGCCCGCGGCCGCGCCGGCGGCCGTCAGTCGGACGCGGCCTGCGCCGCGAGGAGCTCGAGCAGCTCGCCGGCGTAGCGGTCCAGTTTCGTGGCCCCGATCCCGGGTACCTGGGCAAGCTCGCGGCGGTCGGCGGGACGGCGCTCGGCGATCACCTCGAGAGTGGCGTCGGTGAAGACGACGAACGCCGGTACCGACTGCGCCGCAGCGGTTTCCTTGCGCCAGGCCCGGAGTCGCTCGAAGAGCGCCTCGTCGTAGCGCGGTGGACAGCTGCGGCATCGCCCGCGGGCGCTCTCCGGCCCGGTGACGAGGGCCGCGCCGCAGCCGTTGCAGGTGGCGGGGCGGCGCCGGCGCTGGCGGTCGGGCGTGCCGCGCGAGCCGGTGCCGCGTCGTACGCCGCCGTCCTGCCCGGTGACCATCACCCCGCCCGATGCTCCCAGCCCGTCGAGGAACGGCGATCTGGTGCGGCGCCCGCGCCCGCCCGCCCGTGCCCGCGCCCAGGAGAGTGCGAGGTGGGTGCGGGCCCGGGTCACGGCGACGTAGAACAGCCGGCGCTCCTCCTCGAGCCGGGCGACCGTGTCGGCGTAGGAGATCGGGAACGTGCCGTCGGTCAGCCCGACGACGAAGACCGCTTCCCACTCCAGGCCTTTTGCGGCGTGCGCGGTCGCGAGCGTGACGCCGTCGGCGGTCGGGGCGGCGGCGACGCCCGCGCGCGCGTCGAGGTCGGCGACGAGGTCCGCGAGCCCGGCAGCCGGGTCGGCCGCGGTCAGGTCGTCGGCGAGCGTGACGACCCGCAGCAGGTTCTCCCAGCGCTCCCGGACGGCGCCCGTGCCGGCGGGCGGCTGCGGCGACCAGCCCATCGCGGAGAGCACCGCGCGGACTTGTCCCGGCATCGGCTCGTCGTGTTCACCTCCGGCGCGAGCGGCCCCGCGCAGCCGGGTGAGCGCCTCCCGCACCTCGGGGCGTTCGAAGAATGCGGGCTCGCCGCGCAGCACGTACGGCACGCCGGCAGCGGTCAACGCCTGCTCGTACTCCTCGGACTGCGCGTTGATCCGGTACAGCACCGCGATCTCACGTGCCGGCACGCCGGCGGCGAGCAGCCGGCGCACCTGCGCGGTGACCGCCTCGGCCTCGGCGGGCTCGTCGTCGAACTCGCTCACCGTCGGCGTCGGCCCGTCGCCGCGCGTCGCGCGCAGCGCCAACCGTTCCGCCGCACCCGGGCCCTGCGCCGCGGCCACCACCCGGTTCGCCAGCGCGACGATCTGCGGCGTGGAGCGGTAGGAGCGCACCAGCCGCACCTCGGTCGCGTGCGGGTAGGTGCGCCGGAAGCCCAGCAGGTACGAGGAGCTCGCGCCGGTGAACGTGTAGATCGTCTGGCTCACGTCCCCCACGACGCACAGCTCGTCGCGGTCACCGAGCCACAGCGAGAGCAGCCGCTGCTGCAGCGGGTTCACGTCCTGGTACTCGTCGACGGTGAACCAGCGGTACTGGGCGCGGACCTGCTCGGCGACGTCGGTGCGGGTGTCGAGCATGCCGACGGTGAGCAGCAGGACGTCCTCGAAGTCGATGAACCCGGCCTCGGTCTTGCGCTCGTCGTACGCCGCGTAGACGGCGCCCACGTCGGCACCCGACATGCCGTGCGGCGGTACGCGCCCGGCGCGCGCGGCGGCCTGGGCGTAGTCGGCCGCCACGACCTGGCTGGCCTTGGCCCACTCGATCTCGCTCGCCACGTCGCGCAGCAGTCCCGGTTCACCGCGCCCGCCGCGGGAGAGGACCGGGCCGAGGATCCGCGCCTTGTGCGCCAGCACCTGGGGTGGCGCACCGCCGATGACCCGCGGCCAGAAGTACCGCAGCTGGCGCAGGGCGGCGGAGTGGAAGGTCCGGGCCTGCACGCCCTCCGCGCCGAGACCGGCGAGGCGGTGACGCAGCTCGCCCGCCGCACGTGCCGTGAAGGTGACGGCGAGCGTGCGGCGCGGGTCGTGGGCGCCGGTGCGTACCGCGTGCGCGATCCGGTGGGTGATCGCGCGGGTCTTGCCGGTGCCGGCCCCGGCGAGCACGACCACCGGCCCGGACAGCGCCGTCGCCACGGCGCGCTGCTCGGGGTCGAGCCCGCGCAGCACGTCGTCCGCGGCACTCGGCGGCGGGTCACTCGGGGCTGCGCTCACGTACCCATCCTGGCCCGGCCCCTCCGACAGCGGCAGCGGACGGCCAGTCGCGACCGAGGTTAGTTGTAGGCTCAACCACACCACGTCACGGAAGGCTCCCGCAATGTCCGCTCGGCCGGTCACGATGTACAGCACGCCCTGGTGCGGCTACTGCCAGCGCCTGAAGGCGCAGATGACCCGCGAGGGCATCGCCTGGGTCGAGGTGGACATCGAGCACGACCCGCAGGCGGCCGAGCTGGTGATGTCGCTGAACGGGGGCAACCAGACCGTGCCGACGCTCGTCTTCGCCGACGGCAGCGCCGCCACCAACCCCTCGATCGCCGAGGTGCGCGAGCGGGTCGCGCAGGCCGGCTGACGCCGCGCCCGGCGCCGATCCGGCGGCCACCGGCCGGGGCGGTCGCCCGCCCCCGTCACGCACCGTGGTGGCGTTCGGCCACGAGTGTGCCTCTTGTCACCTGTTCGGTCGAACGCCTGCAGCACCCCCTGCACGTCCCCCCATACTGACCGGATGCCCGAAGGGGGGTCCTTCGAACAGGGGAGGATGTGTGCGCCTGCGCCGCCTGCTGCCCAGCCGTGACAAGGCCCGTACCGTCGCTGCCCGCCGCGCCGCAGGCGCCGCCGTGGCGACCGTCCTCGCCGCCGCGGTGATCGTTCCGGCCGCGTCGCCCCGCCCGGTGGCCGCCGGGGAACCGGTGGCCCTCGTCGCCAAGCACCAGCAGGCGAAGGCGGCCAAGGCGGCGAGATCGACGAAAGCGGCGCGGCACAAGAAGGTCAAGCAGCGCAAGCGGGCGGTACGCATGCTGAGCCTGGTGAACAGCGCACGGGCGCGCGGGCGCAGCTGCGGCGGCACGTACTACCCGAAGGCCCGCTCGCTGCGCTACAACGCCAAGCTCTCGGACGCCGCGCGCAAGTTCGCCAAGGACCTCGGCCGGCACCGGTACTTCTCCCACGCCGGCCGGTCGGGCAGCAGCCCCACCTCGCGCGCCAACGCCGAGGGCTACCGCGGTCTGGTCGGTGAGAACATCGCCGCCGGACGCTCCGGCGTCCGGGCCACCATGCGCGACTGGCTCGCCAGCCCAGGGCACTGCGCCAACATCATGTCCACGCGGTACCGACACCTCGGCATCGGCTATGCGAACGTGCCGGGGTCGCCGTACCGCACCTATTGGGTGCAGGACTTCGGCTTCCGCTGAGCGGCGCACCGCGCGAGCATCCGCAAAGTGCGACGCGAAGCCGACCCTTTGCCTAGAGTTCCGGACGCCAGGGCGGGGACGACGAGAACGGTAGGTCCGCGATGACCACAGACCGCACGACGATCACTCGCCGTGGCGCCCTCGTCGGCGGGGCCACGGCCGCGCTCGGCGTGCTGAGCGCCGGCACCGCACACGCTGCCCCCGACGGCTCTGCAGGACCGAAGCGCCCCGGCGGACCCCGTCCACACCGAAACGGCGGTGCGGTCCCGGTTCGCACCGCGGCGCTGCCTGCGCTCGCCGACGACGAGCAGAGCTACACGGTGTTCGGCCCGGACCTGAGCGCCTCCACCAACGATGCGAGCGGTAGCGCCGTCACCTACGTCGGCTCGCTGGACGGCGCCTACCCGACCGGATCGATCGCCTGGCTCGGGCTGACGATCCGCGCCCCGCTCGGCAGCATCGTGACCGGCGTGGACGCGACCATGGCCGGTAACCCCCGCAGCGGGTCGGCGGCCGTGTGGTGCGACCACCACCGTGCCGAGTCGGGATTCCAGAACACCGTCGGCTATCGATACGCCACCGCGGGCGCGGGAGTGGAGACGCTCACGCTGCAGTTGAGCGCGCCGGTGGGCGCCGACGACATCTACGAGGTGTACTTCAGTGGACTGTCGGCAACCTGTGTCGCGCGGGCGATCCGCGTCCGCTACCGTCCGCCAGAGGCTGCGGGACTGGTACGCGCGGTCACCGCCGTACAGCTCTTGAACAAGAACGTCGGCACCAAGCCGGTCGCGGTGCTGGTGGCCGGTCGCGGCGGTGTCCCCGCTGGCGCGTCCGCCGTGCTCGTCAACGTCAAGGTGTCCAAGCCGGCCAAGAAGGGCTACGTCAGCGTCGCACCGTACGGCAGAGCCGGCAGCGTGGCGATCCAGGAGTTCGCGGCACGCGAGAAGGTGTCCAACCTCGCGCTCGTCGCCCTCCATCAAGGCAGGCTCGCGGTCCGCGTCTCGAAGGGCAGCGCCCGGGTGCGGCTGCAGGTCTGTGGCTACGTGAGCTGAGCGGACGGGCACCGACCCGCGGCCGCGCGCGGCCGGCTCAAGGCCGGCTCAAGGTCGGCTCAAGCCCGGCTCAAGGCCGGGACCACTCGCCGGCGAGCGGACCGCCGTACCAGCGTTCGATGAGTCGGCGGGCGATCGAGACGGCCGGCGGTACGCGTACCGTCCCGTCCGCGCACCCGGCGGCCATCTCGGCTCTGGTGAACCAGCGCACCTCCGCGATCTCGGTGCCGTCGGCGTGGGCCGCAGGCGAGTCGGGCGCGACCCGCGCGTGGTAACCGAGCATCAGCGAGGACGGGAACGGCCACGGCTGGCTGCCGAGATAGTCCAGCCCGTCGGGGTCGATGCGGATCCCGGCCTCCTCGGCCATCTCGCGGATCACCGTCATCTCCGCCGACTCCCCCGCCTCGACGAACCCGGCTAGTGTCGAGTACCAGCCCGTTGGCCAGTCGGCCCGGCGACCGAGCAGCGCCCGGTCGTCCGCGTCGAGCACGAGCACGATGACGGCGGCGTCGTGGCGCGGGAAGTGCTCGCTGCCGTCGCGCGGGCAGCGGCGCGACCAGCCTGCTGCCCTCACCTCGGTCGCGGTGCCGCACCGCGGGCAGCGCGGGTAGGCGTTGTGCCAGTTGGCGAGCGCGACGGCGGTGGCGAGCAGGCCGGAGTCCCGGGGCCCCAGGCTCGCCCCGACCTCCCGCAACGTCGCCCAGCGCACCCCGGCCGGCAGCCGGTCCGCATCGCGCTGCCGGGTGCGGTCCTGGCCGGCGAGCGTGAGCTCGACGACGTTCGGCTCGGTCGCCTCCGACACCTCCGACGGCTCGGGTGGTGAGCCAGCCTCGGGCACCAGGAGCGCGAGGTACGCGACACCGTCGTCGACGCCGAGCAGCAGCCGCACACCCGCGGTCTGCGCGTACGCCCGCGGCGAGACCAGGACCAGCCCGGCGTCGTCGACGGGCGCGCGGTCGTCCGCGAGCAGCAGCAGCCGCGCCGGTATCCGTTCGGCCCACGCGTCGTCGAGCCAGTCGGCGTCCTCGCGCCGCTCGCTCGTCCGGTCGTACGTGCTGCGCGCGAGCGCCAGGTCGGCGAGCAGTCCGCGGTCCGGCACCCCTCGACTGTACGGACGTCCCCTCGTTGATCAAGGAGAAGGTGTCGTTTTCGATCACCAAATCAAGATCGAAGTGGGCACCTTCTCCTTGATCAACGTGGTGCGCGGGGTGGGCGCCAGGACGCGAGGTCGGACCAGAGGTACGCGACCGCCTCCGCGCCGCGCAGCAGGAACTCGACATCCGCCTTCTCGTTCGGGGCGTGGATGCGGTCGTCGGGCAGGCCCACTCCGAGGAACACCACCGGTACGGCCAGGATCTCGGCCAGGTCGGCCTCCGGCCCGCTGCCGCCCTCGCGGGTGTAGCGCACCTCGGTCTCGAAGGCGCGGCCCATCGCGCGGGTGACCGCCTGCAGCGCGGGATGGTCCAGCGGTGTCAGGCACGGGCGTACGCCCTGCTTCTCGAACGTGGCTACGGCCTCGATCCCGGCGGGCAGCGTGCCGTCGGCCCGGCGATCGGCCAGCCACTGCTCGAACTGCCCGGCGACGTCCGCGGGGTCCATCGCAGCGGCGAGCCGGAAGGAGAGCTTGGCGTGCGCGTGCGCCGGGACGATCGTCTTGCCGCCCGGGCCGGTGTAGCCGCCCCAGATGCCGTTCACCTCGGCGGTGGGGCGGGCCCAGATCCGCTCCAGGGTCGTGAAGCCGGCCTCGCCGTACGTCGCGGTCGACTGCGCGTCGGCCAGCCAGCGGCGCTCGTCGAACGGAAGCGCCGCGAGCAGCTCGCGTTCGCGGTCGCCGAGCGGGACGACCTTGTCGTAGAAGCCCGGCAGCGTGACCCGGCCGTCGGCGTCGTGCAGCGCCGCGACCAGCCGGGCGAGCACCGTGGCCGGGTTGGGCACCGCGCCGCCGAAGGAGCCGGAGTGCAGGTCGCCGGCCGGGCCGGTGATGTCGAGCTGGCACTCGATCAGCCCGCGCATGCCGGTGCAGACCGAGATCGTGTCGCGGCCGTACACCCCGGTGTCGCTCACGACAACGACGTCGCAGCGCAGCTCGTCGGCACGGTCGCGCAGCAGCTGGGCGAAGTGCGGCGACCCCGATTCCTCCTCGCCCTCGACGAGCAACTTCAGGTGCACCGCGGGGGTGCTGCGCCCGGTCGTGGCCAGGTGCGCCGCGAGCCCGAGGGTGTGGAACCACACCTGACCCTTGTCGTCGATCGCGCCGCGGCCGACCAGCTCCTGGCCGTACGGCGTGTCGCGCAGCAGCGGCTCGAAGGGTGCGCTCTCCCACAGCTCGAGCGGGTCCACCGGCTGGACGTCGTGGTGGCCGTAGACGAGCACCGTGGGGGCCTCGGGGTCCTCGCTGGGCCAGTGCGCGTACACCGCCGGGCGGCCGTCGGTGGGCCACACCTCGACGGTCGGGAACCCCGCCAGGTGCAGCTTCTCGGCGAGCCACTGCGCGCTGCGCTCCACCTCGCCGGCCTGCTGCGGGTCGGCGCTGATGCTCGCGATGCGCAGCCAGTCCGACAGGTCGGTGAGGAACCGCTCGCGGGCGGCCCGGACGAAGTCGCGTACGGCCGGGTCGCTGGTCTCGTCGCTCACCCCCCGACCCTAGGGCGAGCAGGCGCGGCGGCGCGGGCGCGCCCGCTCCCCGTGCGAGACTGGCGCCCGATGCAGCAGTTCATCCGCCAGCTCACCGGCGTCCGCTTCCTCGCGGCGGCCTGGGTGATGCTCTACCACTTCCAGGCGCCGCTGGCGACGATCGGCGTGCTGGTACCGGTGCTGCACGAGTTCCTGCGCGTCGGGCGGCTCGGCGTCGACCTGTTCTTCGCGCTCTCCGGGTTCATCCTCACCCACACCTACCTGACCAAGCTCGGCCCGCGGGTGACCCGCGAGGGCTCGCTGCGGTTCTGGTGGCTGCGTCTGGCCCGGATCTACCCGGTGCACTTCGTGATGCTCAACGTGGCCGGGCTCGCCGTCGTGGCCCAGCAGGCGGTGGGCGCCGGCGACGGGTCGAGCCGCGACTGGCTCAACCCGGTGGACTACCTCAAGCAGCTCTTCCTGGTGCAGGAGTGGGGACCCGACCCGCAGCGCGGGTGGAACTTCCCGGCCTGGTCGCTGTCCATGGAGTGGCTGGCGTACCTGCTGTTCCCGCTGCTCGTGCTGGCGCTGTTCCGGTTCCGGGAGCGGCTCGCGACCCGGTGGCTCGTCGCGCTGTGGGTGGCGGTGCTCGTGCCCCTGCTGTGGTACGGCGTCACGTACACCGGAGACCCGTACTACATCTCCGGCTGGGGCTCGACGATCCGGATCCTGACCGAGTTCACGGCCGGCGGGATCACCTACCTGATCGTCGCCCGGTTGACCGTCGACGGCGTGCGCGAGCGCACCGAGCGGCTCGCCACGACGCTGTCGGTGGTGCTGCCGCTCGCGGTGGTCGTCGCGGCCGTCGCCCTGGGCAACGTCGCGGCGCTGCAGTGGCCCGGCGCGGGTCCCAACGAGCCGCCGAAGTACCACCTCGTGCTGGTCCCGCTGCTCGTCGCCTGGATCGGGGTCCTGGCAGTCTCGCGGCGTGGGCTGGTCCGCTTCCTTTCCACCGAACGGCTGGTGCTCGGCGGCTACATCTCGTACTCGCTCTACATGACCCACACCGTCTGGTACGGGCTCTGGCGCGCCGGGCTGAAGGCGGCCGGCATCTCCGGCGGCCCGCTGTACGCGGTCGCGATCGTCGTGCTGCTCGCCGCCGCCCTCGTCATCGCCTGGCTGATGTGGCGGATCGTCGAGGAGCCGGCGCGCGAGTGGATGCGTCGCCGCGTCGGCACCCGTCCCAAGCCCGTCGAGGAACGCGCCCTCGAGTCGAGCTGAGACCCCGCACTGCACGTTCCTGCCCAAAGGGGCGATCAGCGCAGTCGAACTGCACGTGTTGACCCCGAGTAGTGATCAAGGACCCGTACCGTACGAATACAAGATCATTCGTTCGGGGCAGATCAGGCAGTTGAACTACCTAAATCGCCCCTTTGGGAAGGAGGCGGGCGGCGGGTGCGGGTCGGGACGTACAACCTGCTGCACGGCGTCACCGTGCTCGGCCCGCCGCGGCCGGACGCCCTGCACGCTGCCGTCGCCTCCCTCGCAGCGGACGTACTGGGACTGCAGGAGGTCGACGTCGAGCAGCCGCGCAGCGGCGGCGTCGACCAGGCCGCGGTCGCGGCGCGGGCGCTCGGCGCCCTCGACTGGCGCTTCGCGCCGTCGCTCGCCGGTACCCCCGGGGGACGTACCCGGTCCTGGTCACCGGTGACGGGCCGCGCGCAGCCGCGGAGCGGCCCGCGGTACGGCGTCGCGCTGCTGTCCCGGCACCCGGTGCGGCACTGGCGCAGCACGGTGCTGCCGGCCGCGCCGCTGTGGCTGCCGCTGCTGGTGCCGGGCGAGCCGCGACCCCGGCTGGTCCCGGTGCGTGACGAGCCGCGCGCTGCGCTCGCGGCGGTCGTCGACGGCCCCGCCGGTCCGGCGAGCATCGCCACCACGCACCTGTCGTTCGTGCCCGGCTGGAACCTGTGGCAGCTGCGCCGGTTGACCCGGTGGCTGGCCGACCTGCCGCGTCCGCTGCTGCTCGTCGGCGACCTGAACCTGCCGGGGCGCCTTCCGGCGCGCGCGGCGGGCATGGCGCAGCTGGCCACGGAGGCGACCTACCCGGTCTGGCGGCCCCGCGTGCAGCTCGACCACGTGCTGGCCGACGGCCTCGACCCGGGCACGGCCTGGTCGCAAGTCCACCGGCTGCCGGTCAGCGACCATGCGGCGTTGACCGTCGATCTGCTCGACGCTCCGCTGCGCTGACCCGTGGCGACCCGGCGGCGGCAGGGGGCGCCAGCAGGGCTTCGAGCGCCTGCTTGTCCGGCAGGTCGGAGGGCCGCACGACCGCGCCGTCCCGTACGTAGACGAACGCTGCACCGACCTGCTCGAGCGGCACACCCGCGAGCTCGGCGTACGCCACCCGGTAGATCGCCAGTTGCAGCGGATCGGCGCTCTGGCGCTTGGACGTCTTCCAGTCCACGACCTCGAAGCCGCCGCCGTCGCGCTCGAACACCGCGTCGATGCGGCCGGGCACCACCCGCCCGGCGAGCACCAGCGTGAACGGCACCTCCACCCCGACCGGCGTGCGGGCGGCGTAGTCCCCGGCGAGGAACGCGCGTTGCAGCGCCGCGAGGTCCTCGTCGCTCTCCAGGTCCGCGTCGGCGGCACCGGGCAGGTCCTCCGGCGCGAGCAGCGGACGCAGGCCGAAGTGCACCTCGACCCAGGCGTGGAAGCGGGTGCCGCGGCGCGCCGAGAGGACCGGCGCGGCGGGCATCGGACGGGCGAGAGCACGTGCGAACGCCTGCTCGTCCGCCGCGAGGCGGACCAGGTCCGAGGCGGAGAGCGCACCGGGGAGCGGCACCCGGCGGGTCGTGGAGCGCGCTGCGGCCAGCTCGGCGAGCAGCAGGGCGATGTCCGCGTCCCAGCCCTCGACCTCGGCGAGCTCGGGCGGGTCGAGGTCGGCCAGCGGCGACCAGAGCTGTGCCTCGTGCTCGGCCCGTAGGGAGGCGATCGTCGGTCGCTCACGGACATGCCGACGCACCGCGTCCGCCGCGTCGAGCCGGCGAGCGAGCGCGCCGGCCTCCGGCACGAGCGGCCACGCCGCGGAGACCCGCTGCCCCAGCACCGGATTCGTCGCCCCGGGCTCCGGCGCCGGCTCCCACACATCGACGACCCCGCCCCCGTCCAGACAGTGCTGGCGCAGCGTCTCGAGGTACGGCGAGGGACCGCGCGGCTTGCGCTGCGTCGGGCCCCACCACGAGCCGCTGGCGAGCACCAGCGACTCGGCGCGGGTGACGGCGACGTAGCCCAGCCGGCGTTCCTCCAGCTCCTCGTGCGCCCGGCAGTCCGCGGCGAACGCCCCCAGGCCCTTGTTGCTCCACTCCCCCATCACCGGGAGGGACGCCCGGTCACCGCGCAGCGGGTAGGGCAACCGCTCCTGGCGCTTGACCCACCGCGGCAGCCCGCGGGTGCTGGGGAACACCGAGGCCACCAGCGCGGGCAGCACGACCACCGGCCACTCGAGTCCCTTCGCGCGGTGGACCGTGAGCAGCTGCACCGCGCCGTGGGTGGCGGGCCGGTCGAGCTCGGGCACCGCGCCGTACCGGACCGTGGTGGCCAGCCAGGACAGGAACGCCGGCAGGCCCTGTTCGCCGTCCGGGTCGGCGAACTCGGCGACGATGTCGAGGAACGCGGCCAGCCCCTCGGCACGGTGCAGCGTCAGGATCTCCGGGGAGGCCGCGAGCTCGACGTCCAGCCCGGTGCTGGTGACGATGCGGTGCACGAGGTCGGGCAGCGGGTCGCCGACGTGGCGGCGCAGCGCACGCAGCTCGGCGGCGAGGGCGGCGAACCGGTCGCGCGCCTGCGGGTCGTACGCCGCGTCGCCCGGGTCCTCGACCGCGTCGAGCAGCGAGGTGACCTCGGCGGCGTCGACTCCGGCGACCGCCTCGTCGAGCCGTTCGGAAAGCGCCGCACCGTCGGGCAGCCGTCCGCGACCGCCGGCCAGCTCGGCGGCGCGCCGCCCGAGCAGGGCCAGGTCGCGCGGGCCGATCCGCCACCGCGGCCCGGCGAGCAGCCGCAGCATCGCCGCGTTGGCGCCGGCGTCGGCGAGCACCTGCATCACCGAGAGCACCTCGACGACCTCCGGCGCGGTGAGCATGCCGTTGAGGCCGACGACCTCCACCGCGACGCCGCGGTCGGCCAGTGCGTTCTTCACCGCGGGGAAGTCGGCGGTCGCCCGGCACAGCACGGCGATGTCGGAGGGCGCGGTCCCGCCCGCGATCACCTCGACGACCCGGTCGGCCACCCATCCCATCTCCTCGGCGTAGGTGCCCAGCAGCGCGACCCGGACCGCGCCCGCGCCCTTGGCCCCGGCCGGGACGAGTGCCGCGACCTGCGGGTGCAGCTCGCGCAGCGGCTCGGCCAGCGTGTTCGCGGCGTCCAGGATCCGCGCGCCGGAGCGCCGGTTCTCGGCCAGCGGCAGCACCCGGGCCGGGCGGGCCGCATCACGGGCGAAGTGCTGGGGGAAGGCATCGATGTTGGCGACGCTCGCCCCGCGCCAGCCGTAGATCGCCTGCAGCGGGTCGCCCACGGCGGTCACCGGGTGCCCGCCGCCGAACAAGCCGGTGAGCAGCAGCCGCTGGGCCACCGAGGTGTCCTGGTACTCGTCCAGCAGCACCACCCGGAACGCCTCGCGCATCGCCGCGCCGACCTCCGGATGGTCCTGCGCGAGCCGGGCCGCCAGGCGCATCTGGTCGGAGAAGTCGTGCACCTCGCGAGCGGTCTTGGCAGCGCGCAGCTCCTCGACCAGGTGCGCGAGCTGGATCCGGCGCTGCGCGGCGGCGGCGACCTCCTTGGTCATGGCCGTCACCTTGGGCAGCGCCGCGAGGTCGGCCAGCAGCGCGGTGTCGAAGCCGCGCAGGTCGGCCGGCTCGATGCAGTGCTCGGCGAGTTCGCCGTCCAGGGCGAGCAGCTGCTCGACCACCTGCTGCACCCCCACGCCGTAGCCGGACAGGTCCAGCCCGGTGCGGGTGACGACCCGGTGCGCGAGCTGGTGGGTCGCACCGGCGGTGAGCAGCCGGCTTCCGGGTTCGACACCCAGGCGCAGCCCGTGCTCGGTCAGCAGCCGTCCGGCGAAGGCGTGGTAGGTCGAGACGGTCGGCTCGCCGTCCGTGTCCAGCGGCGACCCGTCGGCGAGTCGTGCGAGCGCCTTGCGCACCCGGGCGGCGAGCTCACCGGCCGCCTTGGTCGTGAAGGTCAGCCCGAGCACCTGCTCGGGACGCACGGCTCCGGTCGCGACGAGCCAGACCACCCGGGCGGCCATCACCGTGGTCTTCCCCGAACCGGCACCGGCGACGACGACGTACGGCTCGAGGGGCGCGGTGACCGCGGCCCGCTGCTCCGCGCTGAGCGGGAAGCCCAGCAGCGCCTCGAGGTCGGCGAGGGCGAATCCTTCGGCGGCGCCCGGCCGCGCGGCGACGACAGTCACGGCAACAGCGCCCCACCCTCGCTGTCGGCCGGGCACACGGGGCGGAAGCTGCAGGTACGGCAGTGCGTCCCGACCACCGGGTGGAACCGCTCCTCGCGCACCATGGTGACGGCGGCGCGCAGCCGGTCCAGCACCCAGTCGGCGTCCGGGTCCACCGGCGGCTGCGCCTGCACCTTCGCCGAACCGTCGCTGCCCCGTGCGCGCAGCTGGACCAGCTCGGCGCCCGCCACCTGCACAGGCTCGCCCGGCGCGGGCAGGCCGGCCGCGGCACGGACCTCGTCGGCCAGCGAGTCGAGCGCGCCCGCCCGGACGGCGAGCTGGTAGGCACCGAGCTGGACGTGCTCGGCCAGCTCGGCCCGGCTGGCCGCGGTCCTGCCCGTCTTGAGGTCCGCGACGTGGACCGCACCGGACGCGTCCCGCTCGACCCGGTCGAACGAGCCCCGCAGCCGTACGCGGTCGTCGTCGACGGGCACCTCGAGGTCGAACCCGTGCTCGGTGGCGACGAGCGTGCGTTCGGGACGACCGGCGTGCCAGCGCAGGAACGCGGCGAGCGAGGCGGCTGCGTCCGCCGACTCCGCCGCTGCTTGCCACGGCGCCTCGTGACCGAGCTCCGGCCACAGCGGGCCGAGCAGCCCGGTGAGCGCACCCAGCTCGGCCGGCACCTGCTGGCGCGCGACGCCGTCGGCGAGGGCGTGCACGAGCGCACCGAACCCGAGGGCGGTGCTGCGGGCGACGTCGCCATGCGCCTCGTGACCGAGGAACCACTGCAACGGGCAGCGTCCCAGGGCGGCGAGCTGGCTGCCGGACAGCGCCACCGGCTCGTCCGCGGGGCGGACCGTCACCGCGGAGCGGGTCTCGGGTCGCACCCCCCACCAGCTGCTCGGGTCGGCGGCCGGGACCAGCGCCCGCCCGGCGCCGTCCTGCGCCGCGGCGAGCACGGCGAGGCGCCGGGTCGCCGCCGCCCGCAGCGCGGGAGCCGCCCCGGCGTCCACGGCCGTGGCTCGCAGCCGGGCCACCAGGCCGGCGGCGGACAGCGGACGCGGGGGACGGCCCGGGTGATGGCGTACGCCGTCGGGCCCGGCGAGCTCGGTGAGGAACCGGGAGGGCTGCGGCCCGTCGTCGGCGACCGAGCGGACGGCGGTCACGACCAGGGTGTCGCGGGCGCGCGTGCAGGCGACATAGAACAGCCGTCGTTCCTCGACCAGCAGCTGCGCGGGCCGCGGCGCCTCCTCGAGCCCGGCGGTGGAGAGCCGGTCGGCCGCGAGCAGGGTGCCGCGGCGGCGCAGGTCGGGCCAGACGTCCTCCTGCACGCCGGCCACCACGACCAGCGACCACTCCAGACCCTTCGCGCGATGCGCGGTGAGCAGCCGTACGGCGGGGCCGCGGATGCCCTTGTCCGCCAGCGTGTCGGCGGGGATCTGCTGGCCCGCGAGCTCGGCGAGGAAACCGGTGACGCCGCGACGTCCGCCGTACCGGTCGTCGTCGCGGCGCGCTGCCGCGAACAGCGCGACGATGGCGTCCAGGTCGCCGTCGGCGTGCCGCCCGGCCTCGCCGCCGCGCAGCGCGGCCTGCTCGAGGCGGCCCGGCCAGCCGGAGCCACCTCGCCCGGCAGCGGTGGACCACACCGCCCACAGCGCCTCCTCGACGGTGCCGTGGGCGGCGATCACGTCGCGAGCGGCGCGGATCGCGGCGGCGAGCCGGCGCACCGCCTGGACGGCAGGCCCGCGCCGCACCGTCGGGCCGGCCTCCGTGCGGTCCTCGCCGGCGAGCTGGTCCTGCAGCTGGGCGAGCAGCAGCTGCTCGGACGGCAGCGCGCGCGCCCCGGGGTCCGCGGCGCGGGCCGCGCGCCGCAACGCCCGGCCGTGGCGCCGCAGGTCGGCGGGGTCCGCCCCCGCGAGCGGGGACAGCAGCAGGTCGTGCGCGAGCTGGGCGTCCAGCCGCTCGGGTTCGGCGGCGACCCGCAGGACGGCGAGCAGCGGCGCGACCGCCGGTTCGGCGGCGAGCGGCAGCTCGTCGGCCGCAACCTCGAGCGGCACACCGGCGGCGAGCAGCGCACGCCGCAGCGGGGGCACCGAGCGGCGCCCCGAGCGCACCACCACGGCCATCTGCTGCCATGGGACGCCGCGCTCGAGGTGGGCGCGGCGCAGCAGGTCCGCGACGTGCGCGCTCTCGGTCGCCTGGGAGTCGAAGGTCGACACCCAGACGGTGCCGGGCGGCCCCGCTGCGGACGTCGGGGTGCGGTGGCGTCGCTGCACGTCCGCGGGAAGCGGCGCGAGGGACGTGCCGCGCAGCACGCGCCCGGCCGCGCGCGCCACCGCCGCCCCGAACCGGCGGGTGGTGCCGAGCACGACGACCGGGGCCGGTGCGCCCGCGGCGTCGCGGAACGCCTCGGGAAAGCCCAGCAGGCCGGCGACCTCGGCACCGCGGAAGCCGTAGATCGCCTGGTCCGGGTCACCGGCGGCGACGAGGGTGGTGGTGGGCCCGGTGAGCCCGCGCAGCAGCCGGAGCTGCGCGGGGTCGGTGTCCTGCAGCTCGTCGACGAGGATCACCCGGTAGGTCTGCCGCAGCCCGGCGGCGCGCTCCGGGTCGTGCGCGAGCAGCGCGGCGCGGTGGACCAGCTCGGTGTAGTCGCTCACTCCCTCGAGGTCGAGGACCTGCAGGTACTCCTCGAGGAACTGCGCGACGGCGCGCCAGGCCGGGCCCCGGTCCCCGCCGCGGCCGGCGAGGTCCTCCAGCTCGGCCGGGTCCAGGCCGAGCGAGCGCGCCCGCGCGACCACGGCGCGCACCTCTGCCGCGAGCCCGCGGGTGCCGAGCGCAGCGCCGAGCTCGCCGGGCCAGTCGACCCGCCCGTCACGGACCGAGTGGACGAGCAGCTCGCGCAACCGCTGCTCCTGCTCCGGCCCGGACAGCAACCGCAGCGGCTCGCCGTACGCCTCCGGGTCCTGCGCCTGACGCACCAGCGCGTACGCGAAGGAGTGGAACGTCGTGACCGTGGGCACCAGCCCGCCGCCGAGCCGGGCGGTGACCCGCTCGCGCCAGTCCTGGGCCGCCTTGCGCCCGAACGTGAGACCGAGGACCTGGTCCGGGCGCAGCGCCTGCGGGCCGCTGAGGCGGGCGGCCATCGCCTCGACCAGCGTGGTGGTCTTGCCGGTGCCCGGCCCGGCGAGCACGAGCAGCGGACCGCCGGCGTGCTCGACGACGCGCATCTGATCCGCATCGAGGACGGGCGGCTCGACCGCGCGCGGGGCGGTGCGCTCCAGCACGAGCCGGGGCGCGGCGGGGGTGCTCGTCACGGTGCCGATCCCATCACCCGCCTCCGACACCTCCCGGCCGCCGCACTCGCGGCCCGGAGACCCGCCGCACGGGCGGCCCGGAGACGCGGGCGCCTACCTGCTCTGCAGGCGCGGGTCGTCGTCGCAGTCGACCTCACCGTCGGGGTACACGAAGACCCCCTTCTGCCCCGGGTGCAGCAGCGCGCGGACCGTCGAGCAGTGCAGGTAGGCCACCGGGGTCTCGGCCGAGCCCTTCACCTCGATGCGCAGGACGTCACCGTCCCAGGCGGCCGTGGCGCCGAGTGCCGACTCGAGCGCCTTCACCGCGGCGTCCTTGTCGGGTGCCGCGCCGCCGCGGTCCGTGCCGGTGTCCTCCTGCTCGGCTTCGGCCGCCTCGCCGCGTTCGGGCTGCGCGGACTGCGCCGGCTCGTCGACTGACGTGGCCGGCGGCGGCTGCGACTCCGGTTCGCCGCCGCTGGCGCAGCCGGCGAGACCGGTGGCCGCCAGCAGCGCGCTCGAGGTGAGGACGAGGGACCGCAACCAGACACCATGCGTGGACATGGGGCACGACCATAGGCAGCGCGCGGGGCCCGGTCCGAGCAGGGGTCGCCAGCAGCGGCGCGGCACGGTCAGTCGAACGGCTCGGGGTGCCAGCGCGCGCGGGCCATGTCGATGCGGTCCGGGCGCGCCAGCGGCGTGTCCTCCGCCCGCAACAGCGCCAGCGCCTGCCCCTCGTGGCACTCCGCGGGGCGGCCGTCGGCGCGCACCACCCGGTGCCAGGGCACGCCACCGCCCCAGCGGGACATGACGTTGCCCACCTGCCGGGGACCGCCGCGCCCGAGCACCGCGGCGATGTCCCCGTACGCCATGACCCGCCCGGGCGGGATCTGCGCGACAAGGTCGAGGACCTGCTCCGCGTACGGCGTGGGCAGCCCCTCGACGGCCGGGCGCCGGCCGGCGGGTCTGGTGCGTGACACCCGGCGATTCTCCCCCCGGCGCGCCGAGCGAGGGGAGGACGCCGGTCACGAGCAGCGGATGGGACGATCACGGGATGACCGACGAGCCGGCGCGCCCGGACGCCGCCGGTCCGCCGCCGCTGCCGGAGGACCACCCGACGCAGATCCTGCGTCCGGGGAACCCGGCAGCTGCAGAACCGGGCGCCGACGCCGCCGACGCCGGTGACGATGCTGCCACTTCCGGCAGCCCGTCCACTCCGGACAGTGCTGCGAGCGCCGACACCGCGATCCACCGCCGGTCCGGCGACACCGTGGCCTTCCCTGCCGGCGACCCGTCGCAGGAAGCGACGACCGCGGAAGCGGCGGCAGACCGCGTCACGCAGCCGGGCACGCCGCCGCCCGGGGACCGGGGACCGGAGTACCGGACGCGGCGCGACGAAGCGGCCGGTGCCCCGACGGGCCGCACCGTCGTCATCGAGGACGGGGTGATCCCGCGGCGGGTACGGCGCCCGTTCGACCTGGTCCGCATGCTCACCGCGCTGGCGCTGATCGCGCTGATCGTGGTGGTGACCTACTTCCTGTCGGCGACCACCTCGGGCGTGCAGGTCGATGTCAGCAAGGCCGGTGGGCAGCTGCCGACGCTCGTACGGGTGCTGCTCACGGGCGTGGCCACCTTCGGCGTGCTCGTGCTGCCGGTGACCCTGGCGGTCAACCTGCTGCTGCGCCGGCGCCCCCGCCAGCTGCTCGACGCGCTGATCGCCATGATCCTCGCCGGGCTCGTCGCGTTCGGCATCGCGCTGCTCGTGCAGCGGTACGGCTCGACCCAGCTGCTGGTCGCGCTGACGGGACAGACCTCCCGCGACGACCGGGTCGCGCTCGACGCGCTCGTCACCGGCCTGACCGCGCTCGTCACCGTCGCCCGGGTCGTCGGTGAGGGCCGCCTCGGGGTGTTCTCGGTCGTCGTGCTGGCGGCCATCGGCATCGCGCCGGTGCTCTCGGGCAGCGCCGCGCTCGCCACGATCGGGCTGTCGTTCCTGTTCGGCTGGGCGGCCGGGCTGCTGCTGCGGTACGCCGTCGGCACCCCCACGACCCGACCGTCCGGCTGGGCGGTGGCCGCGGCGATGGACGCGGCGGGCTGGCCGCTCACCGTGCTGCAGGCCTCCAAGGAGACCCGACGCGGCCGGGCGTACCTGGCGACGACCGTCTCCGGTCACCGGCTGCGGGTGAAGGTCATGGACCGCGACCGGGAGGGTGCCGGGCTGCTGTCGGCGGGCTGGCGGGCGCTGCGGGTCCGCGACTACTCGACGGGTGGGCCCGAGTTCTCCATGCGCGGCGCGCTCAACCACGCCGCCCTGCTGTCGTACGCCGCGCGGGCCGGCGGCGCACCGACGCCTGCGCTGCGGCTGGTCTCCGCGGTCGGGTCGGACTCGGCGCTGCTCGCCTACGACCACGTGCCCGGCCGGACGTTCGAGCAGATCGGTCCGGACGGGATCACCGACAGCGACCTGCAGGGCGCGTTCCGGGCGTTGCGCGAGCTGCAGTCCGACCGGATCGCTCACCGGTCGCTCTCGGCCGACGAGCTGCTGCGCGACGAGGACGGGAGGGTCTGGCTCATCGGCATCGACAACGGGGTGATCGCTGCGACCGACGTGCAGCAGCGCATCGACCTCGCCGAACTGCTGTGCACCTTGGCGCTGCTCGCCGGCGCCGACCGTACGCTCGCCGCCGGCCGGCGGGTGCTCGGCACCGAACGTCTCTCGCGCGCGCTGCCCGCGATGCAGCCGGTGGCGATGTCCGGCCGGACCCGCCGCGCCGTGCGCGGGCACCGCAAGCTGCTGGGCGAGCTGCGCGAGGGACTGGCGAGCATCCAGGCGGACGGCACGGTCCCCGAGCAGCTCGACCTGCGGCGCATCAAGGCGCGCACCATCATCACGCTGGTCCTCGGCACGTTCGCCGCGTACGTCCTGATCGGCCAGCTCGCCTCGTACAACCTCGTCACGCTGTTCTCGTCGGCGAACTGGGCGTGGGTGCTGCTCGCCGCGGTGCTGTCGGTGCTGTCCTTCATCGGCGCGGCGCTGTCGCTGTCCGGGTTCGTCCCGGAACGGCTCTCGCACGTGCGCACCTTCGCCGCGCAGCTCGCCGCCGGGTTCGCGACGCTCGTGTCCCCACCGACGGTGGGCACGGTCGCGGTGAACCTGCGCTACCTGCAGCGCTCCGGGCTGCACCCCGCACTGGCGTCGGCGTCCATCGGCGTCTCGCAGGTGTTCGCGTTCGCGCTGCACATCCTGCTGCTGCTGGGGTTCGGCATCGCGGCCGGACAGACCCAGCACTTCGACTTCGAGCCGCCGGTCTGGGCGTTCGTCGCGGTCGGCGTACTGGTCGTGCTGGCCGGCGTCGCCTTCGCCTTCGGTCCGGTACGCCGCCTGGTGACCGAGCGGGTGCGACCGGTGCTGCGGCAGGTCGGGCCGCGACTGCTCACCATCGCCCAGCGACCGTGGAAGATCGCCGAGGGGATCGGCGGAATCCTGTTGCTCAACGCGGCCTTCTGCGCCTGCATGATCACCTGTGTCGCGGCGTTCGACGGCGGCGGCAACCTCGCCGGCATCGCCATCGTCTACCTCGCCGGCTCGACCATCGGCCAGGCGGCGCCCACCCCCGGCGGCATCGGCGCGGTGGAGGCCGTCTACATCGCGGGCCTGACCGCCGCCGGCGTCGAGCCGGCGGTGGCGCTGTCCGCGACGTTCCTGTTCCGGGCGCTCACGTTCTACCTGCCGACGATCCCCGGCTATCTCAGCTTCCACTGGCTGCAACGGGTCGGCGCGCTCTAGGTTCGCGCAGGTGAAGGAGTTCGTCGACTTCCTCGGCAGCCAGCCGCCGTACGACGCGCTCGACGCCGAGGACCTCGAACGCCTCGCCCGCAGCGTCGAGGTCGAGTACGTCACCGCCGGCTCCACCGTCGTCGACGCCGGCGGTCCGCCACTGCAGGAGCTGCTCGTCGTACGCACCGGCGCCGTCGAGGTCGTCGACCACGGCCACGTGCTCGACGAGCTGGGCACGGGCGACACGTTCGGCCACGTCTCGCTGCTGTCCGGCCTGCCGCCCCGGTTCGATGTCCGGGCCCGCGAGGACACGCTGCTCTACCGGTTGCCCGACCCGCGCCGGGTGCTCGTACGACCGGCGGCGCTGCGCTTCGGACCGGAGGCGCACGCGCTGCCCCTGCTGGGAGTGGCCGCGGGTCCCGGTTCCAGCCGCGCCGTCGACGTCCACGTACGCCCGCCGGTGTGGTGCGACGCGGACGAGCCGCTCGCCGCGGTCGCCGCTGCGGTGACCGACGCCCGCCAGTCGTGTGCGCTGGTACGCCACGGGGAGCAGCTCGGGATCGTGACCGACAGCGACTTTCGCAGCGCGCTGGCCCGCGCAGTCCCGCCGGGCCGGCCGGTCCGGGAGGTCGCCAGCTTCCCCGCGGTCACCGTCGAGCAGGGCACCACCGTCGCGTCGGCCCTCGTCCACCTCGTCGACCGCGGCGTGCACCACCTCGTCGTGACGTCGCCCGCCGGCCGCCCGGTCGGCGTGATCCGGTCGGTCGACCTCACCTCGGCGGAAGTGCGGGAACCGCTGCTGGTGCGCAAGGCGATCGAGGACGCCGCCGACCCGTCCGAGCTGCAGGCCGCCGCGCGGCTGATCCCGGCGACGGCGGTGCAGCTGCACCGCGGCGGGGTTCCCGCGACCCAGGTCGCGGCGCTGCTCGCTGCCGTGCGCGAGGCGCTGCTGCGCCGGCTCGTCGCGCTGACCGGCGCGCTGCAGGGCAGCGACCCGCCGACCTCCCTGCTGGTGCTGGGATCCTCCGCTCGGCGCGAGGTGCTGCCGCTCTCCGACCTGGACACCGCCCTCGCCTGGGCCGACCCGGCGGACCCGGCTGTGGCGCCGGACCCGGCGGAGCGGCTGCGGGCCGAGGCCGAGCAGGTCCTCGCCGGGATGGAGCGGTGCGGTCTGCGGCGCTGCCCGGACGGCGCGAACGCGACGAACCCGCTGTTCAGCAAGTCACTCTCGCAGTGGCAGCACGCGGCGCGGCGCTGGACGACCGACCCGACGGTGGCAGGGGCGCTGCTGCTCACCTCGATCGTCGCCGACAGCCGCCCGGTCACCGGTCGCCCGGTCGGCCGCCTGGTGCAGGAGTCGGTGCTCGCCGGCGTACGCCACCTCGACCTGCTCGACGGGATGGTCCGGCTGGCACTGGCCCACCGGCCCCCGACCGGGTTCGTACGCGGGTTCGTCGTGGAGAGCTCCGGGGAGCACCGCGGAGCGCTCGACCTCAAGCGCGGCGGGCTGCTGCCGGTCGTCTCGCTCGGGCGTTTCGTGGCCGTCGCACTGGGGGATCCGGCCGCGACGACCCCGGAGCGGTTGCAGCGGGGGCGGGACCGCGGCCTGCTCACCGCGGACGAGGCGGACACCCTGACGGGGGCGTTCGAGCACGTCTTCGCGCTGCTGCTCGGCCGGGAGGTCGAGCAGCTCGAGAGCGGTGACGAGGTCACGCACTTCCTCGATCCGCACGAGCTCGACCCGCTGCGTCGTCGTTACCTGCGCGAGTCGTTCCGCGCCGTGGCCGCGGTGCAGTCGAGCATCGAGCGGGAGTGGCGCACGCGCTGGCGCGGCGCCCGCGACAGCGCGGCGCCGTGATGCCGCGGCGGCGGTGCGGAGCGGGCCGCAGCGTCCTCACCGCGCCCTGGCGTGATGTGGGATGTCTCGTCGTCGACCTGGAGACCACGGGCCTGGACCTCGCGACGGACAGCATCGTGTCGGTCGGGCTCGTGCCGGTCGAGCGCGGGCGGATCCTGGTGGGCCGCAGCGTGTACCGCCTGGTGCGGCCGGAGCGGCCGGTGCCGCCGGGAGCGGCCGCCGTGCACGCGCTGCGCACCGCGGACCTCGCCGCCGCGACTCCGGTCGACACGCTCGCCGACGACCTGCTCGCCCTGCTGCCCGGACGGGTCCTTGTCGCGCACGCCGCGTGGATCGAGCGCGCCTTCCTCGACCGGGTGCTCGCGCCGTGCGGACGGCGTACGGCGCGGATCGTCCTCGACACGGCCGGCCTCGCCCGCGCGCTGGGCTGGGTGCCCCCGGCCGGGAGCAGCGAGCCGTCGTTGGAACTGCTGGCGCGGCGGCGCGGGCTGCCGGTCCACACCCCGCACCACGCGCTCGGCGACGCGCTCACGACCGCATCTGTGCTGCTCGCCCAGGCCGCCGACCTGGGCCGGTCCCTCGGCAGGGAACCGACGGTCGGCGACCTGTACCGCGCCTCCCGCCGTGCTGCCGTACCTCGCAGCGGCCGCGCGAAGGCGACCGGTCAGTAGGACGGCTTCTCGGGCTCGATCTGGTCGACCCAGGCGACGACCCCGCCGCCGACGTGGACCGCGTCGGAGAACCCGGCGCCCTTGGCGAGCGCGAGCACCTCCGCCGAGCGCTGCCCCGACTTGCAGTAGAACACCGTCGGCTTGTCCTGCGGCAGGTCCTGCAGCGCGCGCCCCATGATGAAGTCGTTCTTCGGGACGAGCACCGACCCCGGGACGTTCACGATCTCGTACTCGTTCGGTTCCCGTACGTCCACCAGCAGGAAGTCCGTCTCGCCCCGCTCGCGCGCCGCGAGCATGTCGGCAAGCGTGCGTACGGAGATCGTCGAGTCGACCGCCGCCTCGGCAGCCGCCTCCGAGATCACCCCGCAGAACGCGTCGTAGTCGATGAGCTTCTCGATGGGAGCGGCGTTCGGGTCCTTGCGCACCTTCACCTGGCGGTAGGTCATCTCGAGGGCGTCGTAGATCATCAGCCGGCCGACCAGCGGCTCGCCGATGCCCGTGACGAGTTTGATCGCCTCGGTGACCATGATCGATCCGACCGACGCGCAGAGGACGCCGAGCACCCCGCCCTCGGCGCACGAGGGCACCATGCCGGGAGGCGGCGGTTCCGGGTACAGGTCGCGGTAGTTGGGCCCGTACTGGTCCCAGAACACCGAGACCTGTCCCTCGAACCGGTAGATCGAGCCCCACACGTACGGCTTGCCGAGCAGCACCGCGGCGTCGTTGACCATGTAACGGGTCGCGAAGTTGTCGGTACCGTCGAGGATCAGGTCGTAGCCGGAGAAGATGTCCAGCACGTTGTCGTTGTCCAGCCGGGTGTCGTGCAGCACGACCTCCACGAGCGGGTTGATCTCCCGTACGGAGTCGCGCGCCGACTCGGCCTTGCTGCGCCCGATGTCGCTCTGCCCGTGGATGACCTGGCGCTGCAGGTTGGACTCGTCGACCACGTCGAAGTCGATGATGCCGAGGGTGCCCACACCGGCGGCGGCGAGGTAGAGCAGCGCCGGCGAGCCCAGCCCACCGGCTCCGACGACGAGGATCTTCGCGTTCTTGAGGCGCTTCTGACCGGTCATCCCGACCTCCGGGATGATCAGGTGCCGGCTGTAGCGGCGTACCTCCTCCACGGTCAGCTCGGCAGCGGGCTCTACGAGCGGCGGCAACGACACGGCTGTACTCCTCGGGCTCGAGCGGACCAGGCGACGCGCGCTGGACGTCGGGTCAACGCTCCCACCACGGCCGATGTTCCGAGCGGGCACCCGCGTCCCCGCCGACCGCCTCCCGAACACGCCGCGGGTCAGATAGGACGAATGTCACACCCGCGGCCCTCCTGAGGTCTACGCTCCGGCGCTACCTGACCAAGGAGGCCACCACGAACCAGCCCTCGACCCGTGACCGGTCGGTCGAGCCCGCGGTGGCGGCTCGGCTCGACCGGGTGGCCGCGCTCCGCGACCGGGTCGCGGTGGTGCCGCTGCCCGGCGGCATCACCAACCGCAACTACCGCGTCACGACGCCGCAGGGCGAGTACGTCGCGCGGCTCTCGGAGCCCGACAGCGCCCTGCTCGCCATCGACCGGCAGGCCGAGCACCACAACTCCGTCGCCGCCGCGCAGGCCGGGGTCGGCGCACCGGTGATCGACTTCGTCCCGGAGGCCGGCATCCTCGTCGTCGGGTTCATCGAAGGCCGCACGTTCACCGCCGAGGATGTGCGCGACCCCGCAAACCTCCCGCGGCTCGCCGGCGCCTGCCGCCGGCTGCACGCCGGCCCGCGGTTCCAGGGCGATTTCGACATGTTCGCGCTGCAGCGCCGCTATCTCGCGGTCGTCCGCGAGCGGGGATTCCGGCTGCCCGCGGGATACGAGGAGTACGCCGCGCGCGCCGCGGAGATCGAAGCGGCGATCGGCGCGTACCCGCTGCCGACGGTGCCCTGCAACAACGACCTGCTCGCCGGCAACATCGTCGACGACGGCCACCAGCTCTGGCTGATCGACTACGAGTACTCGGGCAACAACGACCCGTACTTCGAGCTCGGCAACCTGTGGAGCGAGTCCGCGCTGCCGCTGCCGATGCTCGCCGACCTCGTTCGCGAGTACCACGGCGGGCCGGCGCCCCACCTCACGGCCCGCGCCTGGCTGTGGGCGCTGATGAGCAAGTACGGCTGGACGCTCTGGGCCTCGATCCAGGACGGCTCGAGCACCATCGACTTCGACTTCTGGTCCTGGGGCATGGAGAAGTACGACCGTGCCGTCACCGAGTTCGAAGGCCCGGACTTCGCCCGATTCCTGCGGGAGGTACGCGCTGCCCCCAGCTGACGACGACACCGCGCGAGGCGCTCCCTTCGCCCGGGCGGTGCGGACCGGTCATCCCGAGCCATCCCAGAAGAGAGGACTGCAGTGAGCGACACCCATCCCCTCAGCGCGGACGAGCAACGCCTCGCCGAGCTGGGCTACAAGCAGGAGCTGCACCGCTCCTGGTCCGGATTCTCCAACTTCGCCATCTCCTTCTCGATCATCTCGATCCTGGCCGGTGTCTTCACCACGTTCGGCCAGGCGTGGAACAACGGCGGACCGATCGCGATCTCGATCGGTTGGCCGGTCATCTCGGCCTTCATCCTGATCATCGGCTTCACCATGTCCGAGCTGGTCTCCGCGTTCCCGACCTCCGGCGGCATCTACTGGTGGGCCGCCAAGCTCGGCGGGGCCAAGGCGGGCTACTACACCGGCTGGCTGAACCTGATCGGGCTGATCGCGGTCTCCGCGTCCGTCGCCTACGGCTGCGCCACGTTCATCGACCTCACGATCTCCAACTACGTGCAGTCGTACGCCGAGTCGTACTCGCTCGCCCGGGTGTTCGTGATCTTCATCATCGTGCTCGTGCTGGTGAGCCTGCTCAACATCTTCTCCAGCCACCTGATGGCGGTGCTCAACAACGTCTCGGTGTGGTGGCACGTCATCGGTGCCGCGATCGTCGTGCTGATCCTGATCATCCTGCCGAAGTCGCACATGAGCGTCGCCGACGTCTTCACCATGCGCGTGAACAACAGCGGCGGCCTGGCCGGCGGTGAGACCAACGGGCTGCTGTTCTGGTTCTACGTGCTGCCGCTGGGCTTCCTGCTCACGCAGTACACGATCACCGGGTTCGACGCGTCCGCGCACCTGTCGGAGGAGACCGCAGGCGCCTCGACCGGGGCGGCGCGCGGGCTCTGGCAGTCGATCTTCTACTCGGCGATCGGCGGCTGGATCGTGCTGCTGTCGTTCCTGTTCGCGGTGCAGGACCCGGACGCCGTCACGGAGGGCGGCGGCGGGGTCGCTGTCATCTTCAATCAGGCATTGACCTCCGGCTGGGCGACGATCGTGCTGGCGATCGCCGCGGCCGGCCAGTTCTTCTGCTCGATGGCCTGCCTGACCAGCACCTCGCGGATGATGTTCGCCTTCAGCCGCGACGGCGCGGTGCCCGGGTCCCGGTTGTGGTCCAAGCTGACCGCGACCAAGGTGCCGGCGAACGCCGTCATCGTCTCGGCCGTCATCGCGATGATCATCACGCTGCCGGCGCTGGTCCAGGTCAACATCGGGACCGAGGACGAGCCGATCATCGTCCCGACCGCCTTCTACGCAGTCGTGTCGGTGGCCGTCATCGGCCTCTACCTGGCGTTCGCGGTGCCGATCTTCCTGCGCTGGCGGATCGGTGAACGCTTCCAGCAGGGTCCTTGGAACCTGGGCAACAAGTGGAAGTGGATGGCGCCGGTCGCCGTGATCGAGATCGTCATCATCTCGATCTACTTCATCCTGCCGACGACCCCCGCCGGCTGGCCCGGCAACCCGGACTTCGAGCTGAAGTTCGTGAACTACGCACCCGTGCTGACGGTCGGGGCGCTGATCGTGCTGTGGATCTTCTGGCACGCCTCGGTGAAGAACTGGTTCACCGGACCGAAGTCGAACATCGACCCGCTCGACGCCATTCAGCGCGGGGAACTGGATCCCGACTCGACGGTCTGACTCTGGCAGGCGGGGTGGCTTGCCCGGTTCGAAAGACCGGGCAAGTCACCCCGCCTGCGTCGGACGAGCGGCACCGCCTGTAGCGGCTCAGGATTCTAACGACCGTCGGCGCGTACGCGCTCGTTGCGCGGGTCGAGGAGCGGCACCGCGGTGACGGTCGCGCCGACCCAGGTCCCGAAGGAGCCGACCTCGAGGCGCGTGCCGACCTCGCTGAGCGCGGCCGGCAGGTAGGCGTATCCGATGCTCAGCCCGGTGCTGCCGCCCTGCCCGCCGGACGTGATGCGCCCGACCGGCCGCGCGCCGTCCAGTACCGGCTCGTTGCCCAGCGGCACGGTACGCGCGTCGTCGAGCACCAGCGCGCACAACCGCTGCAGATCCGCGGGGGCATCACGCTGCGCGAGCAGCGCCTGCCGGCCGAGGAACCCGCCGGGCTTGTCGAGCTTGACGCAGAAGTCCAGCCCCGCCTCCCAGGGAGTGCGGCCGGGGTCGACGTCGGCGGCCCAGACCCGGTAGCCCTTCTCCAACCGCAGCGCGTCGATGGCCCGGTACCCACCGGCCAGCAGCCCGTGGTCCTGCCCCGCGTCCCACACGGTGCGCCAGAGGGTGGCGCCGTACTCCGTCGGGCAGTACAGCTCCCACCCGAGCTCGCCGACGAACGTGATCCGGACCATGCGTACGGGTACGTCGCCGATGCTGGTCTCGCGCATCGTCATGAACGGGAACGCCGCGTTGGACAGGTCCTGCGGGGTGAGCGGACCCAGCACCTCGCGGGTCCGTGGTCCCCAGATGCCGAAGCACGACCACCCGCCGGTCACGTCGGCGATGCGGACCTGCCAGCCGCCGTCCCGCGCGAGCGTGCGCAGCCAGGCCGCGTCGTGTCCCCCGAACGCGGTGCCGGTCACGACGAGGAACAGGTCCGGCTCCAGGCGGGTCACGGTGAAGTCGCACTCGATGCCGCCGCGCTCGTTGAGCGCCTGGGTGTACGTCACAGTCCCGACGCCGCGCGCCACCGCGTTGTCGCACGCCCAGTCCAGGAACCGTGCGGCGTCGGTCCCGCTGACCTCGAGCTTGGCGAAGCTGGACTCGTCGTACAGCACGACCGCCTCGCGCGTCGCGCGCGCCTCCGCGACGATCGCGGTCGACCAGCCGCGCGCCGCCCACCCGGCCGGCGCCAGGTCGTCGAGGGCGGGATCGTCGTTCTGCGCGTAGTAGTCGACGCGTTCCCAACCGGCCTTCTCGCCGAACACCGCTCCGTGCTCGCGGTGCCAGGGGTACGCCGCCGAGAGCCGCAACGGCCGGCCCGCCGTCCGCTCGTGGCCGGGATAGCGGATGTCGTAGTACGTCTCGTAGTTCTCGACGGTGCGCGCCATCGTGTACGACGGCGAACGGTACGCGGGACCGAACCGGCGCACGTCCATGTGCCACAGGTCCATGCCGGGTGCGCCGGTCAGCACCCACTCGGCCATCACCTTGCCGATCCCGCCGGCGCCGGCGATGCCGTGGGCGCAGAAGCCCGCGGCGACGAAGAACCCGGCGACCTCGGTCGGTCCCAGGCAGAACTCGTTGTCCGGGGTGAAGGCCTCGGGTCCGTTGACGAACCTGCGGATGCCGAGATCCCCCACCACCGGAACACGTACGCGGGCGTTCTGCGCGATCTCCTCGAAGCGGTCCCAGTCCTCGGGCAGCAGCCGGCCGTTGAAGTCCTCGGGCACGGCGTCGTACGACGAGGTGCTCGCCGTCCATGCCGCGGAGTTGCGCTCGTACCCGCCCATGACCAGGCCGTCGACCTCCTGGCGGAAGTAGACGAGCAGGTCGGGGTCGCGCAGCGACGGGAGCCGGCCGCCGTGTCCGCCGGGCACGGCCTCCGTGACGACGTACTGGTGCGACATCGGCACGACCGGTACGCGCACGCCCACCAGGCGCGCGATCTGCGCCGCGTAGATCCCGCCGCAGTCCACGACGATCTCGCACTCGACCTCACCGCGGTCGGTGCGCACCCGGGTCACCCGGCGCGCCGCCCCGTCGCCGCAGGTGTCGATGGCCAGCACCCGGGTGTGGGGGTGGATCCGCACGCCCGCGGCACGTGCCCCGGCGGCGAGCGCATAGCAGAGCCCGGCCGGGTCCACCTGCCCGTCGGTCGGCAGCAGCGCCGCGCCCACCACTCCCTGCGTGCTCATCAACGGGAACAGCTCTGCGGCTTCGGCCGGTCCGAGCTGATGCAGCTCGAGCCCGGAGGCGGCCGCCCAACCGGCCTGGCGGGCGATCTCCTCCCACCGCGGCTGCGACGACGCGAGGCGCAGGCTGCCGCACTCCACCCAGCCCGGCGGGTTCTCGCCGGCCTGCAGCTCGCGGTAGAGCTCGACCGAGTAACGGTTCATCGCGGTGAGCGTCGGGTCGGCGCGCAACTGGCCCACCAGGCCCGCCGAGTGGAAGGTCGAGCCACTCGTCAGCTCGGCACGGTCCACGAGCACGACGTCGGTCTCGCCGGCGCGCGCCAGGTGGTACGCGACGCTCGCCCCACCGACGCCGCCGCCGATGACGACGACCCGAGCCCGCGTCGGCAGCTCGCTGCCCGTCCGGCCCTCTTCCACGAGCGGCTCCCTCCGCCAGGCGTGCGCTGGCGCAACGGTAGACGCCGATCACCGGCGCAGGCGCCGTACGCGGGAAGTTCCCGGCACCCGTTTTCCTCACCGCTCCGCGGCGATCGCGCGGCGAACCGCAGACGGACCTGCGAAACCGCCACACGGACGGGCCGCTGCGCCGTATCGTGACGACACCTCGCACCCTTTCCCGGAGGTCCGGATGCTGATCGCCCGCGTGATGGGATCGGCGGTGTCGACCGCGAAGGACCCGAGCCTGGTCGGGCACAAGCTGCTGCTGGTACGCGAGGCCGACGCGACTGGGGAACCGACCGGACCGGTGTTCGTGGCGGTCGACGGGGCGGGTGCGGGCACCGGCGAGGTCGTGCTCGTGGCGACGGGCAGCGCCGCCCGGCTGGGTGAGAAGAGCCGTGAGAAGCCGATCGACGCGCTCGTCGTCGGGGTCCTCGACTCGATGGACATCGACGGGTCCGACGTCTTCCGCAAGGACTGAACCGACGGTGCCCATCTCGCCACGGACCATCCTCAGCGTCGGTATCGACGTGGGCACCACGACGACCCAGGTGGTGTTCTCGCAGCTGCTGCTGCACGACGTGGCGCGACCGGGGCAGGTGCCGCGGATCCAGGTCGACGAGAAGGCGGTCCGGTACGCGAGCGAAGCGCACCGCACCCCGCTCACCGCGCCCGACACCGTCGACGCGCAGGCGCTCGCCGAGCTGGTACGGGCGGAGTACCGGAACGCCGGGGTGTCGCCCGACGAGATCGAGACCGGCGCGGTGATCATCACCGGGGAGACGGCGCGTACCCGCAACGCCGACGCGATCCTCGCCGCACTCTCCGAACAGGCCGGAGACTTCGTCGTCACGATCGCGGGTCCGAACGCGGAAGCGCAGATCGCCGGGCGCGGCTCGGGAGCGGCGCGCTGGTCCGCCGACAGGTACGAGCAGGTGACGACCGTCGACATCGGTGGCGGGACCTCCAACGCCGCGGTCTTCAAGCTCGGCCGGCACCTGTGCTCGTCCGGGCTGGCCGTCGGCGGGCACCAGGTCGAGCTGGCACCCGATGGCCGGGTACTGCATCTGCCGCCGCCGGGCCGCCAGCTCGCCGACGCCCTCGGAGTCCCGCTGCAGGAAGGCGCGGTCGCCTCGCTGAGCGACCTGCGCCGGTTCTGCGACGCGATGGCGGAGCTGGTCGTGGACCTGGTGACCGGCAAGCCGGTGACACCCGCGGCGCTGCAGCTGACGCCGCCGCTGCAGGGGGCGGACACCTCGACGAGCGTGTTCCTGACCGGCGGGGTCGGCTCCTGCTACTACGACGCGCAGCCGGTGGACGACCTCGCCCAGGTGACCCGGTACGGCGACGTGGGCCCGCTGCTCGCGGACGCGCTGCACCGCAACGAGCGGCTCCGCGCGCTGCCCGTCCGGCGCCCGCCCGAGACGTTGCGCGCCACGGTCCTCGGGGCGGCGAGCCAGACGGTCACCCTCAGCGGCTCGACGATCTGGGCGGACCGGGAGCTGCTGCCGCTGCGCAGCCTGCCGGTGCTGCGCCCGGAGATGCCGGGGCGCGGCGGCGGACGCTCGTTCGGCGACGCGGTGCACGAGGCGCGACGGCGCTGGGACCTCGAGGAGGACGCCCCGGCCGCGATCGTCGTGGACCTGCCGGGCGAGCTCGGGTACGACGCGCTCTCCGGCGTGGCCGCCGAGATCGTCGCCCACCACGATGCCGGGGATCCCTCGCGGCCGCTGGTGCTGGTGATGACCCGGGACTACGCGCAGGTGCTCGGTCAGACCATCCAGGCGAGCCGTCCGGGCCTGCCGTTGCTGGTCATCGACCAGGTGGGCCTCGGCGAGGGCGACTACATCGACATCGGCCTGCCGATGCTCGACGGCCGCGCCGTCCCGCTGTCGATCAAGACGTTGGTGTTCTATGGCTGATCCCACCGCTGCGTGCGCTTCACCCGTACCGCCCTCCCGCCGCGGGGGGTGGACGGTGTGAAGCTCGCCGCCACCCTGTTCGGGCACCGCTACGAGTTCGCGAGCATCAAGGAGGTGCTCGCCAAGGCCAACGAGGAACGCTCGGGCGACCACCTCGCCGGCGTCGCTGCCGAGTCCGCCGCCGAGCGCATGGCGGCCAAACACGTACTGGGCGAGGTGACGCTGGAGACGCTGCGCGCCAACCCCGCGGTGCCTTACGAGCAGGACGAGGTCACCCGCGTCATCGACGACGCCGTCAACGAGAGCGTCTACGCCGAGATCAAGGGCATGACCGTCGGGGAGCTGCGCGAGTTCATCCTGTCCAACGAGACGAGCGACGAGATGATCCGCCGTACCTCGGGCGGGCTGACCGCGGAGATGGTCGCCGCCGTGACGAAGCTGATGTCGAACCTGGACCTGATGGTCGGGGCCGCCAAGTGCCGGGTGGTCAAGCACTGCAACAACACCATCGGGCTGCGGGGCACGATCGGCTCGCGCTGCCAGCCGAACCACCCGACCGACTCGGTCGAGGGCATCCGCGCGAGCATCTACGAGGGCCTGAGCTACGGCTCGGGCGACAGCGTCATCGGCATCAACCCGTCCGACGACTCCCTCGGCAGCGTCGCGCGGCTGCTCGAGATGACCTACGAGGTCATCAACCGCTGGGAGATCCCCACGCAGAACTGCGTGCTCTCGCACGTCTCGACGCAGATGGAGGCGATGACGAAGGGCGCCCCGGTCGGGCTGGTGTTCCAGAGCATCTCGGGATCCGAGCTCGGCAACGAGTCGTTCGGGATCTCCGTCGGCATGCTCGACGAGGCGCACGCGCTCGCGCAGCGGTACGGGGTCGCGACCGGGCCCAACCGGATGTACTTCGAGACCGGGCAAGGCTCGGAGCTGTCCGCCGACGCCCACCACGGCGCCGACCAGGTCACGATGGAGGCGCGCTGCTACGGGCTGGCCAAGCGCTACGACCCGTTCCAGGTCAACACCGTCGTCGGGTTCATCGGGCCGGAGTACCTCTACGACGCGGTCCAGATCACCCGCGCCGGGCTCGAGGACCATTTCATGGGCAAGCTCACCGGGATCTCGATGGGCGTGGACGTCTGCTACACCAACCACGCGCGCGCGACGCAGAACGAGAACGAGAACCTCGCGGTGCTGCTCGCGGCCGCTGGAGTGAACTTCGTGATGGGCGTGCCGATGGGCGACGACTCGATGCTCAGCTACCAGACCACGAGCTATCACGACGCCCCGAGCCTGCGCCAGCTCCTCGGGCTGCGCCCGTTGCCCGAGTTCGAGGCCTGGCTGGAGCGGATCGGGCTGTGGCAGGACGGCCGTCTCACAGCACGCGCCGGTGACCCTTCGTTCTTCCTGGCGCGGTAGGGGGATCGACATGGCAGACGTATCGGCCGCCGAGGTCCGGCGCGTGGTACGCGCGGTCCTCGCCGAACTGGCCGCGCAATCGGGGGCGCCCGCTCCCCCGTCGCGGCCGGTGACCGCCTCACCGGCCGCGGCACCCGCGCCCTCGGCACCCGCGCCCTCGGCAGCCGCGTCCTCACCGCCCGCGCCGCCGCGGCGGGAACCGCAGCGGCCCGGCGCGGTCGGGGGTGCACAACCCGACATCGACGTGCCCGACCCGACGGTCGCCGGTGCGCGCCGCGTACCCGGGGTGCGGGACCCGGTCAGCGCGGTCGGCCTGGAGAACCTGATGGCCTCCACCACCGCCCGGATCGGGGTGGGCCGGGCCGGACCGCGCCCCCGCACGCGCGAACTGCTGCTGTTCCAGGCCGATCACGCGGTGACCCAGGACGCGATCTTCGGCGAGGTCCCGAACGCGCTGCTCGAGCAGTTCGACATGTTCGCGGTGCAGACCCGGGTCTCGGACGAGGGCGAGTTCCTGCTGCGCCCGGATCTGGGCCGTCAGCTCTCCGACGAGGGTCGGGCCCTGGTCGCCGAGCGGTGCGTGAAGTCCCCGCAGGTGCAGCTCGTCGTGGGTGACGGGCTGTCGGCCGCCGCCGTCGAGAACAACCTCGCCAAGATCTACCCCGTCATCACCGACGGACTGCGCGCCGCGGGCATCAGCATGGGCACCCCGTTCTTCGTCCGCTACTGCCGGGTCGGCGTCATGAACGACCTCAACACCATCATCGGCGCGGACGTGGTGGCGCTGCTGATCGGCGAGCGCCCGGGTCTCGGGGTCGCCGACGCGCTCAGCGTGTACTCCGGGTGGCAGCCCGGTCCGGGCAAGACCGACGCCCAGCGCGACGTGGTCTGCATGATCACCGAGAACGGCGGCACCAACCCGCTCGAGGCCGGGGCGTACGTCGTGGAGCACCTGCGCGGTGTCCTCGCGAACCGCGCGAGCGGGGTCGAGCTGCGGCTGGCCCAGAGCGGGGAACGCTGATGGCGGCCCGCGACCCGGTACGTGCGACGGTGCTGGCGACCCGGCTGATCCCGGTCGTCGACCGGACCTTCGCCGAGCGCTTCGCGCTGCGCGACGACCAGCGCAGCCTGGCACTGGTCACCTGCGACATCGACGACGTGCTGTACGTCGCGCTCGACGAGGCGACCAAGAAGGCCGACGTCGAGGTCGTGTACGCGCACAGCTTCTACGCCGGCTCCGCGCACGCCTCCGGACCGCTGTCCGGCGAGATCATCGGCGTGCTCGCCGCACCCGACCCGGCGGAGGCCCGCGCCGGCCTCGAGGCGTGCGCCGACCACGCCGAGCACGGCGCCTGGTTCGAGTCGGCGAACGCCGACGACTCCCTGGCGTTCTTCGCCCACCCGGTGTCGCAGACCGGCAGCTACCTGTCCGCCGCCGCAGGCGTCCCTGTCGGGACGCCGCTGGCGTACCTGATCGCTCCGCCGCTCGAGGCGACGTACGCCCTCGACCGGGCGCTGAAGTCGGCCGCCGTCGAGCTGCGGGAGTGGTTCGCGCCGCCATCGGAGACGAACTTCTCCGGTGGCTACCTGGCCGGTGACCAGAGCGCCGTGGCGGCGGCCTGCGACGCGTTCCGTGAGGCGGTCCTCGAGGTCGCCGCCGTACCGAGGGAGGTCTGAGCCCCGTGACGTCGGACATCGACGCGGACCTGCGCTCGGTGCAGGAGGCCCGTGACCTGGCGGTCCGCTGCCGCCAGGCGCAACGCGAGTTCGCCCACGCCTCCCAGCAGGAGGTCGACAAGGTGTGCGCCGCGATGGCCGAGGCGGTGTACCGCGACGCGAAGCGGCTCGGCCAGCTCGCCCACGACGAGACCGGCTACGGCGTCGCCGCGCACAAGCAGCTCAAGGTCGAGTTCTCCTCGCGGACCGTGTGGGAGTCGATCCGCGACATCCCCACCGTGGGAGTGCTGCGTCGCGACGAGGTCGCCCGCACCGTCGACATCGGCTGGCCGGTCGGCGTCGTGGTCGGGCTGACCCCCTCGACGAACCCGAACTCCACCGCCGTCTACAAGGTGCTGATCTCGGTCAAGGCGCGCAACGGGATCGTCATCGCGCCGCACCCGTCGGCGACGCAGAGCACGTACGAGGCGGTACGGCTGATGATCGAGGCCGGCGAACGCGCCGGGATGCCGCCCGGGCTCGTCGGTTGCATGCAGCAGGTGTCGCTTCCCGGGACGCAGGAGCTGATGCGCCACTACGCCACCTCGCTGATCCTCGCGACCGGCGGCACCCCCATGGTGCGGGCCGCCCACAGCACCGGCAAGCCGGCGATCGGTGTCGGGCCGGGAAACGCACCGGCGTACGTCGACCGCAGCGCGGACGTGGCGGCTGCGGCGTACGCGCTGGTGAACAGCAAGGCGTTCGACTGCTCGGTGATCTGCGCGACCGAGCAGTCGGTGGTCGTCGACCGGCCCGTCGCGGCCGAGCTGCGTGCCCGGATGCAGGCGCTCGGCGCGCACTGGGTGAGCCCGCAGGAGAAGGCGGCCCTCGGCCGCACGCTGTTCACCCCCTCCGGCGGGCTGAACGCGAAAGCAGTCGGCAAGACGCCGCAGCAGCTGGCCGAGATGGCCGGGATCCAGGTCCCGTCCAGCGCGCGGATCCTGGTCGCCGACCTCGAGCGGGTCGGCCGGGAGGAACCGCTCAGCGGGGAGAAGCTCACGACCGTGCTCGGCTTCTACGTCGAGGACGGCTGGCGGGCCGGCTGCGACCGCTGCATCGAGCTGCTCCGGTTCGGCGGCGACGGGCACACCCTGGTCATCCACGCCACCGCAGAGGACGTCATCCTCGCCTTCGGGATCGAGAAGCCGGCGTTCCGGATCCTCGTCAACACCTGGGGCACCTTGGGCGCGATCGGCGCGACGACCGGGCTCATGCCGGCGATGACGCTCGCACCGGGCGGCGTCGGCGGGTCGATCGTGAGCGACAACATCAGCGTCCACAACCTGCTCAACGTCAAGCGCCTCGCCTACCCGCTGCGCGAGCCGCCGGCCGTCGCCAGCACGCTGGCACCGGGCGTCACCGCGATGCCGTCCAGCGGTGCGCCACCGGGTGCCGGCGGTATGCCGGCGGCGCCCGACGGCAGGCCGACGGCCGGCGACGACGAGGTGGAGCGGATCGTGCGCCGGGTCCTCGACGAGCTGGGAGGCCGGCGATGACCCAGACGCCGCAACCACGCCGGCGCCGCCGGGCGAGCACCGGCGGGAGCGACCCGCCCGCGCCGCCGCCACCCGGCGAGCAGCCCCATCCAGCAGCCCCACCGAGCCCCGGCACCCATCCACGAGAGGACAGCACCGTGCCCAACCCCCAGATGATCGCGCTCGGCATGATCGAGACGCGTGGACTCGTCGGCGCGATCGAGGCCGCCGACGCAATGGTCAAGGCCGCCAACGTCACGTTGATCGGCAAGGAGCAGATCGGCGGTGGCTACGTGACCGTGATGGTGCGCGGCGACGTCGGAGCGGTCAAGGCAGCGACCGACGCGGGAGCCGCCGCCGCACAGCGCGTCGGCGACCTCGTCAGCGTGCACGTGATCCCGCGCCCGCACGGCGACGTCGAGTTCATCCTGCCCGAGCACGGTGGCGCCGGATCCTGACCTGCGACCGTGCCCGTGTCCCAGCCGACGCGTGCCGCCGCGCACCGACCTGTGCCGGCGGCGCGATGAGCCCACGCGTCGTCACAGCGGAGCAGGTGCTGCGGTCGGTGCAGGACGGGGCCACGGAGCTGGTCCTCGCACCGGGCGAGCGGCTGACCCCGCTCGCCCACGACATCGCGGGCGAACGCGGGCTGCGGGTGCGTACCGCTGCCGCGGCGACTCCGCTCGCGCACACCGGCCACGCGACCGGGTCGTCACCGTCGTCCGGCCGGCCGTTGCCACCGCTGCGCCACGTCCCCGGCGTCGACCGGATCGCGCTCGACGCGTTCCCGGTCGACCTGGACCGCCCGGCGATGGACGTGCGCAGCCGGGACGTCGTCGGCGGCGCCGAGGGGCTGCCGATGGCGGCCGGGGTCCTCAGCCTGCGGGAGGGCAGTTTCCCCTGGACGCTCGACTACGACGAGGTGCAGTACGTGCTCGAGGGCGAGCTGCACATCACCCGGGGCACGGAACGCGTCGTGGGTCGCCCGGGCGACCTGATCGCCGTACCGCGCGGTTCTGCGATCACCTTCGGTACGCCCTCCTGGGCCAAGTTCCTCTACGTCACCTACCCGGCGGACTGGGGAGGGTCATGACCACCGCTCCCCCGCTGTCCGCGCTCGCCGACCTGATGCGCGACGCCGCCGCCGTCATGGACAGCACCGGTGTGATCGATCCCCCTCGGCAGCCGGTCAAGGTGGGTGTCGACCTCGGCACCGCGTACGTCGTGCTGCTCGTCCTCGACGCGCAGGACCGCCCGCTCGCCGGCGGCTACGAGTCCGCCGACGTGGTGCGTGACGGGGTCGTCGTCGACTTCGCGGGGGCAGCGAGCGTGGTGCGCCGCCTGAAAGCCGTTGCCGAGCAACGCCTCGGCGCCACGCTGACCACGGCTCACGGCAGCTACCCGCCGGGGGTGCCGCTCGCCGAGGTCCGGGCGGTCCAGCACGTGATCGAGGCGGCCGACCTCGAGTGCAGCGGGCTCGTCGACGAACCGAGCGCCGCGAACGCCGTACTGCAGCTGCCCGACGGGGTCATCGTCGACGTCGGGGGCGGCACCACCGGAGTCGCCGTCGTCCAGGACGGGCAGGTCGTCCACACCGCCGACGAGCCGACCGGCGGTCACCACCTCACCCTCGTGATCGCCGGCGCGCGCGGAGTCCCGCTGGAGGAGGCCGAGCGCATGAAGGTCGACCCGGACCAGCAGCGGGCGCTGCTCCCCGTCGTACGGCCCGTCATGGAGAAGGTGGCTGCGATCATCCGTACCGCCGTAGGTGGATTCCCGGTACCGCGCATCCACCTCGTGGGTGGCAGCGTCGCGTTCCCCGGATTCGCGGACGTCGTGGCGGAGGCCACCGGGTGGCAGACCACCGCCGCGCCGCACCCGCTGTTCGTCACCCCGCTCGGGATCGCACGTACCGCACCTGCCGCCCCGACCCTTCCGGCACCGGAAGCTACCGTTTCGAAGGAGACCCGCCGTGGCTGACGATTTCGAGCTCCGCGCGTACTGCTACATCGACCGGATGCAACCGCAGTACGCCTCCTTCGTCGGGACCGTGACGCAGGGCGACCTGCCGGTCGAGGGAATGGCGGCGCTGTACGTCGAGATGGCGCCCGGCAACCACGTCTTCCGCGTCGTCGACGTCGCGGTCAAGGCCACCGATGCGCGCCCCGGCGCCCAGATCGTCGAGCGGCAGTTCGGCATGTTCGAGCTGCATTCACATTCCCAGGCCGAGGTGCTGCAGGCCGGTGATGCCGTGCTCGGGGAAATCGGCCTGCAGGCCACCGACCGGCTCCGCCCGCAGATCGCCTCGATGCAGGTGATCACGAATGTCAGTCCGTACCAGTCGCAACTGCTCAACCGGTTCACCCGCGGCATGATGCTCGTGTCCGGGCAGACGATGCTGGTGCTCGAGTGCACCCCCGCGGCGTACATCAACCTGGCGGCGAACGAGGCCGAGAAGGCCGCCGCCGTCAACCTGATGCATGTGGCGTCGGTTGGTGTTTTCGGCCGGCTCTGGATGGCCGGCACGGAGTCCGACATCCTGACCGCGCGCGACGCCGCGGTGAGCGCACTGGAGAGCATCGATGGCCGCTGAACGACGCTTCGTGACCCGTACCGACGTCGAGGACGCCGCCCGCGCCGGTCGTACCCTCGAGCTCGGACCGCGGGACGTCATCACCGACGAGGCAGCGCAGCGCGCGCGCGACCTCGGAGTCGCGATGCAGCGCAGTGCCGGGCCGGGCGGAAACCCGAAGAGCCCCAACGACGGCCGGCTGCGCTCGGCGGTACGCGCCGCCGTTGTCGCCGAACTCGGTCACGAGCCGCCCGGCCTCGACGCGGCGCTCGACAAGGTCCTCGGGGCATCGCGGGGCTGACAGCTCGACCGGTCAGCACACGGACGGTGTATTCGCCGTTCAGGCACTGACGACTCGCGACGTGGGCTCCGGCTATTCCGGGATCGGCGGTCCGACCACCTGCAATCCGTAGCGGGGAGCCACTTCGCCCCACTTGGGGAGTTCGACCTCGGGAGGCTGACCGTCGGTGCCCGGCAACCTGTGCTCGGTGGCGGGCAGCCCGACCTCGTCGTACAACCCGAGCAGGCCCGCGGGCGCGGTGAGGGCAAGCATGCGCGCAGGCTGTTCGCCCCGGATCCGGAAGGCGTGCGGCAGACCCAGCGGCAGGTGGATGAAGCACCCCGGGTAGAGCTCGAACAACTCCTCGCCCGCCTGATAGGACATCTGGCCCTCGAGCAGGAAGAACGCCTCGGCTTCCCGGGTGTGCCGGTGCAGCGGCGTGGCGACGCCGGGCGGCTGGGTGACCAGTGCGACGCCGAGGGCGCCGGCGGAGACGTCGCCTTCGAGCAGGTGCTCGAACAGCGAGCCCATCGCCCAGGTGGCGCGTCCGGTCCCGGGTTCGACCATTGCGGCACGCAGCTGCTGCTCGGTTCCACTCATCGTCGCCACCGGGCCATATTGCTCCGATACTGCTTCGGACGAAGTTAGGCTAGGGCGCATGGAACGCCCGGTCAAGACCCGCCGTTACGACAACCAGACCCGCGCGGCGGCGGCCGCGCGGCGGCGGCAGCGCATCGTGGAGACCGCGTTGGAGCTGTTCACCCGGCGCGGCTACGCGAAGACCTCGGTCGGCGCGATCGCGAAGGAGGCCGGCGTAGCCGTCGACACCGTGTACGCCGCGGTGGGCCGAAAGCCCCAGCTGCTGCTCGCCGCTCACGATCTGTTGCTCGCCGAGGGCGACGTGGACGAGACCGGCGCGCCGGTCCACGCCTTGCAGCGCCGCTACGTCACCGATGTGCGCGCTGCGCCTGACGCCCGGGCCAAGATCCGCGTCTACACGAGCGCGCTCGCCCGCGTCCTGCCGCGTACCGCGCCGCTGCAGGATGCGCTGCGCGAGGCCAGCCGGCTCGACGACGAATGCCGGGCGGCCTGGGACGGCCTGGAGCGACGCCGGGCCGCCAACATGCGCTTGCTGGTCGCCGATCTGCGTGCGACCGGAGAGCTCCGGGCCGACCTCGACGACGAGACGATCGCAGACCTGATCTGGTCGTTGAACAGCTCGACCTTCTACACCGCCCTGACCGGACGCGGCTGGACGCCCGAGCGGTACGCCACCGTGCTCGACCTGCTCCTGGTCCGTACCTTGCTCAGCGACGACCCTCCCGTTGAGAGCCCGGGTGCCCATCCGCCGGTCGAGCGCACCCGATACCACGTCGGACGGCGACGCCGGCCAGCCGAATGACCAGCCCCCAGCAGGCGGGAGTGCGTCGGCCTCTCGGGTCCGATCCGGCGGGTCGTCCCTCTGGCCGACAGGTTGCGCGTGCGGTCGGGCCGGTATGCCGCGAGGCTGGTGACGCCGTACGGACGTTGGAGGTTCGATGAAGTGGACCGAGATCGAGGAGCCTGGGCGCGCGTACCTGGTGGTCGGCGACCCCGGTGACGACGCCCTGCCGGCCCTCACCGAGTTCGCCCGTACGGTCGGGTTGTCGGCCGCCCAGGTGAGCGCCGTCGGCGCGTTCCGTCGGGCGACCGTCGGCCGGTTCGACCGGGCCGTCAAGGACTACCGGCGGATCGAGGTCGACGAGCAGTGCGAGGTCCTCTCGTTGCTCGGAGACGTCGCGTCCGCGGACGGTGAGCCCGCGCTGCACCTGCACGCGGTGCTCGGGTTGCCGGACGGTTCGGTACGCGGCGGGCACCTCCTCGCGGCCGAGGTGTGGCCGACGCTCGAGGTCATCGTCCGGGAGGCCCCGGCGCACCTGCGCAAGACGTACCACCCCGACATCGGGTTGGCCCTGATCGACGTCGACCGCAGCGGCTGATCGACACCGGCTGGCGCCCGCGTGCGAACTCCTTGCGAGAACAGCCGAGTCATCGTGGCGCACCCGTAGAGCGCTGAAAGACCAGCCTGCCCCGCGCGTCAAAAGACCGGGCGAGTACTCGGTGGTCGAGCGCCGCCGAGACCCCGTGCGCCAGCCGGCGCGTCGGCGCGTCAAAAGGCCGGGCGAGCACTCGGTGGACGAGCGCAGCCGAGACCCCGTGCGCCAGCCGGCGCGTCAAAGACCGGGCGAGCACTCGGTGGACGAGCGCAGCCGAGACCCCGTGCGCCAGCCGGCGCGTCAAAGGCCGGGCGAGCACTCGGTGGTCGAGCGCAGCCGAGACCCCGTGCGCCAGCCGGCGCGTGAAAGATCGGGCGAGTACTCGGTGGTCGAGCGTAGTCGAGACCACTTCGATGATCATGGTCTCGACTACGCTCGCCCGACGGCTGGGTCCGTCCGCTCTCTCGACTCAGACCACTGTCGCGACGGTCTGGGCAGGTCTCGACTGGGCTCGACCACCGTAGGGTTGCGGCCGCCGCTTCGGAGAAGTGTCATAGGTCGGTTCTAGCTTTCTTGGCATGAGGATCTTCTTTCATACCAGTGTGTTTACTGATGCCGAGAGGATGTCGGTGCCAGCCGACGAGGCGGCCGAGCGGGAGGCGTTCCTGGCCGGTCTTGGTCCGCCGGAGCATCCGGTGCCGTCATCCCTAGCGGAGCTGCTGGCTGGGCTCGCTCCTCACCAGCTACCCGGCCAGGCACCAGGTGAGCGGGCAGCAGTGGAGTCGGAACCCCAGCAAACGGAACGGGACAAGCCACAACCCGGCGAGCCGGCGGCTGATCCGGTGGCGACCTGGCTCCATGAGCTGGTGGGCCGGCCCGTGGACGCGGTCAGTCGACTCATCGTCGAACTGCTCGACCCGGGGGAGCTGATGGGTGAGGCGGTGCGGGACTACCTGGCGTTGACCGACAAGGTCCTGGCCGCCGATACCGCGGTGCAGTTGGCGGCGGTGCGCGCGGTGGCCGAGGCGGCCCGCGCCGAAGTAGAGGCGGCGTTGACGATGCACTCGGGCGCGGCACGGGGCACCCGGTGGGACAGCCCGGACACCGACCGGGTCGTGCGTGAGGACTTGGAGCGCACCCTGGGCTGCACGAGCACCGACGCGGCGTCCCGCCTCGAGTTGGCCGACGACCTCGCTGAACGCCTGCCGGTTGCGGGCGGACTGCTGAGGGCGGGGATGGTCAGTGCTCGCAAGGCGAGCCAGTTCGCCCACCTGCTCGCCGCCACCACCCCGGCGGTCGCCGCCCGGATCGACGGGGAGTTGGCCGTGCAACTGCAGTCCGCGCGTCCGGCCTCGCTGCGCAAGCGGGTCGCCCGCCGGCTGCTGGTCCTGGACGTCGATCATGCGCGCCGGCAGGA
>OFIS01000131.1_pt1 | contig 83611 bp, 75 predicted proteins | sample 1775071 | NCBI WGS metagenome assembly OFIS01 (sample SAMN08195774, study PRJEB24354) | sludge metagenome | isolation source: sludge from phenol fed wastewater aerobic bioreactor C | place: India: Nagpur | collected 2016-09-17
TTCTCCTGTGCGCGCGTCACCATCGGATGGTTCACGACGGCCAGTGGAAGATCGTCGCCCGGCCCGGGATCAGCCCCTTGGCCGCCGACTACTGGGAGTTCATCGCCCCACCGCGACGAACCCGGCCCTGAAGAAGGGCCCTGGAGCCATGTGTGAGGCATGCACACCACCTGCGACCAGGTGTGACCTGCTGCTCTGCTCTGGCTTGCGAATGCCCGGCTTCCTGCCCTCCTCCCGCTCGATCGGAATGCGGCGGCGGCCCGCACCTTCCGGTGCGGGCCGCCGTCGGTCGTGTCGCTCAGCGCGTCACGCGCCACCCTTCTTGAGGGTCACAGTGATCGGCTGGTAGTTCTCACCGGTGACGTCGATGCCTTCGGCGCGCAGCTCCTCGAGCGCCTTGTTCACGTAGTCGTTGGTGTAGGCGAGGCCTTCCGGCTTCTGGGTCAGAACCGTTGCGCCCTCGAGGTTCTTGGTGTTCATCGCGAGGTCGACCGTGCGGTTCCACGCGGCCTCGTCGATGACGCCGACGCCGTTCGGGGCCGGCCAGATCAGCTTGTTCATCTCGTTGACCTGCCACAGCTGGTGGCTGGCGCCGAGCTTGGAACCCTTGGCCACGACCATGTCACGGCACTTCTCGACGTTGGTCGCGCAGTAGGCCCAGCCCTTGATGCTGCCCTTGATGAACTTCACCGTGGTGTCCTGGTAGTCGGTGTCGTTCTCGAGCTTGTCGGTGTTCGCCCAGATGGAGTCCTGGAGCATGCCGACGCCCTCGTCCTCCCAGCTGATGACGTTGAAGTCCTCAGGCTGGTAGAGCTCACCCGTCTTCGGGTTGACCGCCTCGAGCACCTGTGCGTACTCGTTGTAGGTCATCGCCTCGGCGGCGTCGATGTCACCCTTGAGCAGGCCGACCATGTCGAACTGCTGACCGACGAGGTTTACGTCCTTGGCCGGGTCGAGGTTCGCCTTGGTGAGCCCGGCGAAGATCTCGTACTCGTTACCGAAGCCCCAGTTGCCGACCGTGTGGCCCTTGAGGGAGGCCGCGTCGGTCAGGTTCTTGTCCTTGAAGGACACCTGCAGCGTGCCGGAGCGCTGCAGCATCTGCGCGACGTCCGTGATGCCCGCGCCCTGCTCGCGCGACGCGAGCGCCTTGGGCACCCAGGTGATCGCGTAGTCGGCGTTGCCCTGCGCGAGCACGGTCTGCGGCACGATGTCGACGCCGCCCTCGAGGATCTCGACGTCGAGTCCCTCGTCCTTGTAGAAGCCCTGGTCGACCGCGGCGAAGTAGCCCGCGAACTGACCCTGCGTGAACCACTGCAGCTGCAGCTTGACCGGCTTCAGGTCGGCGGGCGCGGCACTGCCCGTGTCACTGCCGGCGGGCGCCGGCGCCGAGGATGACGACCCACCGCAGGCCGCCAGCGTCAGCGCGAGACCGCCGACGGCGGCTCCCACGACCAGACGCTTGGTGATCGATGCCTTCAAGTCCGTTCTCCCTCCATAGGTCGTGCACTCCCCCACTGACCGGTGCCCTCTGCGCCCGGAACTCACAACGCTGCCGTGCGCTGCCACGGCATGACGATCCTCTCGAACAGCAGTGCCGCCAGGTAGAAGAGCAGGCCCAGCACCACCGAAGCCACGACGTAGCCCCAAGCCCGGGCGTACGCCGTATTGGCTGCCGCTGAGGTGATTCGTGATCCAAGACCGTTCTGCGTGCCCCCAAAGTACTCAGCCACCACTGCCGCGATCACGGCCAACGAGGACGAGATCCGCAGGCCGCTGCAGATGAACGGCAGCGCCCCGGGCAACCGTACGGCGCGGGTGAGCTGCCAACCAGTAGCCGCGTAACTTGTCATCAATTCGTTGTGAATCGGGTCCACCTGGCGCAGCCCGCGGACCGTGTTGATGAACATCGGGAAGAAGACGACGATGATCACGATCAGCCGTCGCGGCGTGGTCGAGGTCGAGGTGAACATGGTGTTGAACACCGGGGCGAGTGCGACGATCGGCATGGCAGCCACCGCTGCCGCCATCGGAGACAGCAGCTGCTCGACGAACGGCGTGCGGGACGCGACGATGGCGAGCGCCACTCCGAGCAGCGCCCCGATCAACAGCCCGGCGAGGGTGTTGCCTCCGCTGTAGAGGAACGACTCCCAGATGTCCCCGAAGAACTTGAGCGTCTGCTCCCAGATCGCAGTCGGCTTGGGCAGCACGTACGGCGCGATGTGGCGCACGACGACGAACATCTCCCACGCGAACAGGAACAGGGCGCCGACGACGAGCGGCGCACCGATCCGGATCGCCCGTTCGCGAGCGCTGTTCACCGCGCCTCGACCCCGAGCGCCTGGGCGGCGGCGTGCGGACCTCGCAGCGCCTCGCGGACCTCGGTGACCCGGGTGAAGAACGTGTCCGCCTCGCGCAGCGATTCGGTCCGATCACCCAGACCGATGTCGATGACCTCGGTGATCCGACCGGGGCGTGGCGACATCACCACGACACGGTCCGAGAGGTAGACCGACTCCGGGATCGAGTGGGTCACGAAGACGACGGCCGCCCCGGTCTCGCGGCAGATCCGCACCAGCTCGACCTGCATGTACTCGCGGGTCATCTCGTCCAGCGCACCGAACGGTTCGTCCATGAGCAGCAGCTGCGGGCTCTCGGCCAGTGACCGGGCGATCGCCACGCGTTGCTGCATGCCGCCGGAGAGCTGGTCGGGCCGGTGGTCCGCGAAGTCGGCAAGGCCGACCATCTCGAGCAGCTCGAGGGCTCGGGCGCGGCGCTTGGCCTTGCCCACGCCGTGAAGCTCGAGCGGCAGCTCGATGTTCGCCGAGACGGTACGCCACGGCAACAACCCGGCCTGCTGGAAGGCGATGCCGTAATCCTGGTCGCGGCGCGCCTGGTCGGCCGCCTTGCCGAACACCTCGACGGAGCCGGCCGTCGGCTCGAGCAGGTTCGCGATGACCCGCAGCAGGGTGCTCTTGCCGCACCCCGACGGTCCGATGAGGGACACGAACTCTCCGGGCGCGACCTCGAGATCCACGTCCTGCAGTGCCGTGACGGCCTGCCCCTTGCGGCCGGAGAACGTCTTGCTCACCTGCCGTACCGAGACGGCGGGTGCGGCGGTCGCCGCCCGGTCGGCGGTTGCTGCGGTCGTCATCCTCGTGCCTCCACGGGGCGGTAGCGACGTAGTGCGAGCTCGATGAAACCGACAAGTGCGGACGCGACGAGCCCGAGCACCGCGGCTCCCAGGATCGCCGTGTACGGCTTGGGCGGATCGCCGGTCGCGGCCTGCGCGTAGTCGATGATCAGACGACCGATCCCGCCCTTCGTACCGGTCGAGATCTCGGCGACGATCGCACCGATGATCGCGGCGGCGGCGGCCAACCGGAGCGACGGGAGCAGGTAGGGCACGCTGGCAGGAAGCCGCAGCCGCACCAACGTCTTCCACCACGATGCCGCGTACGCCCGCATCAGTTCGACCTGTGTCGCTGCCGGCGACTGCAGTCCGCGCAACACGCCGACGGCCACCGGGAAGAAGGCCAGGTACGCGGAGATCATGGCGACCGACATCCACGGTTCCCACGGCCGGCCGAAGAACTTCAACTGCCCGCCCCAGCCGACGACCAGCGGCGCGAGCGCGACGAGCGGGACGGTCTGGCTGAGCACGACGTAGGGCAGCAGGCCGCTCTCCGCGGTGCGGAAGCGCTGCATCAGGATCGCGAGCCCCAGCCCGACGACGACACCGATGAGCCAGCCGAGGCCGGCCACGCCCAGGCTGAACGCCATGCCCTGCAGCACCGCCACCGCAACGGTGCTGCCGCCTGCGACGTCGACGTCGGGCTGCCAGTACCGCTCGAAGATGGACCAGATGTGCGGCATCGACACGTCGTCCGCCCGTGGCAGCAGGCGCATGCCGAAGTACTCCCCGCCGTCCTCGGGGCCGACGACCTTGTAGAGCTCCCAGACCACGATCACGATCGCGATGGCGAGCAGCGACATCGCGATCGGCCGCAGCCGCGCACCGGCGGCGATGGTCCGGCCGACCTTGACGACGTCCGGTTCGTCGGACGACACCTTCGGCCGTTGCTGCGTACGGACGCTCACGCCTTCGCCGTCACGTGCTCTCGGACCGCGGGAATGATGGTCTCTCCGTATGCCTCGAGGGTCTGCGACTTCCCGTCGTGCTGCAGGTAGATCGCGAACTGGTCGACCCCCAACGCCTTGAGCTCCTCGAGCCGCGCGATGTGCTGCTCCGGGGTGCCGAGGATGCAGAACCGGTCGACGATCTCGTCGGGCACGAAGTCGGTGTGGGTGTTGCCGGCCTGCCCGTGCTCGTTGTAGTCGTAGCCGGTGCGGTTCTTGATGTACTCGGTGAGCGCCCTGGGCACCTCGGAGGAGTCGCCGTAGCGGCTGACGATGTCGGCGACGTGGTTGCCGACCATGCCGCCGAACCAGCGGCACTGCTCGCGCATGTGGGCGATGTCGTCGCCGACGTACGCGGGGGCCGCCACGCAGATCGTGATGGCGTCGGGGTCCCGGCCGGCCGCCGCTGCGGCTTCCTTCACCGCCTTGACCGTCCATTCCACGATCGAGGGGTCGGCGAGCTGCAGGATGAACCCGTCGCCGACCTCGCCGGTGAGGGCGAGCGCCTTCGGCCCGTACGCGCCGACCCACACCGGCAGGCGCGACTCGGTCCCCCACGGGAACCGCAGCGTCGAGCCCTGGTACTCCACCGGGCGGCCGTTGGCGAGCTCGCGGATCACGTGGATGCTCTCGCGCAGCGTCGCCAGCGTCGTCGGCTTGCCGTTGAGCACGCGCACCGCCGAGTCACCACGGCCGATACCGCAGACGGTGCGGTTGCCGTACATCTCGTTCAGCGTGGCGAACAGTGAAGCCGTCACCGTCCAGTCCCGGGTCGCCGGGTTGGTCACCATCGGGCCCACGTGGACCTTGCGCGTCGCGGCGAGAATCTGGCTGTAGATGACGTAGGGCTCCTCCCAGAGCAGATGGGAGTCGAACGTCCAGACGTACTCGAAGCCGAGCGTCTCGGCCTGGCGGGCCAGGTCGACCACCCGGGACGCGGGTGGGTTGCACTGCAGGACGACCCCGAGCTTCACGGGCGTCTCCTCTCCTAGGGCTGCGGGCCTTGTGGCGTCGTTTCAGGTTGTCGCGCGTGGTGGGGACGGTGTGGACCGGGTCAGCTCAGATACTGGTCAGCTCAGGTACTGGGACAGGCCACGCTTGATGAACTGCCCGTGGCCCTTGGCGCCGAGGTACTGGTTGTCGTCGATCACGACGGTGCCGCGGGAGAGCACGGTGTCGACGTGTCCGTCGATCTCGTAGCCCTCCCAGGCCGAGTAGTCCATGTTCATGTGGTGCGTCTTGCCCAGACCGATGCTGGTGTGACCGTTCGGGTCGTAGACGACGATGTCAGCGTCGGCGCCGGGGGCGATGATGCCCTTCTTGCCGTACATCCCGAACATCCGTGCCGGCGTCGTGGAGCACAGCTCGACCCAGCGCTCCTTGGTGATGCGGCCGTCGACCACACCCTGGAACAGCAGGTCCATGCGGTGCTCGACCGACCCGATCCCATTGGGGATCTTCGAGAAGTCCCCGATCCCGAGCTCCTTCTGCTCCTTCATGCAGAACGGGCAGTGGTCGGTGCTGACGACCTGCAGGTCGTTGGTACGCAGGTACTTCCAGAGCTCCTCCTGGTGCCCCTCGGCCTCCGCACGCAGCGGTGTGGAGCACACCCACTTGGCGCCCTCGAACCCGGCCGCGGCGAGGTTCTTCTCCAGGGACAGGTAGAGGTACTGCGGGCAGGTCTCGCCGAACACGTTCAGGCCCTCACCGCGGTGCGCCGCCAGCGTGGCGACCGCCTGCTTGGCCGACATGTGCACGACGTAGAGCGGCGCACCCGTGATGCGCGCCAGCATGATCGCGCGGTGGGTGGCCTCCTCCTCGGTCTGCCACGGGCGGGTCAGCCCGTGGTAGACGGGGTCGGTCTCGCCGCGGGCGAGGGCCTGCTGCACCAGTACGTCGATCGCGGTGCCGTTCTCGGCGTGCATCATGATCATGGAGCCGTTGCTCGCGGCGGTCTGCATCGCGCGCAAGATCTGCCCGTCGTCGCTGTAGAACACCCCGGGGTACGCCATGAACAGCTTGAAGGTGGTGACACCCTCCTCGATCAGCTCGTCCATCGCCTTGAGCGAGTCGTCGTCGACCCCACCGATGATCTGGTGGAAGCCATAGTCGATCGCGCACTCCCCACCGGCCTTGGCATGCCAGGCGGCCAGCGTCTCCTGCACCCGCTCCCCCTGGCGCTGCACCACGAAGTCCACGATCGTCGTGGTGCCGCCCCACGCCGCAGCGCGGGTGCCGGTCTCGAAGGTGTCCGACGCCTCGGTGCCGCCGAAGGGCATCTGCATGTGGGTGTGCCCGTCGATGCCACCGGGCACGACGTACTTGCCGGTCGCGTCGATGACGCGCTCGGCGCTCGCCGCCAGGTCGGCCCCGAGTGCCGTCGACCCCGGCTCGAGCACCGCGACGATCCGCTCGCCGTCGACCAGCACGTCCGCGGCCGTCGAGCCGGTCGGGCTGATGACCGTGCCGCCCTTGATCAGGACAGTCATGTGGGTGTCCTCCCGTTCCTTACGGCTTCACCAGGTCCTGGTACGCGTCCGGGCGCCGGTCACGGTAGAACGCCCACCGGTTGCGCACCTCCACCAGCAGGTCCATGTCGAGGTCGCGCACGACCAGTTCCGCGTCCTTGCCGTCCGCGACGTCACCGACGAACTTGCCCTCGGGGTCCACGAAATAGGTGGTGCCGTAGAAGTCGTTCTCCCCGAGCTCCTCGAAGCCGACACGGTTGATGGCGCCGATGTAGTACTCGTTCGCCACCGCCGCGGCCGGCTGCTCCAGCTTCCAGAGGTAGGCCGACAGGCCGCGGGACGTGGCGGAGGGGTTGAACACGATCTGCGCACCGTTGATGCCCAGCGCGCGCCAGCCCTCGGGGAAGTGGCGGTCGTAGCAGATGTAGACGCCGACCTTGCCCACCGCGGTGTCGAACACCGGATAACCGAGGTTGCCGGGGCGGAAGTAGAACTTCTCCCAGAAGCCCTTCACGTGGGGGATGTGGTGCTTGCGGTACTTGCCCAGGTAGCTGCCGTCCGCGTCGAGCACCGCGGCCGTGTTGTAGAGGAAGCCGGGCTGCTCCTCCTCGTACATGGGAAGCACCATCACGATGCCGAGCTCCTTGGCCAGTGCCTGGAACCGCTCGGTGGTGGGACCGGGGATCGATTCGGCGTACTCGTAGAACTTCGCGTCCTGCACCTGACAGAAGTACGGGCCGTAGAACAGCTCCTGGAAGCAGATCACCTTCGCTCCCTCGGAGGCCGCTTGACGCGTGTACTCCTCGTGCAGCTTGATCATCGATTCCTTGTCGCCGGTCCAGGCGCACTGGACCAGGGCCGAACGTACGACCGACATGGAGCTCCACCTTCTTCGACTCTTCGACGCGATCCGGGCTCGTGTTCGGAACCCTATCCGCAAGGCGCCGGTTTTGTTATCGTCCGTGCCAGACAATTCTCGACTTGTTACAACCCGTCAGAAACGAAGCGGGCCGCAGCGTCAGCAGCCGGCGACGTCCGTCGCGCGTGCGGCGGCGCGGTCCGCTGCGCGGGTCCCTCCCGAGTGGAAACGGTCGCCGATCGCCGATGTCTACCGTGCCGAGTGCGTCGCGGGAAAGCAGCGACACGGGTGATGACCGCTTGGAGGACATCGTCGCGGCGATCGACGAGCGCACGGCCGCGGGTATCGCCGCCGCGCTGAGCCGGCTGGTCACGAGCGGCCGGCTGCCGATCGACGCGCGACTGCCGACCGTCCGCACCCTGGCCCGGGAGCTCGGCGCCAGCCCCAGCACCGTCAGCGCCGCGTGGGGCGCGCTCGCGCGCCAGGGGCTGATCGAGTCGCGGGGACGTCTCGGCACCTTCGTGCTACCGACCCACGACGGCCGGCAGCGGTACTCGCGGATGTCTGGGGAGCAGCCGGCGAACTTCCGGCTGGATCTGTCGACGGGCACACCGGACCCAGGACTGCTGCCCGACCTGGGTCCGGCGCTGCAGCGCATCGGGCGGCGGGCGCAGGTGAGCAACTACCACGACGAGCACGTGCTGCCCGAGTTGCAGGCGCACGTGCGTGCCACCTGGCCCTACCCCCCGGAGACCGTCGCCATCGTCGACGGGGCCCTCGACGCGCTGGACCGGCTGGTGCTGGCCATGGTGCGGTTCGGTGACCACGTACTCGTGGAGAACCCGACGTTCCCGGCGGTGCTCGACCTGCTCGACCAGCGCGGCGCCCGAGCGGTCCCCGTCGCGGTCGACGAACAGGGCCCGCTGCCCGGGTCGGTGGCCGACGGTCTGGCTCTGGACCCCACCGTGTTCGTGCTGCAGCCCCGCGCGCAGAACCCGACGGGCTCGAGCCTGACGGCGACGCGGGTGCGGGCGCTCGCCCGGGTGCTGCGCGGCAGACCGGTGGTGATCATCGAGGACGACCATGCGGGCGACATCGCGACCACCCCGGACCTCAGCCTGGGCCGTCACCTGCCGGAGCAGACGGTGCGCATCCGCAGCTACTCGAAGTCGCACGGTCCGGACCTGCGGATCGCGGCGCTCGCCGGTCCCGCGGAGCTGATCGACCCGGTGAGCCGGCGCCGTTACCTGGGCTCGGGGTGGAGCAGCCGGCTGCTGCAAGGACTGTTGATCGACCTGCTGAACGACCCGCAGGCGCAGGCGGACATCGCGCGGGCCCGTACCACCTACGGGCGCCGGCGCGAGGCGCTGCGCACCGCCCTCGCGGCCCGCGGCGTGCGGTCGTCCGCGGGCAGTGGCGTGAACCTGTGGGTCGAGGTCGCGGACGAGCAGGCCGCCCTCGTGTCGCTCGCCGCCGCTGGGGTACGCGCCAGCCCGGGCAGCCCGTTCCTCGTCGAGCCGCTCGCGACCCAGCACCTGCGGCTGACGACCGGTCATCTCAAGGACGGTGTCGCCGAGCTCGCCGACCAGGTGGCCGATGCCGCCCGCATGCAGCGGATGACGGTCGTGCACCGCCGGCCGGGGAACGGTGTCGCGACGACCGTGGCGCGCTGAGCCCCGTTGCCGGACGCCGGATCCGGCCGGGTCCGCGACACTGGTCCGGTGGGTGGTGATCAGGAGCAGTCCGCAGCGAGCGGGATAGCCGTGCGCGTCGCCCGGCTGGTGCGCTGGATCGACGAGCTGCAGCGGCGCCACTCGGTGCTCGGGTTCCCCTACGCCGTGGTCAAGAAGTACGGCGACGACGCGGCGGGCAAGCAGGCGGCGCTCATCACCTACTACGGGTTCCTGTCGCTGTTCCCGATCCTGCTGCTCGTCGTCGTCGTCGTGACGCGCGTGCTCGCGGGCGACCCGGACCTGCGCGCGCGGGTCATCGCCGACGTCGTACCGGCGCAGTTCCGCCAGACGGTGGAGAACGCGGTCACCTCGCTGCCCACCGGCGGGCTCCCCCTGGTGGTCGGCATCGTCGGCCTGCTGTTCTCGGCCAGCGGCATCATCTTCTCCGCGCACGACACCCTGAACCACTTGGCGGCGGTGCCCCACCGCGACCGGTTCGGCACCGTTCCCCGCTACCTGCGCGGCTTCGGGATGCTCTTCGTGCTGCTGCTCTGCGTGGGGGCGATCGGCGGGCTGACGGTGATCTCCGCCGAGCTGCCCGACATCGGCGGGGCACCGCGGGTCTTCTCCGCCCTCGGCGTCGTCGCCATCGCGTTCGCGCTGCTCGTCGCGGCGCCGAAGCTGCTCATCGCGCGCCCGGTCCCCTTCTCCGCGATCTGGTTCTCCGCGGCCATCGGTGCGCTCGTCATCGCGGGCCTGCTGCTGGCCTTCGGCCCGCTGCTGGGACGGTTCGTCACCCGCAGCGGCCCGGTGTACGGCAGCTTCGCCACCATCGTGGGACTGTTCGCGCTGCTCTACCTGGTCAGCCAGGTGCTGCTCTACGCCGCCGAGATCGCCGTGGTCCGCCGGGCCCGGCTCTGGCCGCGCGCGCTCGACTCCTCCCGGCCGACGCCGCAGGACCAGCATGCGCTCACGCTGCTCGCCCACATCGAGCAGCGCATCCCGGCCGAGCAGGTCCGCGTCGTGTTCGAGATCGGGGACGACCGACCCGACTGACCCCGCCCGGCATCGCGGAATGCAAGACAACGTCTCGACTCGTGGCCTAGAGTCCGCCAGATCTGCGCCGCGGCCGCCCGAGTGGGCGGGCGCGGCACCCGATGCCACGACGAGAGGGCCTTCATGAGCAACGAGCTGACCCGCCGCCGACTGCTGGGGAGCGCAGCCGCCGTAGCCGGCGGCACGGTCGCCGCGACCGCGCTGACCGAGCTGCTCGCCAACACCGCAGCGGTGGCGGGCGGACGCCGGCCGAGCAGACCGGCACCGCGCCCGTACGCCCCGTACGGCGCGCTGCGTCCGACCAAGGACCAGAACGGCGAGGTCTGGCTGGCGCTGCCGCCCGGCTTCCAGTACGTGACCTTCAGCCACACCGGTACGCCGATGTCGGACGGGACGCTCACGCCGCAGCACCACGACGGTATGCGCGCGTACCGGACCCGCGCCGGGCTGCACGGTCGCCGGCACCGGCGCCACCGTCACGGCGGCAAGGACCAGGTCGTACGGCTCGTGCGCAACCACGAGATCACGGCGAGCAGGCCGACCACCGCGGTCCCCTTCCCGGTCGGCGGTCCGGAGGCCACCCGTTACGACGCGCTCGCCAAGGGCGGGACGGTCACCGTCGACTTCGACATGCGCACCGGTCGCGTGCTGCGCGACTTCGTCAGCAGCAACGGGACGCTGTACAACTGCAGCGGTGGGCTCAGCCTCGACGGCCGGCACTGGCTGACCTGCGAGGAGACCACGCACGGCACCCACCGCGGCTACGAGCAGGACCACGGTTACGTGTTCCAGGTCCCGGTCGACGCCTCCGCGCCGACCAAGGGCAAGCCCATCAAGGCCATGGGCCGGTTCAACCACGAGGCGGTGGTCGTCGACCCGCGTACCGGCATCCACTACCTCACCGAGGACCGCTTCGGCGCGGCGTGCGGGTTCTACCGCTTCCTCCCTCGCAACCCGCGCGATCTGCTCGCGGGCGGCACGCTGCAGATGCTCGCGATCACCGGCAAGGACGCGTACGACACGCGCAAGGGCCAGCGGGTGCACCGGTCGTTGCCGGTGCGCTGGGTGACGATCGACGAGCCCGATGCCGGGTACGACGACGCGGGCGACTTCACCAAGCCGTTCCCGTACCCGATGCGCCATGGCCAGGTCGCCGGGCAGGGCTTCGCCGGCGGCGCCGCGGCGTTCGACCGGTTGGAGGGCGCCTTCTGGTCCGGCTGCTCGGTGTTCTTCACCTCCACCAGTGGCGGCGATGCGCCGCAGAACGCCCCGAACGCGTTCCGCGACGAGTTCACCGGCGGCCCGTACGTACCGGGCTACGGGCAGGTGTGGGAGTACGTGCCGGGCCGGCGCGCCCGCGACGGGGGCATGCTGCGGCTGGTGTTCGAGTCGCCGGGCAACACGGTGCTCGACTCCCCTGACGGGGTGACCGTGACGCCGCGCGGCGGCCTCGTCCTCTGCGAGGACGACACCGCGTGGACCGACGGGGACACCCATCCGCTCGCGCCTGGCATCAGCAACCCGAACCGCCTGGTGGGTCTCGGGCGAAACGGCCGGCCGTTCGACTTCGCGGTGCAGACCGTGCCGCTCGCACCGAACGGCGACAAGGGCGACTCCACCAGCAACGAGTTCGCCGGCGCGACGTTCAGCCCGGACGGCACCACGCTGTTCGTCAACCTGTACGGCAACGATGACGAGCGCAGCGGGATGACCGCCGCCATCACCGGCCCCTGGCGCCGCGGCCCGCTGTAACCCTCACGGAACGGGGTGGTTCACCCGGTCTCGAGGCGTGGTGAACTACCCCGTTTCGTGAAGCGCAGGTGGGCGGTGAGGAGCACGCCCGCGACGCACAGCAGCTGCAGCGCCACCGCGGCCGGGGAGGCGACGAGCGTCAGGAACGCCCCGAGGGCTGCCCCGACGATCAGGCCGAGCAGGATCTGCACGCTGTCCATGACGTGCCCGAGCTTGTGCCCGGTCATCAGGCGGATCACCACCGACGTCAGCGTCCCGGTCAGGTACGTCGTCGAGAGGCCCGAGACCCCGAAGCGTTGGATCGCGCTGCTCTGCACGCCCAACCCGGCGGCGAGGACGACCAGCAGCCCGAGCTGCAGCCATCCTTCGGGGCGACCCTTCGTGAGCAGCCACCCGAGCGCCCACAGCAGGTAGATCCCGAGCTCGACCGTCAGCGCGCGGCTCACGGCACGGGGCCACACCGGGTCGTCGGGCCGCGGCAGGTGCGCGATCTTGGCACCGATCCCGGCCCCCAGCACGAAGCACGCGATGGCCGCGATCGAGGAGCGGGCCAGGTCGGCGTCCCGCTCGCCCACGGACACGCCCAGCAGCACCATGTTTCCGGTCATGACGCTCGTGAAGACACCGCCGAGTGCCACGAACCCGATCGCGTCCGTCGCGCCGCTGTTGATGGTGAGCACGACGACGAGCAGGTGCCGCAAGCGTTCCGCGCGGGTGCGCTCCGGGCTCTTGTCCACCGTTGCTTCCGCCACTCGATCATCCGCTCCTGCGTGCCTGTCCCGCTCCCCTCGGCACGACGCGAGGGTGGTCGGGCGCTCCGGCCCGACCACCCTCGCGTCGAAGAGCCTGCTATCCGGTGAAGAACAGCATCGCGAAGATCGTACAGACGAACAACCCGATGATCACCGGGATGAACGCCTTGCGTGCCAGGTCGACCGCGGACACCCGGGCGAAGCCGGCGACCGCCAGCAGCGACGACCAGGCGACGAGCGTGCCACCGCCGGACCAGATGTTGCCCATCTGGCCGACCGCCGCGAGCGTGTCGACGCTCGCACCCGACGCCGGCCCGAGGCTCCCGGCCAGCGCGCCGGTGAGCGGCAGACCCGAGAAGCCCGAACCGTCGAGACCGGCGATGATGCCGACGATCATGACACCGAAGCCAGCCACCATCGGGGTCGCCGGGATGTGCGAGGTCGCGGCGTTCACCAGGTCGGTCAGGAACGAGGGCGCCTCGGCGTCCTCGGGCAGGCCGAGGATCTGCCCGGAGAAGTCGGAGCTGGACAGGAAGAAGAACCCGGCGATGGGCAGCACCACGCCCATCGCCTTGAAGGCGAACACCAGCCCGTCGACGACGTGGTTCGCCGCCGTCTCCAGGGTGTCCGCCTTGTCCTTGAACAGGCAGGCGAAGAACAGCAGCAGCGTGGCGATACCGCCGACCAGCGCCGCCGCGTCACCGCCGGCGAGGTCGGGCACCGACTCGGCGAACTTGGCGACGATCATGTACGTCAGCAGCGCGAGGAAGGCGACCGGCACGATGATGGCGAACGCAGTCGCGATGCCCTCGCTCACCTTCGGCTGCCCGGACCCGTTGCCGTTGCCGCCGCCGAGCGCAGGCTTGCGAGCACCGGCGTCGCCGCCGCCGGTCGCCGCGGTGGCGCGGGCCTCCGGGCTCGCCGGGCGGGCGGGCCGGGTCATGACGTCGGTGCCACCGCCGGTCGTGGTTCCGGTGAGTGCGTCCTGGTCGTAGAAGGTGCCGACGTCCTCGAGTTCCTCGTAGTCGTCGATGACACCGGTCTCCTCGAGCTCGAGCCACCGCTCGAGCAGTTCGTCGGAGGGCTTGCGCATCTTGCGGAAGTCGATCAGGTACGCGATGACCAGCGCGATACCACCGACGATGAGCGAGAGCACCATGGAGCGGTCCGCGACGACGTTGGCGTCCCCACCGGCAGCGGTCGCCGACAGCCCGGGCGCGACCCGGATCACGTAGTCGGAGGAGAGCGCCATGCCCTGGCCCGCGATCGCGACGGCGAGGCCGACGGTCATCGCCGGAAGGCCGGCGCGGATCGCCACCGGCATCAGCACCGCACCGATGAGCGGGACGGCGGGAGTCGGCCAGAAGAACAGCGAGATGAAGTACGTGACGATCGCGAGCGTCCAGAACGCGGCGTGCGCGTTCGTCATCACTTTCTGGAACGGAGCCACCATCTTGCGGTCGGCACCCATGTCCTCAAGCGCCCCTTGCATCGCCGTCACCAACGCGATGATCAGGAAGATGTTGAACAGGTTGACGGCGGCGACCAGGCTCGAGTTGTAGATGGCCGAGATGCCGGTGAGAAGGCTCCCGGTGAAGACGATGGCCACCACGAAGGTGCCCATGACGGCGGGTACCACGACGTTCTTGCGAGCGATCATCGTGGCGAGGATCAGGATCACGAAGACCAGATAGACCCAGGCTGCTGCTGAGAGCACTTGCCCTTCCCTTCGCGCGAGTGTGCCTCGAGGGCGTTGGTGGTGAGGGTGGCCCCAGGAGCCGAGCAGCGTCTACGACACAACTGCACAAAGCGGCGTGGTAAAGAATGTGCACGCTAGCCAGTCGTCCGTGCGGCGCGGGCACGAAACACTCGTCGCGCGACCACCGGAGCCCCGGGGCGTCCGCGAGAACCGCCGGTAAGGTCGCCGGTGCTGCCCGGTGGCGGTGGCGACCTGATGCGGGACGAGTCGAGCGGCAGGTGACGATGGGGTCGGGCGACCGCGTGGTACGACCGGACTCCGAGCCCGTCGCCGCCGCTCCCGGCCGCGCCTCGGCAGGACAGGGCAGCAACAGCTGGGTCGCCCTCGTGGTGATGCTGTGCGCGACGTTCCTCGGCACCCTCAACAACAACATCGTCAATGTCCCGCTGCGCGACATCTCCTCCGACATGGGGGTGACACCCGCGCAGGGCGTGCTCGTCGTCGTGTCCTTCCTGCTCGTCTTCGCGGTCGCGATGCCGCTCACCGGCTGGCTCGGCGACCGGCTCGGACGGCGCCGCATCCTGTGCTGGGCGCTGGCCGGCCTGACCGTCGGCGCGGCCGGTGCGCTCGCCGCGCCGAACCTCTGGGTGCTCGTCGGTTTCCGTGCGCTGCAGGGCCTTGCCACGGCCGCGATCCTGCCGACCGTGATGGCGCTGATCGCGCACATCTTCACCCCGGACCGGCGGGCACGAGCGCTCGGGTACTGGGCGGCCGTGAACGGTGTCGGGCAGGCCGTCGGACCGCCGCTCGGCGGCCTGCTCGCCGGCCTCGCCGGATGGCGCTGGATCTTCGTACCGATCGTGCCGGCGGCGCTGCTCAGCCTGCTGTTCACGCTGCGCGCCGTACCGCGCGACAGCGGGCGGGCGCTGCACCTGGACTGGCGCGGCGCCACCCGGCTGACGGTCGGCTCGGCGCTGCTGATCGCGGGGGCGACGCTGCTGTCCATGGACGTCCCGGTCGCCTACCCGGTCGTGCTGCTGGTGGTGGGACTCGGCGCGATCGTGCTGTTCGCCCGGTTGTCGACCCGCTCGCCGGCGCCGTTCATCTCCGGCCGGCAGATCCTCGAAGCACGGTTCCTGCGCAGCTGCCTGGCGGTGTTCGCGCAGATGTTCTGCCTCGGCGCGACGCTCGTCGCGGTGCCGCTCTACCTGACCGGTCAGGCCGGGGTGAGCACGACCCTCGCCGGCGTCGTGGTGTTCTCGTTCCCCGCGGTGATGGCGGTCCTCGCGCCGGTCGCGGGCCTGCTCACCGAGCGGTACGGCTCGCGCTGGGTGGCACGCAGCGGGCTGCTCGTGCTCATCGCGTTCCAGGTCGCGATGGGCCTCTACCTCGGCGCGCTCGGCGTGGACCCGGTCCTGATCGCGCTGCTGATGCTCGCCAGCGGCGTCGGGGTCGCGCTGGTCCAGACGCCGGCGGCCACCGCCGCCACCCGCTCCCCCGCCGGCCGGTCCGGTGCGGCGCTGGGACTGTTCAACCTGGTGCGGTTCTCCGGCTCGGCATTCGGCGCCGCCTGGGTCGCGCTGATGATCCCGGGCGAGCACTTCCTGCTGCTGTTCGTGGTGAGCGCCGCGCTCGCCGTGCTGGGGCTGGCCGGCACGTACGTCGGCACCGATCCGGAGCCCTGACCCGGCGGCACCTTCGCCTGGCATGCGTGGTCAGCTGCGCGAACCGAGCTCGCGACCGACCGCCGCCTGCGTCTCGACGAGCAGGTCGACGCGGTGGGCGAGCCAGAAGGTGAACTGGTCCTCCGCTCGCCGCAGGTCCATGCCCAGCACGCGGGACGCGCGTTCGAGCTTGTACAGCATGGTGTTGCGGTGCAAGGAGAGCCGGCGCGCGGCGGCGTTCAGGTTGCCGCCCTCCTCGACGTACGCCACGACGGCCTCCTCGAGGTCGCCGCCGCTCTTGCGGGTCGCCGTGCGCAGCGGTTCCAGCACCTCCCGGGCGAAGACCTGGCCGCGCTGGCTGGTCGCCAGCTCGAGCACCGCGCCGAACACCCGGACCTCGCCGTAGCCGGACACCCCGGAGATGAGCATCCGCTCGCAGACCCCCAGCGCTACCCGCGCCTCGCGGTAGCTCTCGACGATGCGCGCCGCGCCGGTCACCGGCTGGCCGTACGTGACGGTGAGCGTACGTTCGTCGAGCCGCGCGAGCTCCCGGTGCAACGTGCGGGCGAAGCCGGCCGTCTGCTGGCTGCCGCGCTGCAGGCTCTGCGACTCCACCTGCAGCACGATCGCCAGGACGTCGCCCGCGACGGTCACCATGGGGGGCAGGCCGGTCCGCTCGAGCACCTGGGCCGCCACACCGGCCAGGCGCTGCATCTTGACCTGGGACTCCGGACTGCCGGCGACCCCGACCTGGCGGGCCACGACCGCGGCGTACCGGCCCGCGACGTCGAAGTCGTAGTAGGCAGCGCGTACCGCGAGCTCCTGGGGGTTGCTCAGCCGGCCGTGCAGCAGCGCGTGGACGAAGTCACCGCGTGCGCGTTCCTCGGCGGCCTCCACGCTGCGCAGCCGCAGCATCTCCGTGCCGACGATCATCGTGGCCTGCTCGAGCACCACCTCGTGGCGCGCCATGTCGTGCCACACCGGTTCCGGGACCGGCTCCACCAGTGCGATCCACCCGTCGTGGCGGCCCCCGAGCAGGATCGGCTTGAGCAGGCTGGTGAACGTCCGCTCGCCCAGCTCGAAGTCGACCAGCCGGGTGTCGTGGCGCGGGTCGTGCTGCGACGGGTCTATCGCGGTCAGCTCGGCCGCCTGCGCGAGGCTGGCGACGACCGCCTCCGCGTTCGGGAGCTTCACGTCGCGGAACTCGTACTCGAACGAAAGCATCCGCCCGGCCGGGTCGAGGATCCCCACCGGGCACCCGGAGAGCCGGGAGAGCTGGCGGGCGAGCGCCCCCAGCCCCGAGCCGCGGTAGAGCAGCTCGGCGAGCGACTGGTGGACGGTCAGCCCGTACCGCAGCACGTGCGCGTCCTTGGCGAGCGCGAGCTCGGCCACGATCCGGTTGACCTGGGTGAAGCCCACCCCCTCCGGCAGCGCGATCACCGCCGTGTCCGGCCCGGCCTCCTGCGCGAGGGCCGACAGATCGTCCTGCGGGTCGACGAACATGACGGCCGCGACCCCGCGGGCACCCAACGCCTTCAACGACCACGCCACCGGACCGCGCAACGCTCCGGTGTCCGCGACGACGACCACGCCGTCGAGGTTGCCCTCGTCCTGCCCGAGCTCCCGGAACGGCAGGCACCAGGTGATCTGCCGGGCCAGGGCCGCCGCTCCCGACAGGATGCGGTGGCCCTGGAACAGCGGCTCCTCGAGCAGCCGTCGCAGGTCGAGCCGGTCGTGCTCGGAACCCGGCTCCAGGTGGTGGTGCATCGGAACAGTCGCCACGTCGCTCGCCATCTCGGTCGCCCCCCTGCCCGGAGCCTATGTGCAGCGTGCCCATCCTGGGGGCGGTTTCCTTGTACATGGTTGCCGTTGCCCCTCCGGCGCCGGCTCGGAAGACTCGGGGCGACCCCTGTCATCGACCTACGGAGGACCCCACCGTGCGCCAGATCTACCGGATCGACCTCGACGATGCGCTGCCCATGCTCGCAGCGGCTCGTGCCAAGGCGGAGGAGATCGGGGTCAAGCAGACGATCTGCGTGTGCGATGACGGCGGGAACGTGCTGGCGCTGCACCGGTTGCCGGGAGCGCGGCTGACCGGGGTCGAGATCGCGATCGCCAAAGCCTTCACCGCGGCCGGGCACGAGCGCGCGACGCACAAGTTCAACGAGCCGCCGAACGGTCCGGCCCTGCCCGGCAACGAGGCGTTCGGGATCAACCAGATGTACCCGGGCAAGTTCGCGATCTTCGTCGGCGGTTTCCCCATCGAGTACGACGGGCAGATCGTCGGCGGGCTGGGCGTGAGCGGTGGGAACGGCGAGCAGGACAAGGCTGTCGGCGCCGCCGGCCTCGAGGCGTTCGCCAAGCACGTCGCGAGCCAGTAGGCCCACTCACCACTGAGTCGGAAAATAGCCGGGCCGTACGGTTGGTGGCCGGCCCGCAGCCGGATTTTCCACCCTCCAGGGCGGCCCGAAGGGCCCGGGTTGCTGAGTCGAAAGAGCGGACGCAACCACCCGTCGGCCCGGCGTAGTCGAGACCATGATCACCGACGTGGTCTGAGTCGAAAATGGCCGGGCCGTACCGTGGGTGCCCGCGACCGCAGCCGGATTTTCCACCGTCCAGGGCGGCCCGAAGGGCCCGGGGTGCTGCTGCTCCGAAAGGGCGGGCGCAACCATCCGTTGGTCGAGCGCAGTCGAGACCATGATCACGGACGTGGTCTCGACTACGCTCGACCACCGAGGGGTCGCCCGGTCTTACCCGCGCCGACGGGCGCGCCACCAGGCCCGAAGTGACGCGACTGATGCTCCACCAACGGGTGGAAAGAGCGGACGCAACCAGTCGTCGGCCCGGCGTAGTCGAGACCATGATCACCAAAGTGGTCTCGACTACGCGCGACCACCGAGCACTCACCGGCCCGAAGGGCATGGGTTGCTGTTCCGAAAGGGGCGGCGTCAGGTCGGGCGTACGACCGCCGTGAGCTCGATCTCGACCGGCGCGCCGCCGGGCAGCGCGCGCACCCCGATCGCGCTGCGCGCCGGCAGCCGGTCCGTACCGAGGTGAGCGGCGAGCTCCTCCGACGCCGCATCGGCGAGCGCCGACAGGGCGACGAATCCGTCGACGCAGGCGACGAACACCGACATCCGCAGGCAGCGGGCGACCCGGTCCAGCCCACCGGCCGCGTCGGCGACGGCCGACAGTGCGTTCGCTGCGGCGAGCGCCGCCGCGCGGCGGGCCTGCTCCGGGGTGACCTCGCCGCCGACCAGGCCCGTCACCTGCAGTGCGCCGGTCGCATCGCGCGGCGTCATGCCCGCGGTCACGACCAGCTCGCCGTGGCGGACCCATGGCACGTACGCGCCCTGCGGCCGTGGCGGTGCCGGGAGGGGGCGACCGGTGCCGTGGTCGCCGGAATCAGACACCGAGCACCACGCCCTCCTGCCGCGGGTCGGCGCCCCCGGTCAGGCACCCGCGCTCGGCGTCGACGCTGATCACCAGCGCGCTGCCGCCTGCCTCCCACGGACCCTGGGTGACGACGTTGTGGCCGAGGTCCTGCAGGCCCTCGCGCACCCCCGGCGCGATGCGGTCCTCGCAGCGCAGCTCACCGGGCAGGTGCACGACGTCGGCGTCGCTCCCCGGGAACACCGTGAAGCGGGGCGCCGCGACCGTCTCCTGCGGGTCCAGGCCGTGGTCGAGCAGGTGCGAGAGCAGCTGCATGTTCCACTGCACCTGACCGTCTCCTCCAGGGGTGTTGCCGACGTGGCGCAGCCGGCCGTCGGCGTCGGTGACGATCCACGCGTTGAGGGTGTGCAGCGGGCGCCGGGTGGGATGCACCTCGCTCGGGTGCCCCGGCATGAGGTACGCGCCGCGCGCGAGCCGGTTGTTCAGCACCACCCCGGTGCCCGGGATCGTCACCCGCGCGCCGAAGGTGAAGGCGAGGGAGTGGATGAAGCTCACCGCGCGTCCTTCGGCGTCGACGGCGACCGTGGAGGTCGTGTCGCCGGCCCGCACCGGCGTCCCGACGACGGGCACCGCTCCGGTGTCGAGCTCGGCGCGACGCGCGGCGATCGTCTCCGGGGCCAGCAGCTCTTGCCAGCGGTCGGTGTCGGAGCCGCAGCGCTCCCACCGGTCACGGAAGGCCAACGCTGCCGCGCGGGCCATCCGGTCGATGGCGCCGACGCCGAGCAGCGGCTGCCCGCTGAGGACGCCGTCGCAGAGCGCCGCCTGCTGCAGCACCATCCAGCCCGGGGTCGGCGGCGGCGTCTGGTGCACCGTGTATCCGGCGTACGACGTGGAGATCGCCGCTTGCGCAGACACCTTCCCGCTCGCCGCCCACTCGTCCCCCTCGAACGGCGCGCCGGCCGCCCGCAGCGCAGCGACCGCCCGCTCGGCGAGCTCGCCGCGGTAGAACCCGCCCGGGTCGGCCGCGAGGGTGCGGATCGTCGCGGCCAGCGCGCGCTGCGGCAGCGCCTGGCCGACGGCGGGCAGCCGACCGTCCGGAAGGAACACCTCACGGGTGCCCGGGTCGCCGCTGAGGGCCGCGACCCGTTCGGCGATGTCGTCGCGGGTCTTGAGGGTGCACGGCATGCCGCGTTCGGCGAGCGCCGCTGTCGGCTCCCACAGCACCGCCAGCTCGCGACTCGCCCCGGAGGCCGCGAGCGCGTCGAGCGCCGCGATGGCACCCGGCACGGCGACGGCCAGCGGGCCGTCCATCGGAATGCTGCGGTGGCCGTGCTCGGCGAAGAACTCCGGGGTCCCTCCCGCCGGGCCGTATCCGCTGCCGCAGACCGTCCAGACCCGGCCGTCCGGCTCCCGTACGACGGCGAACGCATCACCTCCGACACCGCACTGGCCCGGCAGCGCCAGCCAGGACATCGCGGCCATCGCGAGCGTCGCGTCGATCGCGTTGCCGCCGTCGGCGAGCACGCGCGCCCCCGCGAGCGAGACCGACGGGTGGCTCGCGACGACCATCGCGTCGGCGGCCAGTACCGCCCGGCGGACGGGCGCCGGGTCGATCTCGGCCTTCACGGCGTTTCCGGTCCGCTCGCCCACGAACCCGCTGCGGTCACGGTGCCTCAGTCCCGCCGGGCGCGCCGCCGCGGGCCGCTCTGCGCCCGGTCCTCCTCGGAGATCGCGACGAAGATCTCGCCGTTCTCCTCCTTGACCGGGTAGGTCCGGATCGGCTCGGTGGCCGGCGGGTAGATCGCCTCACCGGTCTCGAGGTCGAAGACGCTGCCGTGGCAGGAGCAGCGGATGCCGTCGTCCTGGAGCTTGCCCGAGGACAGCAGGCAGTCCAGGTGCGTGCAGTAGTTCGTCGTCGCGTACGCCTTGCCGTCGAGGCGCGCCACGCACAACTCCACCTCACCGGCGAAGAACCGGCGTACCCAGCCTTCCTCGACCTGACCGGACCGGGCGACCCGCTCGTACTGGGCGCCGCCCTCCTCAGCTGCTGACATAGACCGTCTTCTCCTGTGTGTAGAAGTGCATCATCGTGGGGCCGCCCTGCTCCTTGAACGTCTGGGTGCTCGAATTCTTGAACCCACCGAAGGGCGCGTTCATGGCAACGCCCGTCGTGGGCTGGTTGACCTTCACCAGACCGGTCTGCGACTCGCGCGCGAACCGTAGCGCCTGCGCGAGGTCCGAGGTGACGATGCCGGAGGAGAGCCCGTACGCGGTCGCGTTGACCACCTCGATGGCCTGCTCCAGCCCGTCGACCTGCAGCAACGCCAGCAGCGGCCCGAAGACCTCCTCCTGCGCCAGGCGCATCGTCGGCGTCACGCCGGTGAAGATCGCCGGGCTCACGAAGTGGCCGCGGGCGTACTCGCCCTCGGTGAGAGCCTCCCCACCGGTGACGAGCTTGGCGCCCTCCTGCTGGCCCACCGCGACGTAGTCGAGCACCTTGTCGGCCTGCGCCCGGGTGGCCTGCGGGCCCATCTCGACGCCGTCCTGCAGGCCGGAGCCGATGCGGCGCGACTCGGCGAGCGCGACGAGCCGCTCGAGCAGCGGCTGGTGCACGGCGCTGTCCACGACCACCCTGCTGGTGCCGGTGCAGGCCTGGCCCGACAGCCCGAACGCACCCTTGGCGATGAGCGTGGCCGCGCGGTCCAGGTCGGCGTCGGCGAGGACGACGACCGCGTTCTTGCCGCCCATCTCGAGCTGGGTGCGCCGCGTCGGCCCGCCGGCGTGATGGATCTTCGTGCCGACGGCCGTCGAGCCGGTGAACGTGATGGCGGCGACGTCGGGGTGCGCGGCGAGCGCGCCACCTGCCGCACCGTCACCCTGCACGAGCGCGATGGCGCCGGGTGGCAGGCCGGCGGCGAGCAGCGCCTCGACCAGGCGCTGCCCGAGCAGGGGCGTGATCTCGGACGGTTTGAACACCACGCCGTTGCCGGCGGCCAGCGCCGGCGCCAGCTTGCGGGACGGGATGTTCATCGGGAAGTTCCACGGGGTGATCGCCCCGACCACGCCGACCGGCTGGCGCAGCGTGAGCAGCAGTCCCCCGTCCGCCGTCGGGTAGGTCTCGCCCAGCAGCCGGACCGCCTCGGCGGCGAAGTAGCGCAGGTTCGCCGGGGTGCGGCTGACCTCCATGCGCGCCTCGGCGAGGGTCTTGCCCTCCTCGCGCACCAGCTCGGCGGCGAGTTCGTCGGCCTGCCGGGCCAGCTGGTCGGCCGCCGCCTCGAGGACCTCCGCGCGCCGTTCCGGTGCGGTCGCGGCCCACTCGCCGTAGCCGTCGCGGACCCCGGCCACCGCCGCGTCCACGTCCGCCGGCCCGGAGGCCGGGAAGCGCCCGATCAGCTGCGAGGTGTCCGCCGGGTCGCGCCGCTCGAAATGCTCGCCGGACGCCGCGCCCGTCCACGCGCCGGCGATGAAGTTGCCGCGCGCGGGGTCGTTCCCGTCCTCGCCGCCCGCAGCGGCGGCCCCGGTCGTGTCGCTCGTCACCGGCTACTCCCCTTCCAGCAGGTCGAACAGGTCGGTATCGACGTCGGCCAGCGCCTCCGGGTCGGGGCGGGCCTGCGCCGCGACCAACTGCCCGGCGGCCGCGATGTCGTCGCCGCGCTCTATCGCGAAGGCGGCGCGTACGACGCCGTCCTCGAGGTAGAACGCGGTGAACGCGAGGTCGTCGAGCGATCCGCGCAGCACCACGCGATCCCAGCTCGTCGCGTGCCCGGTGTACTGCAGGTTCAGGTCGTACTGGTCCGACCAGAACCAGTACGGGTCGGCGAACGTGCTCTCGCGCCCCAGGATGTTGTTCGCCACCACCGCGCCCTGCTTGCTGGCCGCGTCGAAGTGCTCCACGCGCAGCGACTTCCCGTACAGCGGGTGGTGGACGTTGGCGACATCGCCGGCCGCGTAGATCCCGGGCGCACCGGTGCGCAGCTGCTCGTCGACGACGATGCCGTTGTCGACCTTGAGCCCGGCGGCGTCCGCGAGCTCGACGTTCGGCTCGATGCCGACGCCGACGACGACGACATCGGCCTCGAGGGTCTCGTCGCCCACCCGGACCCGCACCACGTCGCCGCTCTGCACGATCGACTCGACCGGCTGCCCGAGGCGCAGCTGCACGCCGCCGCGCACGTGCACCTGGGCGCAGACCGCGCCGAGCTGAGTGCCGAGCACCCGGGCGAGGGGTTGTTCGAGCATCTCGACGAGGGTGACCTCGGCGCCGCGGGCGCGGCCGGCGGCGGCGACCTCCGAGCCGATGAACCCGCCGCCCACCACGACCAGCCGTGCCCCCGGTTGCAGCAGCTGGTCGAGACGCCCTGCGTCGTCGAGCGTGCGCAGGTAGAGGATGCGATCACCCTCGACGTCCGGCAGCCGGCGGGCGCGTCCCCCTGTGGCGAGCACGATCGCGTCGGCGCCGATGGTCCGACCGTCGGCGAGCGTCACACTCCGGCCCGCCACGTCGAGCCCGGTGACCGGCGTGCCGAGCAGCAGCTCGACGTCCTTGTCGGCGCACCATTGCTCGGGCAGCAGGTACAGGTCCTCGTCGTCGCCGTCGACGAGGTACTCCTTGGACAGCGGCGGGCGCTGGTACGGCCGGTGCGGCTCGGCGCCCACCAGCACGATGCGCCCGTCGAACTTGCGCCGCCGCAGCGTGCGTGCCAGCACGGCGGACACCTGGCCGGCGCCGACCGCGACAACGGTGTCTGTCATGACCGACCCCTCCGTCGGGACGTCGAGGCTGTCGACCCGGTCGACAGCACGGCAGCGGACGAGGTCAGTCGTCGGCGGTGCGAGCGATCCGCTGACGCGGTTCGACGTAGACGACACCGTCGTCGTCGACGCGTACCGGATAGCTCGGCTGGCAGCGCTCCTCCTCCTCGCACCAACCGGTGTCGACGTCGAACATCCATTGATGGCCGGGGCAGATCACCTTGCCGCCCATCACGATGCCCTTGGAGAGCGAGCGTTCCTTGTGGATGCACACGTCGTACATCGCCGAGACCGCGCCGTCCGCGTAGAACAGCGCGATCGGCTCGCCCGCCACCTCGACCAGCTTCTTCTTGTGGCGGGCGAGCTCCTTCACGGTCGCAACCTCGACCCAGGACCCACCCGACGACGGGGCGGGCGCCTCCCCTTCGGGCGCCCTCACCCGTGCCGCGTCGTCGACCACCACTGCGTCCCCCGTCCTGTCAGGCGATCGCGGCGTGCAGGTCGCCGTCGACGTCCACCTTGGTCTCGGACAGTTCGCCGAGGTCCGGCTTGACGTACGTGTCGTAGAGCGCGGCGGTGTAGGAGAACCGCATCCCGGCGCCCCAGCGCACGAACTGCAGGCAGCGCTGCTGGAGTTCCGGGGTGTTCGCGTGCTCGAGCACGAGCTGGTAGCCGCGCTCGCCGTGCACGACGTCGGAGGTGATGTGCAGGTCGAAGAACTCGATCTCGTCCTCGGTGAAGCCGTACACCTCGCGCAGCGGCACGATCTGCTTCTTGTAGATCGCCGGCACCTGCGACTCCAGGCCGACGACCAGGGCGGCGGTCGCGACCGCGAAGTGCTCGCGCATCGCCGTGGCGTAGCACCAGGCCTGCAGCCCGCGGGTCACCGGCATCATGCTCTCCGGGTCCTCGATCTTCTCCCGGGTGGTGCCGCACGTCTCCGCGAACTTGATGAGCAGCTCGGTGTGCCGGATGTCGGCGAGCTCCTCCTCGTACATGTTCTGGAGCATGAAGTCCTTGGCTTCGGTGTGCTGGTCCGGGATGTTCGCGTAGATGTACGCGAGGTAGTCGGCGAACGGCCCGACGTAGTGGTAGTGGTTCTCGGCCCAGCGGGCGAAGTGGTGCCGCTGGAGCTTGCCTTCGGCCCAGGCCTGGCTGAACGATGCGTTCTTCGCCTCCCGGCCCTTGATCGCGTCCTCGAGGGCCGCGCGGAACTCGGTCTTGTCCATGAGCGTGGTCATCGGCCGCCTCCACAGCGCTCGTACGGTGCTCGGTTCCTCCGACCGTAGGCGAGGCACGCTGCAGAACCTAGACCCAAAGTGCACAGGAACTCCGGCGAGATCCTGTGCTGTCTGCACACTGGCTTCCGAGCGGCGCGCCGGTCAGTAGCCACGGACCGCACCACCGTCGACCCGCACCACCGAGCCGGTGACGAAACTGGCCCGCGCGCTGGCGAGGAACGCCACGACGTCACCGAACTCGTGCGCGCGTCCGACCCGTCCGAGCGGCACCTCCGCGTTGTGCCTAGCGCGTACCGCGCTCACGTCGACGCCTTCGATCGCGGCGAGGCGCTCCTCCCGGCGCTGCAGCCCGCCCGTGTCGAACGGGCCGGGCACCGCGATGTTGACCAGGACGTCCGGTGCCAGTTCCTCGGCGAGCACACGCGCCGCAGCCGCGACCCCGCTGCGGAACACGCCGGAGAGCGCCAGGTCCGGCGAGGTCTCGAGGATCGAGCGCGCCGTGACGAACACCATGCGCCCGGCCTCGCTCTTCCGGAGGTGAGGGGCTCCGGCCCGGGCGAGCGCGAGTGCCGGCCGCAGGACCGAGGCGTACCCGTCGTCCCACGCCTGCGGCTGCTGCTCGACGATGCCGCCCATCCCGGCACCGCCGGTGTTGACGATCAGAATGTCGAGGCCGCCCAATCGGTCTGCCGCTTCGTCGACGATGCGGCCGGCGTCCTCGTGCGTGACGTCACCGACCACGCCGACGCCGTCCGGCAGCTGCGCGACGGCGGCCTCGACACCCTCTGCGCGTCGGCCGCACACCGCGACGTGAGCACCCTCGGCGGCGAGCGCACGCGCCACCGCCAGCCCCAGCCCGTCGGTGGCCGCCGTCACCAGCGCCTTGCGATCCTGCAGTCCCAGGTCCACCGGACTCCCATCCCGTCGTAGGGCGTCGGCCCCGTCGGCCGACGTCGTGATTCGTGTCGTGCGGGTTCAGCGCTCGGCGACCTCTGCCCGGGCCGAGGCGCGCAGGCTCAGCACCGCGGTGATCGCCAGCACGCCGACGATCACCCCGAGTGAGAGCCAGGTCGAGGGGACCGGTACCGGCACCGGGTCCCCGCCGTTCAGGAACGGCAACGAGTTCGTGTGCAGCGCTTCGAGCACCAGCTTGACCCCGATGAAGCCGAGCACCACCGAGAGCCCGAGCGAGAGGTACACGAGTCGGTCGAGCAGGTCCCCGAGCAGGAAGTACAGCTGGCGCAGGCCGAGCAGCGCGAAGACGTTGGCGGCGAAGACCACGTACGCGATCCGGGTCAGGCCGAAGATCGCGGGGATCGAGTCGAGCGCGAAGAGCAGGTCGGTGGTCCCGATCGCCAGCATCACGACCAGCATCGGGGTCCAGTAGCGCCGACCCTCGAGCGTGACCCGGAACTTGGTGCCGTGGAAGTCGTTCGTGGTGGGAAGCGCGCGACCGATCGTCTTCACCAGCCGGTTCTCGTGGTACTCCTCGTCCTCGTCGCGCTGCGTGGCGAGCTTGATCGCGGTGTAGACCAGGAACGCCCCGAAGATGAAGAACACCCAACTGAACCGGGCGATCATGGCCGCACCGAGCGCGATGAAGATCGCGCGCAGCACCAACGCGATGAGCACCCCGTACATCAGCACCGCCTGCTGGAGCGCGGCCGGCACGAAGAACCGCGACATGATCAGCAGGAACACGAAGAGGTTGTCGACCGACAGGCTGTACTCGGTCACCCAGCCGGCGAAGAACTGCACCCCGATCTCGTGGCCGGCGAAGAACCACAGCGTGATGCCGAACAGCACGGCGATCCCGCTGTACGAGGCGAGCCAGCCGACGCACTCGCGGGTGCTCGGCCGGTGCGGGTGCCGGCCGACGACCAGCAGGTCGATGGTGAACAGCGTCGCGTACAACGCCAGGGTGGCGACCCACAGCCACGGCGGGATCTCGAGGTCCACGCGGGCTACCGCCTCCGGGGCTCGGGATCGGGGGTCGGTTCGACGGTACCGCCGCAGCACCCGCCCGCCTCTGGACGAAGTGCCCCCGATCCGGCCCGGCGGGTTGGGCACCCCGCACAGGGCGCTGCTGGCCGGCCGCTCGTACGCGCTCCGGACCGCAGCACCCGGCAGCTGCGCGGGCGCCGTCACTAGCATGGCCGCGTGCCGGCTGATGAGGATCGGGCGCGTTGTCGCGCGTTGGTGTCCGCTCTGTTCGACGACGCAGCGATCTTCCCGCCGGGCAACGCCCCGCTCCCGCAGGCCGTACCGGCGCACCGGGAGCACGTCCAGGCCTGGTATGCGGATCTGGTCGGACCGTTCCTCTGCGCCACGTCGCGGGTACCGCAGTTGCAGGAGGCCCTGGTCGCCGCGGATGCACTGGCACCACTGCCGGTCACGCTGATCGCCGACAGCGGCGTGCTCGGCGTCGAGCAGGCGCGCAACCTGCTGCTGGACGACGACCGGGTGGAACTCGTCGGACTCGAGGTGGCGCTGCCGCGCGACGGCGACCCGCACGTCTTCGCCCAGCACACCTTGGAAGCGCTGAGCTTTGCGGTCCCGACCGCCATCGAGGTGCCGGTGGTGCCGGGGTGGGAGAAGGCGCTCGACGTGCTCGCCGCCGACGGCGCCGAGCGCGCGAAGTTCCGCACCGGCGGCCCGACCGGGGCCGCCGTGCCCGCTCCCGACGTGCTCGCGGACCTGATCCACGCGACGGTGACCCGCGCCCTGCCGTACAAGCTCACGGCCGGGCTGCACCACGCGCTGCACGGCATGGAGGAGACCGAAGGGGTGCCCCACCACGGGTTCCTCAACGTACTCGCCGCGACGGCGGCCGCGGCGGACGGCGCGGACCGCGGCGCGCTCGCCGACCTGCTCGTGCTGCGGGAAGCGGAGGCACTGCTGCGCGTGCTGCGCGCGGTACCACCGTCGCTGGTACGCGCGCGGCTCACCTCGATCGGCACGTGCAGCATCGCCGACCCGGTGGCCGACCTGGTCGCGCTCGGGCTGCTGGAGAAGGAGACGGAATGACCGCGTGCTGGGTGGACACCACCGCTCGTCCCGGTTTCGGGGTGCACCACCTGCCGTACGGGGTGCTCGCCTGGCCCGGCGAGCCGCCGCGACCGGTGGTGCGGATCGGCGACCTGGCGCTGCCTCTGCAACGGCTGCCCGGGCACGAGGCGCTGTTCGCCGGGCCGACCCTCGATGCGTTCCTGGTCGCCGGCCCGACCGTCTGGGAGCAGGTACGCCGCGATCTGACCGAGCTGTTCACCGACCCGGCGCAGCAGACCCGCTTCGGCGCGCTGCTGCGCCCGGTCGCCGAGGCGGCACCGGTGCTCGCCTTCACCGTCGCCGACTACGTCGACTTCTACTCCAGCGAGCACCACGCCACCAACGTGGGACGGATCTTCCGCCCGGACGGGGACGCCCTCACCCCGAACTGGAAGCACCTGCCGATCGGCTACCACGGTCGGGCCGGCACCGTGGTGGTGAGCGGCACCGACGTACGGCGCCCCTGCGGGCAGCGCAAAGCGCCCCAGGAGCAGACCCCGACGTACGGCCCGAGCCGGCGCCTGGACGTCGAGGTGGAGGTCGGCTTCGTCGTGGGCATGCCGAGCACGCTGGGCACGCCGGTGCCGGCAGCGGCGCTGACCGATCACGTGTTCGGGGTGGTGCTGGTCAACGACTGGTCCGCCCGCGACATCCAGGCCTGGGAGTACGTCCCGCTCGGGCCTTTCCTCGGCAAGAGCTTCGCCACCAGCGCCGCCGCCTGGATCACGCCGCTGGCCGCCCTCGCCGCGGCGCGGGTCGCCCCGCCTGCCCAGGACCCGCCGGTGCTGCCGTACCTGCAGGACCCGGACCCGTGGGCGCTCGACCTGCGCCTGGAGCTCTCGCTGCAGCGCGGGGGGACCGACGTGGTCGTCTCCCGGCCGCCGTTCGCCGGGATGTACTGGACACCGGGTCAGCAGCTGGCCCACCTGACGGTGAACGGCGCCGCGCTGCGCACCGGAGACCTCTACGCCTCCGGCACGGTGAGCGGTAGCGAACCCGACCAGCGCGGGTCGTTCCTCGAGCTGTCCTGGGGCGGCACCGCGCCCCTGGAACTCGACGGCATCGGCGAGGTCAGCTTCCTGCAGGACGGCGACACCCTCACCATCCGCGGCACGGCTCCCGGCCCGGACGCCACCACCATCGAGCTCGGCGACGTCAGCGGCACGATCCTGCCCGCAGCACCACGCTGACCGCCCCCGTTGGCGGGTGACGTGCGCCTATACCGGAACCACACCCGCCAACCGGGTCGGTCGGCTTCGCTGGCGGGTGACGTGCGCCTATACCGGAACCACACCCGCCAACCGGGTCGGTCGGCGTGCGCGCGATCAGCTGGACGCGATCAGGTCCGAGCCGCTGGCGCGCAGCTCGGCCACGGTGCGTACCCCGAGCAGCGCCATCGTGCGCTGCAGCTCCCCTCCCAGGATCCGCACCGCCGCGCTGACTCCCGCCTGCCCCGCCGCGCCCAACCCGTACAGGTACGCGCGCCCGACCAGCACCGCGTCGGCTCCGAGCGCCAGCGCGAGTGCGACGTCCCCGCCGGTACGCACCCCGGAGTCCACCAGCAGCTCGCGGTCCTGCCCGATCGCGTCCCGCACCGCACGCACCTGGTCGATCGGCGCCACCGACCGGTCGAGCTGGCGACCACCGTGGTTGGACAGCACCACCGCATCGGCGCCCACGTCGTACGCGCGGACGGCGTCACCGGGGTCCGCGAGGCCCTTGACGAGCAGCCTGCCCGGCCAGCGCCGGCGTACCTCGGCCAGGTCGTCCCAGGTCACCGACGGGTCGAACTGGCGAGCCGCGAAGTGCATCAGACTCTGCGGGTCCGCGCTCACTTCGCGCGCGAAGTTGGCGAAGGTGATCGGCTCGCCGGCGAGCATCCGCAGCGACCAGTCCGGGTGCCATGCCATGTCGAGCAGCACGCCCGGGGTGAGTCGTGGCGGCAGCACGAAGCCGGTGCGGAAATCGCGCACCCGGTTCCCGACCACCGGGGTGTCCACCGTGAGCAGCAGCGCGCGGTAGCCCGCCGCCCGCGCCCGCTCGATCAGGTCGTGCATCAAAGAACGGTCCCGCCAGACGTACAGCTGGAACCACAGGTCGGCGCCACCCGCGACCCGTGCGACCTCCTCCAGCCGTGTCGTCGCCATGGTGGACAGCGTGTACGGCACACCGGCGTCACGAGCGCCGCGGGCGACGGCGCACTCGCCATCGGGGTGCATCATCCGGGTGTACGCGGTCGGGGCGAGCGCGAGCGGGACGGGCGTGTGCCGGCCGAGGATCTCGGTGCCGGTGTCCACGCGCGACACGTCGACCAGGGCGCGGTGCACCCAGCGGTACGAGGCGAAGGCCTCCCGGTTGACCCGCAGGCTCAGCTCCCCGTCGGCACCGCCCTCGACGTAGCCCTTGACCCCGCGCGGCCAGTACCGCAACGCCCGGCGGCGCAGATCGGCGACGGTGACGTCGTCACGCGCGCTGCGACCGATGCGGCTGAGCGCGGGCGGGCGTAGCGCGAGCAGCGCACGCGCGTCCCGCAGCCGCATGCCCGGTCGCTGTCAGACCGCGACGAGGCGGCGCGAGCCCGCGCGCATGCGGGCGCGCTCGACCTCGTCGGTGCCGCCCCAGATGCCCACGATCGTGGCGTCGGCGAGCGCGACGCGCAGGCACTCGGCGCGTACCGGGCAGGCCTCGCAGTACCGCAACGCGCGGGTCCGGGTGATCAGGTCCTGAGCGCTGATCGGGAAGAAGAGGTCGGGTTCGGCGTTGCGACAGGCCGCGCCCTGCCAGGACACCTCCTGCAGTTCGTGACCATCGTCGCGGAACAGATACGACTGCTCCCGCTCGATGGTGACCTGTGGGTCTTCCACGATCGCACGCGGCACGACACGGCCCTCCTGCACTCAGTGCAGTCATTAGTACACCGGGTGCAGCGTGGTGTCAACGGTTCGCTATGGTGCGCGACGTGGCCAAGACCACGAGCGCTGCCGCGGTCGGCCCCGCCCGGCCGCGGGGCGACGCGCGCAGCCGGATCACGGCCGCTGCCCTGGACCTTTTCGAGGAGGACGGGTACGGCGCGACGACCGTCGACGCGGTCGCCACCCGCGCGGGCGTGGCCCGGCGCACCTTCTTCCACCACTTCCGCTCCAAGGACGACGTCGTCTTCCCCGGCCACGAGGCGCTCGTCGCCCGGATCAGCGACCACCTCGCCGGTCAGCCCGACGGCCCCGGGGACGAGCAACCGATCGACGCCGTCTGCGAGGCGCTGCGCATCGTGTTCTCCACCTACATCGAGGACCAGGAACTGGCGCTGCGCCGCTACCGGTTGCTGCGGCGCGAGCCCGAGCTGCGCGCCCGCGAGATCGCCTGGGTGCACCGGTACCAGCTGTTGTTCACCCGCTACCTCGACGAGCGTTACCGGGACGATCCGCACGGCGGGCTGGCGGCCGAGGCGCTCGGAGCCGGGCTGGTGGCCATCCACAACCACGTGCTGCGCAGTTGGCTGCGGCGCGGTGGCGGCGGCGATCCGATGGGTGAGCTGGACGAGGCGCTGGCGTGGATGCGTCACTCCTTCGGACTCGCGCAGCGCGGGGATCGCCCGCCACGGCTCGTCGTCGCGGTGTTCGACGACTCCGCCGACCCGCAGGACGTCGTACGCCGCGTGGAGCGCGCGATCCGCTGACCCCTCACGGCCGGGGTGCTGCCGTCACCCGTTCGGCCCAGGCCGTGACCAGGCGCAGCAGCTCGGCATCGACAGGGCGGCGCAGCAGCTTCCGGTAGTGCGAGAGCGACGCGACCTGGGCGTCGCGGCGCAGCAGGTGGGTCAGGTCGGCGATCACATGCGTCTCGACCGGCCCGGGGACCAGTTGCGCGAGCGTCTGCAGGTCGCCCGGGTCGACCTGCAGGTCCTTGGATCCGGTCACGGCCAGCACCGGCAGGGTGAGCCGGGCCAGCGCCGGCGCCGGGTCGAACGCGAGCAGCTCGCGATGCCAGCGGGCGTTGATCCGGCGCCCGCCCATGCGCAGCACGTCGGCCGTGCTCGCCTCGAGCCGTGCCACGTTCGCGCGCTGCTTGCGCACCAGATCGATGCGCAGCAGGCGCAGCAGCGCCTTGACCGGCCACGGCAGCGTGGCCGCGACCTGCCGGGTCTGCCACGCGAGCATCTCCTTGCCGGGGACGGCCGCCGGTGACAGCAGCACGACGCCGGCCGGCGTCGCCTCGACCGGTCCGGCGGTCAGGCCCGCGACCAGCGCCATCGCGAGCAGCGCGCCCTCGCTGTGACCGACGACGAGCAGCCGGGCCGGATCGACCTCCGGCCGGGCGGCGAGCGCCGCCAGCGCGGCCCGCCCGTCGGCGAGGTTGTCGCTGAGGCCGGTATGGAGGAAGTCACCGCCGGAGGCGCCGACACCGCGCTTGTCGTACCGCAGGCTGGCGATGCCGGCGGCCGCCAGCGCACCGGCGAGCTCGCGACTGATCCCCAGCCGCAGCCGCTTCATGTCGGCATCGCGGTCGATCGGGCCGGAGCCCGGCAGGACGAGCGCGGCGGGCACCGGACCGTCCGCGGCCGCGGGCAGCGCGAGCGTACCCGCGAGCCGAACCCCGCCGCCGCTGAAGGTGAGGTCCAGCTCAGCCACGTGCGGTCACGATCCGCCGGGCCACCTGCGGCGCGTCGGGAGAGCTGACGAGCAGCGTCGCGTACGGCTGGCCCTCGAGCTCCACGCGCACCGCGGGCTCGCCGCGCCGGGCCACGACGAACATCTTGTGGCCCTTGCTGCGCCATGTCCCGATCTTCCGCGACCCCGGCAGTGCCAGGCCGGGGGCACGCAGCCCCTTCGTCGCGGCCAGCGCGTCGGGGACCACCTCCACGTGGCGCACCGCCGACAGCGGCGCAGTCAGATCGCCGTGCAGGGCGGCCACCTTCTCACCGGTCGTCAGGCGCAGCGTCAGCACGCGTTCGTCCGACTGCTGCTCGATGCCGAGCTCCGCCATGGCTCTCTCCGTTCCCAGGTTCGATACGACCACAACTATTCTCGACTTTGATATCAATGTCAACTATGAGAGCGTCTGCCCATGGCCAGCCCCAGCGCGACCTTGCTCCTGCATCCGGTACGGCTGCGTGTGCTGCAGGCGCTGCTGGGCGGGCGCCGCATGACGACCAATGAGCTGCAGGCGGAGCTGACCGACGTCCCGGCGGCGACCCTGTACCGACACGTGGCTGCGCTGGCCGACGCCGAGGTGCTCACCGTGGTGGACGAGCAGCGGGTGCGCGGCGCGGTCGAGCGCACGTACGCCGTACGGCTCGAGGCGACGGAGATCCCGCCTGAGGAGCTGGCGACCATGTCGGTGGAGGAGCACCGGCAGGCGTTCCTCGCCTTCGTCGCGGGGCTGCTCGGCGACTTCGACCGGTACCTCGACCGCGGGAGTCGCCCGGCCCGCCGGGCCGCAAGGAGCAATGCGCGCACGACGGGCGGGGTCGACCTCGCCCGCGACGGTGTCGGCTACCGCCAGGCGGCGCTGTGGCTCGACGATGCCGAGTACGCCGAGCTCGTCGAGGAGCTGCGCCGCGTGGTCCAGGCACGCTCCGACCACGAACCGCGCGACGGGCGGCGGCGCCGGCTGGTCGCGACGGTCCTGCTGCCGGGCTAGCGCCCGCCGCCGGCGACCCCGTCAGGCCCGGGCGAGTTCGGACCGGCGCGGCAGCGAGTCGATCGCCCCGGGCCGGGTCACCGTGACCGCGGCCACGCCGGTCGCGAACTCGGCCGCCGCGACGAGGTCCGCGCCCGCGAGCAGCGCGTCGGCGAGCCCGGCGCAGAAGCTGTCGCCCGCCGCGGTCGCGTCGACGGCCACCACCTCACGCGCCGGAACGTGCATCGTGCGCTCCGGCGTCACGACCAGGGCTCCGTCGCTGCCGAGCGTGACGACCACGCTGCCGCGGACGGCGAGACCGCGCGCGGCCCCGGCGATCTGCTCGTAGGTGTGCAGCGGCGCGCCGCCGACGAGCGCCGCGAGCTCCTCCCGGTTGGGTACGAGAACGTCGACCTGCGCGAGCACCGCCGGCGCGAGCGGGCGTGCCGGCGCGGGGTTGAGCAGCACCCGGCCGCGCGTGGCAGCGATGGCCGCCGCGACCGTGTCGGCCGGAACCTCTTGCTGCAGCACGAGGAAATCCGCGTCGCGGACCTCCGGTGTGCGTACCTGGTCCGGGGTGAGCGCGCCGTTCGCCCCGGGCGCCACGACGATCGTGCTCTCCCCGCCTGCGGAAACGAACACGAACGCCTGACCGGTGGCCTCGGCGACGCGGTGGACGTGGTCCACGCCGACGCCCTCTCGGGTGAGCGTGGCGATCATGAAGTCGCCGTCGGCGTCGGCGCCGACCGCGCCCACCATCTGCACCTGCCGACCCAGCCGGGACAGCGCCACCGCCTGGTTCGCGCCCTTGCCGCCGGCGCTGCGTACCGCCGCACCGCCGAGCTGGGTCTCCCCCGCCCGCGGCGGCAGGCCCACCGGCACCGTCACGTCGACGTTGATCGAACCGACAACGACAACCGGCACCCCGGCCCTCCCTCTTCGCGGATCCTCGAACGCGTGCGTCTCGATCCGAGACGGCGTCTCATATTACGGTCAGAGCATCCATCCGCCCCTCGAAGGAGTCGCTCCGTGCGGATCACGCAGGTCACCCCGATCCCCGTCACCGTATCCACCGAGCGCGACCCGGTGTCGTTCTGCTTCCTGCGCGTGCAGACCGACGACGGCCGCGTCGGGTACGGCGAGGCGTGCGACAGCTACTGCTGCACCTACGCGGGGCTCGTCTCCCGGGTGATCACCGACGCGTACGCGCCCATGCTGCTCGGCGCCGAGCTGGTCGCCGTCGAACCGCTCGTCGAGCGGTTGCGCGATTCGACGAGGCGGCGGCTGGGGGACGCAGGCATGGCGGTGCAGGCGCTGTCCGCGGTGGAGATCGCGCTGTGGGACCTGCTCGCGCAGCAGCGTGGTGTCAGCGTGAGCACGTTGTTCGGCAGGGTGCGCGAGCGGATCCCGGTATACGCCTCCTGGACCTTCCTCGAAGAGGGCTCGGCATCCTGGCACCACGACCGGCTCGCGCCATGGCTCGAGCGTGGCGTGACGATGGCCAAGGTGCGCGTCGGGCCGAACTGGCGAAGCGACCTCGCCACGCTCGCCGAGCTGCGCGAGCTGCTACCCGACGTCGAGCTCATGGTGGACGGGAGCGAGACGTTCACGCTGCCGACAGCGCTACGGATCGCCGAGCGGCTCGCGGACCTCGGCGTCACCTGGTTCGAGGAACCGCTCCTGCAGAGCGCGCGCGCCGGCATCCGTGAACTGGCGCGACGCAGCCCGGTCCCGATCGCCTACGGTGAGCACTGCTACAGCCTGCACGAGGCGCAGGACGGCTTGGCGCACAACGAGTTCGCGGTCCTGCAACCCGACGCTGCCGTGGTCGGCGGTCTCGCTGTCGCCCGGCAGATCTGCCAGCTCGGCGCGTACCACGGCGCCCGGGTCGTCCCGCACATCTGCGCCGGTCCAGTGGCGCTCGCGGCCGGCCTGCAGCTGGCCGCAGCGACCAGCTCGGTGCAGGCTGCCGAGTACGCCCTGCATCTGGTCCCGGTGTGGGAACAGCTCGGGCTGGATCTTCCCGTCGGGCTGGAGTCGATCGTCGACGGCACGGTCGCGATCCCGGACGCGCCGGGTCTGGGGGTGCGGGTGGACGAGGACGCGGCGGCGAAGCACCCGTACCAGGCACCCGGAGCCCGGGTGGCGGGCACGACGACCGGCGTGCCCGACCGCTTCGTCGGTCGTGTCTAGGGCGGTGCCGGCGTCCAGCTGTGCTGCGGGAGTCCCGCTGCGGGGACATCGGCGACGAAGAGATCGCCCGCCGGGTCCGGGCCACCGGTTCCGGTCGTGACGACCAGCTTGCCCGGCGCGAGGAAGGCACAGCTGGTCGTCGCCGCCGCCGAGACTCGCACCTCGTGCCGGACGTTCCCGTCCGGGTCGAGGCAGCGGACGGCGCCGCCGCCCCAGAACGCCACCCAGAGGCGGCCGTCGCTGTCCACCGTCAGCCCGTCGGGGTAGCCGCTGACGGCGGAGGTGTCGAGCGTGTCCCGCAGCGGGCCGACCTCGCCGCGCTCGAGGTCGTAGGCGTGGACGAGTACGACGCGCCGCACCGAGTCGGCGAGGTAGAGGCGGTCGCCGTCAGGCGACCAGCCCAGCCCGTTCGGGAGCGTGAGGCCGTCGAGGACGGGCACCAGTCGCTCGCCGTGCAGGCGGTGCAGCGCACCACGTCCGGGCTCACGCTCATAGCCGCAGCTGCCCACGAAGAACCGACCGCGCGGGTCGCAGGAGCCGTCGTTCAGCCGCACGCCGGGCGGCACGTCGACGCTGATGACGGTGCGGACGTCTGCGGGGTCGAGGTGCTCCACCCGCTCCGCGAGCGCCACGAGCAGGCCGCCCGAGCGTGCGGGTACCGCGCAGCACACCGGCAACGCGTACGACCAGCTCGCGAGAGTCCTCGCTGCCGGGTCGAGCCGGTGCAGCGCGTGCCCCTCCAGGTCGACGAACACCAGGCCGTCGCTCGTCATCACCGGGCTCTCGGCGAGCGCGAACCGTCCGATGCCGAGCGGCCGCGCAGCGGACCCGGCCATGTCGATCAGCGGGCGAGCGCGACCGCCCGCGGGACTATCCCGCCCGCCTCGAACTTCTCGGGCAGGCCGAGGTCGCGGTCGATGACGAGCCAGAGGCGGATCAGGTCGCGCTTGCGCTCCGGCTCGGGGTGGTCCTCGTAGTCGGTGCGCGCGTGCATGATCGTGTAGTTGTTCAGGAACTGGATGTCGCCGGGCGCGAAGTCCATGTTCAGCACGAACTCCGGCGAGTTGTCCAGCTCGTCGAGCAGGTCCATCGCCTCGATCTGGGCAGCCGTCAACGCCGGCACGCCGGGCCCGCGCGGCGCGGACTCGATGTACGCCCGGCCGTAGTGCGCGAACAGCCGGCCCTGTTCGTTGGTCCCGAAGATCGGGCACTGGAAGAACGACTCCGGGCCGTCACTGGAGCGGCGGTCGTGCCACCAGTCCTGGTGCAGCAGCTCGGCCAGGTCGGGGCGGCGGCGCACGATCTCGTCGTGCACCGCGACCGCGCTGACGATCGTGCTCACTCCGCCGCGCTTGGCGGGGCGGATGCACAGCAGTCCGACGACGTCCGAGGAGTCGGCGTGATAGTCCAGGCTGGCGTTGGTCTGGAACCCGCGCACCAGCGGGTCGTTCGGGTCCACACCCTGGTCACGGATGTGCACCAGCAGGTCGTCCTCGGTCTTCTGGTGGATCGGGATGCCGACGTGCAGCCCGATCCCCCAGTACATGAGCTCGGCCTGCCGTTCGGTGAGCTCCTCGACCGGTACGCCGCGCAACAGCACGAAACCCCGTCCGTCGACGAGCTCGTCGACGACACCGGAGAGGACCGGCGCGAGAGTGGGCAGCCCGAAGTCCTCCTTGGCGATGTCGCGCAAGGCCGCACCCGGCCGGTCGACGGCGGCGAGCGCAGCCCGCAGCTCGCCGACGTGCTCGGGGGTGAGCTCGATCTTCCAGCTCGGGTCGTCGAGGATCTGCGGACCGCGCCACGCAGCGGGCCCGCCGGCGATCTCTACCATCTGCACTCCACTCGGCTGCCGTCCCTGGGGACGCCGATCAGTTCGGGTCGGTCGTCTCTGTTGGTGATATCCGCATCTTCGATTGCGATATGAGGGGTGTCAAGCGAGGCGGGTGAAGACGTTCTTGTGGTGCAGGTACTTCTCCATCCCGGCGCCGCCCAGACCGCTCGTCTTGTACCCCTGCGAGGCGATCGCGACACCGCCCGTGCCGAACCACTGGTTGACGAACACCTGCCCGGCCGCGAGCGCGTCGCTCACCCGGCCGGCGGTGGCGACGTCACTGGTGAAGACCCCGGCGGTGAGCCCATAGCGGGTGTCGTTGGCGAGCGCGATCGCCTCCGCCTCGTCGTCGAACGGGGTGAGCGCGACGACCGGGCCGAAGATCTCGTCGACGGCGACGGGGCAGGCGGGGTCCACGTCGGCGAAGACGGTCGGCGGGATGTACCAGCCGGCGCTGCGCCCGGGGTCGGTGTACGACGTACCGCCGGTGAGCAGCTTGCTCTCGGCCTTGCCGGTCTCGACGTACTGCCAGATCTTCTCCCACTGCGCCGCGCCGTTCACGGGGCCGAGCTGGCTGGCCGGGTCGAGCGGGTCACCGACGACGAAGGACTCGGCGAACGCGACGAACCGCTGCAGGAACTCCTCGTACGCCGGACGCTGGACGAGCACCCGTGAGGCGCACGCGCAGACCTGACCGGTGCCGGCGAAGCCACCGATCGCGGTCCACATGACGGCGGCGTCCAGGTCGGCGTCGGCGAAGACCAGGCTGGGATTCTTGCCGCCGAGCTCGAGGACGGTCCGCTTCACCTGCTGCGCGGTCTGCGCCAGGATCCGCGTCCCGGTCTCGATCCCGCCGGTCAACGACACGAGATCCACCCCCGGGTGCGCGACGAGCGCCTGGCCCACGACCGAGCCCTTGCCCGGCAGCACCTGCACCGCGCCCGCCGGGAATCCGGCCTCCGCGACCAGCTGGGCGAACCGCAGGAACGACGCCGATGCCAGCTCGGCGGGCTTGAGCAGAGCCGCGTTGCCACCGGCGAGGATCGCGGCGAGTCGCTGGACCCCGGTCCACAGCGGTCCGTTCCAGGGCAGGATCTCCAGCACGACACCGACGGGTTCCCACCGCGAGCGGTGCTGGACGAGTGGGTCGCCGGTGTCGATCGCCGTGCCCTGCTGGTAGGAGGCGCGGCCCGCGAAGTAGTCGAGCGCCTCGAGCGACACCGCGAGGTCGTTGTCGTGCACGCCGCTGATCGGCTTGCCGCCGTCGACCGCCTCGAGGAAGGCCAGTTCGTCGGCGTGCTGCTCGACGAGCTCGCCGAGCCGGCGCAGCAGCCGTCCGCGGTCGGCGCCCGTGCACGTGGACCACTCGCCGCCGTCGACCGCGCGGCGCGCCGACGTGACGGCGGCCTGCAGCTGGGCGGTGTCGGGTATCGAGTACTGGCCGACCACCCGGCGGTCGTGCGGCGCCACCATGTCGCCCGTCCCGGCGTTGCCGGTCACGAGCCGGCCGTCGAGCAGGATGGGGAACGGGCCGCCGGCGAAGGCGTCCCAGCGGGGGTCGGTGCGCGTCAGGTCTGGTTCGGTCAATTCGTCGTCCTCACAGTTCGTTCGGTGTGCTCAGTAGATGCCGGCTGCGGGACCCTCGGCTCCGCCGCGGGCCGCCGCCAGCTCGGCGGCGACGGTGGCGCGCAGCAGCGCCGCATCGGTCGAGACGGTCACCATGTCGAAACCCGCATCCAGGTAGTAGCGCGTGTGCGCGCCGCCGCCGGTGTGGATGCCGACCGGCAGGCCGTGCTCGGCACAGCACGCCCGGATCTTCTCGATGGCGTCGGAGAGTTGCTGGGGCGCCGGGTCCCCGTACGGCGGCAACCCGTAGGTGATGGCGAGATCGGCCGGACCGATGTAGATGCCGTCCACGCCCGGCGTGGTGCAGATCTCCTCGATCCGGTCCACGGCCTCGCGCGTCTCCACCATGGGCAGGCACAGCACCGCCCGGTTCACGTCATCGGTGCTCATGCCGCTGGAGAACAGGGACGCGCGCACCGGCCCGAAGCTGCGCACGCCCTCGGGCGCGTACCGGCACGCCGCGACGGCCGCCCGCGCCTGCTCGGCGGAGTTCACCATGGGGATGATCAGCCCTTGGGCCCCGGCGTCCAGCGCCTTGCCCATGTACGCCGTGGAGTTGAACGGTACGCGGACGAGCGGTGTGGTGCCGGTGCGGGCCGTGGCGGCGAGCATCGGCGCCATCGTGTCGAAGTGGGACAGGCCGTGCTGCAGGTCGACGCAGACGTAGTCGAACCCGGCCGCAGCGAGGATCTCCGCGGCGAACGGCGACCCGAGGGTCGCCCACCCACCGACCGCCTGCCGACCATCGGACCACAGCGATCTCAGCGTGTTCTGGAACATCTCACTCCGCTCGACGGGAGGTGCACGGGCAGGGCTGCCCGGCGTTGCCGGACGTAGGACTCGTCGAGCTCGGCCACCGCCGCCACTCCGAGCAGCGTGAGCACCCGGACGAGCTCGCTGCGCAGGATCTCGACGGCGCGGGCCACCCCGGCCGCGCCCGCCGCCCCGAGGCCGTACAGGTAGGGGCGGCCGACGAGGACCGCGTCCGCACCGAGCGCGACGGCCTTGACGATGTCGCTGCCGCGGCGGATACCGGAGTCGAGCAGGATCGCCAGGCCGTCCGCTGCCGCGCAGCGGGCTTCGGCCAGCATGTCGATCGGCGCTGGCGCGTGGTCGAGCTGGCGCCCGCCGTGGTTGGACAGCACGACCCCGGACAGCCCGAGCCGCCCGGCCTGCGCGACGTCGGAGCTGGCGAGCAGACCCTTGAGCAGGATCGGCGCGCCCCACTGCTCCTGCACCCATTCCACGTCGTCCCAGGTGACCGTCCCCTCGAACCCCTGGGCGAGCTTGCGCATCCGGGTCGCCGGATCGTCCTCGGCGAGTCGGATCGTCGCGAACTCGATCGGATCGCTCGCGAGGAAGTGGTAGGACCACCGGGGCCGGCGTACGCCGTCCAGGAAGGTGCGAGCCGTCAGCGCCGGCGGGATCGTCAGACCGTTGCGGACGTCCCGCTCGCGGGCGCCCTGCGCCGCGTTGTCCACGGTGAGCACCAGCTGGCGGTAGCCGCACTCGCGCGCCCGGCGGATCAGGTCGCTGCACAGCGCCCGGTCCTTGAGCAGGTAGAGCTGGAACCACTTGGGTCCGGGGGCCGCGGCCGCGACGGCCTCCACCGAGCAGGTCGCCATCGTGGAGAGCACGTAAGGGGTGCCGGACACGGACGCGCCGCGCGCCACCGCCCGTTCGCCCTCGTGGTGGACCATGCGCGTGAAACCCGTGGGAGCCAGCACGACCGGCGTGGGGAGCCGTTCCCCCAGCAGCTCGACCGAGGTGTCCACGAAGGACACGCCCTTGCAGATCCCGGGGACGAGCTCGAGTGCGGCGAACGCGGCCCGGTTGCCGCGTAGGCTGACCTCGTCCTCCGCCCCGCCCTCCACGTAGTCGAACACCGCCCGCGGCAGGGCGCGGTACGCGGCCGACTGCAGGGCGGCGATGTTGTACGCACCGGCGAGCGCCCTGGCCGTCGGACGTAGCGGGACCGGTCGCGGCGCGAGCAGCGCCTTGAGCTCGCGCAACCGCATCGCGGTCCCTCCCTCCTGGCCGTCGTCCGACTCTCGCACCCGGCCCGGTGGGCAGTGCCTCCGGGCCGGAGCGTCTCCTAGTCCATGCGCTCGTACGCCGGCAGGGTGAGGAACTCGACGAAGTCCGCGGAGAGTGCGACCTCGGCGAGCAGTGCGTGCGCCGCCTGGTAGGCGGCCGGGTCGAACCCGTCGCCCTGCAACTCGGCGATCTTGGCGGTCTCCTGCTCGATCAGCGCCTCGACCAGTTCCTGGGTCACGGTCCTGCCGTCGGCGAGCGGCGTGGCGTTGTGGACCCACTGCCAGATCTGGGAGCGCGCGATCTCCGCAGTGGCCGCGTCCTCCATCAGGTTGAAGATCGCCACCGCGCCGAGGCCGCCGAGCCAGGCGGCCAGGTACTGCAACGCGGCGCTGATGTTGTTGCGCAAGCCGTCCTCGGTCACGTCCGCTGCCGCGGAGGCGACGTCGAGCAGGGCCGCCGCGTCGACGCTGACCTCGGGCACCGTGCCGAGCTGGTTCGGGCGTTCGCCGAGCACGCCGTCGAACACCTCACGGCACAGCGGCACGAGGTCCGGGTGCGCGACCCAGGACCCGTCGAACCCGAGCGTCGCTTCGCGGGTCTTGTCCTCGCGCACTTTGGCGAACGCGGTCGCGTTCACCTCGGCGTCGCGCCGGCTCGGGATGAAGGCGGCCATGCCGCCGATCGCGTGCGCGCCCCGCTTGTGGCAGGTGTGCACGAGCAACTCGCAGTACGCGCGCATGAACGGCGCGGCCATCGTCACCGAGTTGCGGTCCGGCAGCACGAACTCCGCGCCGCGGTTGCGGTACTTCTTGATGATGCTGAACAGGTAGTCCCAGCGCCCGGCGTTCAGGCCCGACGAGTGCTCACGCAGCTCGTAGAGGATCTCCTCCATCTCGAACGCCGCGGAGATCGTCTCGATCAGCACGGTCGCGCGGATCGTGCCGCGCGGGATACCGAGCGCCGCCTGCGCGTGCACGAAGACGTCGTTCCACAGCCGGGCCTCGAGGTGGCTCTCCAGCTTCGGCAGGTAGAAGTACGGGCCCTTGCCGGCATCCAGCTGCCGCTGCGCGCAGTGGAAGAAGTAGAGCCCGAAGTCGACGAGGCCTCCGGCGATCCGCTCGCCGTCCACGAGCAGGTGCTTCTCGTCCAGGTGCCAGCCCCGGGGGCGGACCACGATCGTGGCGAGCTCCTCGCCCAGCGCGTACGACTTGCCGTCCGGGGTCGAGAAGTCGATCGTGCGGTCGAGCGCGTCGCGCAAATTGAGCTGCCCCGAGATCACGTTCTCCCAGGTGGGCGTGATCGCGTCCTCGAAGTCGGCCAGCCACACCTTGGCGCCGGAGTTCAGCGCGTTGATCGTCATCTTGCGGTCGGTCGGGCCGGTGATCTCGACGCGCCGGTCCACCAATCCGGGGGCGGGCTCGGCGACGCGCCAGTCACCGGCGCGCACGTCGGCGGTCTCCGGCAGGAAATGCAGGTCGAGGCCGCTGTCGATCCGGCGCTGGCGCTCGACGCGTGCGCCGAGCAGCTCGCTGCGCCGTTCGCCGAACTCACGGTGCAGCTCGGCGACGAATGCGAGCGCCTCGGGGGTCAGCACCGTCTCGAAACCGGCGGCCGGCTCCGCGGTGACGGTCACACCGGCCTGCAGCTCCACAGTCATTCAAGAACTCCGTTCGACTCGGCAAACCTCGGTCCCGCGGGCTTGCGGGACCGGTGCACCGCGCCGCTCACCATGAGCCGCGGCGCGGCGTTCAGCGATCGTCGACGGTCCGCTGCGCGATCGCCGCGTAGTCCGCCCGGGGCGGCGCGAAGACGTCGACGTTGATGCACGGCTCGGTGAGCGGGACGATGTAGTGCTCTGCCTTGGCCGGCACCAGCATCATCGACCCCGGTCCCATCTCGTGGGGAACGCCGTCGACGAAGTAGTTCGCCCGGCCCTCGAGGATGAGCACCAGCTGGTCGAAGTCGTCGTGCGAGTGCGGGCGGGTGTCCATCCCGACGGAGAGGCTGTGCCAGCACAGCATTACCTCGTCCGTGGAGTACACCCGGCGACGCACCCCGGGACGGATCACGTCCTCCGGCACCTCGTCCCAGTTGACGACGGTCCGGAACAACGCCTCGTTCAGCGACACGGACTCCTCCTTGTTCGTCAGGACGCCAGGCCGCGCCAGGGCGTCAGCTCGTGCGCGGCCCCGGAGAGGAACACGGCAGTCGGTTCGAGGCGCGGCGCCTCGATGGTGTTGCCGGCGGCGTCGGGAAGCACCGTCGCGCCGACCTCCTTCAGGACGGTGACGTGTGCGGGACCGCCCACGGTGAGCGCACCGAAGCCCTCGGAGTCGATCCCGAGCAGCTTCGCCGGTGCGGTCGTGACCCGCGGTACGACCTGCTCGATCGTCATCCCGAGCGCGATCAGCTTCGACATGCTCGTGACGAGGTCGAACACCGGACCGCGCCAGTTGCGGGCGCTCGTGTCGGAGGTGATGACGTCGGGGAGGAACCCCTCGGCGATCGCCGGGCGGGCGACCTCGAACGAGAGGTTGCTGCGTCCGTGGGCGGACTCGTAGAGCACGCCGCGCTCGCGCGCCGCGTAGATCTCCTTCTGCACCTGCCGGTCCTCGCCCAGGATGGTCGGCGCCTTGCCGGTGTAGCAGTGCGCGATGACATCGCCGGGCCGGAGCATGTCGACGATCTCCGGGACGGACAGGGCGGTCTCGCCGATGTGCACCATGACGGGCAGCCCACCCTGCTCGCCGAGGTCGACGGCCTTCTTGAGCAGCGGGGTGATCTGGTCGCCGACCACGTCCTCGGACAGCCGGATCTTGAAGCCGCGCACGACATCCGGGTTCTCGGACGCGACCTGCAACGCGTCCTCGACGCTGAGCGTGTCCGGGTTGAGCAGCTCGCCGTAACGGAAGTCGATCAGGCCGAGCACCGACACGTTGAGGAAGTTGACGATCCGCATCGGGTTGGGTTCCACGACGAGCTTGCGGAACGCTGCGAAGGTCGAGGCGCCGGCGGTGCCGGCGTCGGCCGCCGCCACGACCCCGCGGCGCAGGTGAGCCTCGTAGGCGGGGGCGCCCACCTTCGAGACGTACTCGAAGATGTGCGTGTGGCCCTCGACCAGGCCGGGCAGCACGTACGACCCCGTCGCATCGATGGTCTGGGACGTACCTGCGCCCAGGTCGGGGCCGATCGCGGCGATCCGGCCGTCGGCGATCGCGACGTCGGTGACCTCGTCGCGGCCGGACGCGGGGTCGATGACCCTGCCGCCGCTGATCACGACCTCGTAGGTGCTGGGCGTCTGGGTCATCGTTACCTCCGGCCGGACCTGCGGCCCGGATCGATTCCTGCTCGGATCTGCTGGACTGCTCTGACGTGCTCCGCGTGGCCGGCCCTCACACGGGCGCGGCTTCCCGCTCCCTCGCCCGCACCGGTGTGACGAGCGGGACGAGGTCGCCGACCTGCACGGTGACCTCGTCGCCCGCGGTGAGGAAGGTTCCGAGATCCTGGCCGGTGCCCGGTGGGGTCCCGGTCAGCACGACGTCCCCCGGCTCGAGGCGGCCGTACCGGGAGATGATCGACAGCAGCTCCGCGACCGGGAAGATCAGGTCGCTGGTGCGGCCGTCCTGGCGCGGCTCGCCGTTCACCCAGGAGCGGACACGGACATCGTCGCGGTCCGGTACGTCAGCGATCGGCAGCACCGAGGGACCGAGCGGCGCGAAGCCGGGAAGTCCCTTGGCCAGCAGCGGGGTCTTGGTGGCCGACATGATGTCGCGGCAGGTGAAGTCGTTGGCGGTGACGATTCCCGCGACGTGGTCCCAGGCGCGATCCGGGCCGACCTCGTGCAGTGGGCGCCCGATGACGATGCCGACCTCGGCCTCGTAGTCGACCTGTTCGGACAGCGCGCTCGGGACGGCGATGGCGGCGTCGGGCGCGGACATCGCGGTGCTCGGCTTGACGAACAGGATCGGGAACTGCGGGAGCGCCCGCCCGGTCGCGGCAGCCTTGGCGTGGTAGTTCAGCCCGACGCCCCAGACGGTCGCTGTCGGCAGCGGCGCGCGTACGACCTCGGACAGCCGCGAGAGGGGCAACCGGCGCGAGACGGCGGCGGCCTCGATGTGGGCCAGCGACCCGGTGTCGGCGAGCAGCTCACCGACGTGGGCGTACGGCAGGTCGAGAACCGCGAGTTCGGTGCCCTCGACCCGTGCGAGCCCGTGCGAGGTGGCGATCGTCTCCATCGCCGCTATCTTCGATTGTGAAACGATGTCATGTCAAGTGAGACATCGTGGGATTTCCGAGCGACAGCACCAGGTTCTCGTACAGCCGGGTGCAGGCCACCAGCTCGCCGAGCTCGACGACGTCGCTGCCGTCGCCGCACGGCACGGTGCGGCTCGGCCCCACCCGCGCCGTCGGCACCCCGGCGGCGCGCAGCGTCACGCCGTCCGTCGAGCCGGTCCACCCGGTGATCGGTGCGGGCGGCACACCGAACACCTCGCCGTACGCGCGGACCGCCGCGCGTACGACGTCGGCGTCGGGGTCGGTGGTGGCACCCGAGTCGATCACCTGGTCCGTGACCGTCAGCTCGACCCCGGCGAGGACGCTCCCCGCCAGCTCGCGCTGCAGGTGGTCGGTGAGGGTCCGCGCGGGCACGCCGGGGGTCAGCGTCCCGGGTGCCACCAGGTAGCAGTACACGTCGAGGACCGCAGGTGCGAGATCGGGTTTGTCGGGTAGCCCGGAACGGATCGCACCGATCCCGAACTGGCCACCGGACTGTGGACCGGGGGGCGCGGCGGCCGCCAGCGCGGCGCCGGCCCGCTCGACGGCGGCCACCAGGACTCCCGCGTGCGCGAGCAGCCCGCCCTCGGGGTGCAGCCGGTCGCGCGCCATGATCGCGCCCCATCCGCCGCGGGCGCGCACACGCAGGTAGCAGGCCCCCGGCTCGTCGTGGAGCACGCCGGCAGGGCCGCCCTTGGCGACGATCGCGGCACCCGGACGGCCGTGCCGGGCCAGGAACGAGGTGACCCCTGTCGGGTCGGCGGGCGGGTCGGCAGGCTCCCAGCCGGCCGCTCGATGTGTGCCGCGCGCGGCGAGCAGCAGCCGCGCGCCGAACGGGAGTCCCCGCTCGTGCAGCCGTGCCGTGGCGCGCGCGAAGCCGACCAGCGCCGCCGCCGCGGGGGCACGCGCCACGCCGAGACCCGGGCCGCGCACGGTCCGGGCCGCGCGGTCGACCCGGTACGGTGCCGCGCCCGCCGGGTGGCCCGTCACGACCGCGTCGACGGCCGGATCCCCGGTGAAGGAGGTGTCCAGGTGGGAGTAGAGCAGCAGGTCCGCGCGACCAGCGCGCTCGCCGGCAGCACCGACCAGTTGCGCGCACGGTCCGTCCGGTTCACCGACCGGGTCGACCTGCCACGCCACGTGCGGCCAGCGGTCGACAGCCAGGGCGAGCACCGCCTCGGCCGCTGCGCGTTCGTGCCCGCGCGTACCGTCACTGCGCGCGAGCACGGCGAGCACGTCGAGCAGTTCCGCCTCGTACGAGGCGGCCTCCGGACTGCCCGGTGTCAGAACCGTTCCCAGTCGTCAGCGGCCGCGCGCCACACGTCGATGTTGCGCGGGTCCGCCGACATGTACCGGGGCTTGTGGGTCTCGTGCTCCTCGGGGGTGAAGACCCGGTGCCCGTCGCAGAGCTCGATGCGCGGCCCGTGCGTCGGGTCGTACATGTAGAACGCGATCGACGTCGACGCCGAATGGTTGACGATGTCCGACGGGATCGGGACGTCCTTGTAGATCGCCTTGGTGCGCCCGCGCAGCACGTGGTCCAGGCTCTTCATCCGGAAGCACAGGTGGGCGACGTAGTACGAGTCGTCGCGGCGCAGCGCCAGCGAGTGGTGGTAGCGGTCCTCGCAGCGGATGAACGAGGAGGCGCCCCGACGGTCGGAGACGATGTAGTCCGACGGCAGGAAGCCGAGCACCTCCATGTAGAAGCGCTGGCTCTCCTCGTAGTGCGGGGTCGACAGGAACGGGTGGACCAGGTCGACCGGGCGCCACTCGAGCAGCGGCGGCTCCGCATAGACGTGGAAGTCGGTGATCAGCTCGAGTGTCTGCCCGTTCGGGTCCTTTACGGAGAACCCGTTGCGGCAGGCGGCCTTCGTCCGCGGGTGCAGCTCGCCGAGCTCGCGCCCGTCGTCCTTGAGCCGCCGCGCCAGGTCGTCGAGCACCTCGTCGGACTCGACCGTGAAGGCGAGCGTCTGCGAGTCGAACTCGGTCAGCGACGGGTCCGCCACCAGCTCGATGTCGTGGTGCGCGACGTTGCTGCGCAGCTGGGCGTACGTGTCGTCGTGCCCCTCGAGCTGCAGGCCCACGTGGTAGGTGTAGAACTCGATCGACTTGGCCAGGTCCGGCACGCCGAGGCGCGCGAAGGCGAAGCCGTACGGCCCGCGTGGCCGGGACGGTGCGGTGCTCACAGCTGTCTCCGTTCGCGATGGTTCGCCCTCGACCTCGAGCGCGACGATGGACTGGGTCTCGATGACCGGGCGCCAGCGCTCCCGGACGAACCTCTCGTGCGACTCGCTCTCGAGGTAGGCCCGCAGCGCGGCCTCGTCGGCGAACTCGAACATGAAGGTGTGCGTCATGTTCTTCTCGCGACTGCTGATGTTGCGGCCGAGCGAGAAGTTCTTCATGTCCGGGTAGCGGCCCGGGAACTCGGCCAGCTCCGCGAGAATCGCTGCCCGCGTGGTCTCGTCGACCTCGTCCTTGAAGCGGAACGCCACGGTCTGCTTGATCACAAGGGACCCCTAGAGGATGAAGCTGAGCCGGGCGCCGGCCGCCATGGCCTCGTTGGTGAGCACCGCCCGCCGGCGCCGGATCAGCAGCCCGTCGTCGGTCACCTCGAGCAGGTACTCGTAGTGGCCGACGTACGCCTGCGTGGTGTCGTCGCGGAACCGGTGCACGATGAAGTTCGCCCGGATCTCGAGCAGGTCCCCGGCCCGCTCCCCCAGCCGCACGTTGCTGACCATCCGCTGGGTGCGCGAGTGCGGGTTCTCCGCGTGCGCCTTGCGGCTCTTGAGCCGCTTGACCCGCGCCTTGAGCAGTCCGTAGTCGTCGGACTTGAAGAACCCGCCCTCGAGGGTGCTCCACCCGGTCCAGTCGTTGGTCGGCACCTCGTACGTGCTGCCCTCGGCGAGCAACGCGAACCAGTCATCCAGCCGCCAGGTGTCCAGCAGCTCGGCCTCGTGGTAGAGGAACTCCTCCACCTCGGCGCGGGTGACGGTCCGTCCGGCACCGGTCGCCGGTCGTGCGGTGTCCAGCTCGGTCATCGGTTCGCTCCTGTCGTGCTCGTGCTGCCGGGGCGGTCGTCGGACTCGACGGGACCGACCGCGCGGCTCCAGGCGCGCCAGAAGGATCGCATCGCGCCCTCGTCGATCGAGCGGCCCTGCTCCCCGCGCACCTCGGAGATCATGCCGCGGGACATGTCGCTCCAGTCGTTGAAGCCGCGGTCGTCGCCCTTGGTGGCCTCGATGCCGCGCTGCACCGCCTCGTAGGCCTCCATGTCGTCCGGCGTCGCGAGCCCGCCGGGTCCGATGAAGCTGGCCATCGTGCGCAGCCGGATCTGCCGGGTCTCCTCCGGCTCGCCGTTCGGCACGTACTGCCAGGCACGCACGTCCGTGACACCGGCGGACACCGGCTCGAACTGCCGGATCGAGAGCGCCTCGAGGTCGAAGAGCATCAGGTTGGGGAACACGTAGAGGATGCGGCTGGCGTCCGCGGCCTGCAGCGCCCGCTCCTCGCCGAGGCGGGCGATCATCTCCGCGCGGACCTGCTCGGTGTGCTCCTTCTCGGCCTCGCCGAAGCGCGGTTCCCAGATCATGCCGATCCGCCCGCCGTGCCCGGTCAGGCGCAGCATGCCGTGCCCGTCGCCTAGGTCGTAGGCGTACTGGTCGTCGTCGGTGACCGCGTAGCCGGTCTCGCGCAGGTAGCCGACGAACGTGTTGTGGGTGGGGGCGAAGTGGTAGCCGTCCATGGCGTTCTCGACGCTGAGCTTCCAGTTGCCCTTGACCGAGTAGCGCTGCACGCCGGGCAGCACGGTCATGCCTTCCGGCGCCTGCAGCGTGGCCATCGTCATGATGTCCGCGGCCTTGCCGAGGTGCTCGAGCAGCGACGGACCCTCGGGGGCGAAGGAGATGAAGACGAACCCCTCGTGGGTGTCCACCCGCGGCACCGCCCGCAGCTTCACGCTCTCCCGGAAGCCCGGGGAGAAGTCGTACGCGTCCTCCCCCGGGATCGCCGCGATCTCCCCGTCGGTGCGGAACGTCCACGCGTGGTAGAAGCACTGGATGTGCTTGTTGTTGCCCTCGGGCTCACGGCACAGGATGGTGCCGCGGTGCGGACAGGCGTTGAGCCACACGCGGATCTGGCCCTGCGCGTCGCGTACGAAGATCAGCGGCTTGCCGCCGACCACGCGGGACTTGAAGTCGTTGGGCCGCGGGATCTCGGTCTCGTGGCCGAGGTAGAGCCACGAGGTCATCCAGATCCGTTCGCGCTCCGCACGGAACACGTCCTCCGAGCGGTACGCCGACCGGTGGACCCGGAACGTCAGCCGCTCCCAGTCCTCGGCCACCAAGTCGTTGCCGATCACCTCAGGGGTGTGCGGCGCCACTGTCTGGGTCAATTCGCCCGCCTCCTGGTCGCGTGCTGCGAGACCGCCGAGGCGGACCCGCGTGGTTCTGTATGGAAGATGGTGTCTCGTATTGTGACATGGTCATGGATTGCTGGCGGAGTGTCAACAGTCCACCGGCCTGCGCTGCTAGCCTCGCCTCGCCGTCGGGGGACCTGCGAGGGCGGTCTCCCACGCCGGCTGCTACGTCCCGGCGCACAGCGCCCCGACACCGGAGGACGACCCATGGCGAGAGCCGGCACTCCGGAAGAGCTGCCTGTGGCCCTGCACGGAACTCCCGCCATCCAGGCGGTGGAGCGCGCCGCGACGATCCTCTCGGCGTTCACCGTCGGCCGGCCCCGCCTCAGCCTCAACGAGCTGACGGCGCGGCTCGGGACGAGCAAACCGACCGCCCATCGGTACACGAAGGCGCTGCGCACGGTCAATCTTCTCCGGTACGACAAGCGCGAGGCGCTGTACTCCCTCGGTCCGCAGGTGCTGACCCTGTCCGCGGCCGCCCGGGCCGGGCTTCCCATCATCGGTATCGCGGGCCCGTTCATGGAAGAGCTCGTCCGCGAGGTGAACGAGACGACCGTGCTCAGCGTCTGGGACGGTGACACGGCCGTCGTCGTGCGCGTCGACGACAACACCGACCGCACCATCCGCATCAGCGTGCGCCCCGGTGCCCGGCTCTCGCTCACGTCCTCCGCCCAGGGGCGCGTCTTCTGCACCTTCCTGGCGGAGGACGAGGTGGAGGGCCTCTCGGCGCTGCTGCGCAAGTCGCCTGCGCTGCGCGCCGACCTGGAGGCGATCCGCGCCGCCGGGATCTCGCTGAACGCACCGGTCGACAACGGAGTCCGCACCCTCGCGGCGCCGGTGTTCCAGGACACGAACATCGTCGCCACGATGGCGATCGTCGGCACAACCGCCTCCATCTCCGATCGGGCGGGCTCGCCGGCGGCGCGCGCCCTGCTGCGTGCGGCGCACGCGCTCTCCGAGACCCTCGGTTCCACTCCGCTCTGACCGCGCCGGTCCCGGCCGGCGCGGCCGCGACCGCGCCGGCCAGGAGCAGCGGCTACAGATCGAGCGTCAGTTTGCCGGACCGGCACCGGCCCACGCAGATCATCATCGAGTGGTTCGCGGCACGCTCCTGCTCGGAGAGGATCGTGTCGCGGTGCTGCGGTACGCCGGCGAGCACCCGCGTCTCGCAGGAGCCGCAGTAGCCCTCCTCGCAGTCGTACGGCACCGAGACCACGTCGCTGATGACCTGGAGCAGGGTGCGGTCCGCCGGCACGGTGAGCGTCTGCCCGGTCCGGGCCAGCTCGACCTCGAACGGGGCTGCGTCGTCGGGCAGCGGGTCGACCTTGTCCCCGCCTGGAGGGGTGAAGCGCTCGAAGTACAGCGGCAACGGCGCGGCGAGCTCCTCGTTCACGCGCTCGAGCGCGCCGAGCAGGCCTTCCGGCCCGCAGCAGTAGACGGCCGTCCCGTCCGGGAGCGCCCGCAGGATGCCCGCCAGGTCGGGGTGGCCCGACTCGTCCTGCGGCACCAGGGTGACCCGGTCCTCGCCCAGCGCGAGGAGCTCGTCGACGAAGGCCATGGTCGCACGCGCACGTCCGCCGTACGTCAACGTCCAGTCCGCTCCCCGGCGCACCGCCTCCCGGATCATCGCCAGGATCGGCGTGATGCCGATGCCACCGGCGACGAAGTGGTAGCGCGGCGCGTCGACGAGCCGGAAGTGGTTGCGTGGCCCGCGCAGCTGCAGGGTCTGGCCGGACTGCAGCGCGTCGTGCACCTCCGCCGAGCCGCCGCGGCCGGCCGGTTCGCGCAGTACGGCGACCTGGTAGGAGTGGCGGTCCTCGGAGCGCCCGCACAGGGAGTACTGGCGCACCTTGCCCGAGGGCAGGATCAGGTCCACGTGCGCGCCCGGCTCCCAGGCGGGCAACGGCTCGTCACCGGCGGCCGTCAGGCGCAGCGAGACGACCCCGTCGGACTCGGTGCGCACCTCGGCGAGGGTCACCTTGCGCGTCTCGAAGTAGCTCGCCGGCTTGGCCAGGCTCGCGGTACCCAGTGGCGCGGCAGGCGTGAACACCGCAGGTATGGCGTCCCACCCGGTCTGGCTGCCGACCGACTCGTTCTTCTTCAGTCCCTCGTCCAGCACCTGGAAGTCCGGGATGCGCGTGAGGATCTCGGTGAGCATCGCCCGGAACATCGCCCGGGCCAGGTGCGCGCCCGCGCAGCGGTGGATGCCGATGCCGAACGACAGGTGGTTGCGCGGGTGCCGGTCGAGCTGCACCTTGTCCGGGTCCGGGTAGACCTCGGGGTCGTGGTTGGCAGCGACCCACGGGATCAGGACGCGGTCGCCCGGGGACATCGGGCAGCCGCCGACCTCGGTGTCGGACAGGACGGTACGAGCCATCGACTGGGACGGGGCGAACTTGCGCAGGAACTCCTCGGTGGCGATCTCGAGCAGGTCCGGTTCGCGGATCAGCCGCTCGCGGTCCTCCGGGTTCCGGCTCAGGTGCACGAGAGTCGATCCGGTGAGGGACGTGGTGGTGTCGACGCCGCCGGCGATGAGCAGGAACATCACGGACACCAGATCGTCGTCGCTGAACGGCGCTCCCGTGGTGGGGTCGGTCTGCGAGACGAGGTAGCTCATGACGTCCTCGCGCGGCGCGGTCCGCCGCTCCGCGAACTGATCGCGGATCCGGCCGTCCAGCCAGCCCAGCGCCTCGCCGCCGCGGCGGGCCCGATCCGAGCCGGGTGCCGCGGAGAAGATGTCGTGGACCGGCCCGGCGATCGCTTCCCAGTCCTGCTCGGGGAAGCCGAGCCACTCACCGATGATCTTGGTCGGGATGGGGTTGGTGTACTGCAGGACGAAGTCGACCTTGCCGTCGGCGACGAAGCCGTCCATCACCTCGCGAACGTTGCGCTCGATCAGCGGGACCAGCTCGGCTACCGCTTCCTTGGACAGCAGCGGGTTGATGAGGTCGCGGAAGACCTTGGCCCGCGGCTGGTCGAGCTCGATCGGGTACTGCTCGAGACCGCGGCCGCGCGGGATGACGATGGCGGTGCCGTCGCTGACCGGGTCGAACCGCGCGGAGGAGAAGGTGTCGTCGTCACGCGCGATGCGTGCGACGTCGGCATAGCGGGTGGTGATGTAGAACCCGCCGTACGAGTCGGTCCATGACACCGGGCACTGCTCGCGCAGGGCGCGGTAGTGCGACTCCGGGTCCACGGTGAACTCGGGGGTGTGGTGGTCGAATTCGACCTTCGGGCACTCGACCGCAGCGCGGTCGTCGGTGGTGGTCATCTGCGAGCTCCGGGGCGATACGCCTCTGCGCGGTGTTATCCGGCCGCGCCACCGGGTTGCGGCTCAGGGTAGGCAGGCCCGCTGCGGTTCGTCAATGGCGACGACGTTACGCGTGTCGTAACGATCAGGCCGGGTCCGCGGCACGGTCAGTCGCCGCCCGCGGCGGCCGCGATCCGGTCCACCGCGCGCAGCGCGAGCGCGGTGATCGTGAGCATCGGGTTGAGCCCGGCGCCGGTCACGAACAGGCCCGCCCCCGCCACGAACAGGTTCTCGGTGCCGTGGACCAGGCCCGTGTCGTCGGCCACCGATGTGGCGGCGTCCCGGCCCATCCGGGTGGTCCCGTGCGCGTGCCCGGCGAACATCCCGCCCGGCACCGGGGCGGCGGCGCTCGCGACGGTGTGCGCGCCGGACTGCTCGACGAGCCGGGTCGCCGCGTCGAGCAGGTGGTCGACCTGCAGCACGTCCTCCGGATGGCGCCGGTACACCATGCGCAGCGCGGGAAGCCCCGCCGAGTCGGTACGCACCGGGTCCAGCACCACCCGGTTCTGCGCCTGCGGCAGGTCCTCCCCGAGCACGTACACGGCCTGATGGCGGGTGTAGGCGTACGTGGCGAAGTCCATCAACCCGGGGCCGTACTCGGGCACCCCTTCGGGCAGCGGCGCGACCCCACCGAGGGAGCGCGCGAACGTGAGGGGACCGCCCGCGAACGACACCGGCATCCCGCCGTGCAGGACACCTCCCCGCCGGAATCCCGCCCCCGCGCGCCAGGGCCGGTCTTCGTTCAGGTCGTCGACCGCGACCTGCTGCGCCGGTCCGCTGTCGATGAACAGCTGCTCGTCGTACACCCCCCACGCGACGCCACCGGTGTGGAAGGTCAGGTGGCGACCGACCTGGTCCGACGCGTTCCCGATGCCACGCGGGTGCCGCGCCGACCTGCTCTGCAGCAGCAACTTCGCGACGTACGTCGCGTTGTTGGCCAGCACGATGGCGCGCGCCGGCTGCTCGCCGGCCACACCGTCCGGGCCGAGGTAACGGACGGCGACCGGCCGTCCGTCGGCCGGGTCGCAGACGACCTCGGTGACCAGCACCCGCGCGCGGGTACGGAGCCGGCCCGTCGCGTACCCCGCCGGCAGCGCGAAGACGTCGGAAGACGCCTTCGCGCCGCGGTGGCATGCGTAGTTCGTGCACAGCCCGCACTTGCTGCACGCGCGGCGACCGTCGCGGGCGGCGCCCAGCACGGCGGCGGGCGGCTGGTACGGGTGCCAGCCGAGCGCACGTGCCGCCGGCTCGAGCCGCAGCGCCCCAGGCACGCGCGGCACCGGCGGCCCGGGGTACGGCCCGCGGCGCGGGGCCTCGTACGGGTGGTTGCCCGCGGTGCCGCCGACGCCGACGAGCTCCTCGGCGGCCTCGTACCACGGTTCGAGGACGTCGTAGTCGATGGGCCAGTCCGCGACCGAGCTGTCCGCGGGCACACCGACCTCGGTGGCGACCCGGAAGTCGGACGGGTGGAAGCGGTAGGCGAACCCGCTCCACACGTGCGGCCCGCCCACGCCGCGGTTGCGCGCGAGCCACGGCGCCACGAGCTCGCTGCCCTCGTACTCGAGGACCTCGGGCTCCTGCCAGCACAGCCGCCGGTCCACGGCGAACTCGAGCTCATCGTCCCGGTAGTCGGTGGTGGGGTCGAGTTGCGGGCCGGCCTCGAGCCCGAGCACCTGCAGCCCACGCGCGGCGAGCGCGGCCGCGAGCGTCCCGCCGGCGGCTCCGAGCCCGACGACGACGACGTCGACCGGGTCGTCGACGATCATCTGCCCTCCCCGGCGCCCGCCTCCCGCCGTCGCGGCGGCCCGCCCCAGCCCAGGTGGGTCCAGCCCCGACCGCCTCGGTTCACGCCCCAGCGCGGGTCGGCCAGGAAGCCGTCCCATGCCCAGCCGCGCAACGCCTCGAACACGCCGCGGTCCGGGTACTGGGGGGTGCTCGCGGCAGCCTGCAGCCAGTCGTCCTCGGAGCCCGCCGTACGCTCCAGCAGCTGCTCGAGCGGACCGAACAGCGCGCGGTCCTCGTGCTCGAGGCGGCGCAGCACGTAGGCGACCGTGTCCGAGACCGTCGGGCCGTCGGGGATCGCGGGGTAGGGAAGTACGCGCTCGAGCAGCCGGCGCAGCGTCTGGAGGTGCCGCGCGTCGAGCAGCTCCGGGACCGACCAGACCCGTTCGGACATCAGAACGTCAGTACCGGCTTCACGATCTCGCCGGCGCGGGCCGCAGCGAGCGCCTCACCGATCTTCTCGAACGGGAAGTAGCCCACGAGGCGGTCGACGGGGAACCGCCCGCTGCGGTAGAGCTCGACGAGGCGCGGCACGAACGTCGCAGGCAGCGCGCTGCCGGAGATGACGCCGGTGACGGTGCGACCGTTCAACAGCGTGCGCCAGTCGAGGGTCAGCTCCATGCTGGGGCCCACGCCGCACACGGCCGCGGTGCCGCGGGTGTGCAGGGCCGCGACAGCGCTCGCCACCACGTCCGCCCGTCCGGTGGCGTCCACGGCGCTGTCCAGGCCCCGCGGTGCGAGGTCCGCGAGCGCTTCGGCGACGTCGGCGTGCGCGGAGTTGACGGCCTCGCTCGCCCCCAGCTCGCGCGCCAGCGCCAGCCGGCTGTCGTTGACGTCCACGGCGACGACGCGGGCACCGGACGCAGCGGCGGCCATGACGGCCGCCAGGCCGACGGCGCCCGTACCGAAGACGCCCAGCGTGTCGCCCGCGCGCGGGCGCAGCACGTTGAGCACCGCCCCGGCCCCCGTCAGCAGCCCGCAGGACAGCGGTCCGATCGGTCCGAGATCCAGGTCCCCCGGCAGCGGCACGATGCTGCGGGCGCTCACGACGGTGTGGGTCGCGAACGCCGACTGCCCGAGGAAGTGGGAGTAGGCCGCGGCGCCGTCCACCGTGATCGTCGGGCTTCCGTCCGCGCGGCGCCCGCCGAAGTTCAGCTCGTCGAAACGGCGGCAGTACGACGGGGCCGCGTCCTGGCAGTGGTCGCAGGTGCCGCAGGAGTCGAACGTCAGCAGGACCTTGTCGCCGACCGTGATCCCGGCGACCGCGGAGCCGACGCCCTCGACAACGCCCGCACCCTCGTGGCCCAGCACGGCGGGCGTGGGCACCTCGGTGGCGAAGTGCAGGTCGGTGCCGCAGATGCCGACACTCGTCAGGCGTACCAGCACCTCGTCGGGCCCCGGTGCGGCCAGGTCGACCTCACGGAGTACGGGGTCCGAGCCGGTACCGTCGAGTACCGCGGCGGTGATGCGCATGCCGTCCTCCGAATACACGATGTCGAGATGGCATCTTGACTTATGAGATGAAGGGCGTCAACACTCACCGTATGACCAGCGTGCAGATCCCCGAGAACCGCCTGCTCGTCGGCGGCAAGTGGCAGCCCGCGTCGGCGGGCGCGACCTTGCCGGTGCTCGACCCGGCGACCCAGGACCCGTTCCATCACGCGGCGCGCGCGACGGCGCCCGACGTCGAGGCCGCGGTCGCGGCGGCCTCGGACGCGTTCGCGGTCTGGTCACGGACCTCTCCGTCCGAGCGCGGCGCGGTGATGCGCCGCTGGGCCGACCTCGTCTACGCCAACGTCGAGGAGCTGGCGCGCCTCGAGGCACAGGACGTCGGCAAGCCGCTCAGCGACGCCCGCGGCAACATCTTCTTCGCGGCGAGCATTCTCGAGTACTTCGCCGGTGCGGCCGACAAGCTCCTCGGCGCGACGCTGCCCGCCCGGTCCGAGGACCGGTTCGGCTACACGCTGCGCCAGCCGCTCGGCGTGTGCGCGCAGATCATCGCCTGGAACGTGCCGGCGGTGCTGATGATGGCGGACGCGGCTCCGGCGATCGCGGCCGGCAACGCCGTCGTGCTCAAGCCCTCGGAGAACGCTCCGATGAGCCCGCTCGGCATCGCCGCGCTCGCCAAGGAGGCCGGCCTGCCCGACGGCGTGCTGAACGTGCTCCCCGGCTTCGGGGACGAGGTCGGCGTCCCGCTCACCTCGCACCCCGGCGTCAGCCACATCAGCTTCGTCGGCTCCACGGCGACCGGGCGCGCGATCATGCGCAGCGCCGCCGCGAACCTGATCCCGGTCAAGCTCGAGCTGGGCGGGAAGTCGCCGAATGTCGTGTTCGCCGACGCCGACCTCGAGCTCGCGATTCCTGTCATCGCCGAGTCGATCACCGACAACGCCGGGCAGAACTGCTACGCGGGCTCCCGGCTGCTCGTCGAGGACGCGATCTACGACGAGGTGGTCGAGCGGGTCGCGGCGCAGTTGAAGGCCGTGCGGTCCGGACCGTGGCACGAGGACCTCGACATGGGGCCGCTGATCAACAAGCAGCAGTACGAGCGGGTCACGGGCTACCTCGACATCGCCGCCGGCGAGGGCGCCCGACTCGTCGCCGGTGGTCCGCAGGAGCAGCACGGCCACTACGTCGCGCCGACGCTCTACGACCAGGTGAGCCCCGACATGCGCATCGTGCGCGAGGAGGTCTTCGGTCCGGTGATGACGGCGGAGCGGTTCTCCGGTGTGTCGCAGGCGGTCGAGCTCGTCAACGCGACGCCGTACGGCCTGCTCGCCGCGGTGTGGACCAACGACCTGAGCCGGGCGCTGCGGGTGTCCCGGGAGGTCGTGTCCGGGCAGGTCACGGTCAACGAGTTCGCGAACGCCTTCGTGATCGGCTTCCCGTTCAACCTCGCCAAGGACTCCGGCTTCAGCAAGGGCGGCGGTTACGAGTCGCTCAAGGAGTTCACCCGGGAGAAGGCCGTCTCGGTCGCCCTGCGCGCCGACGCCTGACCCCTCACCGTCGACTGAATGTGGCAAAAGTTCGTTCTGAACGAACTTTTGCCACATTCAGTCGGAGCGGTCAGTTGCCCCAGTCGAGGCGAGGGATGACCGCTTCGGTCACCCGGAACTTGCCGTCCGCTGCCTCCTGCGCTCCGGCGCGGGTCGAGGAGCGGTCCTGTACGACGTTGCGGCCGAAACCCTCCACCAGGGGCCGTCCGACGTCCCGCTTGAGCCACAGCCGCAGCAGGTGGCGCCGCCGCTGGAGCTCCGGGTAGTCGCTGAACTCGGTGCGCGAATGCAGTGCGGCGTAGTTCAGCAGCCATTGCATGTCGCCGGGCTGGAAGTCCATGTCGAGCGCGATACCGGGCTCGTAGGTGATCTCGTCGAGCAGGTGCAGCAGGTCGACCTGGTCCTGCGTCAGCTTGGGCACCTCCGGGTACTCCTGCGCCGAGAAGATCATCGACGTCCCGGCGTACATGCTGAACGTGCCGTCGACGTAGCTGACGATCGGGGAGGAGTAGGTGTTGGCGGGCGCGTCGGGGTCCTGCTTGTTCCAGTCGAAGTGGTACGGCTCGAACAGCAGCGGCGCGAGGTCCGGGCGGCGGCGCAGCACCTCGTTGTAGAGCGTGGCACCACTGACCAGGCTGCTCGCCCCGCCGGACTTCGACGGGCGTAGGCACATCAGCGACACCACGTCCGAGCTGTCGGAGTGGAACACCAACTTGTCCCGGATGCGCGAGGGCATCGCGGTCGGGTCCTCCATCGTCTTGGTGGACGTCGCGATGATGTGGTCGATCAGGTCGCCGAGCTCGTTCTGGCGCATCGGGACGCCTAGATGCAGCCCCACGACGAAGAAGATCGCACCGGAGAGCGCGTCCGAGTACTCCTGCACCCGCAGACCGCGCACCAGCACGAACCCGCGGCCCGAGTCCATGTCGGCGGCCCAACGCTCGACCGCCGGGCCGCACACCGAGAGCGGGTAGTCGTCCGCCGTCACGGTGCGCAGGTCCGGGTTGTCCGCGAGGAACCGGCGGCCGACCTCCTCGAGCTCGGTACGCTCGGCGTCGCTGAGCAGGTAGATCCAGTCGGTGCGTCCGGAGAGCTCGTCACCGCGCCAGGCGAGCGGCCCGGAGATCGGCGCGAGATCCGCTGTCGTGGTCATGTGAAACTCCCATTTCGGCTGCCGGTGCGGATGCACGGCAGGGGTCTTGGTCGCGCTGGGCCGTCCGGTCAGCCCCAGAGCTTGCGTACCAGCGAGAACACCCGCTGGTCGTTGGAGACCTCGACGACGTTGCCGTCCGGGTCCCGCATCGCGCAGAGGTAGCCCGCCTGGCCGCCGATGTCGCGCGGTTCCCAGTGCAGCACACCGAGCTCACGGGCGCGGTCGGCCATCGCCTCCACCTGCTCGCGGGTCTCGACCTCGAGCCCGATGTGGGCGAACGGGGTGAGGCCCGGCTGCGGCGCGCCCCCGTACCTGTCGAAGGACACCAGCACCAGCACGAACGGTGTCTCGACCTGGCCCTCGTTGGACAGCCAGACCGTCTCACCGTCCTCGCCCTTGAACCGTTCGACGACGGCCAGTGGCATCACCGTGGTGTAGAACTCGATCGATCGGTCCAGGTCGCCGCAGGGAAGCGCGACGTGCGTCAGTCGCGCCTTCGACAGGTCGGGGTCGGCCATGAGCGGGCTCCTTCGCGTTCGGGCCATGGTATCCGCTGGCGTACGCATCGCAAGATGTGAGACGGTCGAATCATAGAGTGAGATGGCGGTGCGTACGACCCGTTCGCGCCTTTCATCCTCGATCCGGACCGGAGGTCCCCGTGGAGTACCGCACGCTCGGCCGCACCGGCATCCAGGTCAGCCCGCTCTGCCTGGGAACCATGATGTTCGGCGCGTGGGGCAACACCGACCACGACGAGTGCGTCGCCATGGTGCACCACGCCCTGGACGCGGGCATCAACTTCGTCGACACGGCCGACGTCTACGCGCACGGCGAGAGCGAGCAGATCCTCGGCCGGGCGCTGGCCGGCAGGCGCGACGACGTCGTGCTCGCGACGAAGTTCTACAACCCGATGGGCGAGGACCCGAACCGCCGGGGCGCGTCGCGGCGCTGGATCGTCAAGGCGGTGGAGGACAGCCTCACCCGCCTCGGGACCGACTACCTCGACCTGTACCAGGTGCACCACCCTGACGCGCTGACCGACATCGACGAGACGCTCGGCGCGCTCAGCGACCTGGTGCGCGCCGGCAAGGTCCGCGCCATCGGGACCTCGGTCTTCCCCGCGGAGGCGCTCGTCGAGGCGCAGTGGGTCGCCGAGCGGCGCGGCAGGGAACGCTTCGCGACCGAGCAGCTCTCGTACTCGATCTTCGCGCGGCACGCCGAGGCCGCGGTGCTCCCGACCGCCGAGCGGTACGGGCTGGGCGTACTCGTGTGGAGCCCGCTCAACGGCGGGTGGCTGACCGGCAAGTACCGCCACGGCGCCCCGACCCCGTCGGACTCGCGAGCCGCGACGAACGCCGACCACTTCGACTACCGCAGCGAACAGGTGCGCCAGCGCAAGCTCGATCTCGTCGACGGGCTCGACGCGATCGCGCGCAAGGCCGGCGTCTCGCTGATCCACCTGGCGCTCGGGTTCGTGCAGTCGCACCGCGCCGTCACCTCGGCGATCATCGGTCCGCGGACGATGGAGCAGCTCGACAGCCAGCTCGGCGCAGCGGGCGTCGCGCTCGGCTCGGACGTCCTCGACGCGATCGACGAGCTGGTCGCGCCGGGCACCGACCTCAACCCGCGCGACGTGGGCTACGTCCCACCAGCGCTCACCGACCCGGCACTCCGCCGCCGCTGACGCCCCACTTCCCGACGTCACTGTCCTGAGGGCGGAGAACCTGGCCTGAACTCGCCGGTTCTCGACCACCAGCACAGTGACGTCGGTCAGGAGCTGGGGATGAGCGGCCAGCTGCTGGGGATCTCGACGCCGGCGCGGCGCAGCAGGTCGGCGCGCACGTCCACGGCTTCGGCTCGCAGCGCGGCCTCGTCGACGCTCGCGCAGACGCCGTCGCGCACGACCACCCGCCCCGCGACGATGACGTCCCGTACGCCGTGGCCGTCGCTGGACCAGACGAGCTGGTGGGCGAGGTCACCGCGCGGCGCCCAGCCCGGCCCGGTGGTGGCGTGCACGACGAGGTCGGCGGCCTTGCCCGGCTCGAGGGACCCGATGGTGTCGGCCATGCCGATGGCCTCGGCGCCGGCGATCGTGGCGAGCTCGAAGGCGGTCGCCGCGGGCATCCGGGTCGGGTCGCTCGCCTGGTCCTTCGCCAGCCCGCTGGCGAGCGCCGCGGTACGCAGGATGTCGATGGCGTCGCCGGCGTTCACCGAGTCGCACCCGAGCGCGACCCGCCCGCCGCGCTCGACGATCTCGGCGTGCCGGCCCGCATGGCTCACGCCCTGCCCGAGGCGCAGGTAGGCCCACGGGCAGTACGCGACGGCCGTCCGGCTTGCGAGCAGTAGCTCCACCTCGGCGTCGTCGAGATGGACCGCGTGCCCGAGAACGAGGTGCGGGCCCAGCACCCCGAGCTTGTCGAGGTGGACCAGCGGACGTGACCCGGTCCGCGCCAGGTAGTCGTGCACGTCGGTGTCGGCCGGTGAGATGTGCATGGTCATCCGGGCACCGCGGCGCCGGGCGAGCTCGGCGGCACCGGCGAGCAGCTCGTCGGTGGCGAGCGAATGGCCCACGAGCGTGACCCATGCGGTCACCAGACCGCCCGGTGGGTACGCGTCGAGCAGCGCCTCGGCCGCGGCCAGCACCTCGCCGGCCGTGCCGGCGAGCGGCAGACCCGCGGTGTCGGTACCCCAGCGGCCCACGGTGCCGCGCAGCCCCGCCTGGGTCATCGCGGCGGCGATCTGGTCGGGGTGCGCGACCGTGCCGGCCTCCACCACGGTCGTGACGCCGCCGCGCAGGCTCTCCACGCAGGTGAGCAGCGAGGCGATGCGGTCGTCGTGCGGGGTGTGCGCCGCATGCAGCGGCACTGCCCACTCGTAGATCGACGCACCGGGTGGCAGGTCGTCGGGGATCGCGCTGCGCACGAGCGCATCGCCGGTGTGGTGCTGATGGGCGTCCACGAACCCGGGGTGGACCACGCACCCGGTGGCGTCCAGTTCGGGCGCGCCGGGGTGGGCGGCACGCAGCTCACGCGTGCCGCCCACCGCCAGGATGCGTTCGCCCTGCACCGCGACGGCGCCGCCGACCAGGACGTCGCGCGTCGGGTTCATCGTCACGACGTCGCCGCCGGTGACGAGCAGGTCGGCGGTGCCGTCGGCTCCCGTCGGCTGGGTCATCGTCGGCCGCTCAGAAGTTCACCGGCTCCTTGCCGTCCCAGTGCTCCTGGATCGTCTCGAAGACCTGCTGCTTGTGGGAGAACTCGATCGTGTTGCCGTCCGGGTCGTCGACGAAGATCACGTACCCGATGTGCGCGGCCATGTCGACCGGCCCGAGTCGCAGGCCGCCCACCGCCTTCGCGCGCTCGGCGGCCGCGTCGATGTCCTCGCGGTTCGGCAGCTCGATCCCGATGTGCGCGAACGGGGTGAGGATCGGGACCTGCTCCCCCGGGGTGACGTTGAAGCGCTTGCCGACCTCCGGGATGAACTCGGCGAGGACCAGGACGAACGGCACGTCGGTCTGGCCCGGGTTCGAGAGCCACGCCCCCCGCCCGTTGTCGTCCTTGTTCTCGCGGACGAGCGCCAGCCCGCACACCTCTTGGTAGAACTTGATCGACGCGTCGAGGTCGCTGACCGGAAGCGCGACGTGGGTCCAGCGCGGCTCGGTGAGCTGTGCCATTTGTTGTCTCCTCACAGTTGTACGGCGCCGATCTGACACCGCAACGTCGTTGCAACGGTTGGGTTGTTCCTCAGCGGAGATGCTAGATGGTCGGCCACTTGGCCCGGTCCGGCAGCCCGGACCGCTCGCGGATCCCTTCCCCGGCCCGCTGCGCGTCCTGGAGCAGCTTGTCCTCGTCGATGGTCGTGCAGCGGTAGTCGTCCACGACCAGCCGGCCGTCGACGTACACCGAGTGCACCCCACGCCCGTCGGCCGACCAGACGAGCTGGTTGGCGACGTTGTGCAGCGGGCGCCACTCCGAGCGGTTGGTGTCGTGCAGCACGAGGTCGGCCTTCTTGCCGACCTCGAGCGAACCGAGCTCCTGCTCCGCGCACAGTCCGCGCGCACCGCCCCGGGTCGCCATGGCGAACGCCTCCTCTGCCGGGAACATGTTGGCGTCGCGGCGCGCGTCCTTGAACAGCCCCGCGACGAGGTAGGTCGCGCGCATCAGGTCGTGGTAGTTCGACGCGTTGTTGCCGTCGGTGCCGATCGCGACGTTGATGCCACGCGCCGCCATCTCGGGGAACTTGCCGATCTGCGTCACGCCGTACGACACCTTCAGTGCCGTCGTCGGACAGTGCGAGACGCTCGTGCCGGTACGCGCCAGCACGTCGAGCTCCTCGTCGTCCACGTACACCAGGTGCGTGGCGATCGCGTTGCCACCTTCGAGGATGCCGAGCTCCTCCAGGTGCACCATGGGGCGTTTGCCGTACTGCTCGAGGAACCAGTCCGGGTCCATCTTCGCGGGCGACATGTGGAAGCTGATGCCGGTGCCGTGCTCGGTGGCGAGCGCCTTCGCCGCCTTCCAGAGCTCGTCGCTGCAGCAGGTGTGGCCGATCACGATCGGCCAGGTCTGCACGCGCCCGTCGGCGACCGACCCGTACTTGCTCATCGCATCCGAGAGCCGGCCGATCGCCTCGTCGGTGTCCATCCGCAGCGCCTCGTAGTGCGGCACCAGGTCCCAGGCCCACGGACCGATACGGGCCCGGATGCCGATCTCGGACAACCCGTCCACGACGGAGTCCATGAACCGGATGGTGCCGGCCTCGAGGAAGCTCGTCGTGCCCGAACGCAGCATCTCCAGCGCTGCGGCCTGGGCCGAGATCCGCTCGTCCTCCTCGGTGTAGTGGGTGTGGATCGGCGTCAGCCACTCGAACACGTTCTCGAGGAACGGCGTGTCGTCCGGTACGAAGCCGCGGGTGAGGGGTTCGCCGGTGATGTGGATGTGGGTGTTGATCAGGCCCGGCGTGATGACGAACCGCGACGCATCGACGATCCGGTCGGAGTGCCACGCTGCAAGCACGTCGGCGGTCTTGCCGATCGCGGCGATGCGGTCACCGGCGATCGCGACCGCACCGTCGGAGATGATGCGGCGCTCGTCGTCCACGGTGACGACCAGGCTGTGGGTGAGGATCGTGTCGGCCCGCTGCGTGCCGGTCGAAGCTGTCGTTGTCATGCAGGGATCTCCTTGTCAGGGCCCGCGACGCTGGAGGTGTCCGGGCGGATGAGGAAGACGTGCTGGCGTGGAAGGGGTTCGAGCCGGGCGACGACCGACGCGCCGGCGTCGGCACACCAGTCCCGCAGCTCGTGCTCGGTGACGCCACGACCGCCGGTCGAGGCGAGCATCGTGAGGGACAGGAGCAGTTCGTGGCGGGCGCTTGCGAGCACGGCGTCGCGGTCGGCGGCACCGGGTCCCACTGGGTCGGGTCGGGGATAGTCGGCGACCACGACCGTCCCGGTCCGGCCGGCGACCTCGACCGCGCGACGCACCAGGGCGCGCGCCCGGTCCGCCGGTTCGGCCCGCAGCACATGGCCGAGGACGACGACGTCAGCTGCCGGCAGGGCCACGTCGAGGTAGTCGCCCGCCACGATCGTCAGCCGGTCCGCGAACGCGGCTGCGAGGCGCTCGGTCGTACCGATCACCTCGGGCAGGTCGACGGCGACCGCCGCCGCGTCCGGGCGCACCGCGAGGAACGCCGTCGCCCACGCGGCCGATCCGGCGCCGAGATCGAGGACGGTCGGCGCCTGCGGGAGCCAGCCCCGGGCGTCCAGCTCGCCGGCGGTCGCCGCTGCCACGGCGCGCTGCGTGGGCGCGGTGGCAGCGACCAGGTCGGGGTAGAACGCTCCCGGGTCGTCGCCGACACCCACCGCGGCACGACCCGCCCGTACCGTCTGTGCGAGGCGGGCCCACGACGCGGCAGGTCCCGGTGAGAGCCGCACCAACGCCGTCATCTCATGCGGTGCGCCGGACACCAGGTAGCGCGCGGCGACGGGTGTGCGCCGGTACGCGGAACCGTCGTGGCTCAGCAGCCCCAGCGACACGAGCGTGTCCGCGAGCAGCACGAGGGCCTCGGTGCTCTGCCCGTCGATGCGGCGGGTGAGCTCGCCGGCGTCGAGCGCGGCGTCGTCCTCGAACGCGTCGAACACGCCGAGGTCCACGGCTGTCACGAGCGCCGCGTACGCGGCGTAGCCGTTGATGACATCCCAGACCGGAGCCGGGCTCACCACGGTGGTGCTCATGGCACGAGCAGGACCTTGCCCGCCGCGCGCCGCGACTCCAGGTGCTCCTGTGCGGCGCGCGCCTCGCGGAGGGGGAACTCCCGGTCGATGGGCGTGACGAAGTCCGAGGACCAGTACGTCTGGAGCAGCTCGGGGAACTCGTGGCGGTCGTACGGGTCGCTGCCGAGCAGCTTGAGCCCGAAGTGGTAGGCGTAGACGAGGTCGAAGCTGGCGCGGCTGCCGGTGGTGTTTCCGAGGAACACCAGCCGCCCGCCGGCGCGCATGCTGTAGATCGACGCGTCCCAGACTGCCGGGCCGACGTGGTCGAGCACCACGTCGACGCCACGCCCGTCGGTCGCCTCGCGCGCGACCTTGGTGATGTCGTCACCCGAGTTCACCACGACGTCGGCGCCGAGCCGCTGCGAGTAGTCCAGCTTGTCCTGGGTGCTTCCGGTCGCGATGACGAAGGCGCCGGCGGCCTTCGCGAGCTGGATCGCGGCCGTGCTCACGCCGCTCGCGCCCGCGTGGATCAGGACGCTCTCGCCCATGCGCAGCTGACCGGTGCCCATCAGCGCGTGCCAGGCCGTCATCCAGACGGTGGGGATCACCGCCGCGTCGGCGAAGCTCACGTGGTCGGGGATCGGGTGGACGTTCGCCGCGGGCACCACGACGTACTCGGCGTACCCGCCGTCGCGATTACCACCGACCACGAGCGCCGTCACGCACTTGCCGTCGGCGGCGACGAGGCAGAACGAGCAGCTCCCACATCCGATCGCCGGGTTGACGAGCACCCGGTCACCCGTCGCGACGGCGTCGGGGCCATCGACACCCGGACCGACGGCGACGATGGTGCCGGCGATGTCCATGCCGGCGATGTGGGGCAGCGCGTAGCCGGGGATGAGCGCCGGGCCGCGGCGCTGCAGCAGGTCCATGTGGTTGAGGCCGCAGGCGCCCACCTGTACGAGGACCTCGCCGGGGCCGGGCTCCGGGGTGTCGACATCCTCGAACTGCAGGACATCGAGATCGCCGTGCGCGTGGTAGACCGCAGCCTTCACTGTGCGTACCCCTAAGGCAGCTCGTCGGGACTGGCCACCGGTCAGGAGACGTCGCACACCGACCGGCGTGCAACTCGGCCTGCACATCCGCCGGAGGCGGGCGCAGGGGCCTCATCTGTTGCCGATGAGACGCTATTTCGCGATACGGTATGCGGTGCGCGGGACGGTGTCAACGAGTCCGCGGACGGCACCGGCCGGCGCTACCGGCCAGGGCGGGTCGGCTCGGGCGCATCGACCGTCGGCCACCGCACCGGCACCTCGATGCCCGCCCGCCTCAGCACGTCGTGCGCACCGGCCCGGGCACGTTCGCGCAGTTCGGCCTCGTCGAGCCGGGTCGAGCGCCGCTCGGCGATCACCAGGTCCCCGTTCACGAAGACGTCACGCACGCTGCGCCCGTCGGTCCCCCACACGAGCGCCATCACCGGATCGACGTCCGGCGCCCACTCGAACGAATCCGCGTCGAAGATCGCCAGATCGGCGGCCTTGCCCGCTTCGAGCGAACCGGTCCGCTCCCCCAGCCCGGCGGCAGCAGCGCCCCCGATCGTCGCCCACTCGAACGCGTCGTGGGCGCCGAAGCAGGTCGGGTCGATCCGTACGTCACGCTCCAGGCCCGCGGCGAGGGACGCCGCGAGCAGGATGTCCATGCGGTCACCGGCGTTCACCGAGTCGCATCCCAGGCCGACGCGCACCCCGCGGCGTGCCAGCTCGACGTGCCGGCCGTTGCCCGTGACTCCCTGCCCCAGGCGCAGGTACGCCCACGGGCAGTAGGCGACGGCGGTGTCCGAGCGGACCATCGCGTCGACCTCGTCGTCGTCGAGCCAGACGCCGTGCCCGATGAGCAGCTGCTCGCCCAGTACGCCGAGCCGCTCGAGGTGCACCAGCGGGCGTACGCCGAACCGTTCCAGGTAGGTGTCGGGGTCCGCGCGCGTCGGCGACATGTGCATGGTCATCCGGGCGCCGGACCGCCGGGTGAGCTCGGCCGCCCCCACCAGCAGGTCGTCCGAGGCGAGTCCGTGCCCGACGAGAGTGACCCACCCGCAGATCCGCCCGCCGGGCGGCAGCGCCGCGAGGACCTCCTGCTGGCGTTCCAGGCTCTGCTGCGCCGGGTAGGAGTAGGGCAGGTCGGGCGTGTCCCAGCCCCACACGCCGACCGAGCCGCGCACGCCGGCAGCTTCCATGCCCGCGGCTGCCGCCAGCGGGTGCGCGACGCTGCCGGCCTCGATGACGGTTGTGACACCGTTGCGCAGCGACTCCAGGGCGCCGACCGTCGCGGCCAGTTCGTCGTGCTCGGCCGTGTGCACCGCGTGCAACGGCACCGACCAGGAGAAGATCGACCTGCCCGGCGGGAGCAGATCGGGGATGCACGAGCGCAGCAGCGGGTCGCCCGTCAGGTGCTGGTGCGTGTTCACCAGTCCCGGTGTGACGACGCATCCCGTTGCATCGTGCTCGGGCACCGCCGGCCAGCGGGCGCGCAACCGGTCGCTGGCGCCGACCTCGACGATGTCGCCGCCCGCGATCGCGACCGCGCCGTCGAGGTAGACGTCCCGGTCGCGGTTCATCGTCACGACCCGGCCGCCGGTGACGAGCAGCTCGGGCGCCGTCGGCGCGACCCGGGTCGTCATTCGGCGTCGTCCACCTGCCGCTGGAAGGCGACCCCGTCCCAGTAGTCGGCGCGGTGGGCGATGAGCCCACCGCGCACCCGGAACCGGAAGACCCCACGGATCGAGACGGGGCGTACGACGTCGTCGGCGCGTCGGTAGCCGAACGTCATCCGGTAGGCCAGGGCGGCCCTGTCGTCCTGCACGAGCAGGTCCTCGACCTCGTAGTGCAGGTCGGTGAAGCCGGCCAGGAAGACGGGTAGCCGATCCCGGTACGCCTGGCGGCCGCGCAGGCTGCTGCCGAGGGAGGACGTGTGCTCGTTGTGGAAGTCGTCGGTGACGCAACCGGCGATGCGGTCCGGGTCGTGGCTGTTGAGCGCCTCGATGAAGCGGGTGACGACCTCGGCCGTACCGGCGCCCGTCATCCCAGGATCTGCTCGACCGAGAACTCGACGTTGTTGCCGTCGGGGTCCTTGATCAGGCAGATGTAGCCGACTACCTCGTTGCGGTACATCGGTCCGAGGACGAGGACGCCGTCCTCCTTGGCCATCGCGGCGACGCGGTCGACGTCCTCGCGGCTGTCCATCGAGATGCCCAGGTGGCTGAAGGAGGTCAGGAAGGTGTACTCCTCCTTGATGTCCCCGACGATGTTCTTCGGGACCGACCCTTCGATGAGCACGATGACGAACCGGGCCGCAGCGTCGGTGACATCGCGCTGGTTGGCGATCCATACGGTGCGCAGGCCGGTCTCCTCGTCCTTGCGCTGGTGGATCACCACCATGTTCGTGTACTTGGCGTAGAAGGCCAGCTGTGCATCGAGGTTCCGTACCGGGAACGCGATGTGGGTCAGCAACGTGTTCGGCGCCCCGTTCGCTGCGGCACCCTCGGTGGTGGTCTGGATGTCGGTCAACTCGGTTTCCCCTTCTCTCATGGCACTCTTCGCGCCGTGCGCACGACGCGCGGTCAGTGCGTCATCACGAGCTTGCCGCGCAGCGCGTCGCTCGCCATCAGCTCGTGCGCTGTGGCGACCTCGCTGATCGGCAGCACCCGGTCCACCATGGAGGTGAGCCCGGCGTCCCAGCAGTACTCGAGCATCCGGGCGAACTCCTCGAACCCGTAGCTCTCCGAGCCGAGCAGCGCTACCCCGAAGCGGTAGACCTCGGGCAGCAGCAGCTGCACGGTCGCGCCGGTCGTCGTGCCGCAGAAGACCAATCGCCCCTTGGGCCGCAGCGAGCGGACCGACTCGGAGAACAGCGCGGGACCCAGGTGGTCGAACACCATGTCCACCCCGCGCCCGCGCGTCAGGTCCATGACGGCGGCGACGACATCCTTCTCGGTGGTGTTGATGAACTCGTCCGCCCCGTGCCGGCGCGCATGGTCGAGCTCCTCGTCGGTGCGCGCCGTGACGATGACGCGGGCTCCTGCCCGCTTCGCGAGCTGGACGGCCGCTGTCGTCACCCCGCTCGCGGCGGCGTGGACCATCAGCGTCTCGCCGATCGCGAGCCGGCCGGTCTCGAACAGGGCGTGCCATGCGAGCGAGTACACCGTGGGCATGGCGGCCGCTTCGACGAGGTCCACGTGGTCGGCGACGTGGTGGGCATGGGTTGCCGGTACGACGCACAGCGCGCCGTAGCCCCCGGCGCGGTTGCCTCCGACGACGGCCTTCTCGCCGCACAGGTGGTCCATACCGCGGCGGCAGAAGTCGCAGCGGCCGCAGGCGATCGCGGGGTTCACGACGACGCGCTCACCGACGCGGGACGCCGGTACACCTGCTCCTGTGGCGACGATCTCCCCGGCGACGTCCATCCCGGCGATGTGGGGCAGGGAGAACCCGGGCATCATCCCGGGACCCTGCCGTTGCAGCAGGTCGAGCCGGTTCAACCCGACGGCGGCGACCCGGACGACGACGTCACCGGGACCCGGGACCGGGTCGGGCACCTCGGCGTACTCCAGCACCTCGGGGCCGCCGTGGCTGCGGTAGAGGGCGGCCTTCATCGTTGCCTCCGTGCTGCGAAGCTGCGCGTGTCCGAGTTGTTCGAGCGGGTCACACGACCCCCCGGACGAAGGGTCTGCCGTAGGAGCCCGGCGCGCGGTTGCTCTTGGCGAACAGCACCATGGCCAGGATCGCCAGGATGTACGGGGAGGCGATCAGCAGCTGCGCGTTCAGGGTGACCCCGAGCGCCGGAAGGGCAAGGCGCATGGCGTCGGCCGCGCCGAACACCAGGCAGCCGATCATGGTGCCCTTGAGCGACCAGCCGCCGAAGATGACCGCCGCGATGACGACGTAGCCGCGCGCGGCCGTCATGTTCTGGTTGAACAGCCCGACCTCGCCGACGGAGAGGTACGCGCCGCCGAGGCCGGAGAGGACCCCGACGATCAGCAGCGCGAACCGCTGGCGCTTCAGGACGTCGATCCCGGTCGCGTCGACGGCGGACGGGTTCTCGCCGATGGCCCGCATGTTCAGGCCCCACCGGGTGCGGTACATCGCGTACCAGATGCCGGGGATCAGGATCCACAGCAGGTACGCGGGCCAGCGCTGGTTGAACAGGGCGTCCCCGACCAGTGGCAGGTCGGACAGGATCGGGATGGCGAACTTCGACACCTGCGCCTGGCTGAGGTCCATGACGTCGAGCAGGAAGCTCGTCAGGCCGAGCACCAGCAGGTTCAGCGTCAGGCCGACCACGTAGGTGTTGACCGTGAGCCGGTGGCTGAAGTTCGCGTGGATGAACCCGATGAGCAGGCCGGCGAGCATGCCGAACACCAGTCCGAGCACCGGCGAGCCGGTGAGCGTCGCGCCCCAGACGGCCGAGAACGCACCGCCGAGCATCATCGCCTCGATCGAGATGTTGATCATGCCGGCGCGTTCGGCGATGTACTCCCCGGCGGCGGCGAAGGCCAGCGGCGTGGCGAGGCGCATGGTGCTGGCCAGGATGAGGGCGATGCTCTCGATCATGCGGCAGCTCCGGAGGTGGCCGCGGCCAGGGCCTTGGCCTGGCGACGCGTGGCGATCTGACGCTGGTAGAGCCGGAAGGCCGGCGGGAAGACGACGGCGAGCACGAGGATCGCGGTCACGACGTCGACGATGTAGCGCGGTACGCCGGTCGAGGCGAGGAACCCGCCGCCGGCGCGCAGCATGCCGAAGAAGATCGCGACCGGCACCGCGAGCACCGGGTTCTCGCGGGCCACGAGGGCGACGAGCAGGCCGTCCCAGCCGCTGTTCTCGGAGATCCCCGGCTGCATCCGGTGGTTGCCGCCGCCCACCATGGCGGCGCCGGCGAAACCGGCGAACGCGCCGGAGAGCAGCAGCGCAGTGCCACCGAACACCAGGGCGCTGACCCCGGCGCGGCGGGCCGCGGAGCGGTTCATCCCGAGCATCCGCAGCCGGAAGCCCCAGGTGCTGCGGCGCAGCATCACCGTCACGATCACCGTCAGGACCAGCGCGATGACGATCGTGCTGGCGAAGTTGAGGCCGGGGTACTCACCGAAGTGCGGTAGCCACCGGTCCTCCGGCAGCAGGTCGGACTGTGGCGCCATCACCCCGCCGGTCGGCAGGTGCTCCTGCAGCCACCAGGACTGGCTGACCGAGTAGAAGACGACCTGTGCCGAGATGTACACCAGCAGCAGCGTGGTGATCACGACGGGGATGCCGCGCCAGAAATAGAGCACGGCGGCGATGCCGGCCCAGAACGCGCCGCCGAGCGCACCGCCGATCAGCGCGACGATCAGCACCAGCGGGCCGGGCCCGGGCATGAATAGCGCGATCGTGGTGAAGACTGCTGCGCCGATGAGCAGCTGGCCCTCCTGCCCGATGTTGAACAACCCGGCGCGTGCGGCGATGCAGGTGCCGAGCGCGACGATCAGCAGCGGTGCCGCCTTGTCCAGCGACAGCCCGATGGCGGCGGGGCTGGCCAGGCTCCCTTCGTACAGCGCCTCGACCGCCGACCAGGGCGAGGCGCCGGTCATCATGACCAGCAGCGCTGCGAGGGTCAGGGCGATCCCGAGCGACACCGCGTACAGCGCCGCCATCGGCAGCGCACGACGCCACCAGATGGCGGTCGTCACGGCGACCCCGGTCGACTTGGGCGGCGCCGGGGGCGCCGGCCGCGTTGCGGTGTCGCTCATGCCGCTTGCCCTCCCATCATCATGCCGAGCCGCTCGGCATCGACGTCGACGCGCCGCATCCGGCCGACGATGGCACCCCGGTGGATCACCGCGATGTGGTGCGAGAGCGTGAGGATCTCCTCCAGCTCGGTCGAGATCAGCAGGACGGCGATGCCGCGGTTCGCGGCGGCGTGCAACTGCTGAGTCATGTATTCGATCGCCCCGACGTCCAGGCCACGCGTCGGGTACGCCGCGACGAGGATCTTCGGGTCGAGGGAGAGCTCACGGGCCAGGACGACCTTCTGCTGGTTGCCGCCGGACAGCTGGCGCATCGGGGTGTCGGGCGACGGGGTGGAGATCTCGAACTGCTCGATGAGGCGTTCGGCGTTGGCACGGATCCGCGAGCGGCTGACCATGCCCCGGGTCGCGACAGAATTGACCGTCGACATCACCAGGTTCTCCGCGACGCTCATGTCGAGCACGCACCCCGACTGGTGGCGGTCCTCGGGGATCACGCCGATCCCGGCCCGGTGCATGACCCCCGGGCGGCCGGTCGGGAGGGCGACGCCGTCGACCTCGACGGTGCCCGAGTCGAGCGGGATCAGGCTGGACAGCACATCGCCGAGCGCCCGCTGCCCGTTGCCTTCGATCCCGGCGAGCCCGGTGATCTCACCGGCGCGCAGCTCCAGCGAGAGTCCTTGCAGCTGGGGACGTCCCTCCTCGCTCAGGTACGCGTCGGTGATCCGCAACCGGACCGGGAAGCGGTCCTCGTCGATCGACTCGGTCCGGTCGAGCATCGCGGCATCGGTCGAGTGCGACGGGTCGACCAGCCGGTCCAGGTCGCCGAGCGCGGAGGCGGCCACCCACTTCGAGAGCTCGCGGCCCACCATCTCCCGGGCCAGCTCACGCTCGTCGGTGTCGCAGGTGGCGCGCTGGGCGACGACCCGCCCGGATCGCATGATCGTGACGTGGTCGGTCGCGTCGAGGATCTCGTCGAGCTTGTGGCTGATCAGGATGACGGTCCGCCCTTCGTCCTGCACGACCCGGCGCAGCACCGAGAACAGCTCGCGTGACTCGGCGAGCGTCAGCACCGAGGTCGGCTCGTCCAGGATGAGCAGGTTCGGATCGCGCCGCAGGCACTTGATGATCTCGACCCGCTGGCGCTCCCCCGTCGAGAGCTCCTCGACGCGCACGTCCGGATCGACCGTCAGACCGTACCGTTCGCCGATGGAACGCACGAGAGCCTTGGTCCGCGCCGGGTCCGGGCGCCCCGGCTCGCCCAGCGTCACGTTCTCCCAGACCGTGAGCTCGTTGACCAGGCTGAAGTGCTGGTGCACCATTCCGATGCCCAGCTCGGCAGCCGCGAGCGGGTCCGGGATCTCCACCGACCGCCCACCCAGCAGGATCTGGCCGGCATCGCGCGAGACGAGCCCGAGCAACATCTTCACCAGGGTGCTCTTGCCGGCGCCGTTCTGGCCGAGCAAGCCGTGGATCTCACCCTGCGGCACCGTCAGGTGCACGTCGTCGCACGCCACGATCGAGCCGTAGCGCTTGGTCAGTCCGCGAAGCTCCACCGCCGGGGCCGTACGGCCGCTCGGAGCTTCGGCGTGCTGCGTCTGCATCTGCAGTCTCGTCCGTCCTGTCGGCTGCCTCGTCCGTCGGGTCGGTCACGACGCCCTCGTCGCGAGCCGACCCGCTCGGCGTACGCGCAGGCCGCCCTGCAGCCTGCGCGTACGCCGAGCTGGGTCCTAGCCCTTGTAGGCGGCGTCGAACTTCGACTGGATGTCGATCTCGCCGTCGCCGATCTTCTTCATCATCTCGTCGGCCTGCGGCTGCAGGCTGGCGAACTCACCGCAGAGCTTCACCGAGGGGACCGGGTCCTTGCCCACCCGCCACTCGCGGGTCTTGCCCATCTCCAGGCTGTTGTTCTTGAACTCGCCCAGGGCAGCGGCGAAGTACGCCCCGGGGCTGAAGATGGACGAGATGCTGAACGGTGTCGTCGGGTCCTCGCACCGGTCGGTGCCGGGCGTGACCGTCAGGATGTTGTTCTCGTTGGCGAGCGTCGCGACCGCGTCGGTCGCCCCGCCCAGGTAGGGGTAGATGAGTCCGACGCCCTGCGAGATCTGCGCCTGCGCTGCTTCCTTCGCCTTGGCGGAGTCGTTGAAGTCACCGGTGTAGGTCTCGGCCAGCGTGGCGTCCGGGATGACCTCCTGGATGCCCAGCAGGAAGGCGACAGCGGCCTGCTTGGAGAAGTCGGCTTCCGGACCGCTGATGTAGCCGGCCTTCGTGATGCCCTTCTCCTTCATTGCAAGACCAGCGGCGTAACCGGTGTTGAACAGGTTCTCCGGCAGGTTCTCGGTCGACTGCGCGAAGTACTTCGTCTGCTCGACGCCCACGCCACCGTTCATGTACCAGTTGACGCCCTCGCACACCGGGTCGGTGGTCGCCGCGAGCGCGTCCTTGAGCTCGCTCGCACCGATCGCGATGAGGTCGGCCTTCTGCCGGCACAGGTTCAGCGCCTGGTTCTTGCCGTCGGACGGGTTGATCTTGTCGATCGTGATGACCTTCCAGCCGTTGTCCGCGGCGAACGTGTTGGCCTCGTCGACGAAGCTCTGGTAGTAGCCGTTGTCCTTGGTGTCACCCGGGCTCATGATCCCGATGACGACCTGACCGTCGCCGTTCACATCGGGCTGACCGCCGCCACCAGCGGTCTCGCTCGCCGCGGGTGAACCGTCGCCGGCCGGCGCGCTCGAGCTCGAGCCGCCGCAGCCGGCCAGCAGCAGCGCAGGCACTGCCAGTGCGGCAACCGCGGTGGCGCGGAACCTGATCTTCATTCTGTCTCCTGACAGTTCGGTAGTCGTAACCGCGCCCGGGGCGTGGCTGTCGACCTGGTGGACGTGACTGGTCGTGCGGGTGTTCGGCAGCAGATGCGGCGGCTCGTCACTGCCTCCGCGCCTCCTCCGAGGTCGTCTCATATTGTGAGGCGGGGCCTCGCAATGTGAGAATCAGAGCGTTCCCTGTGCGACGGCCGCTGTCAATGGTAAGCGGCCAGGTTCTTGCCTTAGTTCGACGCTTTCGCGATCTCGGCGTCGACGTCGATCGTGCCGTCACCGATCTCCTTCATGACCTTGTCGACCTCCGGCTGCAGCGCCGTGTGCGGCTCGCACATGATGACGGTGGGTACCGGGTCCACGCCGATCCGCCAGGTCCGAGTCGTGCCCATCTCGAGCTTGCCCTGCTCGAACTCCTTGAGCGCGGCAGCGAAGTAGGCCCCCGGCTGGTAGATGACGGAGACGTCGTACTTGACGGTCGGGTCATCGCACCGGTTCCCGCCCGGAGTGAGCGTGAGCACATCGGTCTCGTTCGCCAGGCTCACGACGGCATCGGTCGCGCCGCCCAGGTAGGGCCAGATCACTTGGACGCCCTTGCCGATCTGGGTCTGCGCGGCCTCCTTGGCCTTCGCCGAGTCGTCGAAGTCTCCGGTGTACGTCTCCACGAGGGTCGCGTCCGGAACCACCAGCCGGAGCCCCGCTAGGAACCCCTTGGCACCGACCTTGGCGAACTCGAGCTCAGGGCCGGAGATGTAGCCAGCCGCAGTCCCGCTCCGCTCCTTGAGCAGCAGGCCGGCCGCGTACCCGGCGGCAACTGCCTGCTCGTCCGGAAAGTCGTTGGACTGCACGAAGGCGTCCGTCTGCTCGAGCGGTGCCGTGGTCGCGATGTACCACTGGACCCCGGCGCAGCTCGGGTCGCTCGTTGCCACGAGCGAGTCCTTGAGCTCGCTAGCGCCGATGGCGATCAGGTCCGCGTGCTGCCGGCACAGGTTCTTGGCCTGGTTGGCCCCGTCCGCCGGGTTGATCTTGTCGATGACGATCGTGGACCAGCCCTTGGATTCAGCGAACGCGCGGCCCTCGTCCACGAACCCCTGGTAGTAGCCCTTGTCGTTGGTATCACCCGGACTCATCACCCCGACGACCACCTTGCCGTCACAGTTGACGTCCGGCTGCTCACCTTTCGTGCAAGCGGCGGCCGTACCGTCGTCGGCTGGTGCACCCGACGACGAGCTGCCGCAGCCGGCCAACATGATCACGGGGACGGCCACCAACGCCGCGAGCCCCCGCCAGGTGGTCTTCTTCATCTCCAACAGCCTCTGTTCGGGACCGGCGACGCGATGACGTCCTCACGCCGTACACGCAGTGGTGTCGGCCGCCTGTCGACACGGACAACCGGGAGACGTGCGGGACACCGGATCAGTTCGGGCCCTTCGCACACCTGGGAGTGGGTCGCACCCCGCTGGGCTCCCATCTCGCAATGTGATGCTGCCGCCTCACAGTACGAGACACCGCACTGTCTCCCGGAGGGTCGGCGCCTGTCAACATCTCGGGCGGTGTCGTGACGTGGCCGTTACCTTGCCGTGACCTTGGCGGTCGCGGTGGTGGTGGTCGTGGTGGTGGTGAGCGGCGGTCCTCACCGGGCGGACGCGGGCGCGATGGACACGCGTGCGCGCGGACGGCCGGCCCTCACGGGTCTCGCGACCGAGAGGAGCGGTGGCTCCCGCAATTGGACTCGAACCAATAACCTGCCGGTTAACAGCCGGCTGCTCTGCCAATTGAGCTATGCGGGACCGCGCGCGCCCCCGCTGCGGGATGCGCGAGGTGAGGATAGCAAGCGGCGCGTGCTGCCCGGCACCGCGAGAGCGTCACACCCCCCAGGCGGCGCGGACCTCCGCGAGCGCGGCATCGGCCCGGCCGCGCAGCTCGGGGTCGGCCGGATCCAGTCCCGCGTCGAAGACGACGGACCAGCGGACCGTGCCCTCCTCGGTACGCCGCGCGACGAGGCGCACGCCACGTCCGCCCGCGAGCTCGACGTGGGTCTCGCCGACGACGCTTGCTGTGACGAGCTCACGCAGCACTGCCGGCACCGAGCCGGGCGCCGGCAGGGCCAGGCGGAGCTCGTACGCCGGCAGGCCCGGCTCGGGCTGCAGCGTCAACAGCAACGACGGCGCGTCCCAGGAGGCGTGCAGGACCCGGTCCCACGGCAGCCGGCCCGGCCCGTCGGGCAGGTACAGCGCACGCGGCGTGACGATGACGAGCCGGCCGTCCGCGTCACGGGTGAAGGTCAGGACGCGCTCGCGGCCGACGAGATCGCGGACCGGTCTCGGCACGCGCATCAGTCGGCGCTCCCGCCTGCCACGTGCTCGCGCAGCTCGCGCCGGTACGCCTCGATCGCCAGCAGGTCGGCGAACAACTGCGCATGGGTCGGGCTCGTGGGATCCGCCTGCGACAGGTGTGCCTTCACCTCGGTGATCCTCCGGTCGGCGACCAGCTGCAACAGGCGGGCGACGACCGATACGGCGTACCGCTGGTCGGGATTCTCCTTGGGCAGCGCGTCCACGCTCAGCTCGAGCACGACGCGCCGGACCGCGTCGTCGGCGGCGGCGCCCAGCACGGCGTCGACCCAGGCGCGGCCGACGAGTCCGGCACCAGCCTCCCCCGCGCCCGCGATCGCCGCGTAGACCGCGCGGTAGGCCGGCGCGGTGAAGCTGCCCTCCTCCAGGGAGTCCACCCACGAACCGGCGAGCTGCGGCACCTGCAGGGCGACCTTGAGCGCCTCGCGCTCCACGGCTGCGACCTTGTCGCGCGGGTCGGGCCGGGGCAGCCGGGCCACGGCGGGGGCGTCCGGCGGCGCCGGCACGACCGGTGCCGGTCGGCGGTCCTGGCGCAGCGCGTCCGCGACGGCGCGGGACACGACCTCCGGCTCCATGCCGAGCCACCCCGCGAGCAGTTTGACGTACTCCGGGCGCAGGGCCACGTCCCGGATCCGCGCGACGACCGGCGCGGCACGCCGCAGTCCCGCGACCCGGCCTTCGGCCGTGCCGACATCGACGCCGTCCAGCTCGGCCCGGATCGCGAACTCGAACAGCGGTACCCGACCCGCCACGAGGGCACGTACGGCCTCGTCCCCGTTCGCCAGGCGCAGGTCGCACGGGTCCAGGCCGCTCGGCTCGACCGCGACGTAGGTCTGGGCGACAAACTTCTGGTCCTCGGAGAACGCGCGCAGTGCCGCTTTGCGACCGGCGGCGTCGCCGTCGAAGGTGAACACCACCTGACCTGCGAAGACATCGTCGTCGGCGAGCAGCCGGCGCAGCACTTTGACGTGCTCGCCGCCGAACGCGGTGCCGCAGGTCGCGATCGCGGTCGTCACGCCGGCCAGGTGCGCCGCCATGACGTCCGTGTAGCCCTCGACGACGACCGCCTGCTTGGTCCGCGCGATGTCCCGCCGGGCCAGGTCGATGCCGTAGAGCACCTGCGACTTCTTGTAGATCGCCGTCTCGGGGGTGTTGAGGTACTTCGGGCCGTCGTCGTCCTCACCCAAGCGTCGGGCGCCGAAGCCGATGACGTCGCTGGAGAGGTCCCGGATCGGCCACACCAGCCGGCCGCGGAACCGGTCGTACGGCCCGCGGTCGCGACGCGCGGCGAGACCCGCCCCGACGATCTCGTCGTCGGAGTAGCCCTTCGCGCGCAGGACCGTCAGCAGGTTGTCCCACCCGGTCGGCGCGTAACCCACTCCGAAGCGCTCCCAGGCGCCCTCGTCGAACCCGCGCTCGGTCAGGAACTGCCGCGCCGGCTGGGCCTGCGGCGAACGCAGCTGCTGCACGTAGTACGCCGCAGCGTGCCGGTGCGCGTCGAGCAGCCGGGTGCGCTCGCCGGTGCGGCGGACCGGGGCGGCGCCGCCCTCCTCGTACCGCAGGGCCACACCGAACCGGGCGGCGAGCTTCTCGACCGCCTCGACGAAGGTCGCATGATCGACCTTCTGCACGAAGGTGAGCACGTCGCCGCCCTCACCGCACCCGAAGCAGTAGTAGAAGCCGCGGCTCGGAGTGACCTGGAACGAGGGGGTGCGCTCCTCGTGGAACGGGCAGAGACCCTTCAGGCTGCCGCCACCCGCGGAGCGCAGCGAGACGTAGTCGCGGACGACCTCGTCGATGCGCGCCCGCTCCCGGACCAGCTCGATGTCCTCCGCGCGGATCCGGCCAGCCACGCCTGCGATCCTAGGGAGCGCCCCGGACGGCATGGCGGCCCCGCCCGTTGGCGACGGAGGCTCAACCGACGGCGATCTCCAGCAAGGTGTGGACCGCTGGCAGCAGTTGGCCGAAGCTGCGCCGGTAGACCTCCTCACCGCGCCGGTACGGGTCCTCGACGTCGTCGTCCCCCGGGGCCGCTGGATGCTCGGAGCGGGCTGCCAGCGCGAGCGGCACCAGCGCTCGCAGCCGGTCCGCGGCGAGCCCCGGTGCGAGCGCGTCGGGCGCGAGTGCTCGGCCGAGCCGCGCCAGTTCGCGCAACGTGAAGGCGGTACGCAGTGCCCGCGGGTAGGCCTCCACCACCGCAGCGCGATGGGCGGTCGTCAGGGCGAGCACCAGGTCGGATTCGGCGAGCAGCGCCTCGGTCAGCTGCCGGGCGGCGAAACCCTCCGGGCGTCCACCGGCACCGGCCACGAGCGCGGCCATCGGCTCGCTCATCGGCGCACCGACGAGCGCATGCGTCCCCGCGCTGCGTACCTCGATCCCGGCCGGCCCCAGCCAGGTGCCCAGCAGTCGTTCGACAGCCGGGGAGCGGCAGACGTTGCCGGTGCACACCGCGAGGACCCTCATCGTGCTGTCCCACAGCCGGCGCCGGTCACCGTGGCCGGCATCGTCCGTACGCCGGGCGTCAGGCGGACCTCCGGGACGGCGGACTGCGGCGCGGCCAGCTCCACGCTGAACGTCTTGGTCTCGCCCGGGGCGAGGTCCACGGTGCCGAGTGCGACCTTCATGTCCTCGTACGGCGCGACCGTGAACGCCTCCGGGTCGCTCACGCTCACGACCGTTCCGCCCGTGGGGCTGAAGACGGCGACGGTCGTGTACGTGTGCCCGACCGGGACGTAGTTGCCGCCTCCGGTCACGTAGAAGGGCAGCTTCGCGGCGTCCGCGGGGGCGTTCGAGTGCATCGTGACGGTGGTGGTGAGCCGTTGACCGTCCGCGGTGCACCGTTGCGCGACGGTGACGGAGGTGTCCAGGTAGTAGCTCATCTTCGCGCCGGACCCGTCGTTGAGATACACCCCGACGACGGGGGCGTCACCTGCGGAGCCGACCAGGTGACCGGACAGCGCGGTGCGGGCGAGCACGGTCTGCTCCGACTCGTGCGCCGACCAGGCGTACACCCGGCCCTGCCCGGTCGCCTCGGCCAGCGCGTGCACCGCCCCCAGCGTGTCGCCCTGCCCGCTGGTGATGGCACGGAAGATCGCGGTCGCCGCCGCTGCGAAGAACCGGTCCTGCTTCACCGGGTCGGCGATGCGCAGGTAGACGTCGTTGAGCAGCAGCCGTACCGCGTTGTCCGCATCGAGCTGGCGCCCGCCGGGCAGGTCCACGGGGCCGGTGGCGCGCAGAACGGCGGCCAGCGCCACCGGGTCGATCGAGAACACCCCGTCGACCGCGACACCGGTCTCGCGCTGCCACATCGCCGTCACGATCTGCGCGGTACGCGGGAAGTCGGGCGTGAAGTTGGCGTCGCCGAAGTACTGGCCCAGCTGCGGCCCGAACACCTCCTTCTCCTCCGGCGTGAGCGGGATCGGCGCGCGTTCGAGCACCGGCATCGAGGAGCCGGCCCGCGAACCGGTCAGCTCCACCTTCCCCTCGTCCGCGTCGAGGGTCGCCACGAACCCGAGCAGGCCGCCGGTGGCCCGCACCTCCGCGTTGTTCTGCACGAGCAGCAGGTAGCGCCGGGGACCGTCGGCGCCGAGCAGGCCCGGTAGCACCGTCATCGCCGTGGCGGCCGCGGCGGTCGTGCCGCGGACGTCGGCGAGCGCCGCACGCAGCCGCTCGACGGGGGCAGCGATGCGGCTGTCGAGGTCCGCAGGGTCGATCGTCGTGAGCCGCTGCTGCGCGGCGGCGACGCGTGCGTCGGCCGCCGTGATCGCCGGGCCGGCCGCGAGCACCGGACGCAGGTCCACGCCCTCGGGTCCGGTGATCTCGTCGAGCGCGGCCGTCGTCGCGACCAGCCCGGGCAAGGCGCCGGTGGACAGCTCGTCGACCACCGCGGCGACGGTGCGTGCGGCGGCGACGTTCGGCCCGAGGAACGGGACCCGGCTCGCCACCGACCACTGCGGTCCGTCCAGGTCGGCGTGGGCCTGACGGGCGTGCTGCTGCAGTGCGGTCATCGTCGTCCGGGCGGCCGCTGTGTCACCTGCGGCGAGCTCACCCTTGAGCGCTCCGACCAGGTCGGAGGCCTGGACGAGCTCGTCCCGCGCCCGGACGGCATCACGCGCCATCCAGACCCCGACCGCCGCGAGCGCCACCACCACGACGGCGAGCCCCCCGAGCAACAGCCGGCGCGCGTTAGCGCGCCGCGGACGGCGCCGGGTCGGCGTGCGACGGTGCCGCGACCCGACGTCTGTCACTGTCACCTTCCCCTGATGCCGCTGGACCGACCGGCAGCGTAACCCGAGCACCGCGGCCCGCCACGCCCGTGATCGGGAGCGCGCAGCCGCAGGCGAGCGGGCCGCCGAGCACCGCTCCCCGCGCGTGCGACGGGCAACTCCCGCAGTGCCGTACTCCCGATCCCGTTGCGCAGCTTTGATGCGACCCGGCGCGTTCGCACGCGTCCGGCTTTGGCACTGTGGAGTCGTGAGAGCGACGGGCACGGCATGAACCGCCGTGGCGTCGCGCTGCTGTCCGCCTCGCACGTGGTCGACGACTTCTACCAGGGTGCGGTGCCGGCACTGTTGCCGTTCCTCGTCCTCGAACGGCACTACACCTACGCGGCGATCGCCGGCCTCACCCTTGCCGCCACGGTGCTCTCGTCGGTGACCCAGCCGCTGTTCGGTTGGTGGACCGACCGCCGACCCCGGCAGTGGATGATCCCGGCCGGGCTGTCGACCGCGGCCGTCGGGGTCGCCCTGGTCGGGCTCTCCCCCACGTACCTGGTCACCTGGCTGGTCATCGCGCTGTCCGGCCTGGGTGTCGCAGCCTTCCACCCCGAGGCCGCCCGCGCCGCCCGGCAGGCGGCCGGTGAGAGCAACCGGGGAATGAGCGTGTTCGCCCTGGGGGGCAATGTCGGGTTCGCGCTCGGGTCGCTCGTCACCACTCCGGTGCTGCTCGCGTTCGGGGTGCGCGGCACGGTGCTGCTCGTCGCTCCCGCGCTCGCCATGGCGCTGTTCCTGGTGGCGCGGCTCCGGACCGTGCTCGAGGGGCGCACCGGCCAGCAGCGCCGTCAGACGATGCCGTCCGGGACGGACGACTGGCCGGCCTTCCTACGGCTGACCGGCGTCGTCGTCGTACGGTCCATCGTGTTCTTCGGGATCACCTCGTTCCTCGCCGTGTACTTCATCCACCAGCTCGGCACCTCCGAGGCCGTCGGCGGGGCTGCGCTCACCGTGTTCCTCGTAGCCGGCGGGGTGGGGACCCTCCTCGGCGGCTGGCTCGCCGACCGGCGCGGCCGGCTCGCGAGCATCCGCATCGGGCTGGCGCTCAGCGTCCCGGCACTGGCCGGCGTGGTGCTGGTCGGGAACGAACTCGCGGCGCTCGCGCTCGTCGCCGTCACCGGGGTCGCCCTCTTCATGCCGTTCAGCGTCTTCGTGATGCTCGGCCAGGACTACCTGCCCAACCGGATCGGCACCGCCAGCGGGGTGACCGTCGGGCTCGCCGTCACGGTCGGCGGCCTGTTCAGTCCGGTCCTCGGCTGGCTCGCGGACACGACCTCGCTGCGGCTGACGTTGGCGGTGCTGATCGCGCTACCGGCGATCGCGCTGCTCGTGTCGTGCTCCATGCACGACCCGGCCGCCCAGCGCCTCGCGCGCGTCGCGCACTGAGCCCTGATCCACCGGCGACTATGCGTGGGCCTCGATTGTGATCTTTGAGGGCTGTCGCGGGTGGTGGGGCGTGT
>OFIS01000132.1_pt1 | contig 83203 bp, 82 predicted proteins | sample 1775071 | NCBI WGS metagenome assembly OFIS01 (sample SAMN08195774, study PRJEB24354) | sludge metagenome | isolation source: sludge from phenol fed wastewater aerobic bioreactor C | place: India: Nagpur | collected 2016-09-17
TCGCGCTGCCAGCCGCACCATGTCCTCGAGTGGTGGTTGGGCGGAGAGACCGATCCCGGCAATCTGATTCTCCTGTGCGCGCGCCACCATCGGATGGTTCACGACGGTCAGTGGAAGATCGTCGCCCGGCCCGGGGTCAGTCCCCTGGTCGCCGACTATTGGCAGTTCATCGCCCCACCCCGACGAACCCGGCCCTGAAGAAGGGCCCGCGCGCCACCCACCGAAACCATTGGTGTTCTTCCGGTTCTCACCTTCCAGGGCACGTCACCACACGGAAGTCGACCTAGTCGAGACTGCCCCAGCAATCCGGACCCACTTGACCCCCGGTGGCCGAGCGCAGTCGAGACCACGTCCGCCCAATGATCTGGACCCGGGTGACCCCTCGGTGGTCGAGCGCAGTCGAGACCACATGGCGCGCATGGTCTGAGTCGAAAATAGTCGGGCCGTACCCTGGGTGCCCGCGACCGCAGCCGGATTTTCCACCGTCCAGGGCGGCCCGAAGGGCCCGGGGTGCTGCTCCGAAAGACCGGACAACCAGTCGTCGGTCGAGCGCAGCCGAGACCATGATCACCGAGGTGGTCTCGACTACGCTCGACCACCGAGTACTCGCCCGGTCTTTCACGCGCCGACGGGCACGCCACCAGGTGCAAGGTGACTCGACTGCGCTCGACCACCGAGTACTCGCCCGGTCTTTCATGCGCCGAGGTGCGCCACCAGGTGCAAGGTGACTCGGCTGCGCTCGACTGACGTGTGGTTGCATCCCTGTTTCGAAGGAGACCACGGGGATGACGGTCTCGACTGCGCTCGACCGACGTGTGGTTGCGGCCGCTGTTCCGATGGAGGCGGAGCGGTTGCCGATGGTCGACGTCAGTAGCGATGAACGTCGGTCGGCTGACGGACGGGGCTGAGCCTGCGGGGTACCGCTATGAGGACGCGGAACGTGGGGTAGCGCGCGTATCCTGCGGTCGTGGCGCGCGTGCTCCTGGTCGAGGACGACCGCTCGATCGAAGAACCGCTGGTACAGGCCCTGGCCCGCCAGGGCTATCGCGTCGACGTGGCCCGGACGGGCTCCGAGGCGCTTACGGTGGCCTCCGAGGCCGACCTGGTGGTCCTCGATCTCGGACTCCCGGACCTGGACGGCGTCGACGTCTGCCGTCAGCTGCGCGAGGGTCGTCCGGGGGTGCCGATCCTGATCCTGTCGGCGCGGACGGACGAGGGCGACCTGGTGGTGGGACTGGATGCCGGCGCCGACGACTACGTGACGAAACCGTTCCGCATCCACGAGCTCTCCGCGCGGATCCGCGCGCTGCTGCGACGGGCGGCACCGGAGGAGGAACCGGTGCTCGTCGTGGGGGACGTCGAGCTCGACCACGAGCGCCGGCACGTGACGGTCGGCGGGGTCGCGGTCTATCTGACCCCGAAGGAGTACGACTTGCTGCAGCTGCTGCTGCAGCGCGCCGGCCGCGTTGTCGAGAGGGGGACCATCATGCGCGACGTCTGGCGTACCGAGTGGGTGGGCAACACCAAGACGCTCGACATGCACGTGTCCTCGCTGCGGCGCAAGCTCGGCGCCGCCGGCTCGCGCATCCTGACCGTCCGCGGCGTCGGCCTGCGTTACGAGCCGACACCGCGCTCGGTGGCCGCCGAACCAGGTCGCTGATGCGCCGCCGTGTCCTGCTGCTCGTCATCGGCGTCACCGCACTGACGATCGGCACCGCGGCGGTGCTGCTGACGCTGCTCGTGCACACCCTCGTCGAGCAGAGCTGGCAGTCGCGGACCGACGACGCGGCGCGGGTCGTCGCGCGCGCGGTCGCCGAGTACGTCGAGCTCGGCCGGACGCCCACATCCCATGACCTGTCGCTATTGATCAGGCAGGACGCGCAGGTCTCGGCACTACTCCCCGACGGGCGGGAGATCAGCACCGGTCCCGTCGACGCCGACACGTACTTCCGCTCCACGGCGACGGTCGGCCAGGTGAGCGCGACGGTCGGCATCCCGCGCACCGCCGCCATGCTCCGCTTCGCCTCGATCAGCCGGATGGTGCTGCTGTGCAGCCTGCTGGCCTTCGCCGTCGGGCTGGTGGGCGCGTGGTTCTACTCCCGCCGCCTGGTACGGCCGCTCGCCGCACTGACGGCGAACACCGCCCGGCTCGCCTCCGGCGACACCCGCGGCACAGGTGTCCGGTACGGGATCGTCGAGCTGGACGCCATCGCGGAGGTCGTCGACCGGGGGGTGTCGTCGTTCAACGACCTGCTGGAGGGCGAGCGGCAGCTGACCGCGAATGTGTCCCACCAGCTCCGGACGCCGCTGACCGCGCTCTCACTGCGGCTCGAGGAGATCATCGCCGCCGACGACCTCGCCGACGCCCGTGACGAAGCCGCCCAGGCCCTCGGTCAGGTGGAACGGCTCGCCGGAGTGGCTGCGGACCTCGTCGCCGTCGCACGCGGCGCGCGGGTCTCGGCCGCCGGACCCGTGCAGGTCGACCGGCTGGTCCGCGACGCCACCGCCGAGTGGGCGCCGCTCTACCGAGCCGCGGAGCGCACCCTCGAGCACGAGGGCGTGGATCGACTGGTGGCGTACGCGTCGTACGGGGCGCAGTCCCAGGTCCTCGCGACGCTGGTGGAGAACTCGCTGCGGCACGGCGCCGGCACGACCCGGATCCGTGGTCGCGCGGCGAACGGCTGGGTGGTGATCGAGGTCAGCGACGAGGGTCCCGGGGTGCCGAACGACCTGGCGCCGTGCGTGTTCGAGCGGCACGTGACCGCCGACCCGGAGAACGGCAACGGTCTGGGGCTGACCCTGGCGCGCACGCTGGCGGCCGCCGACGGGGGACGGCTGCAACTGGTACGCGCGCAGCCGCCGGTGTTCGCGCTGTTCCTGCCCGCGGCGGCCGCCGACCCCGCGCCCGCGGAGAGCGAACCGGAGGCTCAGCCGGCCGAGAGCGCCGACTCGTCCGCGCGCTCGGCGCTCGCCTCGGCCTCCGGGAACACCCACTTGCGGTAGGACCAGAACCGGAACAGCGTGCCCAGGCCGAGCCCGACGAAGTTCGCGCTGATGTTGTCCGCGAGCAGGCTGGTGAACCCCAGCGCGTAGTGCGAGAACCACAGGCAGCCGACCGCGATCAGCAGACCGACGCCGTTCAGGACGAAGAACAGCACGTACTCGCGGCGCATGCTCGTGCGTGCCCGGTGCTGGAAGGTCCAGTACCGGTTGCCGAAGTACGCGACCGTCGTCGCCACCATGACGCTGACGACTTTGGCGGTCAGCGGTTTGCCGGCGAGCGGACCGCCGAGGTCGATGCCGCGGAGCACGTTGAACAGGCCGATGTCCACGACGAACGCGACGAGCCCGACGACACCGAACTTGGCTACTTCGTGGACCAGCTGCTGGACCCGGGAATAGAGGGATCGCGCGGCAACGGCGACACGTCGCGATCCTTCGACCACCGAGCGAGTGTAACCGAGCGACCGCGGTCCGGTCGCCGTGGAGCGGCCCGCCGCTAGGCTCCACGCTCGTGACCTCCCCGACCGCGGCGCCCGTCCTCGCGGCGGCCGGGTTCCCCGTCGTGACGATGGTCGGCGGTGGCCAGCTCGCCCGGATGACCGCGCCCGCCGCTGTCGCGCTCGGAGTGGGCCTGCGGGTGCTGGCAGCGGACGCGGCCGACAGCGCGGCGCAGGTCGTGCGCGACGTACGCGTCGGCGAGCACACCGACCTCACGGCGCTGCAGGACGCGGCGACGGGGGCGGCCGTGCTGACCTTCGACCACGAGCACGTACCGCCGCAGCACCTCGCGGCGCTGCAGGACGCGGGCGTGGTGGTGCGTCCCGGACCGGCCGCCCTTGCGCACGCCCAGGACAAGCTGGTGATGCGCCGGGCGCTTGCGGCGGCCGGCGTGCCGTGCCCGCGGTGGGCGGAGGTGCGGACCCCCGCCGACATCGAGGCGTTCGCGGAGCAGGTCGGGTGGCCCGTCGTGCTCAAGACGTCGCGCGGTGGGTACGACGGGCACGGCGTGTGGGTCCTCGACGACGCTGCGGCGGTCCGCGCGCACCTCGCTGTGACGCCGCTTGCGCAGGGCGCCGCGTGGCTGGTCGAGGAACGGGTGGACTTCGCCGCGGAGCTGGCGGCGCAGGTGGCCCGCTCCCCGTCCGGCCAGGCGGTCGCATACCCGGTGGTGCGCACCGTGCAGACCGACGGCATCTGCACCGAGGTCGTCGCACCGGCACCCGGCCTCCCGGAGGCGCTCGCCATCGCGGCCCAGCGGATCGCACTGCGGGTCGCGGGGCTGCTCGACGTGCACGGCATGCTGGCCGTCGAGCTGTTCTACACCCGTGACGGGCGGTTGCTGGTGAACGAGCTCGCGATGCGGCCGCACAACTCCGGACACTGGAGCATCGACGGCGCCCTCACCTCGCAGTTCGAGAACCATCTGCGGGCCGTGCTCGACCTGCCGCTCGGCTCCCCGCGGATGACCGCGCCGTACGCCGTCATGGTGAACGTCCTGGGCGGACAGCACCCCGACATGTACCGCGCCTACCTGCACTGCATGGCGCGCGACCCTGGGCTGCGGATCCACATGTACGGCAAGCAGGTCCGCCCGGGACGCAAGGTCGGGCACGTCACGGTCATCGGCGACGACCTGTCCACACTGCTCGGGCGCGCCCACCACGCCGCCGACTACCTCACCGGAGTGATCGATGGCTGAAGCGCTGGTCGGGATCGTCATGGGGTCGGACTCCGACTGGCCGGTGATGTCGGCCGCGGGGGAAGCACTCGCCGACCTGGACGTGCCGTACGAGGTCGACGTCGTGTCGGCCCACCGGATGCCGGAGCAGATGATCGCGTACGGCAGCGCCGCCGCCGGGCGCGGTCTGCGCGTCCTCGTCGCGGGCGCCGGGGGAGCGGCGCACCTGCCCGGGATGCTCGCCTCGGTGACCGACCTGCCGGTCATCGGGGTACCCGTACCGCTGCGGCACCTGGACGGGATGGACTCGCTGCTGTCGATCGTGCAGATGCCGGCGGGTGTGCCGGTGGCGACGGTCGGCATCGGCAACGCGCGCAACGCCGGACTGCTCGCCGCGCGGATCCTCGCCGTGGGCGACCCCGCGCTGCAGACCGCGCTGACCGCGCACCGGGAGGCGCTGCGCCGTACCGCGCAGCAGAAAGGCGCCGCGCTGCGCGAACGTGCCGTACCCGGCGGGCCGGCCTCGCCGTAGCCGGAATCCGCGGGTCAGCGCGGTAATCTCTGTCGCGGCGCGAGAGCGTCGACCCGTCGACCGGAGGTGCACGTGGCGTTCGCCGACCTCGTCTACGGGCTGTACGAGCGTCGGCTGCGCGCCGACCTCGACCCGGCGCGCATCCCGCACCACGTCGGTGTGATCCTGGACGGCAACCGCCGCTGGGCGGCCGACCAGGGCTCGCCCAGCGCTCACGGGCACCGTGCCGGCGCCAACAAGATCGAGCAGCTGCTCGGCTGGTGCGACGAGGTCCGCATCGACGTCGTGACGCTGTGGCTGCTGTCCACCGACAACCTGTCCCGCCCGGTCGCCGAGCTCGAGCCCCTCCTCGCCATCATCGAGCAGACGGTGACCGACCTGGCTGCCACTGCGCGCTGGCGGATCAACCCGGTCGGTGCGCTCGACCTGTTGCCCGCCGAGATCGCCCGCTCGCTCAAGCTCGCCGCGGACGCGACGAAGGAAGTGCCCGGCATGCTCGTCAACGTCGCCGTCGGGTACGGCGGGCGGCGCGAGGTCGTGGATGCCGTCCGCTCGCTGCTCGCCGACCACGCCGCGCGAGGCACCAGCCTCGACGAGCTCGCCGCCGAGCTCGACATGGAGCACATCGCCGAGCACCTCTACACGCGCGGCCAGCCCGACCCGGACCTGGTCATACGTACGTCCGGGGAGCAGCGGCTGTCGGGCTTCCTGCTCTGGCAGAGCGCGCATTCGGAGTTCTGGTTCGCGGAGGCGCACTGGCCGGACTTCCGCAAGGTCGACTTCCTGCGTGCACTGCGCTCCTACGGTGCCCGGCAGCGCCGCTACGGCACCTGACGCGCGGACCCGGGTGGCCGCGTGCCCACCGCCCCGTAGGTTTGGACCAGAGAACACGGGCCGGTCCCCATCGGCCCGGTCGGCGGGCTCTCGGACCGAAGGAGCGGATCAGAATGGCGAGCACGGACTTCATGACCTCGTGGCGCGAGGTGGAGCAGATCGGTGCCACCGAGGCGGGGGGTGTCGAGCGGCAGGCCGGCACCGAGGAGGACCGTCAGGTACGCGAGTGGTTCCGCGCGTTCGCCGAGCGCCGCGGGTGGAGGACCACGGTCGACGGCATCGGGAACCTGTTCGCGCTCATCGACTTCAACCCCGGCGCCCCGTACATCCTGGTGGGCAGCCACCTCGACTCCCAGCCGCGCGGCGGCCGGTTCGACGGCGCGTACGGCGTGATGGCGGGCCTGCACGCCGCCGAGCGGGTGCAGCAGCACTTCACCGACCTGGGGGTGTCGCCGCGCTACAACCTCGCGGTCGTCGACTGGTTCAACGAGGAAGGCGGTCGGTTCGCGCCGTCCATCATGGGCAGCTCGGTGTACGCCGGGCTCAAGGACCGCGACGAGATGCTCGACCGCACCGACCTCGCCGGGGTGACGGTGCGGAACGCGTTGGAGTCCATCGGCTACCTGGGCGGGGACGAGCCGCCGACGGCGGCCGGCTACGTCGAGATCCACATCGAGCAGGGCCGCATCCTGGAGCGCGAGGGCATCCCGCTCGGTGCCGTGGACTCCAGCTGGTACACCCAGAAGCTGGACGTCGAGATCCTCGGGGAGCAGTCGCACACCGGCGCCACCCTCATGGAGGACCGCCGCGACGCCCTGTACGCGGCCTCGTACGTCATCATCGCCTTCAACGAGATCACCCGCGACTACCCGCCGGAGTCGCTGGTCTCCTCGGTCGGCCAGATCGTCGTCGAGCCCAACTCGCCGATCGTGGTGAACCGGCGCGTGCACCTGGTCGGCGACCTGCGCGCCAACGATCCCGCGATCGTGCAGGACGCCCGGAACCGGCTGGTCGCGCGCTGCGCCGAGCTGGCGGAGTCGCACGACGTCCAGATCATCGTGCAGGACTTCGACATCCGGCCCAACCTCTACTTCCCGGAGGAGGGGGTGGAGCTCGTGGGCAAGGTCGCGACCGATCTCGGTATCGGCATCCGCCGGATGCAGACGATGGCCGGCCATGACTCGATCGCGATGAACACGGTGGCGCCGACGGTCATGATGTTCATCCCGAGCATCGACGGGGTCTCGCACTGCGAGCGCGAGCTGACCTTGGAGCAGGACATGCTCACCGGGGTCGATGCGCTGCAGGGCGTGCTGGCCCGCATGCTCGACGGCGTACTCGACGGCGTCGAACCCGCGCCCCGCTACTGACCGACGGCGTGGGAGGGCGAGCGCTGTCGCCTCGTCGGCGTGTTGTGCCAGGGGTCACCCGTTCGCCGTCCTAGCGTGGGCTGACCGGGCCGGCGCCCGTCGGCCCCGCAGCGCCCAGGAGGCCGCGTGCACACGCCGCGCCACGACAGCCCCCGTTCCGACCGCGTCCGTACGCACGTGCTCGACACCTCCGTCCTGCTCTCCGACCCGCGCGCGCCGCTGCGGTTCGCCGAGCACGAGGTCGTCGTCCCGGCGGTCGTGGTGGTCGAGCTCGAGGCGAAACGCTCGCACCCGGAACTCGGCTACTTCGCGCGAGAGGCGTTGCGGCTGCTCGACGACCTGCGAGCACAGCACGGGCGGCTCGACGGGCCGATCCCTGTCGGTGCGCAGGGCGGCACCCTGCGCGTCGAGCTCGGCCACACCGACTTGTCGTTGCTACCTGCGGGATTCCAGCTGGGCGACAACGACTCCCGGATCCTTGCCGTCGCCTCCAACCTGGCGGCGCGCGGCTCGGACGTGGTGCTCGTCTCCAAGGACCTGCCGATGCGGGTCAAGGCCTCCGCCGTCGGACTCCCCGCTCAGGAGTACCTCGCCGAGCTCGCCGCGGAGAGCGGCTGGACGGGGATGGCCGAACTCGACGTGTCCGGTGCGGACATCGATTTGTTGTACGAGAACGAGAACCTGGAGCTGGAGGCCGCGCGCGACCTGCCCTGCAACACCGGTGTGGTGCTGCTCAGCGAGCGGGGCAGCGCGCTCGCGCGAACGGTTGCCGACAAGAGCCTGCGCCTGGTCCGTGGCGACCGCGAGGCTTTCGGCGTCCACGGCCGCAGCGCCGAGCAACGCATCGCGCTCGACCTGCTGCTGGACCCTGACGTCGGCATCGTCTCGCTCGGCGGCCGGGCGGGCACCGGCAAGAGCGCGCTCGCGCTCAGCGCCGGCCTCGAAGCGGTGCTCGAACGCCGGCAGCACCGCAAAGTCGTTGTGTTCCGGCCGCTCTTCGCGGTGGGAGGTCAGGAGCTCGGCTATCTTCCGGGCACCGAGAACGAGAAGATGAGTCCCTGGGGGCAGGCCGTCTTCGACACGCTCGGCGCGGTGACGACGACGGAGGTCGTCGAGGAGATCGTCGGTCGCGGCATGCTCGAGGTGCTGCCCCTCACTCACATCAGGGGCCGGTCGCTCCATGACTGCTTCGTGATCGTCGACGAGGCACAGTCGTTGGAGCGCAACGTGCTTCTCACCGTGCTCTCGAGGGTGGGCCGCGACAGCCGCGTCGTGCTCACGCACGACGTCGCACAGCGGGACAACCTGCGCGTCGGGCGCCATGACGGGATCGTGGCGGTCGTGGAGAAGCTCAAGGGCCACCCGCTCTTCGCGCACGTGACGCTCACCCGGTCCGAGCGCTCGCCCATCGCGGCGCTCGTGACCGAACTGCTGGAGGACCTCGTCGTCTGAGCCGGTTCGACCGACAGTGAGCGCACCTGCGCGGTCCGTCAACGCACCACCCGGGCCCGATCTCGAAATACGAGACGAACTGCTGTGGCGCAAACCACAGTTCCGCGCCGTTTTGTCCGATTCCGCTGCGTGTCGGAGCACATTCCACGCTCCGCTTTGACTTTCGTCACGTCGGCCCGATTGGACGCGCCTCGACGCGGCACGTCAGAGTCGTCGGCGTTCTGAGCACCTCGACGGTCGATCAGCCGGCCGTCGCCGCGCGGCCCGGGGGCCGCCGGATCCGGCCCACAGCGGCAGGTGCGCGCTCGCGCCCCGACCGGCGCCCGCAGATCCGGAGAAGGAGTCCATGAGTTCGGCTCGCAAGCACCGCACAGTGCGTGTACTGCCCGTCATGCTCGTCACCTGCGCCGTGGCCGCCGCGACCCTCACAGCGACGGCGCACTCGTCGCAGAGCGCCGCCACCGCAGCGCCTCCCACCGCCCCGGCCGCCCCAGCGCCCGCTGCAGAGGTCCACGCGATGCCGGCGGCCCGTACGGTCGGTGCCACGACCCGCACCGCCAAGGCCGCGCCCGACCGCCGCACGAAGAAGAAGGCGTCGCGGAACTCGCTGCGCCCGTCCGCGGCGCCCTACCGGTTCGCGACGAAGAAGTTCAACAAGTGGTACGCGAAGCGCTACATCGCCGTCCGCTACGGCTGGCACCGCAAGCAGATGCGCTGCCTTGCCCCGATGTGGGGCAAGGAGAGCGCGTGGAACGAGCGTGCCCACAACAACGGCAGCGGCGCACACGGCATCCCGCAGGCGATGCCCGGTCAGAAGATGGCCAAGTTCGGCAAGAACTGGCGTACCAACCCCATGACGCAGATCAAGTGGGGCGCCTACTACATCAAGGCGGTCTACAAGACTCCGTGCCGCGCCTGGTCGTTCTGGCGCTCGCACCGCTGGTACTGACCGCGGCCGGTGCGTCGCACCCGGCGCGGGCGCGCTCCCGGCGATGGGAGAGCATCGCCGGGTGAGCAGCGACCGGATCGAGCAGCGGACGGCGACCTGGCTCGGCCACGCGACGGTGCTGCTCGAGCTGGACGGCGTGCGGCTGCTCACCGATCCGGTGCTGCGCGACCGCGTCGCGTTCCTCCGGCGGGTAGGGGCGCCGGACGCGGTGCCGGACGCGGTCGGACGCATCGACGCGGTGCTGCTCTCCCACCTGCATCACGACCATTGCGACCTCTGGTCACTGCGGAAACTGGGCGCCCAGACCCGGTTGGTCGTGCCACCGGGCGCGGGAGAGTGGTTGCGCGGACAGGGGTTCCGCAACGTCAGCGAGCTCGCCGCAGGGCGCTCCGTGCAGGTCGCAACAGCGACCGTCACCGCCGTACCGGCCGAGCACGACGGCTTCCGTGTCCCGTTCGGACCGCGGGCGGCGGCGCAGGGCTACATCGTCTCCGCGGCCGGAGTGCGGTGCTATTTCGCCGGTGACACCGACCTGTTCGCCGGGATGCGGGACCTCGGCGCGACGGGCGGTGGCCTCGATCTTGCGCTGCTGCCCGTGTGGGGCTGGGGCACTTCGCTCGGGCAGGGACACCTCGACCCGAGCCGCGCCGCTGACGCGGTGACCCTCCTGGAACCGCGGCTGTCCGTACCGATCCATTGGGGCACGCTGCTGCCGCTGTCCTACCGCTCGCTGCGCCCGGGAGCGCTGCGCACCTTGCACCTACCTGCCACGACGTTCGCGCGACAGGTACGAGCGCGTGACAACGACCGGCGCGTGGTGGTCGCCGACCCCGGGCAGCGCGTCATGATGGGCGCGTGACCGCCGCGCTGCCGCAGGAGCTGCCCCAGAGCACCGCCCAACGCGTGCGCAACTCCGTCGCCCGGTTCCTGCTGACAGTGCTCGTGCTCACGGTCACCATCGCCATATCGCCGGGCCTGTCCGCGTCCGAGCCGTTCTCGGTCGTCGGCGCGGCCCTGTGGTGCGCGGTCACCGCAGCGGTCCTGCGCCCGGTGCTGGTACGGCTCATGCTGCCGTTCGGGTGGTGGGGCGCCGGGCTGCTCGCGCTTTTCGCCAACGCGATCGTGATGTACGTCGGGCTGGCACTCGCGCCCGGTATCGAGGACGACGGCTTCGGCTCGGTGTTCATCGCATCGTGGATCTTCGCGGTCCTCGCTGCCGTGTTCGAGTGGGTGCTGCTCGCCGACGCCGACGACGTCTTCCTGACCTATGCGATCCGGCGCTCGGGGCGCCGGCGCGCGGCGCAGCCGACCAGCGAGGTACCTGGCGTCGTGTTCGTGCAATTGGACGGCGTCCCGTTCCCGGTGCTGGATCTCGGCATCCGGTCGGGCACGCTGCCGACGATCTCGCGCTGGGTGCGCTCCGGCAGCCACGTCGCCGCGGAGTGGACCGCCCGGATCCCCTGCACGACGCCGGTGAGCCAGGCCGGCATCCTGCATGGAACGGTGCAGGACATGCCGGCTTTCCGCTGGTACGAGAAGGAGTCGGGCCGGCTCGTCGTCTCGAACCACCCTCCGGATGCGGCGTACGTCGAGGCCCGCCTCAGCGACGGCCGCGGGCTGCTCGCCGACGGTGGGGTGTCGATCAGCAACCTCTTCTCCGGTGACGCACCGGAGAGCCTGCTCACGATGAGCGGGATGCGCCAGGTGCGCAGCGGGCTGGGCCCGTCGCGGTCGTACGCGGCGTTCTTCACCCACCCGTACGGGTTCGTGCGGGCGTTCGTGCTGACCGTCGGCGAGATGGTCAAGGAGCTGTACCAGGGCCGGCGCCAGCGGCGCCTCGGCATCGAACCGCGGATCCGCCGGCGCGGGGCGTACGTCGCGCTGCGCGGCATCACGAACGTGATGCTGCGGGACCTCAACGTCGCGCTTGTCACCGAGGCCATGATGGCCGGCAGGCCCAGCGTCTACGTCGACTTCGTCGACTACGACGAGGTCGCGCACCACGCCGGGGTCGTGCGACCAGAGGCGCTGCGGTCGCTGGAAGGGCTCGACGGCGTGGTCGGACTGCTCGAGAAGGTGGCGGCGCGAGCACCCCGTCCGTACCGCTTCGTACTGCTGAGCGACCACGGTCAGAGCCAGGGCGCGACCTTCCTGCAGCGCACCGGCAGGTCGCTGGAGGCGACGGTGCAGTCGCTCATGGATGGCGAGGCGGTGGCCGCCGCGACGAGCGCGGTCGAGCAGTGGGGCCCGGTCAACGTCTTCCTGTCCCAGCTCGCGTCGCAGCAGTCGGTCAGCGGCGGGGTGTCGCGCCGGTTGCTGCGCTCCCGGACCGCGGACGGCGCGGTACGGCTCGGCCCGGCAGGCGAGGACGAGGCGCGTACCAGCGCTCCGGATCGGCCCGACGTCGTCGTCGTCGGCTCCGGCAACCTCGGCGGTGTCTGGTTCGCCAACGAACCCGGAAGGCTTGCGGCGGAACGGATCGAGGAGCTGCACCCGGGGCTGCTCGGAGCCTTGGCGCGCTCGCCGTGGATCGGGTTCCTCGTCGTGGACTCCCGCGCGCGGGGACCGCTGGTGATCGGCCCGGACGGCGTGCGCGGGCTGCGCGACGGCACCGTGGAGGGTGTGGATCCGCTCGCGGACTTCGACGTGCACGCGGTCGACGACCTGCTCCACGTCGCGCAGTACGCGGACGCGCCCGACATCTACGTCAACTCGGGGTACGACCTCGCGCTCGACGAGGTCGCCGCCTTCGAGGAGCTGGTCGGCTGCCACGGTGGGCTCGGTGGCTGGCAGACCCGGGCGATGCTGGTGCACCCGGTCGACCTGGTCGTGAACGAGGACCTGCTGACCGACGGGGTGATCCGCGGGGCCGAGGTGCTGCACCGCCAGCTGGTCCGCTGGCTGGAGCAGCTCGGTCACCGGGGGTCGCTGCGACAGCAGGCGACGACCGCCCCGCAGGGCGCCGCGGCGCCGGACCCGGTCTGAGCGGTTCAGGCGGTGCCCGCGCGGTGCCGGTCGACGGTGTGCAGCCACCAGAGCGCGAGCAGCGGCAGCACGGTCGGCACGAAGCCGTACCCGCTGCCGAAGCCGGACCAGACGCTGGGGTCGGGGAACCACGCCGGCACCGCGAGGCTCAGCGCGCCCACCGCGACGACGCCGCAGAGCTCCACGACGCAAAAGGCGCGCGCGACCCGGGTCGAGGCGCCGCGGCTGACGTGCCACATCGCGACCAGTCCGATTCCGTAGATCACCGCGGCGACGAGCGACAGGGAGTACGCCACCGGAGCCCGCGACGGGTACATGCCCAGCTGCACCAGGCTGCGCGACGTGGCCGCGACGGTGAAGATCGCGTAGGCCAGCAGGACGGCCGTGGCCGGTCCGCGGGGGACGATGCGGTCAGCCACCGGTGCCGGGCCAGGTAGCCCCCATCCGCCACACGACGACCGCGACCGCGGTGCAGGCGATGGCCACCAGCACGTGGGGCCAGACCGGTCCGCCGTACTCCTCGTCCGGGCTGGACAACAGCGTCAGCAACACCGGGACGAGCACCAGGGACGTGATCCCGTACGCCGCGAACGTGATGAGTTCGTCCGGGCGGTGCCCCTGGGCGAGGCCGGCGACCGCGATCGCCGCCTGCGCGAGCAACGCGGCCTCCAGGATGCGGAGGGCCGTCGGGTACCACCTGGGGCGTCCCCGGCGGGCGAGCGCGAGCCCGAGCGCAATGAGCGCCAGCAACGCCGCGGCCGCGACGATGGCGCCTTCGAGGGGGGCGAGCACGGCGGTCAGCCTGCCACGACGGCACCAGCCGGACCCGGACAGGTGGATAGCCTGGGCCGGTGAGTGCATCGGTGCCCGACCGTCAGGACGACGACCCGGTGTCGCAGGCGCTGCGCATGCGGGCCTCGGACGCCGACAGGGAGCGCGTGGCGGGCGTGCTGCGCGACGCCTTCGCCGAGGGGCGGCTCTCGCCCGTCGAGCACGAGGAGCGGCTCGCCGAGGTCTACCGGGCCACGACGTACGGCGAGCTGGTGCCGGTCCTGCACGACCTGCCGGTCCCTCCGGGCACGCTGGCCGTCCCGATGGGTCCCGGCGCGGGCGTCGTGGCGGTGACGTCGGGCACCGGGAGCGCCTCAGGCGAGGGCGGCGCCCTGGTCATCGCGCCGGACCTGGCCGGCAGCGCGGAGACCAACGCCGTCGCGATCTTCGGGGGGTTCGAACGCAAGGACCGCTGGGTCGTCGCACCGAAGATGACGTCCGTGTGCATCTTCGGGGGCGGCAGGCTCGACCTCACCCAAGCGGTGCTCACCAGTCAGGAGACGGAGATCTCGGCGGTCTGCGTGTTCGGCGGCTTGGACATCGTCGTCCCGGAGGGCGTCGTGGTCCGGCTCGAGGCGGCAGCGGTCTTCGGCGGGAACGACGCGCCCACCGGCGAACCGCCGCCGCCCGGTGCGCCGATCGTGCGCATCACCGGTGCGGCGATCTTCGGCGGGATCAGCGTCCGGCGGCCCAAACCCAAGAAGGAATGGCGCAAGCGCCTGACCGGGTGATCAGCGCGCCGGACCGAAGTCCACGGACGAGTACTTGCCCAGCTTGGCCAGCCGGTGCTCGCTCTTCACCTCGCGGATGGTGCCGCTGCGGCTGCGCATCACGATGGAGTGCGTCGTCGCGCCATTCGCGCCGAACCGCACGCCCTCCAGCAGCTCGCCGTCGGTGATGCCGGTCGCCACGAAGAAGACGTCCTCGCCGGTCACCAGCTCGTCGGTCGAGAGCACCCGGTCCAGGTCGTGGCCCGCATCGATCGCTTTCGCGCGCTCGGCGTCGTCCTTGGGCCAGAGCTTGCCCTGGATGATGCCGCCCATGCACTTGATCGCGCAGGCCGCGATGACGCCCTCCGGGGTGCCGCCGATGCCGAGCAGCAGGTCGACCCCGGTGCCCGCGCGGGCGGCCATGATCGCGCCCGCGACGTCGCCGTCGGTGATGAACTTGATGCGGGCGCCCGCCTCCCGCACCTCGCGCACGATGCCCTCGTGACGCGGCCGGTCCAGGATGCAGACGGTGAGGTCGTCGACCCGTACGCCCTTGGCCTTGGCAACCGCGCGCAGGTTGAACCGCGCCGGTGCGGTGATGTCGACGACGTCGGCGGCCTCCGGCCCGGTGACCAGCTTCTCCATGTAGAACACGGCGGACGGGTCGTACATCGTGCCGCGCTCGGCGACGGCCAGCACGGACACCGCGTTCGGCATTCCCTTGGCAGTCAACGTGGTTCCGTCGATCGGGTCGACCGCGACGTCGCATTCCGCGCCGGTGCCGTCACCGATGCGCTCTCCGTTGAAGAGCATCGGCGCGTTGTCCTTCTCGCCCTCGCCGATCACGACCACCCCGGCCATCGACACCGAGGTGACAAGGGTGCGCATCGCCTTCACCGCTGCGCCGTCGGCGCCGTTCTTGTCCCCGCGCCCGACCCAGCGGGCCCCCGCCATCGCGGCCGCCTCGGTCACCCGTACGAGTTCCATGGCGAGGTTGCGGTCCGGAGCGTCGTGGTTGGTCGGGACGGTGGCGGTCACGGCGGGCTCCTCGGTCCGGGGTTGCCGCCAGCGTAGCCAGCCGCCGGCGGCGGCGGCCGGTCACCCGCGCCGGCGTGCGGGCTCCGGCGCGCGAGACACATCTGCTGTACCGCATTTGCGGGTGCAAACCGGACGAGGAGCCGTGAACGCGGAGGTAGGGTACGGCGCATGCCGCAGTTCCGTGCTGCCGAGGCCGCCGCGCTCCTCGGCGTGAGTGACGACACCGTGCGGCGCTGGATCGACGCCGGCCGGCTGCCCGCCGAGCGGGACGGCGCGGGACGCTACATGCTCGACGGGGCCGCCCTGGCGAGGTTCGCCCGCGAGCAGGCCCACGCGCCGCACGTGGCAGGGCTCGGGCGGTCCTCGGCACGCAACCGGCTCACCGGGCTGGTGACCCGGGTCGTGAGGGACACGGTCATGGCGCAGGTCGAGCTGCAGGCCGGCCCGTTCCGGCTGGTCAGCCTGATGAGCTGCGAGGCGGCCGACGAGATGGGCCTCGAGCCGGGCGTGCTCGCCGTCGCGACGGTCAAGTCCACGAACGTCGTGGTCGAGCTCGGAGACGGGTCGTGAGGACCGCACGCGCGGCAGGTGCGGCGCTGCTGGTCGCCGCTGCGCTCACCGCTGCCGGCTGCGCTGCCGACCGCGGCGGCAGCGGAGGCGGCGGGTCCGCCCGCACGGTCACGGTGTTCGCAGCCGCCTCGCTGACGGAGACCTTCGACGCCCTCGCCGACGAGTTCCAGTCGGCGCACCACGACGTGACGGTCCAGCTGTCGTACGGCGGTTCGTCCACGCTCGCCCAGCAGATCGACCAGGGCGCGCCGGCCGATGTCTTCGCCGCGGCGAGCCCGGCGACCATGCAGACCGTGACCGCGGGCGGCAGGGCCGCCGGGGCGCCGGTCACCTTTGCCCGCAACACCCTGACGATCGTCACCCCACCGGGGAGCGACAAGGTCGACTCGGTGAGCGATCTCGGCGATCCCGGGCTCACGGTGGTGGTGTGCGCGTCCGTTGTGCCGTGCGGCAGTGCCGCGGACAAGATGTTCGCGGCCGCAGGTGTCACCCCCTCGATCGCCTCCCGCGACCCCGACGTCAGGAGCGTGCTCGCCAAGGTGGAGTCCGGCGACGCCGACGCCGGGATCGTCTACGTCACGGATGCCGAGGCAGCAGGGGACCAGGTGCGCACGGTCCCCGTGCCGCGCGCCGTCAACCAGTCGACGGCGTACCAGATCGTCAGTGTCGCCGGGTCGTCGCAGCCGGCGCTCGCGGCCGACTGGGTCGCGCTCGTGACGGGCGAGACCGGTCAACAGGTCCTGAAAGCACACGGATTCCTGCCCCCGTGAGCGCCAGCCCGACGAGCCTCGCCCCGACGATCGCTGCGCCGGACCGGCCGTTGCCGCTGCCCGCGGGGCTGCGCGCGCCTGCCGCGATCGCCGTCGTGTTCCTCACGCTGCCGCTGATCGCCGTCCTGCTGCGGGTGCCCTGGTCCTCGCTCCCGGATCGGCTCGGGTCGGACTTCGTACGGGACGCGCTCGTGCTGTCGCTCGGATGTGCGAGCGCGGCGACCGTGGTGTGCCTGGTGGTCGGCGTGCCGCTCGGGTTCCTGCTCGCGCGTGCCGACGGCCGGCTCGGCTCGCTGGCACGGGCGTTGGTGACGGTCCCGCTCGTCATGCCGCCGGTCGTCGGCGGTATCGCGCTGCTGTACGCGTTCGGCCGCGGCGGGCTGCTCGGCGGGCCGGTGTACGACGCGACGGGCCTGACCCTGCCGTACTCGACCGCCGGCGTCGTCGTCGCCGAGGCGTTCGTCGCCCTGCCGTTCCTCGTCATCTCCGTCGAGGGGGTGGTCCGCAGCGCCGATCCGCGGTTCGCGGAGGTCGCCGCCGCCCTCGGTGCGCGGCCGTGGACCGTGCTGCGCCGGGTCTGGATCCCCTTGGCGCGCAACGGCATCCTCGCTGGAGCCGTACTCGCGTGGGCCCGGGCCTTGGGCGAGTTCGGTGCCACGATCACCTTCGCCGGCAGCATGCAGGGGCGTACCGAGACGCTGCCGCTCGCGGCATACGCCGCGCTGTACGGCAGCAACCAGGACGACGCTCTCGTGCTCGCGCTGCTGCTCATCGTGGTGTCGGTGGCGGTGCTGTTCGCGCTGCGCGGGCGGTGGCGCGGGGCGCTGTCATGACCCTCGACGCGCACGTGCTGCTGCGACGGGACTCGTTCACGGTCGACCTCCGGCTCGCGGTGGCCTCGGGCGTCCTCGCGGTCGTGGGGCCGAACGGAGCCGGGAAGAGCACGCTCGTACGCGCCCTCGCGGGGCTGCAGGCGCACGCCGGCCGGGTCGAGGTGGCAGGCCGGGTGTACGACGACCCGACCGCGGGCACCCACCTGGCCCCGCACCGGCGGTCGGTGTCCGTGGTGCTGCAGGACGCGCTGCTGTTCCCTCACCTGTCGGTGCTGGAGAACGTCGCGTTCGGACCGCGGTCCCGTCGTGGGTCCCGCCGCGACGCGACGACCGCGGCGCGCGACTGGCTGGCCCGGCTGGGCGTTGCGGACCTGGAGTCGCGACGCCCGGGGACGCTCTCCGGGGGCCAGGCCCAGCGGGTGGCTCTCGCCCGGGCCCTGGTGGGCGGCCCGGACCTGCTGCTGCTCGACGAGCCGTTCTCGGCGCTCGACGTGACGACCCGATGGGAGGTACGACGCGACGTACGCCACCACCTCGCGGAACGTGCCGGCGTGACCGTGCTCGTCACGCACGACCCGGTCGATGCGCTGACGCTGGCCGATCTCGTCGCCGTCGTGGAGGCCGGTGCGCTGGTGCAGCTCGACACTCCCGAGCGGCTCGCGCGCTCGCCCCGTACCGCCTACGTCGCACGGCTGGTGGGGCTCAACCTGGTCCGCGGTGAGGCCGAGGGTTCGTCCCTCGTCACGGCGACCGGCGCCCGGCTCCAGACGGCGGTCGCGGCGCGCGGTCCGGTCGTCGCGACGTTCTCGCCGACGGCGGTCGCGATCCACCTCACGGCGCCGGCGGGCTCGCCGCGGAACGTGTTCTCGGCCACGGTCGGCTCGGTCGACGTCCTCGGGGAGACGGTGCGGATCGGTCTGGACGGGCCGCTGCCGCTCAGCGCCGATGTGACGACTGCGGCCGTCAGCGCCATGGGGCTGCGCCCGGGCATGACGGTGTGGGCCGCAGTGAAGGCGACGGAGATCGAAGTCGCGGCCGGGTAGTGCTGGTGCGTCGGACCGTCCGGGCTCGGGGAGGATGGTGGGGTGGAGCACAGCGTCCCGTCGCCGCCGACCGAGGCGGAGGTCGTCGCCGCCGAACGGGCGCAGGCCGCCGTCGAGCGGGAGGAGCGCGCCCGGCGGCGCATGCGCCAGACCGTGCGCGACATGGTGCTCTCGCTGCTCGTCGTCGGCGCGCTCGTCATGGTGATCGCCCAGCCGTGGCGGCAGAACGCGGTGCAGACCCCGGAGCGCACGGTCGACTGGCAGCCGGTGGCGCAGGCATTCGCGGACTCCGTGGACTGGCCGGTGCTCGCACCGCGCGGGCTCGCGGAGAGCTGGCAGGCGACGAGCGCGCGCATCACCCCCACGGTCGACGGGCGGGTCGCGATGCACGTCGGCTGGATCACCGCGAGTGAGCAGTACGCGGCGCTGGAGCAGTCCGACACCGCCGACACCGGCTACGTCCGCGACGCGACGGCGGACGGACAGCCGACGGGTACGCCCTACCAGGCCGCGGGGCGGCAGTGGCAACGGCTGGAGTCGAGTGACGGCGCGGACCGCAGTCTCGTGGCACGTGCCCCGGCAGCGGACGGCAAAGCCAACGCGATCACCTACGTGGTGACGGGCTCGGCGAGCTGGCCGGAACTCGAGCAGCTCGTGGGGACCCTGACCGTGCTGCGGCCAGCGCCCAGCCCGTCCGCCGCCTGAGTGCGCCGCGGGACCGGCCCTAGCCGGTGCGTGCTACTCGGGGGGTGCAGTCGCGCGAGCGGCGTCGAGCCGTGCGCGCGCGTCGTCCAACCAGCGCTGGCAGATCTTCGCGAGCGCCTCGCCGCGCTCCCACAGCGTGAGCGACTCCTCGAGTGAAGTACCGCCTGCTTCGAGGCGGCGCACCACCTCCGCGAGCTCGTCCCGCGCCTGCTCGTAGCTCGGCGTGGCATCGCCCGCTGCCGTCATGGCAGGGACCCTATCGAGTGCAGCGGGCGGGCCGAGCCGGTGACGAACGCATTCGGTGAAAGCGCGCACAGCGTGAAATCGCGCGCCGGTACGGTCGCCGCTCGTGCTGCGTCCTCGATCGACTTTCGCGGCCGAGGCGACTCGGCCCGACGAGGCGTCGAGCGTCGAGGTCGACCACGACCGCTCGCCACCGGCGAACGAGACCGCGAGTTCGGTGACGGGCCCGCGGGTTCAGTCCGGCCGCTTCTCGGCGCCGCCGCTGGTGGCGACGAGCACCCCGGCCGCGACCCGCAATCGCAGCGCGGAACCGGCGGGCGCCTGGTCCGGGTCCCGTACGACCTGTCCGTCGGATCGCTGCACCACGGCGTAGCCGCGGTCGAGCGTCGCCGCCGGGGACAGCGCCCGTACCCGGGCGAGCGTGTGCGTCAGGTCGTCGCCCGCGCGGTCCAGCTCGTGGCGTACGCAGCGTCGACTGCGCAGCAGCAGCGCGTCGATCTGCTCCACGCGGCGCTCGACCAGCACGTCGGGAGCGCGCAGCACCGGTCGGGCGCGCAGATCGGCGAGCCGACGCGCCTCCTGCTCGAGTCCGACCGTCACCGACCGGGCGGCGCGTGCGCGCAGGTCCGCGACGATGCCCAGCTGCTCGGCCAGGTCCGGCACGACCCGGCGGGCGGCGTCGGTCGGCGTCGAGGCCCGGACGTCGGCGACCAGGTCGACGAGCGGTGCGTCCTTCTCGTGTCCGATGGCCGCGACGACCGGGGTCCGGCACGCCGCGACTGCCCGTACGAGGCCCTCGTCCGAGAACGACAGCAGGTCCTCCACCGACCCGCCGCCGCGGGTCAGCACGATGACGTCGACCTCTGCGATCCCGTCCAGTTCGCGCAGCGCCGTGGTGATCTCGGTCACGGCACGGGTGCCCTGGACGGCGACCTCCCGGGTCTCGAAGCGCACTGCGGGCCAGCGCCGACGGGCGTTCTCGACGACGTCGCGCTCGGCGTCGCTCGCGCGTCCGCAGATCAGGCCGACGCGACGCGGCAGGAACGGCAGCGGGCGCTTGCGGCCGCCGTCGAAGAGACCTTCCGCGGCGAGCACCGTCTTGAGGCGCTCGAGCGCAGCGAGCAGCTCGCCGAGCCCGACGGCGCGCACCTGGCGTGCCTGGAACGTGAGCGTCCCGCGCGCAGGGTAGAACTCGGCCTTGGCATGCACGACAACGCGCTGTCCCTCCGCGAGCGGCACCGGCATGGCCGCGAGGACGCGGGGGGCCGCCGTGAGCGTCAGGCTCATGTCGGCCTGGGTGTCACGCAGCGTGAAGAAGACCGTGCCTGCGCCCGGTCGGCGGTTCAGCTGCGCGACCTGCCCCTCGATCCACACCGCGCCGAGCCGGTCGACGTACGACAGCAGCGCGCGGGCGATCGTCCGTACCGCGGCTGGGTGCTCGGGCGAGGTCTGCAGTGCCACGTCGGTGAGGGTACGGCGGCGGGGCCGGTCCGGCGTGAGACCTACCATGGACGCCGTGACTGCCGTACCCCCTGTCGTGCCGACGGGCCGGCGTGTGCTGCTGGCCGCCCCACGCGGCTACTGCGCTGGTGTCGATCGGGCGGTGCAGACCGTGGAGCGGGCGCTCGAGCTGCACGGAGCCCCCGTGTACGTGCGCAAGGAGATCGTCCACAACAAGTACGTCGTCGCGGCGCTGCAGGAGCGGGGTGCGGTCTTCGTCGAGGAGACCGACGAGGTGCCCGAGGGGGCGCTCGTCGTGTTCAGCGCGCACGGCGTGGCGCCCGACGTCCACGAGCAGGCGGCCGCGCGCGGGTTGCGCACCATCGACGCGACCTGCCCGCTCGTGACCAAGGTGCACAACGAGGCGCGGCGCTTCGCCGCCGACGGCTACCGGATCATGCTCATCGGCCACGAGGGGCACGAGGAGGTCGTCGGCACCACCGGCGAGGCGCCCGCGCACATCACGCTGGTCGAGGACCCCGACCACGCGGCCGAGGTCGAGGTTCCGGACGGCGACAAGGTCGTCTGGTTGTCCCAGACGACACTCTCGGTCGACGAGACGGCGCAGACCGTCGAGCGGCTGCGGGCGCGCGTGCCGCAGCTGGTCGACCCGCCCAGCGACGACATCTGCTACGCGACGCAGAACCGGCAGAACGCGGTCAAGCTGATCGGGTCGCGCGCGGACGTCATGGTGGTCGTGGGTTCGGCCAACTCGTCGAACTCGGTACGGCTCGTCGAGGTGGCACGCGACGCCGGAGCGGCGGCCGCCTACCGCATCGACACCGCCGGCGAGCTGGACCCGCTGTGGTTCGACGGCGTCAGGACCGTCGGTCTCACCAGTGGCGCCTCGGTGCCGGAGATCCTGGTACGCGACGTGCTCGACTGGCTCGCCGCGCACGGATTCGACGAGGTCGAGGAGGTCGAGGCGACCCGCGAGCGGCTCGTCTTCACACTGCCCAAGGAAGTCCGCAGCCCGCGCCCGGCTTCAGAGCGCTGACGGGCGCCCGCCGCGGGCACGCCGGCGGCGCACCAGCACGATGACGGCGGCGAGCAGTGTCGCGCCGAGCACCCATGGCGCGTTCTCCGCCAGGGTGCGCACGATCATGAATCCTTCGCGCACCAGCAGCGAGCCGCCCTCGGTGAGGGTGAGCTGGCCGGCGAGCAACGTCGTGACGAGGAATGCGAGCGAGGGGACGACCACGGCGGCCGCGTGGTCGGTCCGTCGCAGGGTCAGCGCGGCGTAGCCGGTGGTGACCAGCAGCACCAGGCCCGTCAGCCAGCCGATGCGGTTCCAGATCAGCGCCTGCGCGAACCCGACCAGCAGGGTGGGCACGCCGATCACCGTGACGGCGCCGAGGTAGGTCAGCCCGCGGTCGGCATCGCCCAGGACCGAGGGTCCGGCAGGGGCGGACTGTCCGGCGACGGCTTCGTACCGGGTCACGTCCACCTCGGGAGAGGGCTCGAGCACGCGGGCAGGAGGTTCGGGCACGGACGGCTCCGGCGGTCGGGGGGTGGCTGCGTCGACCGCCGCCTCCGGCGGCGCGTCGCGGAGAGCCGGGATCGCGCCGGTGGCGTCGGCGACCGCAGCGGCACCGGCGGAGTGGTAGAGCCGGCCGGTGTCGACGGTACGGGCGGCCCGCACCGGCTCCGGCTCGCCGCTCTCCCGGCCCAGGTCGACCTTGCGCGCCGGTTGGACCGGGTCGGCCGGCTCCGCCTGCACCGCCGCCGCAGCCGCGGGGCGGTACGGCTCCTCGTGCACCGGGTCGTCGTACGACGTCGGTTCTGCCGGCCGCTCCGCCGGCGGTACGGGGGGCGCGGCGGCGGGCGGCGCGGGCGGTGCGGCCGGGGGCGCGTCCTCGTCGCCGAACAGCGCATCGTAGGAGTGCCGCGTCGGACCCTGCGGGGTCGGCGGGCTGTCCGGCCGGGAGCTCACGGGTCAACGGTACGGGACGCGATCGCTGTGCCGGTCCATCGCGGCCGTTGCCTGCGGCGCGTCGGGCTCGGTGAGCTCCGCGGCGGTGGGGCGGCGGGACACGGCCGTGATCGGGTGCACGGGCGCCAGGCCCGCATCGGCCGCGGTGGCGTCGACGACGCCGAGGTCGGCCAGGCGGCGTGCGCTGACCAGCACCCGGCTCTCGAGCGATCCGATGGTCCGGTTGAACTGGTCGACCGCGCTGTCCAGGCTGCTCCCCAGGCGCGCGAGGTGGCCGCCCATGGTCGCGAGCCGGGTGTGCAGCTCGCGACCCAGGGCGTGCACCTCTGCCGCGCCCCGCGCCGCGGCGTCCTGCCGCCACGCGTAAGAGACCGTGCGCAGCAACGCCAGCAGGGTCGTCGGTGTCGCGAGGACCACGTCGCGGGCGAAGGCCAGCTCCAGCAGGTCCGGCCGGACGTCGAGGGCCGCGGCGAGGAACGACTCGGCGGGGAGGAACAGCACGACGAATTCCGGTGAGTCGTGCCGCCGCCAGTACTCCTTCGCCGAGAGCCGCTCGACGTGATGCAGGACCTCCGTGGCATGCCGTGCGAGCGCCGCGTCCCGGTGGGCGTCGTCCACGGCAGCGGACGCGTCGAGGAAGGCCGAGAGCGGCACCTTGGCGTCGACGACGACGTGCCGGCCGTCGGCGAGGTGGACCAGCAGGTCGGGGCGCAGCGTCGGGTCGCCGTCCGCACCCGCGCTGTGCGCCTGTTCGGTGAAGTGCACGTGCTCCAGCAGCCCGGCGGCTTCCACCAGGCGGCGCAACTGCACCTCGCCCCAGCGGCCGCGGACCTCGCTGCGGCGCAGCGCGGTGACGAGGCGCCCGGTCTCGGCGCGCAGCGACTCGGTGCCCTCGGCGGTCCGGCGCACCTGCTCGCGCAGCTCGGCCTGCGCCGCCGCCCGCTCCACCTCGGCCCGCGCGAGCTGGTCGCTCACCCGCGCGAGGGTGTCCTGCAGCGGGCGCACCAAGGCCTGCACCGCAGCCCGCTCTGCGGCGCCCTGGGCGCCCGGATCGGGTAGGGCGCGGTGCGAGGCGCCCGCGAGGCGGCGGCGGGCCGCCCAGCGCACCGCACCTACGGCGAGGGCGATGCCGAGCAGGACGCCGACGGTCAGTACGAGCACCAGCACAGCAGGTTCGCGCATGGCACCACTGTGCGGCCCACCTCCGACAGTGCCCGGACCCGCGGTGACGCGGCCGGCGGGAACGCTCGGCAGGGACCGGGCGTCGCACCGGTGTGGGCCGCGCCCGGCCCCGGCGTGCGCCAGTAGGGTCCCCCGGGCGCACGGCGTTCGTCGACGCCACCAGGGCTGGAAGGGGCGTCGATGGCGGTTGTCGCGGCCCTCGCGCTGTGCGCTGTCGTGCTCTGGCTGCCCGGCACCGTGCTCACCTGGTGGCTGCTGCCCGGATCCTCACGCCTGGTCCGGCTCGCCGTCGCGCCCGCCGTGTCGTACGGCCTGTTGTACGGCCTGGCGTCCTACCTCGATGTCGTCGGCGCGCGGGTGCAGTGGCGGACGGTGGCGTTGCCGGTCGTCGTGGCCGCCGCGGTCGGCGGGTTCCTGCTGCTGCGCGCCCGCGGCTGGACCCGGCCACGGCTCGCCGTCCCGCACCTGGCGCTGGGAGCGGCGGTCGTTGTCGCGTACGGGCTGTGGTGGTGGGCGATCCGGTCGACCACGACCGTGCCGACGTACGACGACGGTGCGAACGCCGGCATCTTCACCTACCGCATCGGATTGCTCGGCACGATCGCGCCCGACCGGATCATCGCGACCGACCTGGGGGACGGCGCAGGCGGTGTCGCGTTCTACCCGCTCGCGCTGCACCTTGTCGCGTCCTTCCTCGTCCAGCTCACCGGGCTCGAGCCCGGCGCGGCGCTGCACGTGCAGACGGCGACCCTCGTCGCGGTGGCGCTGCCCGTCGGGACCTTCGCGCTCACCCGCGCCGTGACCCGGGCGGCGCGTCCTGCCGGTGTCCTCCCGGGTGCCGCCGCCGGTGCTTCCGCGCTGGTCGTCGCCGCGCTGCCCGCGATGCCGTGGGGTCACCTGCCGTGGGGCGCCCTCGCCATGGTGTCCGGGATCGCGCTGATGCCGGCGGGCCTGCTGCTGACGCTCGCGCTGCCCCGGCACGGGGCCCGGGCCGGTGTGCTGCTCGGTGCTGCCGTAGCTGGAGTCTTCGCCGTCCACAGCTCGGAAGTCGTGACGTGCGCCGTCCTGGGCGCCGCCGCGCTGGGCGCCGTCTGCGCGAGGCAGCGCCGCAGGTGGCGCGCCGCCCTGCGCGGTGCCGGAGCGGCCGCCGCGACCGGTCTGCTGGCGCTCGGGCCGGTCCTCGCGCTGCTCGGGGGAGGGCTGTCGGAACGCGCCGCCGGAACCCCCGGTCCCGCGGAGGCGCCTCTCGACGCCCTGCACGACGGCTGGCTCGGGCTGCTCTCCGCTCCCACGCTCGCCGACGAGTGGGGCGGCCGGCAGGTGCTTCTCGCCTGGGTGCTCAGTGCGCTGCTCGTACTGGGCCTGGCCGTCGCCAGGGCCGACCGGGTCGTCGTCGCGATGACGGTGGCGAGCGGGCTGCTCGCCCTGCTCGCCTGGGCTTGCATCACCGGGTCCACCGTGGCCCACCGGCTGGCGATTCCTTGGTACAGCAACGGCTTTCGGCTGCTCGCGACCCTGACCGTGCCGGTCGGGATGCTGGTCGGCATCGGCATCGCGCGGCTGCTGGGACGGGCGCCGTTGCGCGTGGGCGCCGTCACGGTCGGTCTCGGTGTCCTGCTCCTTGCACCCGCGGTGGCGATCTGCGCGACTATCGGGTCGCGTACCTACGACGCGTACTCGGTGGTGACCGCCTCCGACCGGGACGCGTACGCGTGGCTCGCCGCGCACACCCGGCCGGGCGAGCGGGTGCTCAACGACTCGCACGACGGCTCGATGTGGATGTACCCGCTCGACGGGGTCGCGCCGGTGTTCGGTCCGAAGAGCGATCTCTGGTACCGCGCCGGCTGGCAGGACCGGTGGTACCTGCTGCAGCACGCGGCGCAGCTGGGCGTCGACCCGCAGGTGCGCCGGATCGCCGACGACCTCGACGTGCGCTACCTGCTGGTCGGCGAACGGGTGGTGTACGGCGAGGACCGCCAGCTCGACCTGCCGCTACTGCTGGCGTCGGGCGCGTGGCGCGAGGCCTACCGCTCCGGTGACGCCGTCGTGCTCGTACGGAGCGACTGACGCGCGTGCCGGCCGCTGGCAGGCTGACGGTGGTGCGCATCGTCTCCGGCGGTCAGACCGGGCCCGACCGGGCGGCGCTCGACGTCGCGCTGCGGCTCGGCATCGGGTACGGCGGCTGGTGCCCGCGTGGCGGCGCGGCGGAGGACCTGCCGCGAGCGCCCGGCCTGCTCGCCCGCTATCCGGCGCTGCGCGAGACACCCGCGCGCGATCCTGCCGTCCGTACCGCATGGAACGTCCGCGACAGCGACGCCACCCTGGTGCTCCGACCGGACGGTTGTGCCTCGCAGGGCACCGACCTGACGACCAGGGCGGCGCGGGACCTCGGCAGGCCGCTGCTGGTGACGACCCCGGACAGCGTGGCGGAGATCGCGCGTTGGCTCGCCGGCTTCGGCCCGGACCTCGTGCTGAACGTCGCCGGCCCGCGGGAGAGCGAGGCGCCGGGCCTCTACGCCGCCGCCCGCGCCACCCTGCTGGCGGTCCTCGGCCCGTGACCCTGACCCTGCGGCGTACGCCCCGCGCTTCCTAGACTCAGCGCCCGTGGCCCTCACCATCGGCATCGTCGGCCTGCCCAACGTCGGCAAGTCCACGCTCTTCAACGCGTTGACCAAGAACGACGTGCTCGCGGCGAACTACCCGTTCGCGACGATCGAGCCCAACATCGGTGTGGTGGGCGTGCCGGACCCGAGGTTGGCGGTCCTCGCCGAGCTGTTCGGCTCCGAGCGGCAACTGCCGGCCACGGTGTCGTTCGTCGACATCGCCGGGATCGTGAAGGGCGCCAGCGAAGGGGCCGGGCTCGGCAACCAGTTCCTCGCCCACATCCGGGAGTCCGACGCGATCTGCCAGGTCGTGCGCGTGTTCGGCGACCCCGACGTCGTGCACGTCGAGGGCGTCGTGGCGCCCAAGGCCGACATCGAGACCATCAACACCGAACTCATCCTCGCGGACCTGCAGACCCTCGAGAAAGCGTTGCCGCGGTTGCGCAAGGAAGCCCGCGCCGACAAGCGGAACGAGCCGGCCCTCGCCGCCGCCGAGCAGGCCGAGCAGGTGCTTGCCGAAGGTACGACGGTCTTCGCCGCCCGCCTCGACCCCGCGCCGCTGCGCGAGCTGTCGCTCCTTACGGCGAAGCCGTTCCTGTACGTCTTCAACGTCGATCTCGACATGCTCGCCGACGAGCGGGTGGCGAGCGAGCTGCGCGACCTCGTGGCGCCGGCGCCCGCCGTGCTCCTCGACGCCCGGACGGAGGCCGAGCTCGCCGACCTCACCGACGACGAGGCGCTCGAGCTGTTGGAGTCGGTCGGCCTCACCGAGCCGGGGCTCACCACGCTGGCGCGCGCCGCCTTCGACGCCCTCGGACTGCAGACGTACCTGACAGCCGGGCCCAAGGAGAGCCGCGCGTGGACGATCCGCAAGGGCGCCACGGCACCGGAGGCGGCGGGCGTGATCCACACCGACTTCCAGAAGGGCTTCATCAAGGCGGAGGTCATCTCGTACGACGACCTCGTCGCCGCCGGTTCGGTCGCCGCGGTGCGGGCGGCGGGCAAGGCCCGTATGGAGGGCAAGGACTACGTCATGCAGGACGGCGACGTAGTGGAATTCAGATTTAACGTGTAGCGTTATTGACGCGTCGCGTCATACGATGGCCTCGTGATCAGATCGTTCGGCAGCAAGGAGACCGAGCGCATCTGGCATGAGCAGTACGTCAAGGGCGTCGACCGGATGGTGCAGCGGGCGGACATGCGCAACCTCGAGCTGATCCATGCGGCGAAGGATGTCGAGGACCTCCGGATCCCGCCGGGGAACCGGCTGGAGCGTCTGGTCGGTGACCGACGCGGGCAGCACAGCGTCCGCGTCGACGCGCAATGGCGTCTCTGCTTCGTCTGGAGTGAGGGAGGTGCGGACAATGTCGAACTCGTCGACTACCGCTGAGGCCGATCTGATCGAACCGATCCATCCGGGGGAGATCCTGATGGAGGACTTCATTGAGGGCTTCGGGATCACGCAGAACAAGCTCGCCGTGTCGATCGGAGTGCCGCCGCGGCGCATCAACGAGATCGTGCACGGCAAGCGAGGTATCACCGCGGACACGGCGATCCGTCTGGCGCGCTACTTCGGCACGTCCGAGGAGCTCTGGATGAACCTGCAGTCGAACTACGAGCTGCGCCTGCAGCGCCGGGCGTTGCGCGACAAGATCGCTGCGATCACACCGCTGGCAGGCGCGTGACCGCACGCCTCGTCGTCATCTCCGGCCTGCCCGGTTCGGGAAGACGAGCATCGCCGAGATCGTCGCTTCGCGCACGAGATCGGCCCACCTGTCCGTCGACGCGGTCGAGGAGTCGATCCTCGCCTGCGGGCTGCCGTCAGGGCGGCAGGTCGGCATCGCTGCGTACGCGGCGGCGCGTGCGATGGCGGAGCAGAATCTGCGACTCGGCCACGATGTCGTCGTCGATGCGGTCAACGCCAGCGAACCAGCTCGGCAGACCTGGCGTACTGCGGCCTCACGCACAGGTGCACGTATCGAGTTCGTGTACCTCGTGATCTCCGACGTGCAGGAGCATGAGCGGAGGCTCGGCGGCAGGGAACGCCCTCACCCGGTGAGGGCGGCGGTCATCGTGACACGCAGCAGCGTCTCGACCTCGGAGCGCTGCGCCTCGGTGAGGGCGTCCAGGCTCGCCAGCGAGCGGATCGTGCCCGCACCGACGAGTGCCGCGACCGCGAGTTCCGCCCGCAGGCGCGCGTTCTCCACGCCCGCCTGGGAGGCGGCGGCCGCCAGCGGCTCGACGACCGAGTCGACGCGCTTGCGCACCTCGATCCGGGTCTCCTCACCGGCGTCCGGACGGCTCAACGACAGCGCGAGCGGGCCGATCCCCGCCGACTCCCACCGGTTCATCGCGCGCGCAACGAGCTGCGCGACGAGCTGCTCCACCGAACCGGGCCCGAGCGGGGCACCGAGCGGCAGGTTGGCCACGTCGTCCTGGTCGAGGGTCGCCCGGTAGAGGCCTTCCTTGCTCCCGAAGTAGCGGATGACCAGCGCCGCGTCGAGCCCGGCCCGCTCGGCGATGTCACGCAGCCGCGCCCTGCTGTAGCCCTTCTCCGCGAACAGCTCCGTTCCCGCTTTCAGCAGTGCCCGCTTGCTGCGCTCGGAGTCGCGCAGGCGGGCACGCGGCTGGTTCCCGGCTGGTGTGTCGACGCTCATCGGCTGGCCTCGCTCCTTGGACCCGTACGGGCGCGCCCGGCGGACATCATGCGGGTGGTCCGTTCCGACTGATCGTATTGCGCCGCCTTACCGCCGTCCGACGCCTGCTCCAACCGGCGGAGCAGGGCGCGCGGCACCGCGCGACGGTGTTGTCGCTGAACAATGACCGATCGCCCCGCGCGCTGTCCATAGCCGCGGTGCGAGCGGCGCGTGTGCTTGCCACGGCGCCGGCCCCGCGTGACGTGCAGCGTGGCAAGCAGCATGGCAACCACCCCTCGTCAGGGTCGACGCGAACGGGTACGCCGGGGCCGGCTCGGGGACCCTTGCGAGGAGGTCGACCATGACACCGTCGTACGACCCCACCGATCCCACCGAGGCCACGACCGGCCCGGCGTCCGCAGCCGGGTTGCGCCGGGCGCTGGTGCGGATCGCGGACGAGGGCTGGGACGGGCCGGCCGGGCGTGCGGTCCTGCGGTACGCCCACGACCAGGTCGTGATCCCGCAAGTCCGGCGCACCGGGCTGCGCGGCGCGGCCGCCGACCAGGCGATCGCCACCGGATGGGCGGCCGCCTGGGAGCTGCTGGCGAGCGGACGGACCCGCCGGACCGGGTCACCGTGGGGCGTGGTGGCGGTCGCGGTCCGCCGCGCGGTGCTCGGCGAGGCGCTCGCGCACCGGTACGGCACGACGGTACGTACCGCGTGGCGGCTGCGGGACCGCGGTGTCGCACCCCCCGTGAGCCTCGAGGCGATAAGCGAGCGGGGGTACGGGCTGCCCGCTCCCCGAGAGTCGGCGACCGGCGCGCCGGTCCTCGCCGCGGTGACCGAGCTGCTCGCCGCCGCCGGCTGGGAGCACGAGGACGTCCTCGCACTCGTCGAGTGGGCAGCGGCGCGGGCGGAGGGGCGCCGTCGGCCGTGGCGGACGGTCGCGGAGCGCTGCGGGGTGCCGGTCGGCGACGCCCGGCGCGTCGCGGCGTTGCTGGTCGGCCGACCCGACTGGCCGGGCCTGATCGAGCGGGTCGCGCGCAACGGCACCGAGATCCTTGCCGAACCCGAGGTGCGGGCCGTGGTTTATGCGACGACCCGCCGTACCTGCTGCGTCGCACCTGCCCGGCGCGCGTCATGAGAGCGACGGTTGTGGCTGGTGGGACGGGAAGCGACGGATGTCCCGGTTCGGGGCGGTTCGCGACGCGCGGGATACCCGGTGCGGTAACGACAATTCCGCCGAACGGACCACAGCCACGCGCTCCGCGCGCTACACAGGGTGCCCTGCAGGCGGGCGTCGACCCCCAGCCACGGCCGGTGCCTTCAGCAGCGCGCCAGGGGGTGAGGCCATGAGGCTCGTGATCGGCCGCCGGGCCGGGACGGTACGGTCGGGGACCCGGCCGTGACGGCTCTCGCGCCGGGGCCGGGAACCGCGGACGGCCGAAACCGCCGCACCGGACGGCCGATGCCGGTCGCGCCGCAGGCGCCGCAGGTGCGCACCCGGCGCCGTCCCGGTCTCGTCGCGCTCGGCGTCGCGCTGGTCGCCACCGGCGCGCTCGGAACCGCCTGGCTGGTCGGCAGCGCCGGGGACCGCGTCGCCGTCGTCGCGGTCGCGCGCCCCGTGCCGTACGGCGCGGTCCTCTCCAGTGCCGATCTCACGACGGCGGAGGTGTCGGTCGATCCGGCCGTCCCGACGGTGCCCGCCGACCGGATCTCCGAGCTGCTCGGCCAGACCGCGACGGTTCCGTTGCTGGCGGGCACGCTGCTGGCGCCGGAGGCGGTCGCGCCGGTCGCCCCGCCGCTCTCGGGTCAGGTGCTCGTCGGGGTGGCGTTGCGGGCCAGCCGGATGCCCGCGGTCGAGCTCGCGGCCGGCGACGTGGTCCGCGTCGTCAGCACCCCACCGCAGGACGCCGATCCGCCGCCCGGCACCCCGTCGACGATCACCGCCACGGTGGTGCGGGTCGGGCCCACCGACCTCGACGGCGTCAACGTGATCGATGTCGCGGTCGACGCCGCGCAAGGTCCCGTGCTCGCGGCCTGGTCGGCGACCGGCCGGGTGGCGCTCGTGCTCGAGGCACGAGGCGCCTCATGACGGTCTTCGCGCTGCTCGCCGCCAAGGGCCGTCCGGGAGTGTCGACGTGGGCGACCGCGCTGATGGTGGCCTGGCCGGTCGCCACCGGGCGCCAGGTGCTGCTGCTGGACCTCGACGTCTCGGGGGCGGGTCCGGTCAGCGAGTACCAGCGGTACGGACTCGGCGACGGCCGCGGCCTGCTCGGCTGGGTCGCGGCCGCGGGTCGCTCGTCGCTCGAGGACCAGATGTACGCGCTCGACGGCGACGGCACCCGCTGGCTGGTGCCCGGGCTGCCGGACGCGACCGGTGCGGCCAGCGTCGGGGAGCACTGGCCGGCGTTCGTCGAGGCGATCGAACGGACCTGCGAGGAACGCGAGCTCGACGTGCTCGTGGATCTCGGGCGGTGGGGCAGCCGGCACGAAGCGACCCCGGTACGGGACGCCGCGGACGTCGTCGTGCTGGTGCTGCGCTCCACGTTCGAGTCCGTCAGCCTCACGCAGGCGGTGCGGTCCCTGCTGCCGCAGGCGCCCGCGCAGCGCCGCGCCGCGCTGCTCGTGGGTGAGCGCGCGCCGTACGGTGCGGGCGAGGTCAGCAAGGCACTGGGCGTGGAGGTCGTCGCCGCGCTGCCCATGGACGTGCGCGGCGTACGGCGGTTGGCGGGTGCACGGTCCGCCGACACCGTGCCGAGCCGCTCGCCGCTGGCCCGCGCCGCGCACGTCGCGGCGGCCCGCTTGAGCTCCCTGGCGAAGGAGTCGAGCAGTGTCTGAGACCCGGCCGTGGAGCCGGTACGCCGACCCGGCCGCCGGCGAGCAGTGGGCCGGCCGGGGGACGACGCGGGTGTCGCCGGCGGACATCACGCCGGTGGGCGCCAGCCGGCCGCCGAACGGCGGGCTGGACCACGAGCTGGTCACCGAGCTGCGCGCGATCGTTGCCGACCGGCTCGCCCAGCGGCTCCAGCAGACCCCGGTGAGCGATCCCGGCGCCCGGCGGGAACTGGCGCGCACGCTGCTCGGGGAGGTGCTCGCGACGCGGGCGTACGCGCGGGCGCACGCCGGTCTCACGACGTGGAGCGTCGAGGAGGAGATCGAGATCGGCGAGGCCGTGATGGCCGCGCTGTTCGGGCTCGGCCGGTTGCAGCCACTGGTGGACGACCCGGACATCGAGAACATCGAGGCGAACGGCTGCGACGACGTCTGGCTCTCGTACTTCGACGGCCGCCACGAGCGCGGCCCCGCCATCGCGTCCTCCGACGACGAGCTGATCGCGCTCGTGCAACACCTCGGAGCCAGAACGGGCTCCGGTGAAAGGACTTTCACGACAGCGCACCCGAGCATCCATCTGCGGCTCGACGACGGCAGCCGGCTCGCCGCGATCGGCTGGACCACACCGCGTCCGCAGCTGGTCATCCGACGTCACCGGATCCGTGACATCGACCTGTCCGATCTGGTGCGGCTGGGAACCCTCGACGACGGCCTCGAGGCACTGCTGCGCGCCGCGCTTCGCGCCGGGAAGAACATCGTGTGCACCGGCCTGCAGAACGCAGGCAAGACGACGCTGATCCGCGCGCTCGCCAACGAGTTCCCGCCCCTCGAACGCTTCGCCACCATCGAGCGGGAGTACGAGCTGCACCTGCACGACCTGCCCGAGCGCCACCCCCGGCTCGTCGCGATGGAGGCCCGGGAAGGCAGCGCGGAGACCGACGCCGAGGGCCGCCGTCGCGGCGAGGTCACGCTCTCGCAGCTGGTGATCGACGCGCTGCGGCTCAACGTGCGGCGCATCATCGTCGGCGAGGTCCGCGGTCCGGAAGTGCTGCCGATGCTCGAGGCGATGAGCACCGGCGACGGATCGCTGTGCACGCTGCACGCGCGGTCCGCCCACCACGCCTTCGACCGGCTCGTCACGCTGTGCCTGTCGGCGGGAGTCGGCATGACCGACACGTTCGCGTACCGGCTGGCGGCAGGGGCCGTGGACTTCGTCGTCCACCTGGCCATGACCGACGACCCGGTCGGCCCCGCCGGTTCCGTGCGGCGGCGCAGGTACGTCTCGGAGGTGGTCGAGATCGACGGGATCGGCGAGCTCGGGCGGCCGGTGATGACGACGGTGTACGGACCCGGCCATGACGGTCGTGCCGTGCCCCGCCACCGTCCGGCCTGCCTGCCCGACCTCGTACGCGCCGGGTTCGACCCCGCCTTCCTCGAAGCCGCCGGTTCCTGGTCCGGGCCGGCGGCGCGCCACGCCCGGCAGGACGGGAGCGTCCCATGGTGAGCGCCGCCGTGGCTGCGCTGGCGCTGGGCGCCGCCGGCGCAGCGGGTCTGGTCCTGGTCGTCCTCGGCGTCCGGCCGGTCCCTGTCACGGCGGCCGGGACCGGCGGACCGCGTCGTGCGCTGCTCGCGCTGCGGGACCGCGGGAGCCGGGTCGCGGTGGCCGCACTCGTCGCACTCGTGGTGGGCGTGCTCACCCGGTGGCCGGCGGGCGGCATCGTCGCCGGGCTGGTGGTGTGGGGGGTGCCGTACCTGTTCACCGGCAGCCGCCGGGCAGCACACGCCATCGTGCGCATCGAGGCCGTCGAGGACTGGCTGCGCCGGTTGGCGGACGTCCTCGTGGTCGGCGTCGGGCTCGGTCAGGCGGTCGTCGTGACGAGCCGCAGCGCGCCCGAGCCGGTACGCCCCCAGGTCACCACCCTGGCCTCCCGCGTCGCGGCGAGCTGGCCGCTCGAAGACGCACTGCGCGCGTTCGCCGCCGACATCGACGACGCGTCCGCCGACCTCGCGGTCGCGGCCCTGCTGCTCGCTCAGCGCCGCCGCGGGCCCGGGCTCGCGGCAGCCCTCGTCGCCATCGCGGACGCGCTCGGCGAGGAGGTCGCCATGCGACGCGGGGTCGAGGCGGACCGGGCGCGGCCGCGTACGACGGCCCGTGCGGTCACCGTGATCACCCTCGCGGTGGTCGGCATCGGCCTGCTGACCGGCGGCTACCTGGCGCCGTACGCCACGCCGCTGGGCCAGCTCGTGCTGCTGGCGATCGCCGTGTTGTTCGCGGTCTCCCTCGGCTGGATGCACGCGATGACCCTCTCCGCCCCGCGCCCGCGGCTGCTGGCGGCGCGTTCCCGCACGGAGGAGCAGCGATGACGGCCGGGCTGCTCGTGGGTGCCTTCATCGGCGCCGGGCTCGCGGCGCTGTTGTGGTGGCTGACCCCGCTGGTCCCGGACCCGGTCGCCGCCGAAGGACTGCGTCACGGTCCGCCCGCCGGGCACGAGTCACCGCTGCCGGGCAGCGGCCTGCACGGACTGCTCGACCGCGTGACACGGCTCGTCGTACCCTCCGCCCGCTCCCAGGACCTGGAACTGCTCGGGACGAGCGCCTCCGAGCTGACCCTGCGCAAGCTTGGATACGCCTTGCTCGGGCTGCTCTTCCCGCCGCTGCTTTCCCTCGTCATGGCACTCGTCGGACTCCGGCTGCCGTTCGCCATGCCCCTGATCGCCGGTGCCGCGCTGGGCGTCGCACTGTTCCTCGTCCCGGACGTGGACGTCGTACGGCGTGCCGCCGCGGCGCGCGAGGAGATCCGCCACGCGCTGTGGGTCTACCTCGAGCTGGTGGCGCTGGAACGGGCGGCGGACGCCGGGGTGGGCGAGGCGCTGGAACGGGCGGCGGCGATCGGCGACGCGCGGTTCTTCGACCTCGTGCGTGACGCGCTCACGCGCACCCAGCTGGCCGGCGAGGCGCCGTGGCACGCGTTCGAACGACTCGGGGCGCGGCTCGGTGTGCCCGAGCTCACCGATGTCACCCAGATCATGCGCCTGACCGGGGAGGACGGGGCGGGCGTGTACGGAACGTTGCGTTCCCGTGCCGCCTCGTTGCGCGGCGCGCTGCTCGCGGAGAGCGCGACGCGGGCGAACTCCGCCTCCGAGCAGATGGTGGCCCCGGTGGCCATGCTCGGCGTCGCGTTCCTGCTGCTGCTCGGCTATCCCGCGCTCGCGCGCATCGTCTTCGGTTGACCCACCAGAGTTCCAGCAACGAGAGGAGATCCCGTGCACCACATCCCGATCATGATGGTGATCGCCCGAGGCGAGTCCGAGCGGCTGCTCGACCGGCTGCGCCGTCGCGAGGACGGTGTGAGCACGCTCGAGATGGTCGTCATCGCCCTCGGCTTGCTGGCGATCGCCGGCGTGCTGGTCGCCGCCCTCACCGCGGCCGTCACCTCGCGGACCGAGCAGCTGAAGTAGGCACCGATGCACCCGGTCCGGCGCACCCACGACCGCGGCTCGGCCACGGTCGAGATCGCGGTGCTCGGCCCGGCACTGCTGCTGCTCGTGTTCACGGTGGTGCAGGTCGCGCTCTGGGCGTACGCGCGGAACCTGGCGCTCGCCGCGGCGCAGGAGGGCGCCTCGGCGGCGACCTCGTACGGCGGACAGTTGCGCGATGGAACCATACGCGCGCAACGCTTCTTGGCCCGTTCCGCGGGTGACAGCCTCTCCCAGACCGCGGTGACCGTCAGCCGTGTCGGCCCCGACCGGGTCCGGGTCGAGGTGCGTGGCCGGGCGCTCTCCGTGCTGCCCGGTGTCGCCGGGCTGACCGTCACGCAGTCGGCGGAGTCCACTGTCGAACGCTTCGTACCCGACGGCGCGGCATGATCCGGCAGGGCCGGACCGCCGGTGAGGACGGAAGCGTGACGCTCGAGCTCACGGTGCTCGGACCGGCGCTGCTGCTCGTGCTCGGGCTCGTGGTGGTGGCGGCGCGCATCGAGGCGGCGGCAGCGGTCGTCGAGCATGCGGCCGCGGCCGGTGCCCGCGCCGCCTCCGTCGCGCGCACCGCGGCGGCGGCCGAGCAGGCAGCGAGCCGTACCGTCCGGGAGAACCTCACCGGGCAGGGCGTGCAGTGCCGCTCGTTGCGGGTGGCCGTCGACACGGCCGGCTTCCACCGGCCGGTCGGGGCCGACGCCCAGGTCAGCGTGTCGGTGGGATGCGCGATCGCGCTCGCCGACCAAGGCGTCCCCGGGCTCCCGGGCTCGCGGCAGGTCGACGCGACAGCGGTGTCCGTCCTCGACACCTACCGGGCCCGCTGATGACCGCCGTTGCAACACGGAGCGGGACCGACCGCGGGTCGGTCACCGCGTTCTTCGCCGCCGCCGTCCTGGCGCTGCTCGTGATGGCTGGACTCGTCGTCGACGGTGGCGGCAAGGTCCGGGCGCTGCAGCGGGCGGACCGGATCGCCGCGGAAGCGGGGCGTGCCGCCGGTCAGCAGATCGACCTGGCGGCGGCCGTCGCCGGTGAGCGGCCGCGTGTCGAGGTCCCGCGTGCCGTGGCGGCGGCCCGCCGCTACCTCGCCGCGACCGGAACGGACGGCACGGTGGCCATCGCACCCGACCGTCGCAGCCTCACCATCGAGGTGCGCTCCACCAGCCGGACGGTGTTCCTGGGACTGGTGGGCATCGGACAACTCAGCGCCACCGGCACGGCCACCGTCGAGCTCGTGCCCGGGGTCAGGACGGAGCGCCCATGAGCCGCGCGGTACCGGTCGAGGTGCGGCGAGCGCGTCCGCGCGGGGAGGTCCTCGCCGGCCTCGGTTCCGCCCTGCTGCTGGTGGTGCTGCTCCTCGTGCTGCCGCTCGTGCTCGCCGTCGTCGCCCGGCCCGCCCTGCCGGCCGGCGTGCGCTCCTGGCCCGATGTGGTCCCGGCCCTGCTCGGCGCGGACGACGGCAGCCTGCTGCGCCTCGGCCTGGTCGCCGTCGCCTGGTCCGCGTGGGCCGCCTTCGCAGCGGCGACCGTCGCCGAGGTGTCGGCCGTCGTGCGCCGCCGCCCCACTCCGCGGTTGCCGCTCCTGGCCCCCGCCCAGCGCGGCGCGGCGGCGCTGGTCGCCGCGGTCGTCGTGCTGCTCACCGCTCCGAGCGCTCCCAGCGCACCACGTGCGACAGCGGTCGCGACAGTTCCCGTCGCGGCGCAGGCCGCAGTGCCGCATGCCGAGCCCGCTGCTTCTACAGGCGATCGGACGCCGGCACCACGCAGGGTCGCGCCGCGCGAGCACCGCACCGGGCCGACCGTGACCGTGCAACGGCACGACACGTTGTGGGGCCTGGCGGAACGGCATCTGGGATCCGGCTTGCGCTACAAGGAGATCGTCGCGCTGAACCGCGGCGTACTCCAGCCCGACGGCAGACGCCTCACCGACCCGCACTGGATCTACCCGGGCTGGGTGCTGCGGCTACCGGACGACGCTCGCGGCGCCGACCCCCACGCGCACCGTCAGCGCGCCGACAAGCGTGAGCAGCACCCACCGCGAGCCGTAGCCGAGCGTCCCGAGCCGGTGCCCCTGCCACCCGCGGCGACGCTCGTCGACAGGGCGCCGTACGACCCGGTATCCGCACCGCGCGAGGTGCCGCAGCACGCGGCCGCGGGCAGCGAGGCTGCGCACTCTCCGGGAAGCGCGCAGGGAACGGCGTCGACCCTTGCCGCTGCGGAAGACGCCCGGGTCCCGGAGGCCGCGCCGCTGGTGGCACTGGGGCTCGGTGCGGTCACGATCGCCGGGGTCCTCGCCGAGCTGGCCCGGCAGCGCCGGCGCGCGGAACGTACCCGCCCCACCGGGCAGCGCCACCGCCGGAGCGCTGTGGGCACCGAACGGCTGCTGCGTGCCGTGCCGGCGACGCCAACCGCCGAGCGGGTGCGGGTCGGCCTGGCGCTGCTGGCGGACGGGTGCCGGGCCGGGGACCGGCCACTGCCCAGGATCGCGCTCGTACGGGCCCGGGCCGACCGCCTCGAGCTGCTCCTCGCCGGACCCGAGGACGGCCCGCCACCGTCGCCGTACCGCGTCGAAGGAACGACGAGCTGGGTCTGGGACGGGCCGGTGCCGGAGCTGACGCCGGACCCGGACCGGATCGATCCGTGCCCGGCGCTGGTGAGCGTGGGCATGGACGGTCCCGACCTGGTCATGGCGAACCTCGAAGCGGCGGGCGCCCTGCACGTCGCGGGGGAACCCGAGCAGGCAGAACCGATCCTGGCTGCCATGACGCTCGACCTCACCGACCGCGCGCGGCGTGGGGCGATCTCGCTGGCGGTCGCCGACGAGCCCGAGCCGCAGGCGGGGGCTGTGGGGTCGGGCGGGCCGGTCGGGTTGGACCGGGAGGCGGCCGCAGCGGCGATCGAGGACCATCAGCGTGAGGTGCGCCGCGTCCTCGGCCAGGCCGGCCTCGCCGACACCGCGCAGGCGCGCTCCCAGGACGCGGCGGACGAGACGTGGGCACCGCAGGTGGTCGTCGCGCGTGAGCTGGCCGTGCAGCCCGAGCCTTGGTCGGGCGCGGCCGTCGTGGCGCGAGGAGAGGACGGCTGGTCGCTGCGCCCGGAACCCGAGGGACCGTACTGGCGGTTGCGGCCCGCGGACGTGCGCGTCGTGCCGGGCGCGTTGACCTCCACGGACCGGGCGCACCTCGCTGAGTTGCTGGCGCCACCGACGCCCAGCGCAGCTCCGGAACCCGCCGATCCCCAGCTGGTCGCCGCGCTGGACGCGGTGCTGGCAGCTGTGTCGGTCCCCGCCCCCGGTCGCGCCGGGTCACCCGTGGTGCGCGTACTGGGCCCGGTCGAGGTGAGCGGCGTCGACGACAGCCAGCTGCCGGGACGGGTGCGACGCGCCACCGAGCTGGTCACGTACCTCGTGCTGCACCCGGGCGCCGGCCGTCACGAGCTCGACGAGGTCATGTGGCCCGGGCGCCGGGTCGGGCGCAGCACGCGGAACCCGTTCGTGTCGCGGGCGCGGCAGTGGCTGGGCCGCGATCCCGAAGGCCGCCCGTACCTGCCCCTCGTCGCCGACGAAGGCGAGTACCGGCTGCTGGCTGATATCGACTGCGACTGGTACGAGTTCGTGCGTGCTGCGCGCGCGGCGCTCGCGCAGTCCTCTCCGGACGGGCTGGAGGCGGCGCTCGCGGTGGTGCGCGGGCGCCCGTTCCAGGGCATCGACCCGACGTCGTACGTGTGGGCAGAGGCGGACGCGCAGGACATGGTGGCCGTCATCGTCGATGTCGCCCACGTCGCCGCGGTGCTCCGGCTCGGCGCCGGCGATGCGGCAGGTGCCGCGCGTGCCGCCGCCCGCGGGCTCCTGGTCGAGCCGGGCAGCGAGAAGCTGCACCGGGACGCGATCCGGGCGGCCCTCCGGCGCGGTGACGCCCGTGAGGTCGACCGGGCCGTCACCCGGATGGCCGCCGCGTTCGAGTCGCTCGAGCTCGACGAGGACGAGCTGATGCCCGAGACCGTCGCGCTGCTGCAGGAGGCACGCACTCGCTGAGGCGCCGCGCGCGCTCCCGAACCGCAGAACCGGTTCCGGCTGGCACACAGAACGGCAACTACCCGTCGCGGGCGTACGCCCACCAGGAGGTTGCCGTGACCGCCGCACTGCTCGAGACCGAAGGACCGTACGCGCGACAGACGCCGGGGGCGCCCTGGCTTCCACCCACGACGTTCGCGTCGCTTCTCCGCGACGCCGGTACAGACCTTCGCGAAGCGGCGCGAGCCGGTGGCAGCGGTGGCTGGACGAGACCGGCCGCGTTCGGCGCGATCGTCGCCTGCAGCGAGGCGCTCGACGGGCTCGGCGCGCTCTGGAGTCGGCTCTGGAGGCAGCTGGAACCGGTACCGGCGCCGATGGCCTCGCTCGGTGCACTGCTCACCCACCGACCCGCCGATCCCATCGGCGCTCCCTCGGTCGTCGCCACGCGGTGCCGCAGCGCGGCGGTGACGGTCCGTGCCGCGGCCGACCTGCTCGCCACCCACCTCGATGCCGGGGGCGCGCCGCGTTCGGCGGAGGCGGTGATGCTGCAGGACCCGCAGCAGGTGCTCCGCGCGGCCGGCCTGGTGGCGGACGTCGTCCTCGAGGCAGCGCGATGCGCCGAGGTGCTCGCCGCACAGGCAGGGCGTACGGGCATCGGTGCGGCGCAGCTCGCACGCATGGTCGGCGACCCGGCCCGGCTCGCCGGTACCGCGCAGCGTTGCCGCCAGACGGCACCACGCCGTCCCTGCGTCCTGGCCGGACTGGGGCCGGCGCGCTCACGGCCCCGGTCCGCGCCGGCGGCGGCCGAGCTCGCCGACCGCCTCGCCCAGCTGCGGCAGTACGCGTGGCGGCTCGCGCACACCCCACGGGTGTCGACGACGACACTGGCCGACCTCGCCGCCGTGGCGACCGACCTCAACGGATTCGCGGCGGCAGCAGGATGGCCCACGAGCGCGCCGGGTGCGTGGCGGACGCTGCGCACGACGCTGTCGGAGCTGCGGACCACGACTCCGCCCTCGGCGGCCGTACGCGGCGAAGCGGCGCTGGTCCGCCGGCTGCTCACCGGGGCGCTGTCCCGCGATGCGGCACGGCCGACCGTCCAGGTCGCGGTCGACCGGCTCCCGGAGGTCGCCGAGTGGGGGCTGGCCGCGTTCCGCACCGCCACGCACGACGGCGTGTTCGTGCCCGGCAGCGCTCTACGTGGGGTTGAGGTCAGCGACCAGCCCGAGCTCGCGGTGGCCAAGCTGCGGGGGCGTACCGTCCCGGCGCCGAGCGCCCGCCTCGATGCCGTCGTCGCCGCGTACGGCAGGGCCCGGCAGGCTGCTGGCGGCGGCGGTAGGCGCGGCGAGCTCAGTTCGCCGAGTGCAGCGCCGTGTTGAGCCCGCCCCAGGAACCGCTGCGCGGTGTGGCCTCCAGCCGTCCGGTGAGCGAGTTCCGCCAGTACTGCAGGCCGCTCTGTCCCGAGAGCTCACGCGCGCGCAGCACCGAGCCGTCCGGCATGGTGATCTTTGATCCGGCGGTGATGTAGGTGCCGGCCTCGATCACGCAGTCGTCGCCGAGCGAGATCCCGACGCCCGCGTTCGCACCGATCAGGCAGCGTTCCCCGATGGTCACCACATGGGTGCCACCGCCCGACAGCGTGCCCATGATCGAGGCGCTACCGCCGACGTCGGTGCCGTCGCCCACGACCACGCCCGCGGAGATGCGTCCCTCGACCATCGAGGAACCGAGGGTGCCGGCGTTGAAGTTCACGAACCCCTCGTGCATGACCGTCGTACCGGCCGCGAGGTGCGCACCGAGCCGGACCCGGTCGCCGTCGCAGATGCGCACCCCGGACGGGACCACGTAGTCGACCATCCGGGGGAACTTGTCGACCCCGTGGACCGTGAGCGGGCTGCCCGCCAGCCGGGCGCGGCGGCGTACCGCATCGAGCCGGTCGATGGGCACCGGGCCGAGGCTGGTCCAGGCGACGTTCGCCAGCGTCGCGAACACGCCGTCCATGGACAACGATCGGGGGATCACCAGCCGGTGGGAGAGCAGATGGAGCCGCAACCAGACGTCCGCGGCATCGGCCGGCGGCGCGGCGAGGTCCGCGATCTGCACGCTCACCACCGCCGTACGCACCCCGCGCAGCTCGTCGTGGCGCTCGAGCGCCGCGAGATCCGGTTCGGGCTGCGGCGTCTGGCCCAAGGAAGGCGAGGGGAACCAGACGTCGAGCAGTGTGTCGTCGTCGTACGTCGCGATGCCCACCCCGGAGGCAGGCGAGTGCACCAGCTCGATCATGTGCCGCACCCTACGTCCCCGTGGGTACGGTGGGGCGGGTGAGCGTGGACCCCACCTTCCTGCCCGCGCCGGCCAGCGCGCCGCTGTTGGCGCCCCGGTCCGACGTGGTGAGCCTGACCGCGGCCATCGTCGACATCAAGAGCGTCAGTCACGAGGAGCAGGCGCTCGCAGACGCGGTCGAGCGCGCGCTGCGCGACTGCGACCACCTCGAGGTCATGCGCGACGGCAACACGATCGTCGCGCGCACCGAGCTGGGCCGTACCCAACGGGTGATCGTCGCCGGCCACCTCGACACCGTCCCGGAGGCGGGAAACCTGCCCTCGCACATCGTCACCGTCGATGGCGAGGAACGGTTGTACGGGCTCGGCGCATGCGACATGAAGGGCGGCATCGCCGTCGCCCTGCACCTGGCGGTGACGTTGCCCGACCCGAGCCGCGACATCACCTGGGTCTTCTACGAGGCCGAGGAGGTCGAGGCGGTGCACAACGGGCTGCGCCGGATCTCCGAGACCCATCCGGACTGGCTGCTCGGGGACTTCGCGGTCGTGATGGAGCCGTCCGACGCCGGGATCGAGGCGGGCTGCCAGGGCACCATGCGAGCGGAGATCCGCACCTTCGGACGGCGCGCCCACAGCGCCCGATCCTGGAAGGGCGACAACGCGATCCACAAGCTCGTCGGTCCGTTGCAGCGACTGCAGTCGTACGCCGCGCGGCGCGTCGTCGTGGACGGGCTCGAGTACCGGGAGGGACTCAGCGCCGTGGGCGTCTCGGGAGGCGTCGCCGGCAACGTCATCCCGGACGAGGCGGTGCTTACCGTGAACTACCGCTTCGCGCCGACGACGAGCAGTGCGGAGGCCGAGGCGCACCTGCGCGAGGTGTTCGACGGGTACGACGTGACGATCGTCGACGCGGTCGACGGCGCACTGCCCGGACTGTCGGAGCCGGCGGCCCGGGCGTTCGTCCGCGCGGTCGAAGCGACCCCGGCGCCGAAGTACGGCTGGACCGACGTGGCGCTGTTCGCCGCGCTCGGTGTCCCGGCCGTCAACTACGGGCCGGGCAACCCGATCCTCGCCCACACCCGTGACGAGTACACGCCCACTGCGCAACTGCGCGCCGTCGAGTCCGGTCTGCGCAGCTGGCTGACCTCGTAGACGCACACCAGGTCCGCCTGCGCGCCTATCCGGCGTCGAGGATGCGACGGTGGCGCTGCAGGCACACGGCGCGGTAGCTCTCGTCGATCCACTCTCGCAGCAACTCCGGCTCGACGTTCGCTGATCCGAGGGCCACCCGGCACCAGCCTGCTTTGCCCAGGCCGTACCCGCTCGGCGCCACGCCAGGCGTCTGCAAGGCGACCGGCGCCGACTCCGGCAGCTTCACAGTCAGGCCCGATGCGGGTTCGCCATCGACACCGAAGAACGCGAAGACCCGCTTGCCGACCTTGACGACGGTCTCACCCCAGGGGTACTCGATATGGGCGTCCGGGTACGTGAGCGCGTACGCCAGCAACTCCGTACGGACGGCGTCAGGGTCGGTCACCATGCGAAAAGCGTGCCAGACGAGAGCGATTGGCAGCGATCCGAACGGGAAGTGAAGGCGAGCATTCGCCGGCCGCGCGCTGAAAGGCCGGCCCGTGCGGCCGAGTCGAGACCCCCGTTGCAAACGTCCGCCCCGAAAGAACGGACGCAACCAGCAGCTGGTCGAGCGCAGTCGAGACGCCCACAAAGGTCCGCCCCGAAAAACGGGACGCAACCAGCCGTCGGTCGAGCGTAGTCGAGACCCCACAGAGGTCCGCTCCGAAAGAACGGGACGCAACCAGCAGTCGGTCGAGCGCAGTCGAGACCATGATCACGGGCGTGGTCTCGACTACGCTCGACCACCGAGTGCCCGCCCGGTCTTTCATGCGCCGCCGGGCGCGCCCGCAGGCCCGAATTGACGTGACTGTGCTCGACCACCGTGTGGATGTCAGCCATTTGAGGCGAACCACATTGCGAAGGTCTGCCCTTCGGAGGTCGAGCGTAGTCGAGACCCCCGTTGCAAAGGTCCGCCCGAAAGAATGGGACGCAACCATCCGTTGGTCGAGCGTAGTCGAGACCATGATCACGGGCGTGGTCTCGACTCCGCTCGACCACCGAGTGCCCGCCCGGTCTTTCATGCGTCGCCGGGCGCGCCGCCAGGCCCCAAGTTGACGCGACTGTGCTCGACCAACGCGTGGTCGCGGCCGCTGTCTTGAAGCGGCGCCTGTGAGCGATTGTCGTTGTGTTGCAGATGTGATTCGACGCTCCCGATCGTCGATCGCGGCGCTGAACGGGTGTCGGTGGTGTCGTCTACCGTCGTCCCATGTTGGACATGGATGCGATTACCGTGCCGGGTGGGGCGGCGGCCGGGGTGCTGGCCGCGACCGACCCGGCCGCGCTCTCGGATGGCGAGCTGATCGAGTTCACCCGGGCGGCGGAGCGGCAGGTGGCGCACGCGAACGCGGTGTGCCTGGCCGCGGTGCGGGTGCTCGCGGCACGGGCGGCAACGGCCGGTACTGCACTGGCGCGCAGGGTGCAGCGCCCCGGCGCGCAGGACGCGGGGTCGGGCCAGCAGCGGGCCGCGCAGGCGGAGGCGCGGTGCAGTGCGTTGGGGGAGCGGGCCGGGGTGCTGGAGGTGTCCCAGACGTTGCGGATCTCGCAGTACTCGGCCGCGCGCCGGGTGCACCTGGCCGGCCTGCTCGGCGAGCGGCTGGCCCCGGCCGCTACGGCGTTGCGCGCCGGGCAGGTGGGTCTGGGGCACGTGTGGGTGCTGGCCGAGCACGCCGAGCAGGTCGACGATGAGCGGCTGCTGGCCGCGCTGCAGGCCGCCTGCCTGCCGCGGGCCGGGCAGCAGACACCGGGCAACTTCGGGCGCTCGCTGACCCGGGCGCTGCACGCGTTGGACCCGCACGGGCAGGCCGTACGGCACCGCGCGGCACGGGGCCGGGCCGGGGTGCGCCGCGGTCAGGAGCACGAGGGCATGGCGAGCCTGGCCATCACCGCGACCGACCCGGAGGTGGAATGGGGGTACACCGTGCTGGACACCCTGGCCCGCGGCCGACTGCACCAGCTCAAGACCACGACCCCCACCGAGCAGCCGCACCCGGCCCGGGCCTGTGGACGAAACGGTAACGAGTCGACGCCGTCGGCCGACGAGGGGCTTCGGCGCGCTGGTGCGTCGCAGATCGCAGATGCCTGTGGACGAAACGGCGTCGAGCCGACGCCGCCTGAGGGCGACGGCGCGGCCGCTGACGACGTGACTGGTGAAGGCTGTGGACGAAACGGCATCGACCCGACGCCAGGCGTCGCGGACCGGCTGCGCCCGACTGCTGACGCGCCGCAGATCGCAGGGGCTTGTGGACAAAACGGCATCGAGTCGACGCCGTCCGCCGGCGACGGCGGTGCGGTCGCTGACGAGACCAGCGGTGGTGCTCGTGGACGGAACGGTAACGAGTCGACGCCGTCCGCCGGCGGCGACGGCGCGGTCGCTGACGCCGGTGGAGGTGGTGCCTGTGGACGAAACGGCGTCGGGCCGACGCCGTTGCCGACGTTGGACCAGTTGCGCTCGCAGGTGTTCTTCGACCTACTGCAGCGCGCGGTCAGCGACCCGAGCTTCCCGACCCAACACGGCAAACGCCGCATCGAAACCCAGATCGTGATCGACCTCGAGACACTGCTCGGACTGCGCGAACACCCCGCCACCATCAACGGCCGCAGCGTGCCCGCACCGATCGCCCGCGAACTGGCCGCCCACAGCGGGACGCTCCGACGCCTGGTCACCGACCCGGTCATCGGGCACCTGCTCGACTACGGCCACCGCCGGGACGCTCCAGCCGACCTCACCGAGTTCCTGCTCGCCCGCGACGGCACCTGCCGCATCCCCCACTGCAACGTACGGGCCAGCGCCTGCGACCTCGACCACAGCATCCCCCACGAGCACGGCGGACCCAGCAGCGCCGCCAACGAGGGCGCGCTGTGCCGCAGCCATCACCCCCCGAAGACCCACGGCCTCATCGACATCATCGACTCCGCCGCCGACGGCTCCGCCGTGCTGATCACCGCACTCGGCCAACGCATCCCGATCCCACCCCGACCGGTCCTCCCCGAACCGCGCGCACCACTGCCGACCGACAACGACACCAGCCAGCACGACCCCGGCACGAACCCCACCGCGCAGAACGCCGACGAGCCCCCGTTCTGATTGTCAGGATCCCAAGGCCCTGCTGGAAGATCAGGCGACCCGTCGGTGGCCGAGCGTAAGTCGAGACCACGTCGGTGTCATGGTCTCGACTGCGCTCGACCAACGGGTGGTTTCGTCTCGCTGTCCGAGGGCGCTCGAACGGCCTGGGACGGCAGCGAGTTTCCCGCGCCGGGAGCGGTCCCGGTCGGGTGACCCTGCGGTGGTCGAGCGTAGTCGAGACCAGTTTGGTGATCATGGTCCGACTGCGCTCGACCAACGGCTGGTTGCGTCCGCTCTTTCCGAGCCGACCACGTCGGTGTTCATGGTCTCGACTGCGCTCGACCGTCGAGTGGTCTGGTCACGCTGTCCCTGACGGCGAGTGGCGGTGGTCTCGACCATCGAGTGGTTTCGTCTCCCGGCCCGTTGCGGGCGATGGGTTGGTCAGAACTCGTAACCGAACTCGGCGATGTCGTCGGCGAACAGCTCGGCGACGCGGGCTCGGGTGACGCTGTCGTAGTAGTCCTGGTACGGGCCGCGGCTGCCCTTGTGCAGGTGCGGCATCTTGGCCAGGGGCTTGAGTCCGAGCCGCTCGCGCACCACGTTGAACCCCTCGAGCAGGTCCTCGAACCGGCCCACGAAGTCCGGTTTGCGGTCCGGTGCGTACAGCACACCCACCTGGTTCAGGCCGAACCGCGGGTAGACCTCCGGGCCCCGGTCGAGGAACGTCGGGAAGTCCATGCCGCGCACCGAGCGCCACTCCTCGTACCGCTCGAAGCGCGAGATCTGCGCCTGGTCACCAGCGTCGGCGCGCTGCCGGGCCAGATCGATCATCGACCACCAGGACACCATGCGGTCCCACGGGTTGCGGACGAAGCCGAAGATCCAGTAGTCCCGCAGCCCGGGGTCCTTCTCGAGCATCGCCGAGAGGCCGGAGTGGCGGCTGTACGGATGGCTGACGTCGGGAACGTTCTTCTCCATCAAGCGCTCCATGCTGGCACCGCCCGTCTTCGGGTTGTGCACGAACAGGACGCGCTTCGCTTCGGACATCCGCACGGCGGCGAGGTTACCCAACCTGCAGGGCGTGCGGAGCCGTCGGCGTCACCGGCGATGCAGCCGCGCGCCGCGAGCGGCGTCCGGATACTGAGACAGCCGTGCGCGCAACTTTGTGCGCTCGTGCCCCGCTACCTACCCTGGCCTGGCGCACGGGGACCTCGTAAGGGGACGGCCGGCACGGGACGGTCCGCTGCCAGCCGCCGTGCCCGGGGACGGTCGCAGCCAGCGCACCGCCACTTGCAGTCGAGGAGCCACGGTGCCGCTCACCAGCGCGAACGCCCGCAGCAGCCGTGGTATCCCGGACGCGACGGTGGCGCGGTTGCCGGTCTACCACCGCGCCCTGTCCGCGCTCGCCGACCGCGGCGTCACCGTGGTGAGCAGCGACGAGCTGGCGAGCGCCAGCGGGGTCACGAGCGCGAAGCTGCGCAAGGACCTGTCCCACCTCGGCTCGTACGGCACGCGCGGCGTCGGGTACGACGTGGACTACCTGCTCTACCAGATCGCGCGGGTGCTGGGCCTCACCCAGGACTGGCCGGTCGTGATCGTGGGGGTCGGCAACCTGGGGCACGCGCTCGCGGGGTACGGCGGGTTCGCCTCCCGCGGCTTCCGCGTGGTCGGGCTCCTCGATGCCGACCCGGCACGCGTGGGCGAGCAGATCATGGCCGGCGACCAGCTGCTGTCGATCCGGGCGCTCGCCGACCTCGAGCAGGTCGTCGCCGAGTGCGGCGTGTCGATCGCGGTCATCGCGACGCCGGCGGCCGCGGCCCAGCAGGTGTGCGACCGGCTCGTCGCAGCCGGCGTCACGAGCATCTTGAACTTCGCCCCTGCCGTGCTCGCCGTACCGGAGACGGTCGGCATGCGGCGCGTCGATCTCGCCGTCGAGCTGCAGATCCTCGCGTTCCACGAACAGCGCCGGCTCGGCCTCGGTGCGGTGGTGAGCGCATGACCGCACTGCACGTCACGATGCCCAGTACAGCTTCATTCCCAGTCGTATCCGTTTCCGGCTCCGGCGAGCACTCGCCGGGGACCGGTCTGCTCGGGGAGCGCATGCCGTGAGCGTCACTGCCAGGAACAGCACCACCACCGCCACCGCTCGGACCGCCGGTAGGTCCCGGGCGAAGAAACCGGTGGGCAAGGTCGCCTTCGTCGCGGCCGGCCCGGGCGATCCGGAGCTGCTCACGGTGCGCGCGGTGCGGCTGCTCGCGGACGCCGAGGTCGTGGTGGCCGACGCAGGAGCCGGTGAACTGGTGCGCGACCTGCTGCGCGAGGACGCCGAGGTCGTCCTCGCGGTGGACGACGAGGGCCACCCGGTCGCACCGTCGGCCCGCGCGAAGCTGGTCGCCGATGCCGCCCGAGCCGGGCGTCAGGTGGTGCGCCTGCTCGCCGGCGACCCGATCATGGACGGCTCGCTCGCGCTCGAGGCAGCCGCCCTGAGCAAGTCCCGGCTCGGCTTCGAGGTCGCGCCCGGGGTGTCGCTGCTCAGCGGGGTGACGGCGTACGCCGGCGCCGGGCTGGTGGGCGGCAAGGCCCGGGAGGTCCGGGTCGTCGACTTCGACGACCCGGGTGTCGACTGGGCCGCGCACAGCACCTCACGGGTCTCCCTCGTCGTGCTCGGCGCGGCGGACCGGGTGGCCGAGCTGGCGCGCGTGCTGCTCGACGCCGGCCGCGCCGCGAGCACCCCTGTCGCGGTGACCCGCGGTGTCACGACGCTCGAGCAGTGCACGGTCTCGGCGTCCCTCGAGGAGATCGCCGCAGCGGCGAAGGCGGCCCGCCACAGCGGTCCCGGCGTGGTCGTGGTCGGAGAGGCGGTTGCGCAGCGCCGGCACCTGTCCTGGTTCGAGACCAAGCCGCTGTTCGGGTGGCGCGTCCTGGTACCGCGTACCCGCGAACAGCCGCAGGCGCTCACCGAGCAGCTGGTGCGCTACGGCGCACGTACCGAGGAGGTGCCGACGATCTCGGTCGAGCCGCCCCGCACGCCGCAGCAGATGGAGCGTGCCATCACCGGCATGGTCTCGGGCCGCTACCAGTGGGTCGCGTTCACCAGCGTCAACGCAGTGCGCGCGGTACGGGAGCGCTTCGAGCAGTACGGCCTCGACGCGCGCGCCTTCGCCGGGCTGAAGGTGGCCGCGGTGGGTGAGCAGACCGCTTCCGCCCTGGTCGCTTTCGGCGTACGCCCGGACCTGATGCCCACCGGCGACCAGACGACCGCCGAGCTGCTCGCCGACTGGCCCGAGTACGACCCGGTACTGGACCCGATCAACCGGGTGTTCCTGCCCCGGGCCGACATCGCCACCGACACCCTCGCCGGTGGGCTGGTCGAGCTGGGCTGGGAGGTCGAGGACGTCACCGCGTACCGCACGGTGCGCGCCGCGCCGCCGCCGGCGCCGATCCGCGACGCGATCAAGACCGGTGCGTTCGACGCGGTGCTGTTCACCTCGAGCAGCACGGTGCGCAACCTCGTCGGCATCGCGGGCAAGCCGCACGCCTCGACGGTCGTGGCGTGCATCGGCCCCGCGACCGCGAAGGCGGCCGAGGAGCACGGGCTGAAGGTCGATGTGCTCTCGCCCGAGCCGACCGTGTCGGCGCTGGCCGAGGCGCTCGCGGCGCACGGCGACGCGCTGCGCCTGGCCGCCCTGGAGACCGGCGAGCACGGCTGGCGTCCCAGCCGCCGGCGCAGCGGGGCGCGCCGCAAGGCGACCTGAGCACCGCCTACCGCACGGTGCACCCCTGCTGAGGAGGAGCATGTCCACCACCGTCGTGCACCTGCTGCGCCACGGCGAGGTCCACAACCCGGACCGGATCCTGTACGGCCGGCTGCCCGGGTTCCGGCTCTCCCAGCTCGGCGAGGTCATGGCGGCGCGGGCCGCTGCCACCCTCGCCGACCGCGACGTCGTGCTGGTGCGCTCCTCGCCGCTGGAGCGGGCGGTGCAGACCGCCGAGCCGGTCGCGGCCGAGCACGAGCTGGCGGTGGACACCGACGAGCGGCTGCTCGAGGCGGTGAACGTGTTCGAGGGTCAGCAGGTCAGCGTGGGCGACGGCGCGCTGCGCAAACCCTCGTCATGGCGTCACCTCTACAACCCGTTCAAGCCCAGCTGGGGCGAGCCGTACCAGCAGATCGCCGAGCGGATGCGTGCGGCGATCGACGATGTGCGGCGCGCGGCGCACGGCCACGAGGCGGTGCTCGTCAGCCACCAGCTGCCGATCTGGGTGGCGCGGCTCTCGCTGGAAGGACGGCGCTTCGCCCACGACCCGCGGCGGCGCCAGTGCGGGCTCGCGAGCATCACGTCCCTGCGCTACGAGGACGAGCGGCTCGTCGCGCTCACGTACGTCGAACCGTCCGCCGACCTCATCGCCGCCGCCGGCCCGCAGACGGCCAACGCGCACGGCGCGTGACACGCCCGTGGGTACGCCGGTGACGCGGAACAACTGGTCCGGCCGGCACGTCGGGCCGGGTGTGGGTGAGCGCGTGACGATGCGGTGGCGCGCCGTGGCCGCGCTCGCCCTCGTCGCCGCGCTGCTCGCCAGCGGGTGCTCCGCGGCGGCGGGGTCCACCGAGGGACCGACCGCGCGCCTCGCGCCCGGTGAGCGCCACGACGTACCGGCGGTCAGCGGCACCACCCTCGACGGGGACCGGTTCGACCTGGACGGCTGGCGTGGCAAGGTCGTGGTCGTGAACTTCTGGGGCTCCTGGTGCGTGACGTGCCGCAACGAGGCCGGCAGCCTGGAGCGTACGTACACCGCGCTCGCCGACCGGGGGGTCGAGTTCCTCGGCATCGCGACGCGGGACACGGTGGCGAACGCGAAGGCGTTCCAGCGCTCCTTTCCGGTGTCCTACCCCAGCCTCGTCGACGACCCGTCGACCAACGACTTCCTGCTCGCCTTCCGCGGCGAGCTGCCGGTCGCGAGCACCCCCACCACGTACGTGCTCGACCGGCAGGGCCGGATCGCGGCCCGGGCCATCGGCGAGGTCGACGAGGCGCGGCTGCGCTCGATCATCGAGCCGGTGCTGGCGGAGGCGGGCTGAGGCGTGTCCGCCGTCGACACCGTCCTGACCGGTTCGCTGCTGCTGGCCGTGCCGGTGTCGGTCGCCGCCGGTGTCGTGTCGTTCCTCTCACCGTGCGTGCTGCCGCTCGTGCCCGGCTACCTGTCCTACGTGACCGGGCTCTCCGGCGCCGACCTCGCCGAGCGGGCCGCGAGCGCCCCACGGGCCGCCGCGACCGCGGCCGACCCCGCACCGGGCGCAGCGGCCGGTCGCGCGGTGGCGACCGCGGTGCGTGCCCCCGAGGCGCCCGCGCCGGCGCCGTACCGGCGGGGACGGGTGCTCGTCGGGTCGCTGTTGTTCGTGCTCGGGTTCTCGCTGGTGTTCGTCTCGTACGGCACCCTCGTCGGGGCGCTGGGCGACCTGTTCCTCGCCCACGGCGCCCTCATCTCCCGCATCGCCGGGGTCCTCGTCATCGTGCTGGGGCTCGGCTTCCTGGGTCTGGTGCCGGGACTGGCGCGCGAGTGGCGGGTGCACCGGATGCCGCAGGTCGGGGTGTGGAGTGCCCCGCTGCTCGGCGTGCTGTTCGGCCTGGGCTGGAGTCCCTGCATCGGGCCGACGATCGGCGCCGTGCAGTCCCTCGCGCTCACCGAGGCGAGCGCGGCCCGCGGCGCGCTGCTCTCGTTCGCGTACTGCCTCGGGCTCGGGCTGCCGTTCGTGCTGGTCGGCCTCGCGTTCCGCCGCGCGCTGGGCGCGATCGGCTGGGTCAAGCGGCACTACGCCGTCGTCACCCGGATCGGCGGCGGGCTGCTCGTCCTGATCGGGCTGCTGCTGGTCACCGGGGTCTGGCAGCGGATCACCGCCGAGCTCACCACGTGGGCCGCCAACGTGACGACGGTGCTCTAGGTGGCCGGGCACAGCACCGCGACGGCGGCCGCTCCGGAGCCGGGCGCCGCCGGCCTGTCGACCGCGCCGGCGGAGGACCCGAGCGGCCCCCGCGGGCTCGGCCCGGTCGGCTGGCTGCGCTGGACCTGGCGGCAGCTGACCAGCATGCGTACGGCGCTGGTGCTGCTGTTCCTGCTCGCGATCGCCGCGATCCCCGGGTCGGTGTTCCCGCAGCGCACGCAGAACCTGCCCGCCGTCAACGACTACCTGCGCGACAACCCGACGTGGGGCCCGTTCATGGACCGCCTCGGGCTGTTCGAGGTGTACGGGTCGGCGTGGTTCGCGGCGATCTACGTGCTGCTGTTCGTGTCGCTGGTCGGGTGCGTGCTCCCGCGCACGGTCACCCACCTGCGCACGCTGCGCCAACCGCCCCCGCCGGCGCCGCGGCTGCTCGGCCGGCTGCCCGAGCACCGTACGACGACGGCCGACGCCGACCCGGAACAGGTGCTCGCGCAGGCGCGGCAGGCGCTGCGCGCGCGACGCTGGCGGGTCCGCACCGGCAGCGACGCGGTCTCCGGCTGGGTGGCGGCAGAGAAGGGCTACGCCCGGGAGACCGGCAACCTGCTGTTCCACCTCGCGCTGCTCGGGATCCTGGTGGCCGTCGCCGTCGGCTCGCTGTTCGGGTTCTCCGGCAAGGTGATCGTCAAGACCGGCAGCGGGTTCGCCGACACCGTCTCGCAGTACGACGAGTTCTCACCGGGCCGGCTGGCCGGTGCCGATCAGCTCCCGCCGTTCTCGATGACGCTCGACGCGTTCCACGCCGACTACCAGCGCGGCGGGCGCCAGAACGGCGCGCCGCGCAGCTTCGAGGCGACCGTCACCTCCAAGGAGACCCCGGACGCCGCCCCGGTCACCACCACGGTCGAGGTGAACGAACCGCTCGAGGTGTCCGGCGTACGCATGTACCTGACCGGCCACGGCTACGCGCCCACCTTCACCATCCGCGACCGCTCCGGGCAGGTCGTCTTCCACGACACCGTGGTGTTCCTGCCGCAGGACGGGAACTTCACCTCCACGGGCGTGGTGAAGGTCCAGGACACCGATCCACCGTTCGCGCTGCAGGGGATCTTCCTGCCGACCGCCGCCATCGACGAGCAGCGCGGTCCCTACTCCTCGTTCCCTGCGGCGGACAACCCGGCGGTGTTCCTGGCGGCGTGGACCGGTGACCTGCGCCTCGACACGATCCCGAATGTGTACCGCCTCGACACCACCGGTATGGAACGCGTGGGCATCAAGGCGCTCACCCCGGGGCAGAGCTGGACGGTGCCGCAGACCGGCCACCGGGTGAGCTTCGACGGGTTCGTCGAGTTCGGCGCGTTCTCCGTGGCGCGCGACCCGGGCAAGCTGCCGGCCCTCGTCGCGTCGGTGCTCGCCGTGCTGGGGCTCGCCCTCTCGCTGCTGGTACGCCGCCGCCGTGTCTGGGTCCGCGCCCGCCGCGCCGCGGATGGGTCTACCGTGGTCGAGGTCGCCGGCCTGGCCCGCAGCGAGCACGCCACCGTGGCGGGCGACCTGGACACGCTCGTCGCGGCCCTGCCCGGCCCCGACCCGGGTCCCTGACACGCAGCTCGAGAAGGGAACGCCGTTGCCGGTCGACCTCACGCTCGCCCAGCTGAGCAACGAACTGGTCTACGCGTCCATGGCGGCGTACGCCTGCGCCCTCGTCGCGTTCGCCGCATGCCTCGCCGCGCGGCCCGGCCGTGCGCTGGAGCCGGCCGCCGCGCCCGCCGGCGCGCTCGCCGCCCAGGGCGAGGGCGGCGTCGGCACGCTGACGCGGGTCACGAGCGGGCCACCCGCCCCGCCGGCGCCGCCCGCCTCCCCGGGCCGGCGCGCCGGCAACATCGGGCTGGCGCTGACCTGGCTGGCGACGCTGCTGCTGGGCGGTGGCGTACTGCTGCGCGGGCTGTCGGTGAGCCGGCCGCCGTTCGGGAACATGTACGAGTTCTCGATCGCCTCCGCGCTGGCGATCAGCGCCGCGTTCCTCGTGCTCTCGCTGCGGCGCGACCTGCGCTTCCTCGGGCTGTTCGTCACGCTGCCGGTGCTGCTGACGCTCGGCCTTGCCATCACGGTGCTCTACACCGACGCCGAGCAGCTGATGCCGGCGCTGCAGTCGTACTGGCTGGTCATCCACGTCACGCTCGCCACCATCTGCGGCGGCGCGCTCTGCGTGGCGGCCGCACTGACGGTGCTCTACCTGGTCGTCGACGTCGGCGAGCGCCGTACCCGGGCCGGTCGCGCCTTCCGCCTCGCACCGCTCGTGGACCGGCTGCCGTCCGCCGCCCGGCTCGACGCGCTCTCCTACCGCGTCACCGCCTTCACCTTCCCGCTCTGGACGTTCACGATCATCGCCGGCGCGATCTGGGCCGAGGCGGCCTGGAGCCGGTACTGGGGCTGGGACCCCAAGGAGGTCTGGGCGTTCATCACCTGGGTGGCGTACGCCGCGTACCTGCACGCGCGGGCGACGGCCGGCTGGAAGGGGCGGCGCGCGGCGTATCTCGGCCTGGTCGCCTTCGCGTGCTTCCTGTTCAACTACTACGGCGTGAACATCTTCTTCAGCGGCCTGCACTCCTACAGCGGGCTCTGAGCGCGGACCGTCCCGTCGGCGCGGGCGCGTCAGGCGCGGGCTTCCGGGTGCGGGTCGTCCTCGGGGCTGCCGGCGGCGCGGCGCCGGCGCATCTTGCGCTCCCAGGCCGCCTGGTCCAGCCGCTGCAGGAACTCCGGGTCGTCGTCCGGTGCGACCGGCCCCCGCCGTCGCCCGGGCAGCCCCGGCACGCGCGGGGAGTACGGGCGGTCGCTGCCGCCGCCCCCGCCACCGCCGCCCCAGCCGCCGCCGCGGTCGTACGGGTCGGTGCGCGGCCGGCCGAGGAACAGCCAGGCGAGCGCGCCGAGCAGCGGCACCACCACGATGAGCAGCAGCCAGAGCAGCTTGGGCAACGAGCGCGCCTGGTTCGACGGCGTCATCAGCGCGTCGATGAGGGCGTAGATCATGATCACGAAGGGGACCGCGAACAACAGGAACCTGCCCATCGCAACTCCCCTCGTCCTGCGCACCGCCCGTGCGCGCGTTGCTACCAGCGTAAGCCCGCCGGCCGCGCGGCGTCGGCTCGAGGTCGTAGCAACGACGACGGCCACCGCGCCCGCCTCGTGGGCGGTCCGGCGGTGGCCGTCAGGATCGGGTGGCGGGTACCCCGCCCCGCGATGTCAGCGAGTGCGCTTGTCGGACGTGCGGTCGGCATACCTGACGAAGACGCGGGCGACCTCGAGGGTCAGCATTACTCTCACTACCTTCCGATGGTTCCCCGGTGGGTGACCGGGCAGGACCTACGATAGCAAGGCTACTGACGAGTATCAAAACGGGTTCCGATGCAGGAGCTCGCATCTGCCTAGGAACGGGATGCTGATGGCCACGTGGGACGGTGTCGACCGCGCACTGCTCGCGGAGCTGCGCCGCAACGGCCGGGCGACGTACGCCGAGCTCGCCCGGCTGGTCGGGCTCTCCGCGCCGAGCGTGCAGGACCGGGTACGCCGGCTCGAGGAGCGCGGCGTGATCGCCGGGTACCAGGCGGTGCTGCCGCCGGCCGCGCTGGGGCTGGACGTCACGGCCCTGGTCGGGATCGCCCTCGGCGAGCAACCGGGCCAGCAGGACGTGGCCGACCGGCTCGCGCAGGTGCCGGAGATCGAGGACTGCTACTTCGTCGCCGGGGAGGACTCCTTCTTCGCCAAGGTCCGCGTCGCCGACGTCGCCGCCCTCGAGCGCACCCTGGCGCGGCTGCAGGGCATCCCCGGGGTGGCGCGCACGCGCACCACCGTGGTGCTCTCCACCCGGTGGGAGGGACGCCCGCAGGAGCTGCCCGAGCACCCCGTAGCGTCGTCCTCATGAGCACGCCAGCGCCGCCGCCACCGCCGCCCGGCGAGGAGCCGCCGCCCGCACCGCAGGCGCGTGCCGGACGCGCGCACCCGTTCCTGCTCTACAACCTGGCCCGGCTGACCGTGTTCGCCATCGTGCTCGGGGTGTGCTACCTGCTCGGCTTCCGGGGGCTGCCGCTGCTGCTCGTGTCGCTGCTCGTCAGCGGGGCGATCTCCTTCGTCGTGTTGCGGCGGCTCGCCGACTCGGCCGGAGCGAGCTTCGTCGGCGCGTGGCGGCGGATGAACACGCGGATCGACGAGCGCTCGCGCTCGGAGGACGACCAGGACCCGTCCTGAGCCCGGCCGGTCGCGTGCAGTGCAGCCTGGCCGCGTTCAGTGCAGCCGGCCGCGTTCAGTGCAGGGCGGCGTCGGCGAGCACGCCGGCCGCGAGCGTGAGCGCGTACGCCAGCGTGAGGCGCCCGGTGCCGGACAGCACGGGGACGAGCTCGCGACCGGTGACGCCGCGGCGCACCCGCCGTACGAGCGGCACCGCCAGCGGGGACGAGGCGAACGCGAGCAGCGCGCCGCGGGGCCAGGCGTGCGCACCGGTGCCCGTGAGGCCGAGCAGCCCGACGGCGAGCACCACGAGGTACGCACCGGCGAGGCAGCCGAGGTAGAGCCGGCGGGTCCCGCCGTCGCCCAGGCGCACCGCCAGCGTGCGCTTGCCGTGCGCGGTGTCGCCCGGGATGTCGCGCAGGTTGTTCGCGACGAGGATCGCCACGATCAGCAGCCCGGTACCGGTCGCGAGGACGACGGCGAGCGCGGTGATGGCGCCGAGCTGCACGTACGCCGTACCGGCGGTCGCGACGAGCCCGAAGAACACGAAAACGAACAGCTCGCCCAGGCCCGCGTACCCGTACGGGCGCGGGCCCCCGGTGTAGAACCAGGCGGCCGCGACGGCGGCGGCACCGACGGCGAGCAGCCACCAGGCCCCGGTGAGCAGCACGAGCGCCAGCCCGGCGACGGCTGCGACGGCGAACGCGAGCAGCGCCGCGACGAGCACCTCGGACGCGGACGCGAGCTGCTGCCCGACGAGGCGGACCGGGCCGACCCGTACCGCGTCCGTGCCGCGCACGCCGTCGCTGTAGTCGTTGGCGTAGTTGACCCCGACCTGCAGGGCGAGCGCGACGACGAGCGCGATCGCGGCGCGGTCCCACACGACCGCGCCCTGGTAACCCGCAACGGCGGTCCCGACGAGCACCGGGGCGAGGGCGGCAGGCAGCGTACGGGGCCGGGCGCCCGCCACCCAGTCCCGCGCGCTCGCCACGGGGCGCATCCTCCCGCGTGCGGCGCCGTGCCTGCGGTGGTGGTCGCCTGCCGCGGTCGTGGGCGCCGGGTTCGCGCCGTCAGGACGGCGAGGCGGGTGCGGCGGCGAGCAGCGCCTGGCGGTCCGGTTTCCCGCTCGCCAGCAACGGGATCTGCGCCAGGCGTACGAACGCGCGGGGTACGGCCGCGGCGCCGAGCTCGGCGCGTACCGCGGCGCGCAGCGCGTCGTCCGGCGCCGGGGTGCCGGTCAGGTACGCGATAAGGCGCGCGCCCCGCACCCGGTCCGGTACGGCGACGACGTACGCATCCCGCACCCCCGGCGTCGCGCGCAGTGCGGCGGTGACCGCCGGCAGCGCCACGTTGGTGCCCGCGACGACGACGACGTCGTCGGCCCGCCCGACCACGGTGACCCGCCCGTCCGCACCGACGCGACCGAGGTCGCTCGTGACGAGCGTGCCGTCCCGCAGCGCCGGATCCGGCGCGAGCCGGTAGCCGGCCGCGACCGCCGCGCCGCTCACCGCGAGCCGGCCCAGGCTGCGCCCGTCGGGGGCGTCGGTGCGGATCGTGAGGCCGGGCTGCGGCAGCCCGTCGTACGCCGCGCCGCCGCACGTCTCGCTCGTGCCGTACGACACCAGTACCGCGATCCCGTGCGCGCGCAGCGTCTCCCGCAGGTCGCCGGGGGTCGCGGCCGCGCCGGAGAGCACCGCGTCGAACTCGCGCAGCGGGTCGAGCCGCCCGGCGTCGGCGAGGCGTTGCAGCTGGGCCGGTACGAGCGAGACGTACCGGCGGCGGGCGCCACGGGAGGCGGCGACGGTGGCGGCGAACCGCTCCGGGTCGAACCGGAGCGCGCCGCCGGTGGACGGGTCGACGTGCAGCGCGGTGCCGGCGAGCACGGTACGCACGAGCACCATGAAGCCCCCCACGGTGTGGGCGGGCAGCGCGAGCACCCAGTCGCCGGGGCCGCCGAGCCGCTCCTCCAGCGCGGCGGTGGCGGCGCGTACCGCACGCTCGGTGAGCAGCACACCACGCGGCGCCCCGGTGGAGCCGGACGTGGCGACGACGGCGACGACGTCGGCGCGCTCGAGCGGCAGGTCCGGACGCAGCGCGGCCCGCACGCGTGCGGCGTACCCGTCGCCGGAAGCCGGCACCGGCGCCACAGCGGGCCCGCCGGCGAGCGCGGTGGCGAACGCGTCGCGCAATGCGTAGGCTCCGGACGGCCCGGGCGCCACGGTCACCTCGACCAGGTCCCGCACCCGCTCACCCTAGGGTAGGCGGCATGGACTCGCGCACCCGCTACCCGCTGCCGCCCGTCATCGCCCCGGGGAGTCCTGCGGAACGCGATCCGGCGCACTCGAGCATCGCGCCGGGTGCGCAGTGGGAGGCGCGCGGGGAGTACGGCGACATCCGGTACGAGGTGAGCACCGGCGACGACGCCGGGATCGCGAAGATCACGATCTGCCGCCCGGAAGTACGAAACGCGTTCCGGCCGCAGACACTTTTCGAGCTGGCCGACGCGTTCAACGTTGCCCGCGACGACGATGCCATCGGGGTCATCGTGCTGACCGGGCAGGGCGACGCCGCGTTCTGCTCCGGCGGCGACCAGCGGATCCGCGGCGACGACGGCTACCTCGGTGACGACGAGGTGGCGCGCAAGGGCATCGGGCGGCTGAACGTGCTCGACCTGCAGGTCCAGATGCGCCGTACTCCCAAGCCGATCGTCGCCATGGTCGCGGGCTACGCGATCGGGGGAGGCCACGTGCTGCACGTGTGCTGCGACCTCACGATCGCCGCGGACAACGCCCGTTTCGGCCAGACCGGCCCGAAGGTCGGCTCGTTCGACGGTGGCTACGGCTCCGGGCTGCTCGCCCGCGAGGTCGGGCAGAAGCGGGCCCGCGAAGTGTGGTTCCTGTGCCGGCAGTACGGCGCCGAGCAGGCGTACGACTGGGGGCTCGTCAATGCGGTCGTACCGCTCGCCGACCTCGAACGCGAGACCGTGCAGTGGTGCCGCGAGATGCTGGTGAAGTCGCCGATCGCGTTGCGGATGCTGAAGGCTTCGCTCAACGCCGCCGACGACGGGCTCGCCGGCCTGCAGCAGCTCGCCGGCGACGCGACGATGCTGTTCTACATGTCCGAGGAGGCGCAGGAGGGCCGCGACGCCTACACCGCCGGCCGGCGCCCGGACTTCTCGCGGTTCCCCAAGCGGCCGTAGCGGTTCCGGTGCGGCTGCCGGTGCCGCCGGGGCTGGCCGCGGCGGGGATCGTGGAGGCGGTGCCGTACGCGCTGGCGCTGACCCGCACCTTCCGCCGCACCACGGTCCGCGAGGGCGTGCTGCTGCGGGGACCGGCCGGGTGGGGGGAGTGGGCGCCGTTCCCGGAGTACGACGACGCCGTCGCGGCGCGCTGGCTGGCGGCCGCGCGGGAGGCGGCCATCCGCCCGTTCCCGGCGGCCCGCCGCGCCGCGGTCGCCGTGAACGCGATCGTGCCCGCGCTGCAGCCGCAGGCGGCCGCCGCGTTCGCCCGTTGCGCCCACGACGAGTCCGGCTGCACCACGATCAAGATCAAGGTCGCGGAGCCGGGAGAGCCGCTGGAGACCGACGTCGCCCGGGTCGCGGCGGTGCGCGCGGCCGTACCGGCGGCCCGCATCCGCATCGACGCGAACGGCGGCTGGACGCTGCCCCAGGCCCGCGCGGCCCTCGCGGCGCTGGGGGACCTGGAGTACGTCGAGCAGCCCTGCGCCGCGCTCGCCGACTGCGCCGCCGTACGCGACCTGGCGCCGGTCGCGCTCGACGAGGCGGTCCGGCTCGGCGGTGCGGACCTCGCCGCGCTGCGGGCCGCCGCGGACCTGATCGTGCTCAAGGCGGCCCCGCTCGGCGGGGTACGCGCCGCACTCGCCCTCGCCGAGCGGTGCGGGCTGCCCGCGGTGGTCAGCGGTGCCCTCGACACCGCCGTCGGGCTCTCCGCCGGCATCGCGCTCGCGGCGGCGTTGCCCGAGCAGCCGTACGCCGCGGGCCTCGGCACCGGGCGGCTGCTGGCACGCGACGTGACGGCCGACCCCGTCGTACCGCGCAAGGGCGTGCTCGCCGTACGCCGCTACGCACCGGACCCCCGCGCGCTGCAAGGCGCCGCCCCGGCGGCGGAGCGGTGCCGGTGGTGGGCGGCGCGCCTGGCCCGGGCGGCGGCGCTGCTGCCCCCGCCCCAGGACGACTGACGGGCGGGCCCGGCGGGCGGGCCGGTGACGGCGGCGCCGGGTGGGGAGAATGGCGGGGTGAACCCGTCCACCGCGCAGGGTCTGGTGATCGTCGACGAGCTGGTGCGGTGCGGCATCACCGACGTGGTGCTCTCGCCCGGCAGCCGCAACGCACCGCTCGCCCTCGCACTCGCGGCGGCCGACGCCGCCGGCCGGCTGCGGCTGCACGTGCGGATCGACGAGCGCAGCGCCGGCTACCTGGCGCTGGGGCTCGCGCTGCGCAGCGGGCAGGCGACACCGGTCGTGACGACCAGCGGGACGGCGGTCGCGAACCTGCTGCCGGCGCTGACCGAGGCGTCGTACGCCGGCATCCCGCTGGTCGCCATCACCGCGGACCGGCCCCCGGAACTGCGCGGGATCGGCGCCAACCAGACCATCGACCAGGTCAAGCTGTTCGCCGGCACCGTGCGGTGGAGCCACGACCTCGGCGTCGCGGAGGCGGCGCCGGGGCAGGTGGCCTACTGGCGCCGCACCATCGACCGCGCGCTCGACGTCGCGGTGGAGGACGCGACACCGGGGCCGGTGCACCTCAACGTGCCGCTGCGCGCTCCCCTCGTACCGGCCGACGACGACCCGGACTGGGTGGAGCCGCTCGCGCTCGTGCCGGACGACATCGACCCGGACGACCTGCCGGACCTCGCGCCGCGGACCGTCGACGGGCGACTCTCGCTCTCGGCGGCCGAGCCGCTGGACGAGGTCCTCGCTCCGGTGCTGGGCGGCGACGCCGGGCTCGCCGCGCTGGCCCTCGCCCTGGGCGGCGACGAGCTCGACCTGTCCGACGAGGACGCGGACGACGAGGACGAGAACGAGGACGAGCAGGACGCGGAGCTCGGGTACGGGAGCGCCCCCGGCGCCGCGCCGAGCGTGATCCCGACGCGTGGGGTGGTGCTGGTCGGCCACGACCCGGACCCCGACCATGGCGATGCCGCGATCGCCCTCGCCGAGTCGTGCGGCTGGCCGCTGATCGGCGAGCCCACCGGCAACGCCCGCAGCGGCGACACCACCCTCACCCACGGCGCGCTGCTGCTGGCCGACGAGCGCTTCGCCGCCGAGCACGTCCCCGACATCGCGGTCGTCGTCGGCACCGTCGGTCTGGAGCGCAGCGTGCTCGCGCTGCTCGCCCGTACCCCGCTCGTCGTGACGGTCGACCCGCGGGCGGCGGCGCTGCGCCCGGACCCGGCGGGCAACACGACGATCCACGTCTCGGACGTCCCCGAGCCGCCCGAGGACTACCCGGGGTACGACGACGGCTGGCTCGACTCGTGGCTGGCCGCCGACGCGCTCGCCCAGGCGGCCGTGGAGCGCACCCTCGACGCCACCGACCGGCTCACCGGCCCGGACGTCGCCCGCACGCTGTGGGACCTGCTCGGCGCCGACCACCTGCTGTTCGTCGCGGCGAGCTGGCCGGTGCGGCACCTGGGCACCTTCGCGCGGGTACGGGACCGGACCGAGGAGCCGCTGGTCATCGGCAACCGCGGGGCCTCGGGCATCGACGGGCTCGTCGCGAGCGCCTGGGGCGCGGCACTCGCCCACCAGGCCGAGCAGACCGCCCTGCTGGAGGACGAGACCGGCGCGCTCAGCGTGATGACGAGCGAGGGCGGGACCACGTACGCGCTGCTCGGCGACCTGGCGTTCCTGCACGACCACGGCGGGCTGCTCGCCGGCCCCGACGAACCCCGCCCGGACCTCGTGCTGGTCGTGATGGACAACGACGGGGGCGGGATCTTCAGCCAGCTCGAGCAGGCCGGGCAGCCGCACTTCGAGCGGGTCTTCGGTACGCCGCTCGGGCTGGACCTGGTCGGCGTCGCGCAGGCGGCGGGAATCCCGGCGCGCCGGGCGAGCGACGTCACGACGCTGGTGCGACAGCTCGAGGAGGCGACCGAGACCGGGGGCGTGCAGGTGGTCGTCGCGTCCCTCGCCGACCGGGAGGCGGAGGCGGCACTGCTGCGCACCGTGCAGCAGGCGGTGTCGACCGCGCTCGGGGCCGCGGCCACCGGCTGAGCCGCCGACCACCCGGCGGCACGCCAGTATCGCTCGAGGGCGATATCATCGCCGGGTGGCGATGACTGCGGCCGAGCCCGCGACCCTGGACGATGCGGCGACTGCCGCGTACGCGCACCTCTTCCAAGGACTCGCCGACCCGACCCGCCTGGTGCTGCTGCAGCACCTGGCCTCCGGCGAGCACCGCGTCCGCGACCTGGTCGAGCACATCGGCTTCGCGCAGTCGACGGTCAGCAAGCACCTGGCCTTCCTGCTGGAGTGCCGGCTGGTCGCCGTACGGCCCGACGGGCGCTCCTCCTGGTACTCGCTCGCCGAGCCCGTCCTGCTGGGATCGCTGATCGCCTCCGCCGAGGCGCTGCTCGACGCGACCGGCACCCGCCGCGTGCTCTGTTCCCACCTGCGCCACCCGGTCGCTGCGGCACCGGACGTGACAGCCGCGCCGGTCGCGGCAGCGCCCGGAACGGGTGAGGGCTGATGGGCGCGGGACACAGCCACGGCCCGGCGCCGGGCGACGTCGGGCACCCCGGGGACCACCGCCGCACGCTCGCTATCGCGTTCGCCATCACGATGGCGATCGTCTTCGCGCAGGCGTTCGGCGCCTGGCTGACCGGCAGCCTCGCGCTGCTGACCGACACCGCGCACGCCCTGACCGACGCGTCCGGGCTGCTCGTCGCACTCGTCGCCGGGACGCTGATGCTGCGGCCCGCGTCCTCCCGGCGCACCTGGGGCTTTCGCCGCATCGAGGTGCTCGCGGCCCTTGGCCAGGCGACGCTGCTGCTGGGCGTCGGTGCGTACGCCGCCATCGAGGGTGTCCGGCGGCTCTTCGAACCGCCCGAGGTGCCCGCCGGCGAGCTGCTGATCTTCGGTGTCGTCGGCCTCGTCGCGAACCTCGCCGCCATCGCCGTCCTCGCCTCCAGCCGGAGCGCGAACTTCAACATGCGCGCGGCGTTCCTCGAGGTGCTCAACGACGCGCTCGGTTCGCTCGGGGTCATCGTCGCCGCGATCGTCATTGCCACCACGGGGTTCGAGCGTGCGGACGCGATCGCGGGCCTGTTCATCGCCGCGCTGATCGTGCCGCGCGCCTTCCGGCTCATGCGGGAGACCTCGCGCGTACTGATGGAGTTCACCCCGGAAGGCCTGGACCTGGACGAGGTACGCCGCCACCTGCTCGCCCTGGACCACGTGCGCGACGTGCACGACCTGCACGCGTCGACGGTCGCGACCGGGCTGCCGATCCTGACCGCCCACGTCGTCGTCGACGACGAGTGCTTCACCGACGGCCACGCCGCGGAGATCCTGGCGCACGTCAAGGACTGCGTCGCCTCGCACTTCCCGGTCGCGATCCACCACTCGACGTTCCAGATCGAGACCGAGAGCGTGAGCCGCCACGAGCCGGACTCGCTCAAGCACGACTGACCGCCGGTACGCGCCTCAGTCGGGCTCGAGGGCGTCGCGCATCGCGACGAGCTTGGCCTGGGACTCGGCGAGCTCGGTCGCCGGTTCGGAGCCGGCGACGATGCCGCACCCGGCGTAGAGCCGGATGCTCCCGCCCTCCAGCTGGCCGCACCGCAGCGCGATGCCGAGCTCGCCGTCACCGCGCGCGTCGGTCCAGCCGACCGGTCCGGCGTAGCGCCCGCGGGCCATGCCCTCCAGCTCGCGGATCACCGTGAACGCCCGCTCGGTGGGCGTCCCGCAGACGGCGGCCGTCGGGTGCAGCGAGGCGGCCAGCGCGAGCACCGGCGCACCGTCCACGAGCTGGCCGGTGACGTCGGTGGCCAGGTGCTGGACGTTGGCCAGGCGCAGCAGCGACGGCGCTTCCGGCACGCTCAGGTCGGTGCAGTGCACGGTCAGCGCGGCGGCCACCGACTGCACCGCGTACTCGTGCTCGGCGTGGTCCTTGGCGGAGGCGAGCAGCGCCGACGCGAGCGAGGCGTCGTCGTCCCGGTCGGCGGAGCGGCGCATGGTGCCCGCGAGGACGCGCGAGGTGACCTCGCTGCCGGTCCGCCGTACCAGCAGCTCCGGCGTCGCGCCGACCAGGCCCGCGACGACGTAGGTCCAGCACGAGGGGTACGCCGCGGCGAGCCGGGTGAGCAGCCGGCGCACGTCGAGGTGGGGGCCGCTCGCCACGATGTCGCGGGCGAGCACGACCTTGTCCAGCTCGCCGGCCTCGATCCGGCGTACCGCCTCGGCGACCGCGCCCTGCCACTGCGGCGCCGTGAGGCTGCCCTCGGCCCAGCGCACCGAGCCGTGGACGGCGGGGCGCGGGCGGGCCACGGCTCCGGTGCGGACCCGGCGCAGCAGCTCCCGCGCCCGGCGCGGCTCGGCCGCGGTGACCGTCGCCCAGGCCCGGCCGTCGCGCACCGCCAGCAGCACCTCGGGCACCACCACGACGGACGCCGCGGTGCTCTGCGGGTCGAAGGCGAACGAGCAGAACGCGACCGGGCCGCTGGCCGGTGCGCCGACCTCGTCCTGCACCGCCGCCCGCGCGCACCACTGCGACCACCAGCGCTGGGCGCGGCTGAAGCGCTCCGGGCCGCTCACCTCGAGCCGCGCCGCCTCGCCCCAACCCACCAGGCCGGACTGGGCGTCCGTGCCGCCGCTGACCCAGGCGCCGGACGGCTCCTGCGCGAGCCCGGCCAGCAGCGACCCGACCTCGTCCGGCGGGAGCTCCACGGTGCGTACGGTCGTCCACGCCGGTCGCGACGCGCCCGCCGACGTGGTCGACGGGGCGGAGGTCACCGGCTCAGGCTAGCCACCCGGATGCGCCGCGGCGCGCCGCGTGGTCCGGGCCGGCGGTCGCTGATCCTCCCGGGCCCGACGCGGGGACCCGACGCAGGCGGTAGGCTACCGGCAGGTTCGTGAAGGAATTCACAAGCGCACCAGCAGATCCGGTCCCCCAGTCCCAGCGAGGTCCGAGCACCGTGGTCGTCCACGCTCCGTACGACGCCGACGTGATCGTCGTCGGCGCCGGTCCGGGCGGCAGCGCCGCCGCCTACCACCTGGCGCAGCAGGGCCTGGACGTCCTCGCCCTCGAGAAGACCACCTACCCGCGCGAGAAGGTCTGCGGCGACGGGTTGACGCCACGCGCGGTCAAGGCGCTCGTCGGCATGGGCATCGACACCACACCGGCGAGCGGCTGGGCGCGCAACCGCGGGCTGCGCATCATCGGCGGCGGGCACCTGCTGCACATGGACTGGCCCGACCTCTCCACCTTCCCGGGGTACGGGCTGACACGCACCCGCAAGGACTTCGACAGCGTGCTCGCCGAGCGTGCCGGCGCCGTCGGCGCCCGCGTGCAGCAGGGCACCGCGGTCACCGGCCCGGTCCGCGACGACCGCACCGGGCGCATCGTCGGGGTGGAGGCCAAGTACGAGGGGCGCACGGTCACCTACCGGGCGCCGCTGGTGGTCGCCGCAGACGGCAACAGCAGCCGGCTCTCCACCCGGTCCGGACGCCCGCGCCGCGAGGACCGCCCGATGGGGGTCGCGGTCCGCACGTACTACCGCAGCCCGCTAAGCGACGACGAGTGGCTCGAGAGCCACCTCGAGCTGTGGGACGAGGGCCGGTTGCTCCCCGGCTACGGCTGGGTGTTTCCGCTCGGTGACGGGACGGTCAACGTCGGGCTCGGCATCCTCGACAGCAGCCCGGCGTTCGGCAAGGTCGACTACAAGGCGCTGCTCACCCGCTGGGTGGCCGGGCTGGCCGAGAAGTACGAGTTCACCGAGCCGATCGAACCGGTACGCGGCGCCGCGCTGCCGATGGCGTTCAACCGTCGGCCGCACTACGCCGACGGGATGCTGCTGATCGGCGACGCCGCCGGCATGGTGAACCCGTTCAACGGCGAGGGCATCGCCTACGCGATGGAGTCGGCGCAGATGGCGGCGCAGGTGATCGGGCAGGCGCTGGCCCGCCCGACGCCGTACACCCGGGAGAAGGCGCTCGCCGACTACCCGCGCTTGCTGCGCGAGGAGTACGGCGGCTACTACACCCTCGGGCGCATCTTCGTGAAGCTCATCGGGCACCCGGAGGTGATGCGGCTGTGCGTGACCCGCGGGCTGCCGCACCCCTGGCTGATGAAGGTGACGATGACCCTGCTCTCCAACCTGCGCGACCCGCGGGGCGGGGACGCCGTGGACCGGCTCGTCAACACCCTCGCGAGAGTCGCCCCCGCCGCCTGAGAAGCCCGCCGCGCACCGCCTAGCATCGACGACTGCAGGAGCCGTCAGGAAGGAGACACCGTGGGTGAGGTCTACCTGCCGATCCTGATCCTCTTGGCGCTGGGTGCCGCGTTCGCCGCGTTCTCGGTGACGGCGCCGCTGCTGATCGGGCCGCGCAAGTACAACCGCGCGCTGCTGGACTCCTACGAGTGCGGCATCGACCCGACCCCCCAACCGGTCGGGGGCGGGCGGTTCCCCGTCAAGTACTACCTGACGGCGATGCTGTTCATCGTGTTCGACATCGAGATCGTGTTCCTCTACCCGTTCGCTGTCGCCTTCGACCAGTTGCGGCTGTTCGGGCTGATCGAGATGGTGCTGTTCATCGTGACGCTGCTGGTCGTGTACGGCTACGTGTGGCGGCGAGGGGGGCTCGAGTGGGACTACTGAGCGGGAACGAGGGCGTACGTCATGGGTCTTGAGGAGAAGCTCCCCTCCGGGATCCTGCTGACCACGGTCGAGAAGGTCGCCGGGTACGGCCGGGCCGGCTCGCTGTGGCCCGCGACCTTCGGGCTGGCCTGCTGCTCGATCGAGATGATGGCTGTGGGCGCAGGACGTTTCGACAGCGCCCGGTTCGGCATGGAGATCTTCCGTGCCTCCCCACGCCAGGCCGACCTGATGATCGTCGCCGGTCGGGTGAGCCAGAAGATGGCACCGGTGCTGCGGCAGATCTACGACCAGATGCCGAGCCCGAAATGGGTGCTGTCGATGGGCGTGTGCGCCAGCAGCGGCGGGATGTTCAACAACTATGCGCTGGTGCAGGGCGTCGACCACATCGTCCCGGTCGACATGTACCTGCCCGGCTGCCCCCCGCGCCCGGAGATGCTGCTCGACGCGTTCATCCAGCTGCACAAGAAGATCCGCGCGACCAAGCTCGGGGCGAACCGGGAGGCGGAGATCACCGAGCAGGAGGACGAAGCGCTGGCGACGCCTCCCACGCACGCGATGAAGGGGCTGCTGCGGTGACGACGCCCACGCCCGACTCCAAGCCTGGCGAGAAGCTCGCGGCCGCGACCGCCGGCGTCGACCCCGGCGCGCAGGAGCACGAGACCGGCACCGAGGTGCTCGTGCCCACCGATGCCGAGCTCGTACCGCCGGGAACCCCGGTGATCCCCGTGGTCGAGGTGCGCCGCGGCATGTTCGGGGTGCACGGCACCGGCGACACCTCCGGCTACGGCGGCGTGGTACGCCCGGTCGCCTTGCCGGCCCCCACCCCGCGGCCGTACGGCGGCTGGTTCGACGCCGCGACCGACGAGCTCGCGCTCGCGCTGCCGGACGCCGAGGGCATCTCGTACGACGACGCCGTCGAGGCGGTCGTCGTGGACCGCGGCGAGCTGACCTACCACGTGCGGCGCGAGCACCTGCTGGCGTTCGTGCGCCGGCTGCGCGACGAGCCTGCGTTGCGCTTCGAGCTGTGCCTCGGCGTCACCGGCGTGCACTTCCCCCACATGACCGGCCGCGAGCTGCACGCCTGCTACAGCTTCCTGTCCATCACGCACAACCGCCGGGTACGCGTGACCGTCTCGATCCCCGACGCCGACCCGCACCTGCCGAGCATCGTCGAGGTCTACCCCGCCAACGACTGGCACGAGCGCGAGGCGTGGGACATGTTCGGGATGATCTTCGACGGGCACCCGGCCCTGACCCGCATCCTGATGCCCGACGACTGGCCGGGACACCCGCAGCGCAAGGACTACCCGCTCGGCGGCATCCCGGTGGAGTACAAGGGCGCGACGATCCCCGCGCCCGACAACCGGAGGTCGTACTCATGACCGACGTGCACTACGAGTCGACGACGGCCCCGGCGCCCGAGCCGGGCGCCGAGGACCTGTACGCCGGGGCGTACGAGACGACCGAGGGTCGGGTCTTCACGGTCACCGGCGGCGACTGGGACGACATCACCGCGCCGCCGGAGGGCGTACGCGAGCGGGTCATCGTCAACATGGGCCCGCAGCACCCGTCGACCCACGGCGTGCTGCGCCTGGTGCTCGAGCTCGACGGCGAGACCGTCACCGACTGCCGGGCCGTCATCGGTTACCTGCACACCGGCATCGAGAAGAACCTCGAGTACCGCACGTGGACCCAGGGCGTGACGTTCGTGACGCGCATGGACTACGTCGCCTCGCTGTCGAACGAGGCGACCTACGTCCACGCCGTCGAGCGACTGCTCGGCATCAGCGACCAGATCCCGGTGCGCGCCAACCTGATCCGGGTGATCGCCCTGGAGCTGGCGCGGCTCTCCTCCCACCTGGTCGCGATCGGCACGGCGGGGATGGAGCTGGGTCACACCACGGCGATGACCAACGCGTTCCGGGAGCGCGAAGAGGTCCTCGAGATGATCGAGATGCTTTCCGGGCTGCGCCTGAACAACGAGTACCTGCGCCCCGGCGGCGTCATCCTCGACATCCCGCAGGGCGGCGAGAAGAAGCTGCGCGACCTCGTCGCGTACCTCAACAAGATGCTGGTCGGCTACCACGACCTGCTCGAGGGCAACGGCGTGTTCATGGCACGCCTGGTCGGGGTCGGCTACCTCGACCTCACCGGCTGCATGGCCCTCGGGGTGACCGGGCCGATCCTGCGGTCGGCCGGCCTTCCCTGGGACCTGCGCAAGACCCAGCCGTACTTCGGGTACGAGAAGTTCGACTTCGACGTCCCGACGGTCGACACGTGCGACGCGTACGGCCGGTTCCTCGTGCGGTTCCAGGAGATGTGGGAATCGGTGAAGATCATCGACCAGGCGCTCGACATGCTCGAGCCGGGCCCGGTGATGATCGAGGACAAGAAGATCGGGTGGCCGGCGCGGCTGTCGATCGGCCACGACGGGCAGGGCAACTCGCTGGACCACATCCGCCACATCATGGGCGAGTCGATGGAGGCGCTGATCCACCACTTCAAGATCGTGACCGAGGGGTTCCGCGTCCCCGCGGGCTCGGTGTACGCGGCCACCGAGCACCCCAAGGGGGAGCAGGGCTGCTTCGTCGTCAGCGACGGCGGCACGCGCCCGTACCGCGTGCACATGCGCGACCCGTCCTTCACGAACCTGCAGTCGGTCGCGGCCATGTGCATCGGCGGGCAGGTCGGGGACGTCGTCGCGGCTGTCGCGTCCATCGACCCGGTGATGGGCGGTGTCGACCGATGACCGAGGAGTTCCGGACGCAGTGCCGGGAGCTGATGGCGCGCTTCCCGCAGGCCCGTTCGGCGCTGCTGCCGATGCTGCACCTGGCCCAGGCCGAGGACGGCTACGTCACGCCGGAGGCGATCCGCGTCTGCGCTGAGCTGCTGGAGCTGTCCACCGCCGAGGTGGCGGCTGTCGCGTCCTTCTACACGATGTACAAGCGGCACCGTTCCGGCACCTACCACCTCGGGGTGTGCACCAACACGCTCTGCGCGGTGCTGGGCGGGGACGAGATCTGGCGCACCCTGTCCGAGCGGCTCGACACCGGCCACGACGAGGTGAGCGCCGACGGCACCTTCAGCCTGGAGCGCATCGAGTGCCAGGCGGCCTGCACCCATGCGCCGGTGATGACGGCGAACTGGGAGTATCTCGACGACATGGACGTGGACAAGGCGCTCGACGTCGTCGCGCGGTTGGGGCGCGGCGAGGCGGTGCGCTCCACCCGCGGCCCGGTGATCCGCCCGTTCACCGACACCGAGCGGACGCTCGCCGGGTACGACGACGGGCTGGCGGGCGAGGGCGGCACTGCCGACGCCAAGATGCTCGCCGGGGTGGCGTACGCGCGCCAGCACGGCATGAGCGCCCCGCAGGCTCCGGAGCGCTCTCCGTTCGACGAGACCAGCGGCACCGACGATGCTGGCGGCGCGCCTGCCGGCGACGGGGAGGGCTGAGCGGTGGCCCTGACACCCGTACTGACCGCGCACTGGGACGAGCCGGACGCCTTCACCATCGCCGGGTACCGCCGCCACGGCGGCTACGAGATGGTGGGCAAGGTGCTGGGCGCCGACCCCGACCGGCTGATCCAGGTGGTGAAGGACTCCGGCCTGCGCGGCCGTGGCGGTGCGGGCTTCCCCACCGGCCTGAAGTGGAGCTTCGTCCCGCAGAACGACGACAAGGACCACTACCTGGTGGTCAACGCCGACGAGTCCGAGCCGGGCGCCTGCAAGGACATCCCGCTCATGATCGCGAACCCGCACGCGGTCGTGGAGGGCTGCATCCTCGCGGCGCACGCGATCCGGGCGCGGCGCTGCTTCATCTACATCCGCGGCGAGGTGCCGCAGGCCGTGCGCCGGGTGCGCGCCGCCGTCGGCGAGGCGTACGCGGCAGGGTTCCTCGGCCGTGACGTGCTCGGCACCGGCATCGACGTCGACATCGACGTGCACGCCGGGGCGGGCGCGTACATCTGCGGTGAGGAGACGGCGCTGCTCGACTCGCTCGAGGGCCGGCGCGGCCAGCCGCGGCTCAAGCCGCCGTTCCCTGCGGTCGCCGGGCTGTACGCGCGCCCGACGGTGGTGAACAACGTCGAGACGATCGCGAACATCCCCACGATCGCCCGCAACGGTGCGGAGTGGCTGCGTCAGATGGGGACCGAGAAGTCGCCCGGGTTCAAGCTGTTCTCGGTGTCGGGCCACGTGAACCGTCCCGGGGTGTTCGAGTGCGCGCTCGGCACGACGATGCGTGAGCTGCTGGACTACGCGGGCGGCGTGCGCGACGGGCACGAGCTGAAGTTCTGGGTGCCCGGCGGCTCGTCGGTGCCGCTGCTGATGCCCGAGCACCTCGATGTGCCCATGACCTACGAGGACATGCAGGCCGCCGGCACCATGCTCGGCACCGCCACCGTCATGGTGTTCGACGAGACCACCTCGGTGGTGCGGGCGATCAGCCGCTGGATCCACTTCTACAAGCACGAGTCGTGCGGCAAGTGCACCCCGTGCCGCGAGGGCACGTACTGGCTCGAGCAGCTGCTCGCCGACTTCGAGCTGGGCCGCGCCGCGCAGGGCGACATCGCCAAGGTCGACGAGGTCTGCAAGCAGATGTTCGGACGCAACTTCTGCCCGCTCGGCGACGCGGCGGCGACCCCGTACGCGCCGGCGCTGAAGTACTTCCGCTCGGAGTTCGAGGCCGGCACCCACACTCCCGCCCACGAGCTGTTCGACCCGCTGGCCTCCGCCGTGTTCACCCCCTCGACCGTGGGAGCAGCGCCGTGACGTCCCCTACGAACGCTGTCACGCCGGCAGCACCGCAGGACGACCTGCTCGGGGTGACGATCGACGGCGTCGAGACCCGCGTGCCCAAGGGCACGCTCATCATCCGGGCCGCGGAGCAGCTCGGGATCGCCATCCCGCGCTTCTGCGACCACCCGCTGCTGGCACCCGCCGCCAACTGCCGGATGTGCCTGATCGAGATCGAGGGCCAGCCCAAGCCGCAACCGGCCTGCGCGGTCACCTGCGCCGACGGGATGTCGGTACGGACCGCGCGCACCTCCGAGCTGGCGCACAGCTCGCAGTGGGGGGCGATCGAGTTCCTGCTCGTCAACCACCCGCTGGACTGCCCGGTGTGCGACAAGGGCGGCGAGTGCCCGCTGCAGAACCAGACGATGTCGCACGGCAGCGCCGAGGGCCGGTTCTACGGCCCGAAGCGGACGTTCCCCAAGCCCGTCAACGTCTCGGCGCAGATCCTGCTCGACCGCGAACGGTGCATCTCCTGCGCCCGCTGCACCCGGTTCGCCGACGAGATCGCGGGCGACCCGTTCATCGCGCTCACCGAACGCGGCGCGAACCAGCAGATCGCCACCGGCCCCGACGACCCGTTCGACTCCTACTTCTCCGGCAACACGGTGCAGATCTGCCCGGTCGGCGCGCTCACCAGCTCCTCGTACCGCTTCCGCTCCCGTCCCTTCGACCTGGTGTCGACGCCGACGGTCTGCGAGCACTGCGCGGCGGGGTGCGCCATGCGCACCGACGTGCGCCGCGGCGTGGTGCTGCGCCGGCTGGCCGGTGACGACCCGCAGGTCAACGAGGAGTGGAACTGCGACAAGGGGCGCTTCGCGTTCCCGTACCTGGCCGAGGGTCGGCTGACCCACCCGCTGGTCCGCGACGAGCACGGCACCCTCGTCCCGGCGAGCTGGCCGGAGGCGCTGGACGTCGCAGCGCGCGGTCTGGCCGCCGCCGGTAGCCGGGTCGGGGTGCTGCCCGGCGGCCGGCTGACCTACGAGAACGCCTACGCGTACGCCAAGTTCGCGCGCGCGGTGCTCGGCACCGACAACCTCGACTTCCGCGCCCGCGCCGTGAGCCCGGAGGAGACCCAGTTCCTCGCCGCGCTCGTCGCCGGCCGTCCGGTCGGGCCGACCTACGCAGACCTCGAACGGGCACCAGTGGTGCTGCTCGTCGGGTTCGAGCCGGAGGACGAGTCGCCGATCGTGTTCCTGCGGCTGCGCAAGGCGAGCGGGCGCGACACCCGGGTGTTCTCCGTCGCGCCGTACGCGTCGGTGGGCCTGCGCAAGATGCACGGCACGCTGCTCGCCAGCGTGCCCGGCGACGAGCCCGGGGTGCTCGAGCGGCTCGGCGGGGACGGCGGTTCGCCGGACGAGGCGGCCGCGGCGGCGCTGCTGCGCACCGAGGGTGCGGTCGTGCTGGTCGGTGAGCGGCTCGCGCAGGTGCCGGGCGCGCTCAGCGCCGCAGCGCGGCTCGCCGACGTGACCGGCGCCCGCCTCGGGTGGGTGCCGCGCCGCGCCGGGGAGCGCGGCGCGCTCGATGCCGGGGCGCTCGCCGGGCTGCTACCGGGCGGGCGCCCGCTCGCCGACCCGTCCGCGCGCGCGCAGGTCGCGGCTGCGTGGGGCATCGACGCCGGGACGCTCCCGGAGCACGCCGGGCTGGACCTGCCGGGCATGGTCGCGGCGATCACGGCGGACACCGCTGCGCTGGCCGCCGCGTCCGACCCGGGCGAGGTGACCCGCCAGCTCGACGCGCTCCTCGTCGCAGGTGTCGAGCCGGCGGATCTGCCGGACCGCGCCGCGTTCCTGACCGCGCTCGCGGCGGTGCCGTTCGTGGTGTCGCTGGAGCAGCGCCACAGCGAGGTGACCGAGCGGGCCGACGTCGTGTTCCCGGTCGCGGTCGTCACCGAGCAGGCGGGCTCCTTCCTGAACTGGGAGGGACGCCGGCTGCCGTTCCCGCGGGTGATGGCCGAGGCGCGTGAGCTCACCGACGCCCGCGTCCTCGCACTGCTGGCCGAGGAGCTGGACGCCAAGTTCGGGCGCGGCGACGTCGCGACGCTGGCCGCCGAGCTCGTGGCCCTGGGGCGCTGGGACGCCGAGCGTGCCGGTGCGCCCTCGGTCGCGGCGGGCCAGGCGCCGGTCCCGGGGGCCGGCGAGGCGGTGCTCTCCGGCTGGCGCCAGCTGCTCGACTCCGGGGTGCTGCAGGAGGGCGAGCCGTTCATGGCGGCCACCGCGCGCCAGCCGGTCGTGCGGCTCTCGCCGGCGCGCGCGTCCGGTCTCGGTGTCGGCGACGGGGACCCCGTGACGGTCAGCACCGAACGCGGTGCCCTCACCCTCCCCGCCGCGCTCACGCCGATGCCCGACCAGGTCGTCTGGCTGCCGCTGAGCTCTCCGGACTCCCACGTGTACGAGGCGCTGGGCGTCGAGGCCGGTGCGGTCGTACGGGTGACAGGAGGACCGCGATGAGCGCCCCGTCCACCGTGCTGGTCGCAGCGGCCGACCCCGCCGCGGCGTTCGCCGACACCCCGCTCTGGCTCACCCTGATCAAGATCCTCGTGGTGTTCGTCGCGCTGATCCTGCTGACGCTGCTCACCACGCTCTTCGAGCGCCGCGTGATCGCGCGGATCCAGCAGCGCATCGGACCCAACCGGGTCGGGCCGCGCGGGCTGTTCCAGCCGTTCGCCGACGGCATCAAGCTCGCACTCAAGCAGGGCATCATCCCGCGCGACGCGCAGGTGCTCGTCTACCTGCTGGCCCCGGCGATCGCGGCGACCTGCGCGTTCCTGACCTTCGCGGTGATCCCCATCGGGCCGACCGTCAGCATGTTCGGCTACCAGACACCGTTGCAGATCACCGACTTCTCGGTGTCGGTGCTGTACGTGTTCGCCGTCGTCTCCATCGGCGTATACGGCATCGTCCTCGCCGGGTGGTCGTCCGGCTCCACGTACTCCCTGCTCGGCGCGATGCGCTCGGGGGCTCAGGTCATCTCGTACGAGATCGCGATGGGCCTGTCGTTCGTGGCCGTGTTCCTCTACGCCGGCTCGATGTCCACCTCGCAGATCGTCGAGGGTCAGGCGAGCGCCTGGTACATCGTGCTGCTGCTGCCCTCCTTCGTGATCTACGCGATCGCGATGGTGGGCGAGACCAACCGCGCCCCGTTCGACCTGCCGGAGGCGGAGGGCGAGCTCGTCGCCGGGTTCATGACGGAGTACTCCGGGCTGCGCTGGGCGATGTTCTTCCTCGCCGAGTACATCGCGATGATCAACGTCTCGGCGATCGCGGTGACGCTGTTCCTCGGCGGGTGGCGCGCGCCGGTGCCCATCTCGCTGTGGGCCGGGGCCAACGAGGGTTGGTGGCCGATCCTCTGGTTCATGCTCAAGTTGCTGGTGTTCCTGTTCGTCTTCGTGTGGCTGCGCGGGTCGCTCCCGCGGATGCGCTACGACCAGTTCATGCGCCTCGGCTGGCGCGTGCTCATCCCGCTCGGGCTCGCCTGGATCATCCTGGTCGGGGCGCTGCGCGCCGTACGCAACGAGTACACGCTCGACAGCCGCACGATCTTCATGTCGCTCGGCATCGCGCTGGTCGTCGTCGCGCTGGGCATCGTGGGCTACGACTACCTGCGGCCCGCACCGGCGCCCGAAGCGCACGAGGAGCCGCCGTTCGACCCGTACGCCGGTGGGTTCCCGGTGCCGCCGCTTCCCGGCCAGCAGTACACGGTGACGCCCCGCGCCGGGCGGGTCGCCGAGCCGGTCGCCGTACCGAGCGGGGGCCCGGCGACTGCGGCCGCGGACGTCCCGATGACCGACGAGCAGAGCGAGGGCCGCGCCGATGGCTGAGCTTCCCCAGGTGGTGCGAGGGTTCGGTCTGACCTTCACCCAGATCTTCAAGAAGGTGACGACCGAGCAGTACCCCGAGGGCAAGGTGCCCACCCAGCCGCGCTACCACGGCCGTCACCAGCTCAACCGGCACCCGGACGGGCTGGAGAAGTGCATCGGCTGCGAGCTGTGCGCCTGGGCCTGCCCCGCCGACGCGATCTACGTCGAGGGCGCGGACAACACCGAGACCGAGCGCTACAGCCCGGGGGAGCGGTACGGGGCCGTCTACCAGATCAACTACCTGCGCTGCATCTTCTGCGGCTTCTGCATCGAGGCCTGTCCCACCCGCGCGCTCACCATGCGCAACGACTACGAGATGGCCGACGACTCGCGGGCCTCGCTGATCTTCACCAAGGACCAGCTCCTGGCACCGTTGCAGGAAGGCATGCTCGCGCCGCCGCACCCGATGCCGGAGGGCATGAACGAGAAGGACTACTACCGCGGCAAGGTGACCGGCGTGACCGCCGGCCAGCTGCTCGCGACGCAGGGCGACGAGCCGCGTTACCAGGAGGCGGAGCCGGGCAACAAGGGCGAGGGGTGGCGTCCGTGACCGGGCCCGCCACGGCACCGCTGCTGGCGGCCGCCGCGTACACGTCCGGGAACACCGGCGAGACCGTCGTGTTCTGGGTGTGCGCCGTGATCGCGGTGCTCGGCGGCGTCGGCATGCTGCTCTCGCGCAAGGCGGTGCACAGTGCGCTGTTCCTCGCCGCGACGATGATCGCGCTCGCCGTCCTCTACGTCGCCCAGGACGCTCCGTTCCTCGGGGCGGTGCAGGTGGTCGTCTACACCGGCGCGGTCATGATGCTCTTCCTGTTCGTCGTCATGATGGTCGGCGTCGACATGGCCGACTCGCCGGTCGAGACGCTGCGCGGCCAGCGCATCACGGCGGTCCTGTTCGGCGCCGCCGTCCTGGTGCTGCTCATCGCCGCCGTCGGCAGCACCGTCACCTCCAGCGCCGTCGGCCTCGACGAGGCGAACACCGCCGAGGGCGGCAACGTGCAGGGCATCGCCCGGCTCATCTTCACGCGCTACCTGCTCGCGTTCGAGGTCACCTCCGCGCTGCTGATCACGGCGGCGCTGGGCGCCATGGTGCTCGCCTTCCGCGAGCGCCACCGTCGCGCCCGCAGCCAGGCCGAGGTCTCGCGCGCCCGGTTCCGCGACGGGGGCCACGTCACGCCGCTTCCCGGTCCCGGCGTGTACGCGAGGCACAACGCTGTGGGGACCCCTGGCCTGCTGCCGGACGGCACGACGTCCGACCTGTCCATCCCGGAGCCGATACGCGGCCGCGGCGTCATGATCGCCGCCGACAGCCGGGACGTGCGGGCCGTACGCCACCTGGCCGTCGGCCGACCCGTGGTGTCGGACACCGCGATCGTCACCGGCGCCGGGACGTCCGACCCCGCGGGCCCGACCGCCTCGACCGAGGAGCCGGCGCCCGCACAGGGCCCCCTCTCGCCCGGACCCGAGGAGCAGGGCGTGGTCAGCCCGGCCGCGGCGCCGCGTGACGACGCCGCGCCACCGCCGGACGGGACCGAAGAGAGCGGAGACGGGGCATGAACCCGGAGAACTACCTCGTGCTGTCGACGGTGCTGTTCAGCCTCGGTGCCGTCGGGGTCCTGGTGCGGCGCAACGCGATCGTCGTGTTCATGTGCGTCGAGCTGATGCTCAACGCCTGCAACCTGGCGTTCGTCACCTTCGCCCGGATGCACGGCACGCTCGACGGCCAGGTCATCGCCTTCTTCGTGATGGTGGTGGCCGCGGCCGAGGTCGTGGTCGGCCTCGCCATCGTGATGACGATCTTCCGTACCCGCCGGTCGGCCTCGGTCGACGAGGCCAACCTGCTCAAGTACTGATCGGACGGTATGACGTGACCTCGCTCGCGACCGTGGCCGCCCAGGGGGCCGACCTCGTCGCCCCCGCGGCACCGGACGGGGTGTTCTCGCTCGTCTGGCTGCTGATCGCGCTGCCCCTCGCGGGTGCCGCGATCCTGCTCGTGGTGGGCCGGCGCGCCGACCGTTGGGGGCACCTGCTCGGGACGCTGATGCCGGTCGCGTCGTTCATCATCGCGCTTGTCATGTTCGCGCAGCTGCTCGGGCGCCCCGACGAACAGCGCAGCGTGGTGCAGCACCTCTACGACTGGATGGTCGTCGGCACCTTCCGGATCCCCATCGCGTTCCAGCTCGACCAGCTCTCGATGACCTTCGTGCTGCTGATCACCGGGGTCGGGTCGCTGATCCACATCTACTCGATCGGGTACATGCGCGGCGACCCCGGCCGGGTGCGGTTCTTCGGCGAGCTGAACCTGTTCGTCGCCGCGATGCTGCTGCTGGTGCTCGCCGACAACTACCTGCTGCTCTACTTCGGCTGGGAGGGCGTCGGGCTCGCCTCGTACCTGCTCATCGGGTTCTGGTTCGCCAAACCCGTCGCCGCGGTCGCCGGCAACAAGGCGTTCGTCATGAACCGCGTCGGCGACATGGGCATGTCGATCGCGGTGATGCTGCTGTTCGTCACGTTCGGCGCGGTCGGCTTCGGCGACGTGTTCGCCGCGGTGCCGCAGGCGGACGAGACGACGCTCACCTGGATCGGGCTGGCCCTGCTGTTCGGCGCGTGCGCGAAATCGGCGCAGTTCCCGCTGCAGGCCTGGCTGCTCGACGCCATGGAGGGCCCGACGCCGGTCTCCGCGCTCATCCACGCCGCGACGATGGTCACCGCCGGGGTCTACCTCGTCGCGCGCTCCAACCCGATCTTCGACGCGGCACCGGCCGCCGCCACCGCCGTCGTCGTCGTCGGTGCCATCACGTTGCTGATGGGCGCGATCATCGGCTGCGCAAAGGACGACATCAAGAAGAGCCTCGCCGGCTCGACGATGAGCCAGATCGGCTACATGGTCCTCGCCGCCGGGCTCGGCCCGGTCGGCTACGCCTTCGCGCTGTTCCACCTGCTGACCCACGGGTTCTTCAAGGCGACGCTGTTCCTGGGCGCGGGCTCGGTCATGCACGGCATGCGTGACGAGGTGGACATGCGCCGTTACGGCGCGCTGCGCACCGTCATGATGCTGACCTTCGTCGGGTTCGGCGCGGCGTACCTCGCGATCCTCGGCATCCCGCCGTTCTCCGGCTTCTTCTCCAAGGACAAGATCATCGAGGCGGCGTTCTCGCAGGGCATCGTCATCGGCCTGGTGACGCTGGTCGGTGCCGGCATCACCGCGTTCTACATGACGCGGATGATCATCATGACCTTCTTCGGCAAGGCCCGCTGGGACGACGACCAGCACCCGCACGAGTCGCCGCCCGTCATGACGGTCCCGATCCTGGTCCTCGCGCTCGCCTCGACCGTCGGCGGCATCGCGCTCGCCTGGAACAGCAGCATCGAGAGCTGGCTGGCACCGGTCGTCGGCTTCAGCGAACCGCACCTGGCGATCCCGAACTGGGGCCTGTCGCTGATCACGCTCGTCGTCGTGCTCGTCGGTGCGTTCCTGGGCTGGGCGCAGTACGGCCGGGCGCCCGTCCCGGTGACCGCGCCGCGCGGGGCGTGGCCGACCCGCGCCGCCCGCGCCGACCTCTACGGCGACGCACTCAACGAGTCGCTGTTCATGCGCCCCGGCCAGTGGCTGACCCGGGTGCTGGTGTTCGTCGAGAACCGCCTGGTCGACGGGCTGGTCAACGGGACCGCCGCGACGATCGGCGGGATCTCCGGGCGGACGCGGCGCTGGCAGACCGGATTCGTGCGCTCGTACGCGTTGTCCATGCTCGGCGGCGTCGTGCTCGTGGGTGCGACCTTTCTCCTGGTGAGGCTCTGAACCATGACGAACGTGCCCTGGCTCACCCTCGTCGCGGTCGTACCGCTTGTCGGCGCAGGGGTTCTCGCGTTGCTGCCGCGCGGACGCGACGCGCTCGCCAAGATGCTCGCCCTCGTCTTCTCCCTGGCTGCGCTCGCGTTGGCGATCGTCGTGACCGTACGGTTCGACGTCGGCCGCGCCGGCGACTTCCAGCTCGTCGAGTCCCACGAGTGGATGCCCACCTTCGGCATCCACTACTCGCTCGGCGTCGACGGCATCGCGCTGCTGCTGCTGCTGCTGACGACCGTGCTCGTACCGATCGTGGTGCTGGCCGGTTGGCACGACGCGGACGCCAACCCGCGCGGTTCGGTGAAGGGCTTCTTCTCGCTGATCCTGTCGCTCGAGGCCGCGACCGTGTGGGTGTTCCTGGCGACCGACGTGTTCCTGTTCTACGTCTTCTTCGAGGCGATGCTCGTCCCCGTCTACTTCCTGATCGGCCGGTACGGCGGCCCGCAACGTTCCTACGCCGCCGTGAAGTTCCTGCTGTACGGCCTGTTCGGCGGGCTGATCATGCTGGTGGCGATGATCGGGCTGTACGTCGTCAGCGGTGGGCCGGGCAAGGGGACCTTCGACTTCCCGACCCTCGCCGGGCTCTCCATCGACCCCACGACGCAGAAGTGGCTGTTCGCCGGCTTCTTCATCGCTTTCGCGATCAAGGCGCCGCTGGTGCCGCTGCACACCTGGCTGCCGGACGCTGCCGCGGAGGCGACTCCGGGAACCGCCGTGCTGCTCGTCGGCGTGCTGGACAAGGTCGGCACCTTCGCGATGCTGCGCTACTGCCTCGAGCTGTTCCCGGACGCGTCCCGCTGGGCCACGCCGCTCGTCGTGGTGCTCGCGCTGATCGGCATCGTCTACGGGGCGCTGCTCGCGATCGGGCAGAAGGACCTGAACCGGCTGATCGCCTACACCTCGGTCTCGCACTTCGGGTTCATCGCGCTCGGCATCTTCGCCATGACCTCCCGGGGCCAGAGCGGCGCCACGCTGTACATGATCAACCACGGGTTCACGATCGCCGGGCTGTTCCTCATCGCCGGTTTCCTGATCAGCCGCCGCGGCTCGCGCCTGATCGCGGACTTCGGCGGCGTGCAGAAGGTCGCGCCCTGGTTGGCCGGCTCGTTCCTGCTGGTCGGCATGGCCTCGCTCGCGCTGCCCGGGCTGTCCTCGTTCGTCAGCGAGTTCCTCGTGCTCGTCGGCACCTTCGAGCGGTACCGCGCCGCCGGCATCATCGCGACCATCGGGATCGTGCTCGCGGCCCTCTACATCCTGCTGATGTACCAGCGCACCATGACCGGTCCGACCCCGGAGGTCGTCTCCGACCGGGTGCACGACCTGGGCGTGCGCGAGCGGGTCGTCATCGCGCCGCTGCTGGTCATCATCGTCGCGCTCGGCTTCGTACCGCAGCCGCTGCTCGACGTCATCAACCCCGCGGTCGACCGGGTCATGACGGCGGTCGGCACGACAGATCCGCCACCGACCGTGCCGGTGCAGACCGCTGAAGGGACAACGCCGTGAGTGCGCTGCTGGCCGCCGACCTCGCGCCGTTCCCGGTCCCCTCGATCGAGTACTCGGCGATCTCCCCGCTCATCGCGATCTTCGGTGCCGCGGTGCTCGGCGTGCTCGTCGAGGCGCTGCTGCCCCGTACCGCTCGGCGGCCGGTGCAGCTCGTCCTCACCTTCGGGGCGCTGGCCGTGGCGTTCGGCCTGGTGATCTGGCAGCGCGACACCCGCGCCACCGTCCTCGAGGGCGCCGTCACCATCGACGGGCCGACGCTGTTCCTGCAGGGCACGATCATCGCCCTGGCGTTCGTCGCGGCGCTGGTGATGGCCGAACGGCGGGTCGACGTGGCCGGGGACGACTTCGCCCCGCGCGCCTCCGCGCTGCCGGGCAGCGACTACGAGCGCGACCTGACCCGGCTCGGCTGGCTGCAGACCGAGGTGTGGCCGCTGTTGTTGTTCAGCATCGGCGGCATGGTGCTCTTCCCCGCGAGCGGTGACCTGCTGACGATGTTCATCGCGCTCGAGGTCCTCTCGCTGCCGCTGTACCTGCTCACGGGCATGGCACGGCGCCGGCGCCTGCTCTCGCAGGAAGCGAGCCTGAAGTACTTCGTGCTCGGCGCGTTCTCCTCCGCACTGTTCCTGTACGGCGTCGCGTTGCTGTACGGCTTCGCCGGAACGGTCTCGCTCTCCGGCATCGCCGAGGCACTGACCGACGACGCGCAGCAGTACGGGCTGGTGCTCGGCGGCACCGCCCTCGTCGCGATCGGGCTGCTGTTCAAGATCGGTGCCTCACCGTTCCACCAGTGGACCCCGGACGTGTATCAGGGCGCCCCTACGTCGGTGACCGGATTCATGGCCGCCTGCACCAAGGTCGCCGCGTTCGGAGCGCTGCTCAAGGTGCTCTTCGTCGCCCTCGGCGGGGTCCGCTGGGACTGGGCGCCGATGTTGTGGGTGATCGCAGTTCTCACCATGGTCGTCGGCAGCATCGTGGCGATCACCCAGACGGACATGAAGCGCATGCTCGCCTACTCGGCGGTGGCGCAGGCCGGGTTCGTGCTCGTCGGGGTCGTCGCGGCCTCCCCGGACGGCATGGCGGGTACGCTCGTCTACCTCGTCGCGTACGGGTTCGCCAGCGTCGGGGCGTTCGCCGTCGTCACGCTCGTACGCGATGCGACCGGCGAGGCGACCCACCTCTCGCAATGGGCGGGGCTCGGCAAGCGCTCACCGCTCGTCGCGGGGGTCTTCGCACTGTTCCTCCTCGCCTTCGCGGGGATCCCGCTCACCAGCGGCTTCATCGGCAAGTTCGCGGTATTCACCGCAGGGGTCGCCAGCGGCGCCGTCGCGCTCGTCGTGATCGCGGTGGTCGCGAGCGCGATCGCGGCGTTCTTCTACATCCGCGTCATCCTGCTGATGTTCTTCCACGACCCCGCCCCCGACGGGCCGGCCGTCGTCGTGCCGAGCTCGATGACGACGATCGCGATCGCCGTCACCGTCGCCGTGACCATCGTCGTCGGCGTGATCCCGCAGCCGCTGCTCGCGCTCATCTCCGACGCCGGAGTGTTCGTCCGCTGAGACGGGTTCTCCTCAGCGGGCCTGCTCATCCGGCCCGGGGGTGGTGCAGGGCGGTGTGCAGTGCGAGCTCGATGGGGCTGTCCGGTTCGTAGGTCTGGCCGGGGAACCGTGGGGTGGCCGAGTACAGCAATGGTGGGGCGGTGGAGTCGTAGCCGTATCCGAGAGGGGTGCGGACCCGGGTGCGGTGTGGTCGACCGCGGCTGGTGCCGTCGCGCACGTGGACCTGCCAGGCGGGGTGCTGTTTGGTGTGGTTGCAGCGCACGCACAGCCCTTGCCCGTTGCCCGCACTGGTCGGGCCTCCGGTGGCGTGGTCCCCTGGGCCCCCGCTGCGAGCGCCAGCGAGCAGTAGGGGAGGTCGGCGTGGCGGATGGGGGCGCCGCACCAGGGGGTGCGGCAGGTCTTGTCGCGGGCGATCAGGAACCGGCGCAGCCCGGCGTCGAACAGCCGCCGGGTG